>Ga0136846_1221096_pt1 | contig 54892 bp, 44 predicted proteins | sample HopSoiMetagenom2_FD_96841 | JGI IMG/M metagenome (GOLD analysis project Ga0136846, IMG submission 96841) | Grasslands soil microbial communities from Hopland, California, USA - 2 Assembly 2016 (version 4) | ecosystem: Environmental > Terrestrial > Soil > Grasslands | place: USA: Hopland...
CCGACCATCGAGAAGACCTTCCATATCATGGGCCTCGCGCAGTACGCTCCGATCTACAGCGACGAGGCGTCGGCCGTGGCCCAGATCCGGGCCTGACCAGACTCCCGGTAGGAGACAGCATGGCGGGCACCGCACCGGCCGGTCCGGTTCAACCGGCCTGGGACGAGCTTCTGGCCCTCTCCCGCGACGAGACGGGTGAGCGCCAGCTCCTGGAGCGGCTCCTCGACCTGTGGCGCCGGGAGCATGGCGCCACCGCGGCCGGCCTGTATCTGGAGCACTCGGGGACGCTGGAGCGGGAGGCCGCCGTGGGCGATGGCCTTCCTCAGGTTCTGGAGGCGGGGAGGATGGATGGCGCCGGCAGCCTGCGCTTCGCGGGCGGTCGCCTCCTCTTCTCGCCCCCCGGAGCCCTGGCGCCGGAGGAGGCCGACCGCGCGGCGGGCGATCCCCTGACCCTGCTCCTCGCCACCTCGCTGAAGGCCTGCCGGCTGAAGCAGGAGCTCAAGGAGCAGCAGTTCCAGGTCAACTACCGGGTGGTGGAGCTGGAGGCCCTCTACGACGTGGGGCTGGCCGTGGCCTCCACCCTCGATCTGGACCGGCTGTCGGAGGAGATCCTGCTGCGCGCCGTCTCACTCCTCGACGCCCGGCGGGGCGCCCTCTACCTCCTGGACGACGGCCGCTACCGCCTGGACCGCATCTTCGGCGGTGAGGCCGCGGACTGGCTGGCCGCGGACGATCCCGAGCTCCACGCCTTCCTGGCCGGCGCCGGCCAGGCCCCGGCCCGCCTGCTCCCCGGCGCCCGCTACCTGCTGGGGGTGCCCATCGAGGTGGAGAGCGGCCGGCGGGGGCTGCTGGTGGTGGGGGACAAGGAGAGCCGCCGCGGCGTTGGCCCCTTCCTCGCCTCGGACCGCCGCACCTTGTCGCTGTTCGCCAACCAGGCGGCCCTCGCCCTGGAGAACGCCCGGCTTCACCTCCAGGCCCTGGAGAAGGAGCGCCTGGAGCGGGAGATGCACCTGGCCTCGGAGATCCAGCGCCAGATCCTCCCCAAGGGCGCGCCGTCCGTGCCCGGCTTCGGCCTCGTGGGCTGGTACCGGCCGGCGCGGCAGGTGGGCGGCGACTACTACGACCTCTTCCAGGTCCGGGGCGGCCGGATCGGCCTGGTGGTGGGGGACGTCTCGGGTAAGGGGATGCCGGCGGCCCTCATGGTCTCGACGCTCCACTCGGCCCTGCGGCTGCTGTTCGACCACCTGGAGTTCGGCCCGGTGCTGCTGGAGCGGCTGAACCGCCACATCGTGGAGTCGTCCGCGTCCAACAAGTTCATCACCATGCTGCTCGCCGAGATGGATCCGCGCACCGGCGTGCTCCACTACATGAACGCCGGCCACAACCCCGGCATCCTGCTGCGCCACGACGGCTCGGTGGATCAGCTCGGCGCCGGCGGCCTGCCCCTGGGGCTCATGCCGGCGGCACGGTTCCAGTCCCGCGCCTTGACCATGGAGCCGGGGGACCTCCTCTGCATCTACACCGACGGCATCACCGAGGCCGAGTCCCTGGCCGAGGAGGAGTTCGGCATGGAACGGCTGATCGACCTCCTCCGCCGCGAACGGCATCGCCCCCTCCAGGAGCTGGTGGAGACCATCCCGCACATCGTGGGTGAGCACTCCCAGGGGCTGCCGCAGGGGGATGACCAGACGCTGGTGCTGATGCGACGGGATGCCATCATCACCTCCTGACCCCTCTCCCGACCCCTCCCACCCTCACCGGCCGGGAGTTTTTCTCATCGCGGCCCGTGTTGTCACAAGGGGACCCCACCCGATGCGCTAAGCTTCCAGACGTCATGAGGGGACGGCCATGAATCACCGACGTATCCTTGCCTCCACCCTGGTCCTGCTGCTGGTCTTCTACGCCGTGGCCCCGGCCGTGGCGCAGGCCCCGCGGCCCGCTCCGGTCCAGTTCCCCGGCATCGCCGACCCGAAGCTCTTCGAGGAGAGCCTGAAGGCGGCGGCCGAGGCCGTCAAACAGTACGGCACGCGCGACACCGCGGCCGACGTCGCCCGGGTCAACCGCATCGCCTACGAGCTCGCCCAGCAGTCGGAGTTCCAGAAGTTCCCCTTCACCTTCGGCATCGTCAACATGCCCGAGCCCAACGCCTTCGCCCTGCCGGCCGGCCAGATCTTCATCACCACCGGCATGCTGGACCTGGGGCTCGACGACGACATGCTGGCCAACGTCCTCGGCCACGAGATCGGCCACGTCATCAACGAGCACTACCTCAAGATGCAGCACCGGGCGACGCTGATGAACGTCCTGGGCAACCTGCTGGTGGCCGGCGTGCTGATCGGCGAGTCGCAACGCAAGACCCCCACCTCCCAGGCTCCCTACGATCCCCGCGTCGGCGTCGGCTACGACAACGGCAACCTGGTGCAGGGCGCGGCGGCGGCCAGCCTGGTGGTGAGCGAGCTGCTGCTGCGCAGCTACAGCCGGGAGCACGAGGACGAGGCCGACAAGGAGGGGCAGCGCCTGGCCGCCGCGGCCGGTTACAGCCCGGACGGCGCCCGCCGACTGTGGGAGCTGATGAACAATCGCCTGCCGCAGATCAAAGAGTACGGCTACATGCAGACCCACCCCTTCGGCGACGAGCGCGTGCGCGCCGCCGAGGCGCGCAAGGGCACCTGGACGATCAACCCCCGCAAGGCTTCGGCCGACGACTTCCGCAAGCGCACGCAAGCCACCCTGAGCACCTGGCTCACTCGCAAGAAGCCCGCCGAGCAGGAGGCCGCCTTCGTCAAGAAGGCCATGCTCGCCGCCTGGCCGCAGGGGAAGGTGGCGGATGGCCTGCGCCTGGAGAAGCTCCACAAGCGGCGGGACGACGAGCTGACCCGGCCCCTCCTCTCCCGCGACTACGGCGTCGTGGTGAAGATCTACAGGACCGAGCTCGCCGACGTGAAGTCGCTCGATCCCAAGGACGACCTGGTGGCGGCCCTGGAGGGGGAGATCTCCGACCTCGAGGCCAAGCGCAAGGAGCTCTACCCGCGGGCCCTGGAGACGCTGGGCGGCGGGGTCTACGAGACCTCGTTCCTGGTGGCGTTCCTGAGCAACTTCCCCGATGCGCCGAAGGTGCCCGAGGTGGCCCTGGCCCTGGGCGACGCCGACAGCCGCCTGGGCAACCGCACCGAGGCCGTGACCCAGTATCTGAAGGCTTGGGAGGCGGCCCCGGACAGTGCCGAGGGCAAGCGCGCCCGGGCGGGGCTGCGCAATCTGGCGCCCAACCTCCAGGAGCTCGCCGCGCTGCAACAGATGGCCGAGCAGGACAAGGACCCGGACCTCAAGAAAGTGGCCGGCGCCCGCCTGGCCGCCATCGCCAAGAGCTACGACGACGTGACCAACGGCGCCGAGTACCTGCGCCGCTTCCCCGACGGCCCGTACGTGGCGCCGGTGATCGAGCGCCTGAACGTCCTCGCCGACAACCTCTACGGCGAGGTGGTGCTCTACCAGAGCATGGGCGATTCGGTGAAGGCCATGGAGCGGATCAACAAGATCCTCACCCACGCCCCCCTTTCCCCCGCCGCCGGCAAGCTGCGCGACCGGGCGGTGCTCACGGCCGCGAAGGCGAGCTGACGAGCACCCGCCAGGCGGCGGCGCGCTCCGGCCGGCCCCAGGCGGTGTAGAGGCCGACGATCCGCTGCAATGCGGCCGGGGCGTAGCGAGCGCCCTCGGGGTCCGCCTTGAGAATGGGATAGCTGCCGAGCAGCAGGGGCTCGGCCTCCGCGTAGCGCCCCTGGGCCGCGAGGCAGCTCCCGAGGACGCTCTCCGCGTCCGAGGCCCGCCAGCGGGAATTCGACTCCGCACGGAAAATCGCGAGCGCCTCCCGCGCCAGCGGCTCCGCCTCCCGTCCCTTCCCCTGCGCCGCCAGCGCCGCGGCGAGATGCCGCAGGAACACGGCCCGGTTGGGGTGATCCGGCGGCGTGATGGACAGCGCCTCCCGGGCGAAGGGCTCGGCCTCCGCCGGCCGGTCCTCGGCCAGAAGGACGAAGGCGAGGTTGCTGAGGCTCTGCGCCACCTTTTGGCCGCGGTTGTCGTACAGTTTCCGGCGCATCGCCAGGACCTCGCGATAGAGCTTCTCGGCCTCAGCCCGCTCACCTTTGGCCTCCAGGAGCGACGCCAGGTTGTTGAGACTGGTGGCCACGTCGGGATGAGGCTCGCCGCCCAGGAGCTTGCGGCGCATCGCCAGCCCCTTCCTCAGGTAAGGCTCGGCGGCGACGCTGTCGCCCCTTGCGTAGAGCACGTCTCCGAGGTTGTTGTAGGCCTGCGCCACCTCTATGTCGCCCCCCGGGATCTTCCGCTTTAGGCTCAGGGTCTCGCGAAAGAGCGCCTCGGCGCCCGCATGCTCCCCCCGCGCTGCCAGGAGCCCTCCGAGGTTGTTCAGCCCCGCCGCGTACTCAGGGGTCGCCGTCGCTCCCCGCCGCCGATACGTCTCCAGGGCCTCGCGGATGAGCGGCTCGGCCTCGGCCCCTTTCTTCATGTCCTGGAGCGTCAGAGCCAGGTTGAGCTCGGTCGCGGCCACGTCCAGCGGGTCCTGTCCCGGGGTCCGGCGGCGGATGAGCAGCGACTCCTCCAGCAGTGACCGGGCCGGCTCCAGCAGACCCAGACTGCGATAGACTCTCCCCATCGTCTGCAACAGAGCGGCCCGCGTCTCCGGCGCTGTCTGAAGCTCCCCCGCGATCTGCTGCCGGCCCCGGTCCAGGACCTCTCGGGCGGTGATCGTCTTCCCCCGCGAGCTGCTCGGGTCCGGGACGGTGAACAGGTGCTCCAGGAACCCGGAGACCGCCTCTGCCCGGTCCCGCTCCCGCTCGGCCTTCTTCCACAGCAGGGTGACGGTGACGCTGAAGCCCAGGATCAGCAGCAACCCGGCCGTCGCCGTCGCGACTCCCGCCTTGTGACGGTGGACGAACTTGCTCAGGCGATAGCCCGGCGTGTCCTTGCGGGCCAGGATCGGCAGACCGTCGAGATACCGCTGGACGTCCGCGGCGAGCTGCTCCGCCGAGGCGTACCGCCGCCCGGGCTCCGGATCCATCGCCCGGAGCACGAGGATGTCCAGGTCCCCCGCCAGCCGGCGGGCCTCCTCCCGCTTCGCCACGGCCTGGCTCGGCCGGACCCTCTCTCCCTGGGCGATGGCCCGCTCCAGAGCCTGGCGATCGTCCGTGGCGGCATAGGGCGAGCGGCCGGTGAGCAGGACGTGAAGGAGCACGCCCAGCGAATAGACGTCGCTCGCCGTGGTGATCGGTTCCCCCCGCATCTGCTCGGGGCTCGCGTACTGGAGCGTCATGGGCCGCAGCCCCAGCTCCGAGAGCCCAGGGTCGGTCCGCCCGGGATCGAGCAGCTTGGCGATCCCGAAATCCAGCAACTTGGGGACGCCGTCCCCGGTGACCAGGACATTCGCCGGCTTCAGATCCCGGTGGACCACCAGGTTCTGATGGGCGAAGTGGACGGCCGCGCACACCTCCCGGAACAGGGCCAGCCGCTCGCGAAGCGGCAGCTTCCCGGCGTGCTCGTCAATGGGCCGTCCCTCCACGTACTCCATGACGAAGTAGGGGCGGCCGTCCTCCGCCGTGCCGCCGTCGAGGAGCTTGGCGATGTTGGGATGATCGAGATGGGCCAGGATCTGGCGCTCGGCACGAAACCGCCGGACGATCTCCGCCGCCGATCCCAGCCCCACCAGCTTGAGGGCCACCCGCCGATCGAACTCCTCGTCCGCCCGCACCGCGAGGTAGACGGCTCCCATCCCACCCCGGCCGATCTCCCGCACCACGCGATAGGGACCGACGCGCTGGCCTGCTTCGAGCCCCTGCGACCTGCCGGTGAAGCGTCCGAAAAGCGGCTCCTCGATGAAGCCCTCGCTCTCGGTTTCATACGTGAGGAGCGACTCCACCTCCGCCCTCAGCTCGGAGTCGCCGCCGCAGGCCGTGGCCACGAAAGCCGCCCGCTCGTCCGGCCCCGTTTCCAGCGCGCCGTCCAAGACCGCCTTGACCTGCCCCCAACGCTCGGCCGTCACTGTCCTCCCTCCTCGAAAGCTACTTACCAGAGACGCGAGGAATGCCTGGCGGCCGTCTCCCGAACCGTAGCGCCTCTCTTCTCCCGCTCACTGGTCCTCCTCCCTTTCGGGCGTCGCGTCTCCCAACAGGGCCAAGCCAATCCATTAACGCCGTGCGTCAATCTCAGGGAGGACGTCATGTTCCGTGACCGAAAGCTTACCGCCATCTCCTGCGTGTCGATGCTCGCTCTCACCCTCTCCCTCAGCCCTCGGTCCCTCGAGGCGCAAGAAGCGGGCGACAACATCTACATGCAGACCGGAGTCATCAGCAACCTCAGCGGCGGAGCGCCCGCCGTCAAGTACATTCCCATCCATGTTCCGAGAATCGGCGGAACCTACGACGTCAAAATCAATTTCATCAAGGTCGAGACGTCGGCGGCTGCGGTAGATGCCTACGTCAAACATCTCGACGAGCAAGCCAGGGCCCGGGGAGAAGAGCCCGCGCCGTCGCATTGGCAGGAGACCCGGGCACGCCTGAAGGAGGTTACGTCGAAAGCCGATTTCGAAGTTCTGGATTCCGCAGGGAACGTCATCGGCAGGGCCTCCGACCTGGGCCTGACGACCCTGCTCCGGAAGGTGAAGTTCACCGCCTCGCGTTACGATTACCAGGTCAAGCTCCGGTGTACGGAAGGTGCCGGCGTCTATCACCTGACCCTTGAATGGCGCTGAGCGCAGAGCGGTGGCTCCTGCTATTTCCGGCTCAGCTCGCGCAGGAGCCACAGCTTGGCCGCCTTCCACTCCCGCTTGCTGGTGGTCGCCGAGATGCCGAGCAGCTCGGCGATCTCCTCGTGCTCGAAGCCGTAGAAAAACTTGAGCTCGACGATCTGGCGCTGGCGCGGATCGAGCTCGCCCAGCCGGTCCAGGGCATCGTGGAGGGCCGCGAGATCCACGTCCTGCCCCTGGCTTACCTCGAAGGCCTCCTCCAAGGGGACCTTGGCCACGTCCTTCCCGCGCTTGGCCGTGCCACGCGCCTTGGCGTAATCGAGCAGGACCCGTCGCATGATCCGCGACGCCACGGCGAAGAACTGCTCCCGGTTCTGCCAGTCGGCCGACCGCTGCTCCATGAGCTTCAGGTAGACCTCGTGGACCAGGGCGGTGGGCGCGAGCGTATGGCCGTCCCGCTCTCCCCGCAGGTGCCGGCGGGCCATACGGCGCAGATCGTCGAAGATCAGCGGCACGAGCCGCTCCAGGGCCGCCGCGTCGCCGCGGCTCCATGCGTGGAGGAGCTCCGTGACCTCAGGATCTGAGGGGGGCATCGGTTGAATGATTGTAGCAGAGAGCGGTTCGAGTCGCTGGGATGGTCCTTGAGCCGCGAGAAAATCGCGTCCCTCCATAGAAGCCACCAAGGCCTGTAGCTCGAGGTTTCAACCTCAGGAGAGGAGCCAGGAATAGGTGCCGAAGATCCCAGGGGCGACGCTGGACCTCATGACCCGATCCCGGTCCGGCGTCGCGCCGATGGAGCTTGGCAATGATTTTCGCTCTCCGCGACCTGGGGCTGAAATCCCAGGCTGCATGCCACCCGACAGCGCGTGTTCGCTTGCCGTTGACTGGAGGTTACAGTGTCTGACAACGATGGAATCCAGAGCGCCTGTGGTTGCATCCTGCTGGCCATCGCAATCCTCATCGTGGCGTTCGCCTTCAAGACATGCTTCGGCAACTAGGCGGATTCCCGCAGGCTCCGCGCGTCGGTTCGCTTGTCGAGAGAGCCCCTTCAAGGCTATCGTAGGCCGGAACGGCCACGTGGGAGGTTCATCAAGGGTATCTTAGGCCCGAAGGGCCGGCAGCATGTAGCCTGGGGTGTCAACCCCAGGACGAGAGGGTTAAATGATACCTCAAGCCCTGAAAGGGCGGCAGTAGGCGGCGATGTGGTCTTCTGCCGCCCCTTCGGCCTAAGGATGGTCCCATAAACTGGCAGCGCGCGGGACAAGGGCTTGCGCTTGGAGGGGCGAATGAGCAGCCGAGAACGACCGGAAGGCGAGGTCTCGGCCACAGCGGCGGAGTTCCAAGAGGACGATGGCCTCGGGGTGGGTTCGGCGTCCGGGCCATTCACCCGTTTCGTGAGGGAATGGGAGCCAAGCCGTGAGCCCGAGCCGGCTTTGGCTGCGGCGATGTGGGCGGCGTTCGGAAGGGCCGTTCGCCAAGAGCTGCGCCGCCGGTCGCTGAGCCAGGGCTTGCCGCAGTGGCTGGGGATCTACGGCTTCCGCGGCTGGTGGGAGGTGACCGGCCGGGGTGGGCCGTTCGAGGATCTCCTGGCCGAGGCCTATCGCTACGTCTTCGTCGAGCGCTTTCCAGCCCTGAAGGCGCAGACGCTCGCCAAGGCCAACATCGAGGGCGTGGTCCTCGCCTCGATCCGCAACTTCCTGCACGACCTCCAGCGCCTGCACGACCGTCTCGGCTCCCGTCTCTTCGAGGTGCTATCCCTCGCGGTGCGTCACGCGGTGGCGAGCGGGGAGCTCACGGTGGTGGCCGGCTCCGCGAAAATCGGAAACTCTACGGTCCTGGCGGCCGGCGAGCGGGCGCCGTCCGCCGACCTGGCCAAACCGGAAACGCTCGTCCCGATCGTTCAGCGGTGGAACGACGAGTTGCTGCCGGATCTGGTAACGGCTACTCGGGCCGACAAGCAACGGCTCGTCGAGGAGCTGGCAAGGCGCCTCGCCGAGCTGGAGCTCGCGGGGGTCGCGGCCTTCCGCTTCGGGGATTTGATCCTACCGCTTAGAGCGGACGTGCGCCGGCGCTGGGCGGCACTGCTCGCGCCTGCCGAGGATCCACCGCCAGACGACGAGGACGCGCGCGGCTTTCGTCGCCTGCGGCGCAGCTTCGAGCCGGCCTTCGAGACCCAAGTGATCGCGGCGGATCGGTTCGCCAAGCTGATCGACTGTGTCGACGGCGCCATTGAGGCGAGTCCGGCGTCCAGGCGCACTCGTGGCTATCTGCGCCGGGTTCTCCTGTTCCTGCGCGCCTTTGCGACCGAGGAAGGCGAGACCCTGGAGAAGGGAAGCGGAGGAGACGAGGATCAGCTACCCTCCTTTCGTCGTCTGGCCGAGCACCTCAAGATCCCGCGAGAGCGCTTGGGCGAGCTGATCGGCACTTTGAAGAGTTTCTTGGAGGGGTGCCGTGAGCGGCTGGATGGCGAGCTCGCCCGCGTTCGTGCGAGCTCACGAGGGCCTAAGGAGGCGCCGTCATGACGGACGAGTCGATGCCGTCGGGCCTCTGGCAGGAGACTCGGCAAGCAGCGGCAGCCTGGGAGCACGCTCAGAGCTCTCGCGGCGACGAGCCGGCCAGTTCCGGCCCCATCGCCACCGGTCAGGTGCTGACCCTCCCCGAGCTTGGCGAGCCGCGCCTGGCCTGGGCAGCGTTGCGCCGGGAGGAGGGGAAGAGCGAGCGGCGACTGCTGGCTCCGGCCGACGTCAACCCGCTGGTGGGCTCCGGCGACGTCGCGGTCACCGGGCCCGAGGTCGGCTCGCTCACCCTGCGCTGCCGTTTCGCGGTCTGGGCGAGCGATCGAGACCTCGGCGCGACCACTCTCCTCGGCACCCTGCCGCCGGAGGCGCTGGCCCGCGCCGACTCCCGATGGCAGGCCGTCGCGGCGGGCCGTTCGGCCGGCACTTTCAGCGAACAGGAGACCGAGGAAGACCCCGAGTATCAGGACTGGATCGAAGATGTCGTGCGGCCCGCCGCCGGCAAGCTCGAAGCGCGGGTCGGCGCCACGGCTCCGAGCCGGCGCTCAGCGCTTCCCTTCCCCACACAGCGCCCGGCTGAGACGCTTCCCTCCCCGCGGCGCGGGGTCTGGATGCGCTGGGCGGCCGTCCTCGCCTTCGTGGCGCTCGGCGCCGGCAGCGGCTTCCTCTGGTGGCGGCAGGGGCAGGAGATCGCCGGCTTGCGGGCCGCGGTGGCGGCCAGCGAGGCATTGCACCGCCAGGAGATCGCGAAGCTGGAGGCCCGCCGAGCGGATCTCGAGGCGCAGTACCAGGCGCGGCTCCAGAAGGCCGGAGAGGATCGGGCGCGACTCGAATCCGAGCACCGGGAACAGATGGCGGAGCTCGAAGCGAAGCTCGCGAAGCTGCGGCAGATGACCGACGTCAAAAACCCAATGCTTGCGACTCTCGATCCTGCTGACGTCCAACGGGGAACGAAAAAACTCACGGTCGGCCCGGAAGTCAGCCACTTGGTGCTGGTGCTCCCGGTGAACGATCCGGCCGGGACGGAGCTCCAGGTCGAAATTTCCGAACGGAGCTCGGGCAAGCAGGTTTTCGTCCAGAAGGGCCTCTGGGCGGACGTCCGTGGCGAGGTGTGGCTGGGTCTTCCGGCCTTGCTCGTGCCGCCGGGCGACTATCGCGTGCGCCTGTTTCGCAAGGAAGGCGGGAAATTGCACCTGGTCCGCGAGCACCTGATCGAAATCGTCGCAGGAGCCAAGATTCGGCCGCCGCGTGAGTAGGGGCACTCACTGCCAGTCGCCGAACACCTCGAATGCAGCCCAGACGAAATCCTTCGAAAAATCCTTTTCGCGCCTTTCTTCGTGCGGGTCTCGGACCCAGGGGATCTGAGCGACGATCTCGATCTGAGCTTCCCGCAGGGCATCTGCCGCCGCTGCTCCGTTCTTGAGGTGGCGATAGAAGCGCGTCATGAGATCCGCAGAGCCCTCGTCCGCCACCTGCCAAAGCGACGCCACAACGGCTCTCGCGCCCGCAAACTGGAACGCCCTCGTAAGGCTGAGCAGGCCCTCTCCGCCGAGCTCCTTGCCTCGCCCGCTGTCGCAGGCGGAGAGCACCACGAGATCGGCATCCAACCGCACTCGCTCGAAGATCTCCCAGGCCTGAAGGAAGCCGTCCTCTGCATGCTCATCCGTGGGATCCGGGGTCGCGAGCACGAGGCCCGAGTTCATGGGAAAGCGCTCGTCGGCAAAGCCATGCGTCGCGAAATGGACGATCCGCGTACCCCTGGGGAGACTCTTTGCACGTTCCTCCGTCGCTTCTGAACCGAGAAAGGCCGCAACCTGCCCGGGAAAAATCTGCGCAATGCTCTCAACCTCGCGGCGAGAGAATGGGAGGGGAGAGGGCTCCAGACCCTGGCGCAGAGCGCCTGCCAGCCGCGCTCCGGCAAGCGGAGGCGGCTCAGGATCGAGCACGGTGGGCCGAAAAACAGGATCGCCGAAGGCGGCAATCGGTAGCGCCGGGCTCCCGAGCGCAGCCGGTTCTCCTTTCGAATCCGGGTCGAGTCTTCCGCGCGAGTGTTTCAGCTCGGCCCAGACGGTCGCCGAGAGAGCGACCGCGAAGGGCTTCCACTCCACGAAGAACTGCCAGTTCCGATCCTTTGGCGGGTCTTGGGCCGGCAGCTCGCGAACCAAGGCTGCCCAGGGCACGGCATGGAGCGGACCATCCGGCAGAATCAGAATTCGGCTGGCGCCATCGAGGAGCGGCTCCACCAGTTGCAGGAGGGATCGGTAGAGCTGGCGCAGGGGCTTCAGGGCTGCCTGACCGCCGAAGACGAGCCGGTTCTCCGTGACGGCGCGAAAGCCTTCGACCTCTCGCTGGAGATCGCCTGCCCCTACCGGGAGACTGAAAGCCACGACACGTCCATCCTCAGAGAGCACGAAGACCTGAGTGGCCGTTTCGCCGGCTTGGTAGGCGAGGACTTTCATTCCGGGATCCAGCTCATGGGCGATCTCGCCAGCGAGCAGGGGGTGAGGAAAATGCAAGGCCGTTGGCCGGGGACCCAGCTTGCGGACGCGTTCGGAGATGGCGTCCAACTGCTCGCGTAGGATCGGAAGCTTGCGCCAGGCTTCCTCCGCGGAGTCCTGCTGGCCAGGGGCCGAGATCGAGTTGAGAGATGCAAGTGCTTTCCGGAACTGGCGTCCTACCCGTCGCCTTTCTTCCTCCAGCTCAGCCGGAATTCCATCGGAGACACTGAGATCGCGCGCTGCGAGCAGGCTGAGGAAGCCCTGGGCGCGAGCGGATTCCTGGATGTTGAAAGCCTCTTCGTTCCGGCCGAGCTCCAACTCGACGGCAGCGGCGTCGAAGTAGACCCTGCGCCGGAGAGAGCGGAACTCTGCCTTCACGTCCTCCGAGCCTCCCAGCCTCCCAACCTGTGCCTCCAGGGCCCGGATCGCCTCGTGGAGGCGGCTGGAAGCTTGCTTCAAGTCGCCCGTGCGCCAAGCGATACGGCCGAGGCCTGCCAGAGTATGGGCTTCGCCATCGCTCCCGGGGCCCACACGCCGATAGATCGCGAGAGCTTTCTTATGGTTGACGAGAGCACCCGCCCAGTTCCCTCGCCGGGTTTCCACCTCGGCCAGGCCACTCCAACTGTGGGCCGTCCAGGGGCGCTTCGGGGCGACCTGGGAGAACTTGACGAGGGCACGTCGATAGGACACCTCGGCGCGACCGAGCTCGCCCAAGGCCAAAGCCGCATCTCCCAAATCATTGAGGACTGCGGCGACCATGGGGTGTCGGGGAAAAACCCTTTGAAGAATAGCCAGCGCTTGTTCAAAGAGAGCCCGCGCTTCCGTCCACCGGCCTTGGTCGAGCTTTAGACGCCCGAGCCGGATGAGCGTCGTAGCCACGGACTCGCCGTTTGGCACCAGCCGCTGCCGAATGTCCAGCGCCCTCTCGAAATGACGTGCCGCCACCTCCAGGTCTCCTCTAAGCAAATAGATGTCTCCCAAGCCCTCCAACTTGAAGGCCATCCAGAAGCTGTTCGGGTTGAGATTTTCCTGAATCGCCACCGCTTGCTTGAGAAATTGCTCCGCACCCTCGAGATCGGAACGTTCGGCTGCAATGAAGGCCTGAGAATGAAGGCTGTCCGCCTCGAGGAAGCTCCTCGGGGCCCACCGTGCTCGGAGGGCGAGCGCCTGATCAAACCCCATCTTGGCTCCATCCAGGTTGCCCAGATTCACTTCTTGAGAGGCGATCTGATGCAGGCTCCGGGCAAGGCCAAGGCTGTCGGGCTCCATCGCCTGCCGAATCGCGAGCCCAGCCCGATAGCAATCCTCTGCTTCGCAGAAACGGCCCCGGTACTCGAGACTTTTGCCAAGAGCTTCCCAGAGAAATACCCGAGTCCGATCGTCCTGGGCCCATCTGGATGCTTCTTGAAAGGCCTCGTGGGCTCGCGGCCAGTTGCCAACCTCGCCCCAGATCTCACCGATACGCAGCAGCAGCCAGCACCGCACGAGATCGCCCTGCTGAGGCGGGACCTGCGCAACCAACCGGCGCCAGACGGCGATTCCTGCGCTCAGCTTTCGCCGCCGAATCTGGAGTTGGCCCTGCTCGTAGAGTGCAGCGTTCCGAGACGTAAGGATCGGGCGAGCTCGCGACCGGCCGCGCCTCTCGGAATTGAAATGGACGTTCCACTCACCCGCGGCAACGTGCCACTCCCTGGGCTCACCGTTTCTTTCGCCGTACAGGACCACCGATCCCCGGTACGCCTGCTCGACCTCGAGCCACATCCAGTCGAAAGGGGAAGCGAGCACACCCTGCGCCGCCTCCGGATTCGCGGGAGGTGAAGCCAGCCTTTCCCATCGGTGAAGCACGTCCCCAACCCGCAGACCTGCCTTCTCGATCTGTGAGCCGGGCGCGACCTCGTCCACGACGATGCCGCTGAGCTCCGCTGTGCCCTCTGACGCGGGGCCGCGGGCTGAGAGGGCGGCCGCCTGAGCCAGAAGGCCGATCAAGACCCAACATTTGGAATGCATAGGACTCGAGGCTTCTCTCTCCCGCTTGTAGGAAACTTCCCAGGGCCGGCATCAGACAACTTACCACAAGCCCTGGCTGGCCAGCAAGCCGGGCCATGGTCCCTAAGCTCGAAGAATCTCGCGTCAATGAATAGGCCAGATGGGCGGCAGGGATGACGAGGCAGGTAGTAAGACCTCGCCGTTGCTCTGTACGGAATGGGATCAGCCCATAATCCTCTCCGCCGGCTGGCGACGAGAAATATCTGTTAACTATGGAACAAGAAAGAAAACGAGGTGCAAGATGTCAAAAGTTACCTTGCGGGCGATCGCGGCGCCCGTAGTATTAGGTCTTTTGCTCATGGCGGTTTATGCTGCTTCAGCTCAAGAACAAGCTGATTTCCAGGAAAAGACGGCTACTCAGCCTAAAGTGATCCTAGAACCCGTAACAGGCTACGCATCAACCTACACAACTACTGTTCACCTGATGAACGGCGCACACCTCAAGCCAATTCTGGGTACGGGACCTCAAGATCTTGGCACTAATGGATGCCGTGGATGGGTCAATCGTTTTGAAGCTCTGAACGTCGCCGGTTTCACTCAGAAAAGCGCTGCAAGCGCAGCTTTCGTGGTCGTTTCTGGTAGCTTTCATGACGATAACGGACGTCCCGCTTTTCCGCTACGAATCAACGCCTGGAGGGCAACCTATGGGTTTGCTTGCAGTGCTGCTGAAGGAATAAACGATCTTCTCATGTTGCAGATTCGTGACCAGGAGAAAAGGGCCTACATCAGTTCATTTACCTTGGCAGCGTTCAACAGTACCAGCCTTGCCCCAGATGTGGTTCTTGGCCTAAAACCTAGCTTTCCTAAAAGCCCCACTACGAGACTTGGCCGAAACTACGTAGGGCTAACCAATCCTTTCAACCAGGGGTTTGGAACCGTCATCTTTCTTACGTCTGCGAGCTTGACCCAGGCAGAAGCAGTGAACATTCTCAAAGCTAAGGGTTGCCCTGAGGATCAAATCATGCAGCTAGATGGCTCTACCGTGGCCCAACTCTCCAAGAAAAACGCTAATGGCACCTGGAGCCACCTGATCACCTCAGCAACCAGAAAAATGCCCCAAGCCTTCGTGATCGAAGGTTGACACGCCTTCCACAAGCACCTCTGGCGAGCGCCGACCGTACGTTTAGCAAAGCTCCAGATCCGCGCCGAGGAGGCCGGGCAGAGAGGTTGAGATGAATTACTACGAATCGCGGCCTTGATCGGACTTTTAGTCGGAGTCGTGGCGGGTTGCGTTTCGCTCCGGAACCGGATGGAAGAGAGGAGTCTCTACGCCGATTTCCAGGACCTTCTCAAGCCCGAGGCCGACGCTTGCTACAACGACCTCTCGCTGAGGAGGCGCCTCGCCACCGCCCGCCGAGCCAAACCCTCCGCCGACGCGCTACGCGGTACGGGCCGGACCGCCTTCGCCACCGACCTGCAGCCGGCTGCGGACCATGAGGACGCGTACGATTTAGTACGATTTCTTCTATCAGCTCCAGGTACGAGACTCGGAGTTGGTCGGTGTGTCGTGCGCGATCCTCTCGGGGACCCTGCGGGCTCGTGCCAGTCCTTCTCCCACGTCGTGCCTGAGAAGCTTCGCGAGGCCGCCGGGAACGGGCTGCCGCCGAGGAGGACGCAGAACGTCTCCCTCAATCTGCACCTCGCCAGCCCGGCCCACGCAGCGAGCCCCGGCAGGGTCCGACTCGCCCTGGGCACCACGACGGGCTTTCAGGCCGAGGGCCAGGTGTCGATCGACAACCAAGACGTCCGGGTCACGGAAGCGGCGCTCCTCGTCCCCGATCCTCTCCATCCCGAGAGCGAGGTGACCCCGGTCAGCATTCCGGACTTCTCGCCTCGCACCGCGCTCACGATCCAATCAGTCCAATCCAGCTATCCCTTTCATGTGGTCTACGACATGCCCGCGGTTCTCGCTCCTTTTTTCGAAGAGAACGAGGGGAAGCTCGCGCTCATCGACGGCCAGGCCGCCGTCCGAATTGACCTCCTCCATCCCGGCTATCACCTGGAGGGGGAGCATTCCCGGAGTCGAATCCCTTGCGCTGCTGGGGCGGCGACTCGGGCCCGCGGACGGACATTGAGGTTCAGTCTCCTGGAGCCGCCGCCCGCGCCCCCTACTCCTCCGCTTTGATCCGCATCTAAAACTCCCCCGCAGCTACGCCTTGCCGTCGCGCAGGCCGTAGAGGCGAAGGCGGTGATCCCCGGCTCGCCGGGAAATCGCGTCTCCCTCCAGACAACGGGACCAGCCGAGGGGACCTGATCGTCCCCAGTGGCGCCAATTCTCCAAGGCGGTTCCTGCCCGCAAGCAGGGACCGCCCTTTTTGTCAGGAGACTCCGCGGCTCGGGCGAGCGGCTCCCCGCTCCAGGCAGGGATCTCCCAGGACGAAAAATCCCTCCTTCCCGCTGGGATCGTGAGGCTTCCCTGACGCGGAGCGGCCTGGCCCCGGCGAGACTGGGGCTCCTCCCGAGTGATCGGCGATGTCCCCCCAGCGGAAAGGAGTCATTCCCGAACAGAGGGCAGCGTTGGCCCCGATCGGGGCAGCCTTGGCCCTCATCGGGGCAGCCATGGCCCAAGTGAGGGCAACCATGGCCCAAGTGAGGGCAGCCATGGCCCAACTGAGGGCAGCCGTGGCCCCGATGAGGGCAGCTCTGGCCCCGATGAGGGCAGCCGTGGCCCCAATGAGGGCAGCCATGGCCCAAGTGAGGGCAACGGTGGCCTAAGTGAGGGTAGCCATGGCCCAAGTGAGGGCAGCCGCGGCCCAGGTGAGGGCCAACGCTGCCCCGGTCGGGGCCAACGCTGCCCTGTCTTCGGGGGAGACGCAAAATCTCTCGCGCTCAGCAGCCGAGCGGCCGGGTCAGGCCGGTCGGATCAGCCGGCTTCATTTCTCCGCGATCCGCATCTCATACTCCCCCGCCGGCTCCGCCTTGCCGTCCTTGAGCCCGGACAGCCGGAGCTGGTAGTCCCCCGGTGGCAGGAGGTCGCGGGGGAGAGCCACGCTGAGCTCGAAGCCGCTGGTCTTGTGGAGACCGCGGCTCGACCAGACGGGCTTGCCCGTGTCCTTGTACGAGATCTCCAGACGAGGGAGGGGCTCCCCTCCTCCGGATCCGCCGGGCCGCCCAGGGCGTTCACGCGCAGGAACTGCCAGAGGGTCGTGAGGTAGGAGCGCGTCCGGTCGTTGGCGTCCAGCCGCTCGATGGCGGTCAGGACGCAGCCGATCAGCTTGCGAAAGAGCTGCCTCTCTTCGAAACCGGTGTCCGGCCGGGACAGGCGCACGGCCCGGGCGGTCTCGCCGGGCTCGCGCTCGACGGCGGTCTCCCCCGCCGCCTGCTCGAGGAGGGCGGCCCAGCGCGCCCGCACGTCCGCCTTGAGGGGATCGATCACGTCCTTGAAGCGGAAGGCTCCGGCGGCCCCGGCGGACAACTCGGCCAGGCGCCCGCGCAGCCTCTCCACCACCTCCTCCTGCCGCCGGCCGCGGAGGGTGACGAGGTCGGGCAGCAGCTCGTCGTTCCAGCGCGCCACGAGCACGCGGAGGTCGCGGACCGCTGGCTGGGGATCGGCGCCGGCCCGGAAACCGAGGACCGTGTCGTTGCGCACCCGCGGGTCGCCCGCGAGCACGTGCAACTCGCCGGCGGCCACGGCGCGCCGCACGGCGGACTGGAGGACTTCGAAGACCTGGGAGCCCAGGGGATCGTGCTCCTTCTGCCGCTCGTGGAGGAAGTGGCGGACGTTGAGGAAGACCAGGCCGTCGACGTTCGGCTTGACCCGGAGCTGCGCCTGGAGGCTCCGCAGGCGATCGACGAAGACGAAGGCGTAGCATTCGGCGAGCAGCTCTTCCAGCGCGTCCTCCCAACCTGCGGAGCCATACACGCCCAGGTAGTCCGGCGGCGCCTGCCACAACCCTCGCCGCCGCAGCTCGCCGCGCAGGGCGCCGCGCAGAGCCTCGCGCACGGTCGCCAGGCGCTGCGGGTCCGGCTCTCCCCCGGGCTCCAGCGAGCGGACGTAGTCCGTGAAGACCCGCGCTCCGGCGGCGTCCTCTCCCTCTCCCCAGGAAAGCCCGGCGATGTTCAAGGTGAAGTCATTTCACCACAAAGCCCTGAATCCTGCCAATCGCCGAAAACCTGCCGTTACCCCCCTTCGAGGCGAGCGTGGGACGCCTCGCAGGCCGGCCGGCCAAGTCCCCCCGGGGACATCCCAAAACCTTCAACCGATTCACGTTTTGGGGCCGTTTCGGCCTGAAAGGGACCGCTGTATGTTCACGAAAATCGCCTCACGCAGAGATTCGCTCTCGCTCGCCGGTCTGGCGCTCCTCCTCGTGGGCTCCGCCGCCGGCGCTCAGCCAGCCCAGGACTGCGCGGCTGCGCTCCAGGCCGCCGGTGGCGGCGTCTCCCTCGCCAACGCCACCACCACCTCGACCACCAAGAAGGTGGATGAGTGGGACGGCGACATCCTCAAGATCATGATCGGCCAGCCGGGACTGCTGGTGCTGTCAGGGGAGGGGCCCGACGTTCAAGGAGCGCTCTATGCCGCCGATCCGGACTCCGGCGAGCCTGTGCTCGAGGACGGCGGCCCGCTCGGCACGTTCCATCAACCGCTGACCGTGGTGGTCCAGCCGGGCGAGCACTGCATGCACGTGACGCCGCCCGCCGGCGCTACCGGCACCTTGAGCCTGCAGGCCACCTTCTTCGACGTCTGCAGCCTGGGACCGCAGGACGACCATGGCGACAGCTTCCTTTGCGCCACGCAGATCGGACTGGGGGAGGCCCGGACGGGGGAGATCGCGCCGGCGACCGATCAGGACGTCTTCGCCTTCACCCTCGGCGCCGAGACGGCCGTGACCGTCACCGTCGACGGGGCGCCGGACCTCGCCGCCGGCCTCTACGGCGAGGACGGCACGCTGCTGGCCGCCGATGGCCGCGGCTCCCGGACGCTCGCAGCCGGCCGGTACTACGTGCGCATCGAGGGCGGCACCGGGCCCGGCGGCCCCTACACGGTCGGCTTGGCGGGGACTCCGTAGAGCCTGCCTCGGCGATCTGACCCTGCCGCCCCGCGAGCCAGTCCGTCGACTCGCGGGGCGCATCCGTCGCCGGCGTTGCGCGAGCGTGAAAATCACCGCGTGAACCCGGGGTAGCGTCCAACCTTGGCGTCCACCCCGTCGGAGACGCGGAGCTCGGCCGCCGCCCGGTTGGCCTCGTCGAGAGAAGAGTAGTGCCCGAGGCTCACCGTACAGAGGGCGTGGCCGTTCTCCTCTTGGGGGAGCAGGAACGCGCCGCGGCTTCCATACCGGGCGAGCGCCTGGGCGGCGACGATCCAGTCCTCGGAAGAGGCCACCTGCACGATGGGAGCTCCGGCCGGAAACCGGGTCGGCAGGTCCCGGACGCTGGCCGCATCGAGCCGGCAGGCCGCGGCGAGCCGCTGCCAGGTGGCGGGGTCGATGACGGGGAAGGACGGGGCCGGGCCCGTGTCGCTGAGGCTGAGATCTGGCTCTCTCGAACTCGATTCAGATTTCGGTCGGCTACTTGTCGGCGGTCCCTGCTCGGCCAGCACGGACGGCTTCTCCTGGGAGACCGAGGCCGGCACCGGAGCCGAGGACCGGGATTTCATCACGAATAACGACAGACCAATCACCGCCAGCGCGATCATGGCGGCTGCGCCCAGCCACCGTCCCGGTCCGCGGTTCACGGCGGCCCGAGGGGGCGGCGGTGCGTACGACGGCCTCGGCGGGGATGCCATGGTCCGGGCCGCGGCCACCGCGGGCGGCAGGGGCGGCGGAGCCGGCGGGAGAGGCGGCGGCGCGACGGCGGTCGGGGTGGTGTCTTCGAGGGACGGCTCGCCACGGTCCTCGGCTGGCGGGCTCGGGGCGCTCGGGAAGGCGAGGATCGTGGCGTTAGGATCGAAAGCCCCTCGGGAACCGGGAAACTCCGGCGCCGCGGTCGGCTTTGAAGAGGGGACCTCCGCGGGGCCATGCGGAGTTGCCGGCAAACTGGCGGCTCCAGGAAGGAGCTGGAAGTGGAGACGCCGCAACTCCTCCGGCGGCAGGCTCCGCGTGGGCTCCTCCGGCAGCGGGTCCTCCCAATACGTGGGACGCACGAAGTGAGAGCGGCCGAGCGATAGGGCGTAGCGCCATTCCTCCTCGACGTAACGCGAGCGCAGGGCGTTCCATGACCAGAAGAGCTGGAACACGTCGGCCTTCTGGATCAGGTCCTTGAGGCGGTCGTTCCACACCTCGCCGGCCCGCAACTCGTGGACGTCGCGCAGATAGCGGTCGCCCAGCGTGCGGGCGTAGCGCTCGAATTCCTCGACGATGACGGCGTCCTGGTGCGAGTACGACGGGAAAATGTTGCGGAACGGCCGGCTCGCGGCCCGCTCGGGCGGAGGCGCCTGGACTCCCGCGATTCGAGAGTCCACCCGGATGGCGAGGCTGACCTCGGCCAGCAGGATGCTCCCCCAGAACACGCTCATCCGGCCGCGGACCTGCCGGCCCTCCGTCTCCGGCCCGGCGCGAATCCGAAACTCCTCCCGGTGCACCGACTCCAGCCACAGGAACGTCCGCCGGGGAGGGTTGACCTCGAACCCCGGGATCTCCGGCAGGAACGTGATCTCGGCCTCGTGAGGCACGGCCTGCCGGCTGTCCTGCTTGACGTCCGCATAGCCGTCCACGAGATCGCCGAGGATGCGATGCGCCTGCTCCCGGACCTCCGCGAGCGGGTCCGGCTCGTCCGCCGGAGCGTCCGCCGGCAGCTCCTCCAGATGGGCGAACGCCAGCAGTGGAAACCACTTCATCGGCTCCACGACCCGCGGGCGGTAGACCGTGAACTGGACGTTCTCATGAAGGACCGGCGGCTTGTCGGAACGAGCCTGGGCGGGATGGGGCTCGGGCCAGTCCCGTATCGGAGGAGAAGAATTAGGATCGACGGGAATTGGCGGCAGTGGTGCTGGCATCGGGTCCGGGTCCCGGCCTTCATCGTCTGTATGCCCCCGCTCCTGAATCGCCTTCCACAGATCCTCGAAGACCTGCTCCGCGAACGTATCGAGCCGCGAGGCCCGTCCCAACCCCTCGCTCCAGCCGCAGGGATATCCGTCGAAGACCGGCCTTCCCGAAGCCCGAATCCGCTCCTTTAGGCTGGCGAGACGAGCCGTCGCCTCGTCGTTCTCGGGAAGGTACCGCTCCCGCTGCGCTTCCGGGACCATCGCAGGAAACCGGGGATTCCGGAAATAGAAGAAGCTCGCCGTCGTCCCGGGCTCGCGAAGAGCGCCATGCAGGATCTCGAGCTCCACCACGCTCCGTCCCGGGTCTTCGACCAACCACGGCTGAGCTGCCACCAGAGCGAGGGGGACGGTCGCCGGCGGCGCGCCGTACCGTTCGCCCAGCAGAGCCAGGAAGATCTGGCACCCTTCGATTTCCTGGAACCGACGCGCGAGGTCCCACTCCTCCCCCTTGTCCTGAGCGGGATCGACGACGACGATCTCCACCTCCTGCCCATGCAGCCGCTCCCGCAACTCAGGCAGCACCAGCCCCTCGATGACCGCGCGCTCGCCGTCCATGTCGCCGGGGAGGGCGGCGAGGTAGAGGCGGAGGGAGGAGAGAGCGAGCATGATTGAATCTTAGTCCAAGAGGAGCGAGCGGGTCCGGCCGGGTCTCAACTTCTCGCAAACCGCGCCGGGACCATGCTAGCGTTGCGCTTGGTGGGTCTTCTTGGCGCATTTCCGCAACCCGCCAGAAGGCAGGCACGCATGAGCACCCTTCGGCCCAAGCGGAAACGGAAAATGGAGTATCCCACCGAGGACGGCCAGCCCATGGGCGAGACCCCCCTGCACCGGATCGTGATGACTGACCTCATCCTGAACCTGGAAGTCCGCTACCTCGAGGTGCCGGATATCTGGGTGGGAGGCAACCTCTTCCTCTGTTATGAGGAGGGAAATCCGAAGGCGTGTGTGGCTCCGGACGTGCTGCTGGCCAAGGGGGTGAAGAAGTGGGACCGGCCGAACTATCTGCTCTGGCAGGAGACGCCGCCGAGCCTGATCGTGGAGGTGACGTCGGAGAAGACCCGCAAGGAGGACGAGTACAAGAAGTTGCTCTACGAGCGGCTGGGCGTGGAGGAGCTGTTCCTGTTCGATCCCTACGGGGAGTACCTGCAGCCGCGGCTTCAGGGCTACCGGCTCGTGGCCGGGCGCTATCAGCCCATCCCGCTGAAGGCGGACGGATCGCTGCTGAGCCGGACGACGAACCTGTTCCTGGAACCGGAAGGTGATCGGTTGCGACTGGTGGACGCTGAAACGCGGGAGCGGCTCGTGTGGCTGGAGGAGATTGAACCCGCTTTTTGCGTAGAAAGAGTGGCCCGGCTGGCCGAGGAGGCTCTCGCGGCTGAAGAAGAGGCGGCCGCCGAGTGGGAGGAGACTGCTGCATTGAGGGCCGCGGAAGCGAAAGCTGCTGAAGAAGCTGCCGCCCGTCAGGCAGAGACGGCAGCACGGCGGGCCGCCGAGGAGCAAATCCGGGTTCTGGAAGCGGAGTTGAATCGGCTTCAGAAGGGCTGACTTAACTTAAACCAGGATGTGGATCTTCTCCTCCTTTCTTCTTAGGGAGGGGTTAAAGGCTTGGTGACGAACGCCGCACGCCAGTCAGCCTGCTCCAGGAGCTGGATTTGGCAAAAATACTCTGCCTGGGCGCCCAGTTCCTTTGAGCTCATTGCCCTCTCGGAGCTCGACAGATTTGACAAGAGAGCACTCAATCTCGCGCGCAGGGCTTTGGAGCGTCGAGAAATACGTTCAAATTCACCTTGATGGGAGATACCTTCGACTGCAGCACCGACAGCCGGCAGAACGACTGCACACAAGCTCAGCAAGAGGATTGCAAGGGCGGTAAACAATTCACCCAGCCAGTTGCCTACATTTTCTTCAGGAAGCAGGTGAAGAAGGCATGCCACCAGAGTTGCAGGAAAAAGGCCCTTTACCACCGCAGAATGCAAACGATGGTGCGCGAGCTCCATCATCGCCGATGTCTTCGCATGGTACTTGACCTGCCCTTTCACCGCATCCGCAAGTACTTTCCGATAGGTTGCCAGGAAAGCTGCATCTATTCTTGCGGAAGTCATCCCCAACTCACGGGCTACCGCTCGAAAATACCAGTTAAACCAAGTCCTGCCGGGGTCTTCCTCGAGGTGTGCAGGAACTTCAAAGGCAGGAGTGACCCGAGCCAGGGGAATAAGGTACTGCATTTGCCTGAAGCCTTCGGCAAGGAGCCTGTAGTCGATCCAGCGCTCATGGAGATGGAGGCGCTTGTTTCCCAGCCACACCAGGATCAAGATTGTGGTAATCAACGCCAACTCGATCCAGAATATCCAGTGCAGCCTTTTTGGATAATATATACCGAAGAAAGCTGAAAGCACGGCAGCAGCACCGAGAGCATAGGTAACGATGAACAGGCTGCGATAGATGTCTCCGTAAGCGTTGGCGAGATGGTCTGCGCGCTCCAGGTGAACTTGGCAGCCATCACGAAGCTTTTGTCCTATATGGTTGTTGGGCTCTGCGAGGGTGGCCCAACGATCGGCTGGCGGCTCATCGCTATCGTTCAGAGCTTCGCGATCTGCCTCTTCGAGATGTTTTTTCCAGCCGTGGGCGACGAAGTTGCGGAACGCCCTGTAGATCGGTATCGGTTTAGGCTGCTTTTCCGAGAGAAATCGCTCCAAAGGCTTGGAGCTGATGGTCGGCGGCATGGCGAAAATGGGTTTGAGACGATCCAAGAGAAAATTCAGGGCGGTCTTTCTTGGCGGTTCTCCAGGATTTAAGCCCCGTTCCCAAAGGCAAATCTCATGCTCGGGCAAGGAATTGACCCAGATGACCGGAATATTCCGGGAGATGGCTTCCATAACTACAGCCCCCGGTTCCCCTTGCTCTCCCGATTCACCGTTCCAGACAGCGATGAGTACATCGCACTGACGCAAAACGGCCTGTCCCACGGCTTCGCGTGCTGCTGGTTTATCATCCAAGGGGCCGTCCAGCTCGACTTTAACAGAATCAGTGTCCCAGAGCTCGTCGAAGAGTGCATAGGATTCCGCGGCCAGGAACTTCTTCTTGTATTCCTCATGCTCTACGGGGAGTAGACACTGCAATTCAAATCCAAATCTCTTCTGAATGGCCTCACGAGTGACGATCAGCTCGGCCCCTGCTCCCAAAGGAGAGATGATGCGCAGCGTCGGGTTATCCTTCGCATACAATCCCTTGCAGCGATCATGGATAGCGTTGACTATCTCTCGGATCTTCACGAGGACCTCTTGAATCTTCGCCACAATGGCCGTATTAGGCATATCGGGTCCCAGATTTTTGGACTCTTCGCCGATTACGCCGATGCGTACAACGAGCCGCGTTTCTGGCGATGGCCGCCGCTGTATCATTTCAATCCTCAGGGCCCGCCCAGCTCATGCCGCGGGCAGTCAAAACTCTTCCCATTGCTTCGGAGAGTCGGTTTATCGGATCATACAAGATCGGGTCAGCAGACCTCAGTAAAAACATCTGACCGTGGGGTCGTACCCACACGGTTGCAATCCCCCGTGAGAGCGATTCCTTTACCATCTGCCCAGTCCCGCCTTGGCCAGCCGCCGGCTTCCCATTCCATATGGCGATCAGAATATTGGAATGAAGCAGTACCCAGCGGCCCACCGCCTCGTAGGCTTGATTGGCGTGTTCGCGGGAGCCGTTCAATTCATAGACTGTCCTCGCCCGTCCGAGCAGATGCCTGAAGGCGGCTCTCGACTCGGGAAGGCGGAAGTCTTTCTCATACTCTTCACGCACAAAGGGTAGAGGGCTTTCAAGCTCGTAGCCAAGTTTCAATGCTTCTTCTGCTACGATACGGTCAGCACCTTCGGCGAGAGGAGATACGACGAGAAGACCGAGCCGTTGAGCGATCTCCTGGATTTGTCTCAAGACTTGGCGGACCGATTCTCTCAAAGCCCCGTCGTTATATCCTGCCTCGGCCAGCCCCTGGGTTCGGTGCCCTGTCACCCCGACGCGGATTGCCAAGGGTGTGGTGGGTGGATGGCCCTGCGTTTTGAGCGTCATACGTTAAGTCTGGATTATAACCCAACACCTGGGATTCCCCTAAGCGGACGGCTTTCCTCAAGCGGCGGCCTTCGTCGACAGCATACTTGGGACTCCAGCGGCTCAGGGTTTGGAGCAGGGGAACCAAGGGTGATGTTTTCAGCCCGACTCCCCCAGACTTTCGAGCACTCTCTTCACCAGTTCCTCCCCCAGCCATACGCCCTCCTTTCTTAATCGGAGGAGGAGAGGGGCGACCCTTGCGACCAAACCCTGATTCTTAGCAGTGACCAGGATTCCGACGGTCCCGCAAACCTTGAGGCCCAACCGTTCGGCGGCCAGACGGGCTGGCCGATCATCCGACAGAAACCACTCAGCCTGCCGGTCGATGGCCAGCGTGATCGCGGCCGCCTCTCCGGCATCCAACTCCCCTCGCAGCAGGCGGAAGAGGTCGTCCGGATGGTGATTCTCTACGGCGATCCAGTCGGCGCCGGCCACTTCCAGACTTCCAGGAAGTCCTTCGCCGGATTTTACTACCTCATTGTAGACCAGGTCTGGAATGAGAATCTTCCCGTAGAGACCGGACAGCAGATCGAGCCTGCCAATCAGGCTGAGGTGAATGAGGGGACCTGAATCCGCTACGACGATCAAGCGTCGGATCCAAGCTCGCGAGCCAGCTCGTCGTCGTCATAGTTGAACGGGGAGATCTGGTGCTGGCCCATGAGCTGCAGGAAGGCGGCGACTGGGATTCCGGAAAGCTCCGCCGCTTTGCCGAAGCCCAGACGGCGGGCCCTCACCTCTTCCAGCAGCCACAACAGCCGCATCTCCTGGGCTACCTCTTGAGGTTTCCAGGTGCGGTGCTGGAAGGCTTCTTCTGGAAGCTCGACCTGAACCGTGCGGGGTTTCACCGATGCCTTGGCCATCGCAGGTAAGTATACCCGCGGACACCGTCTACCGCGATCTGCGCTCCCCGGACCGTCACCGTTCTGGCGGCGAAGGGAGCGACTCCCGGCCCAATCCTTGCACACCCCCCTTGGGGCCGCAGCCGGGCTCCGGCCCCAGCTTGTCGCTGCCCGGCCCAAGGAGGATCATTCCATGGCTGAGATCCGAGTCGAGAGGAAGAGAGGCATTCCCGTCTGGCTAATCCTGGTCGCCCTGATCGTCCTCGCGGTCATCGTCTGGGCCATCTCGTCGCTGCGTAACCGCGGACACCAGCAGGAGATCGACCACACGGCCCTGGCGGCGCCGGCTCAGGTCCTCGTCCTCGAAGCCCAGCAGATCTTCGTGCCCGGCGCCCGGTGCGCCTGAAGGGGGCGGGGGCCGCTCAAGGCGCGGCGGCCGGATCGATCACCACCTCGCGGTCGGCCGTCAGCTCGACGGGCTGCTCCTGCACCTTCTTCCTGAGATCCTCAATCCGCAGCCGGTAGGTCCCTGCCTGGAGGCGCTCGAAGTGGAAGACTTCGTCGTGGCCATACAGCGGATCCTTGATGAGCTCACTGCCGTCGGCATAGAGGAGCGTGGCTCGGAAAGGCTCGCCCGGATGCGCGGAGCGGACCGTGAGGGTGAGGTCCCCCACGTGGAAGTCGAGGTCGAGCGTGGCCTCGGTGGTGCCGGGGGGAATGTGGATTTTCCCGCTGGCCATCCTGTCTGGTTCCATCCAGGAATGTCGCGCGCGAGTTGCGGTGACCGTCCAGTCTCCGGGCCAGAGGCCCGTCAGGCGGTATTGGCCCTGGTCGGCGCTCCAAGCGCCAGCGAGGTAACCCGGAGGCCCTTTGGCTCCAAGGGACCCGATCGTCTCGGCCGGCTCCAGTCCCAGAAGCCGGCCGGTGAGGACGATGTTCGTCCCCAGTTGGATTTCGACGCCTGCGACCGTCTCCCCAGCGACGACGATCGGCTGCTCCGGCTCCCGGCTGGAATAGCCTCCCGCCGAGACGTGAAGGGTGTAGGTGTCATTGGTCACGCCGACCGTGAAGGAGCCATCCGCCAGAGTCTGGGCCTGAAAGTGTACGCCGGGACTTCCACTGAACCAGAGGTCCGCTCCCTCGATCGGCTCGCCTCTCGGGCCGGTGACCCGTCCCCGGACTTTGAAGACGGGAGGGAACTGGAGGTCGTGCACCACCTCCTTCAGTCCGGGGGGCGGGGTGAGCTTTTCCAGGACGAATCGGTCTGCGGCGGCCTCAGCCCCTAGACTCCACTCCCCCGGCGCAAGGTCGTGGACCTCGAATCGGCCTTCGGAATCCACGCTTATGTCGTGTGTGGAGACAGCGTCCGACACCTCCAGCCTTTTCAACGTTTTGGGGTCGATCCCCAGAATGTGGCCCTTCAGGGTCCTGCCATAGCCAAGGCGAATCTCCAGGCCCTCGACCGATGTCGCGTCCACCGCCACGCCTTCGATCTCCTGGGGAGCGAATCCAGCTTTCTCGATTTTCAACCTGTAGACGTCCTTGGACACCTCCACAACGAACGAGCCATCGGCCAGGGTCGTCGCTTGAAGTCTTTGAAACAAGGACGAGATGTGGATGAGCGCCTCGCCGATCGGCGCGCCGTCCGGCCCGACCACCCGGCCGCGGATCTCGCGATAGGATGTGGGATCCAGGACAACATCGACCTGTGTGCCCCCGGGTGGAACCTGGAGTGAAACCTCCTTCGTTGCGTACCCGGTATAACTCACTTCGAGTCTCGGCTCTCCAGGCTCGATCCCTTCGACGAGGAATTTTCCGTCTTGGTCGGCCGTGACCTCGGCATGGCTCCTAGGTCCTCTCATAGTGATTGAGGCGTAGGCGATGGAGCGGCCTTCCGGATCGGTGACGTGGCCGCTCACCGTCGTCCCGGAATCCAATCGGATCTCCACTCCAGCCAACCCCTCGGGAGGGATGGTGAAATCCCTGAGGCTCGTCGAAAGGTATCCACTTCGGGTGGCGGTCACCTCGTACAACCCGGGCGCTTCCAGTTCCACGGTGAAAGCTCCCCCGGGGCCGGAGAGAGCCGAGCTGTCGAACTGACACGGCGGGTCCGGCAGGATGAGATCGCCCGGAGGGGGGCCGTAGAGCCCCGCGAAGATCCGCGCGTCGGAGAGGGGTTCGCCCTTGGCGTCCACCACGTGCCCGGCGAGATGGATGACGGGGGTGAGCACGGTCCACAGCGCCTCGGACACCGGCCTTTTCGCAGGAAACTCCTTCGGCACGTAGCCCTGGCGACAGGCCCGGAGTCTCTCACTGCCCCCCACGGTCCGGTCGCGCAAATCATAGCTTCCATCTGGGCCCGTGACCGCGGCAGGCCCTGCCTCGAAAGTGGCAGAAGTTATGTCGCCGTAATAGTCGGGCACCACCCAGATCTCCACACCCGCCACCGGGCGGCCTCCAGGATCGATGATCCACCCCGCGGCCCGCGTCCGGCCTTCCAACGGGTCTTCGACGGGAATTTCGGCAGCCGGGACGCGGCCGCACGGCACTGCGACGACCACAGCGAGGCCCATCAGGAATCGAACGAGTCGGGAGGTCATGGTGGGGGACTAAGCAAGGATGATTCCAGGGGATCTTCCGAGGGAAATCCCTGGAGGAGAGAGGTTTACTGTTCAAGAAGGTGGAGACGGGTGTTCAGATTTGTGGACGGCGGCGATCACCGCCCATACACCAGCGCCCGCAGCCGCTTCACGGCTTCGGGATCGAGCGGCGCCCGCTCGCGGCGGGTGATCCCCAGGGTCTTCCGGGCCGGGCCATCTCGTCGCTGCACAACCGCGGGCACCAGCAGGAGATCGACCATACGGCTCTGGCCAGGCCGGCGCAGGTCCTCGCCCTCGAAGCCCATCAGATCTTCGTGCCCGGCGCCCGGTGCGCCTGAAGGGCCGGAACCCCTCAAGGCGCGGCCCGCGCCTCCTTCTCGGTCTTGACCAAGCACGCGGACCCCGGGGAGGAGGCTAAGCTCGCGTGTCAGCTCATCTTGTCGCAGGATATTGACTAAATTCTTAGATGCGCACAGAATAGTTGGAAACATAGGAGGACACGTGATGAAGGCAAGCATCTTCGCAGGTCTCATCGCCCTCGCCGCCGCCGGTTTTGCTCAGACGCCGAGCGACGCTCCAGCCGTGCCGACCGTGCTCTTAAGCCCCTCCACAGCCATCAGCGCCAGTACAATGGCCCCGGACGACGCCATCTTCGCATCGAACAGGCGAATCACCCCGAAAGCAGGCTGCTCCGCGCAATGCGGCCCCGTGATGATAATGTGCTTGGGTTCGCCCTGCTCGGGCGAGGACCGCAACTGCGCCCTAGGTGAGAGGGGGTATGTCACCTGCGCCGGAGTTACGACCCTCTGCCCTTCCCCCTGTCCTTAGACCGGAGATCCGTCGCTGCTCTCGAAGATCGATCTTGGGTTCAATCTGATCGGATAACTGGGCAGGGCGGCGGGCAGTTCAGAGCCGACGCCCTCCCCTCAGGCCCCTCGGGAGAATGCCGAACCTACGCCTTCCCCTCGAACATCGCCTCCGTCGGCAGCGTCTCCGGCCCCTTCTCCGTGCACACCGCGTAGTGGGAGGCGTACATCGACACCCCGGCGTACTCTCCTCTTTTGTTCAAGATGTAGAAGTTCAAGTCGAAGGCCGGCCGGCCGCGGTCGTTGAGCAGGCGCTTCTCGACGGTGTTCGCGACGACACGTTTGAGCGCCTCCATGCCGGCGTCCTTGGGGTGGGCGCCGCGGCGCATGGCCTCGACGATGAGGAAGGAGGAGAGGTTGTAGAGATTGGCCTCGCCCCGGCCGGTGGAGCCCGCGGCGCCGATCTCGCCGTCCACGTACAGGCCGGCGCCTAGGATGGGCGAGTCGCCCACGCGGCCCGGGATCTTCCAGGAGAGGCCGCTAGTCGTCGTCACGCCGCAGATCTCCCCCTTGGCGTTGACGCCATCGCAGTTAATGGTGCCCCAGAGGTGCTCCTGGCGGATGAGCCCCTCGCGGACCATCTGCAGCGCCGCCTGGTGGCCCGCCTCGGCACGTTTCCGCGGATCGAGGTAGTGGCTCGGGTCGACCCGGCGCTTCCAGTCGAGCCAGAGGCGGCGGGACTTCTCGGTGTTGAGGTCGTCCTCGATCTTGAACCCCAGATTGCGGGCGAACTCCTGCGCGCCCTTGCCGACCAGCAGGTGGTGATCCGTCTGCTCCAGGACCGCCTTGGCCACGAGCGACGGCGTTCGCACCCCTTCGAGCGAGGCCACCCCTCCCGCCTGGCGCCGCGGCCCGTGCATGCAGGACGAGTCGAGTTGCACGACCCCCTCGGCGTTCGGCAGGCCGCCATACCCGACGCTGTCCTCTTGCGGGTCGAGCTCGAGGATGTTGACGCCCGCGACCACGGCGTCCAGCACGTCGGACCCCTGCGTGATCATCCCGAACGCCTTCTGGACGCCGGTCACGTCGCCGCCGTTCTTGAAGACGTTGCCGTTCGCCGAGGAGATGACGACCGGTCTGGCGCTCTTCGGGGCGATCACGGCCGGAGCCTGCCCCAGCAACGCCTGTGGGACTGCCGCCGTCAGTCCGGCCGCGGCGCCCGCGCGGATGAAGTCGCGACGGTTCAGCTTCTCGATCATCGTCCGGCCTCCTGTGATGTTGCGCCCTGGGCATTCTAGATGAGTGGGGCACACAGATGCACTCTCGATCCGCCGTGCCATGGTACTGTGTCTTCTCGGTGACAACTTGAAAATGCGACGTGGACGCGCAGCGTGATGGCTTTTCGGCACCTTCTTTCAATTCTCCTGTTGCCCACGACGGTCACTCTCGTGGTGCCCGCCCTCAACTCGCCCGGGCTTGGCGAGCCGCGTCACTTCCGGGTCGGGTTCGCTCCGGCGAGCGCCGCCATCGCGGATGTCAACCGCGACGGAAAGCCCGACCTCGTCATCGCGAACAGCGGGAGCAGTGACGTGACGGTGCTCCTCGGCGACGGCAAGGGCGGCTTTGCGCCGGCGGCGGGCTCGCCTTTTCCCGCGGGGAAGAACCCGAATGACATCGCGGTGGCCGACTTCGACGGCAACGGGACGCTCGACCTCGCTCTGCCGAACCACGACACGCACGGCGTCACCGTCCTCCTCGGAAACGGCAAGGGAGGCTTCAGTCCGGCCGCGCGCTCGCCCGTCACGGTCGCGAGCCGCCCGCACCCGCACGGCATCGCTGCGGGCGACTTCAACGGCGACGGCAGGCTCGACCTCGCGGTCGAGAGTTGGGGTGACAACGCGGTCGAGGTCCTTTTCGGCAACGGCAAGGGCGGCTTCGCATCGCCCGGCCGCATGTTCCCGGTCGGGCGGATGCCGTATCAGCGGCTCCGGAGCGCCGACGTCAATCGCGACGGCAAGCCGGACCTCCTGACGACCAACTTCGAGGGGAGCAGCGTGAGCGTCCTCCTGGGAGATGGCAAGGGCGGCTTTACGAAAGCGCCCGGCTCTCCGTTCCCTGCGGGACGCTCTCCGTTCTGCCAGGCGATCGCGGACATGAATGGGGACGGGAAGCTCGACATCGTGGTCGGCGGCTTCTCCGGCCACCCTGAGGACCCCTCCGCGGACGGTGTCAGCGTCCTCCTCGGCGACGGAGCGGGCGCTTTCCGGCTGCTCGCGGGTTCGCCCTTCGCGGCAGGGCGCACGCCCGTCGCCGTTGCAGTGGGCGACTTGAATGGCGACGGTGTTGCGGAGATCGCGGTGGCGAACATGGCCGGAGATACCGTCACCCTCCTCGCGCGCGGGTCGAACGGGCGCTACCGGACGACCGCGACGATCCCCGCGAGCGGGGCGGAGGCGGTCGCCATCGGCGATCTGAATCACGATGGCAAGGGAGACCTCGTCATCGCCGCGCTGAAGGGCAATGAAGTGCTCGTAGTCCTTGGCCGGTGAGTCAGCCCGTGGATGCCGCGCTCCGCACGGGAGCGCGGCATCGAGCTGCCGCCAAGCTTCAGGCAGGAACGGCTTCAGGAGAGGAGGGTGCCGTCTCTGGCGTCTGGACGACGATTTCGCTCACGATTTCCGCCTCAGGGACCCGGGGAACGGCAAGGCTGGTGATCATCAGGATGCCGTTCTCCTTGAGCGATTCCAGGAATTCGGGAGCCAAACCGAGCGCCACAAGGTCCTGCACCAGGCACGGCGCCGAGCTCAGAGCCGAGAGCGCGGGACCCGCTTCCAGGGGCACGAAGGCATGCTTCATCGTCACGATGTCCACCACCAGGATGCTCTCCACGCCGTCGTGGAGGACCATGCGGGCGGCCGTATAGGGCGACAGGCAGACCGCGTTGGCATTGTAGATGTCGTTGGCATAGAAGCCCGGACGGACCTTGGGCTCCGTCCGGCTGGGATACGAGATGTGCCGGGCTTCGAGCTGCTGCATGAAGGCATCGTGCCGGTCGCGGTTGAAGAAGGCCTCCGCGTGGCCGTCCGAATCCGCGAGATTGAGCGTCAGGAACTCCATCGTGCCCTCGTACTCGGCTTTCTCCTCGTCGGTCAGGATGAGCCCGTGGGCAAGGGCCGTTTCACTCTTCGCACGCCCGAGATGAATTCCCCTGCCGATCTCCTTGATGTCGAGGTTGGCAACCGACCAGGATTCCCCATCCGCATAAAGGAACACGTCCGGCGAGTTGGACCTCTTGTGCGAGGCGGTGACGGAGCGGGCGATCTGGAACTCACCCAACCGTTCCATGCCCTGGTTCGGGCCGGTGACGTGGCAGAAGATGTCGTTCGTCAGGTCGCGGAATTGCGGCGCGATGTCCAGATAGCGCTCGTCCCACTTGTGCGGCACGAGGCCGGCTTCCGAGAGATCGGCGAAGAGCGGCTGTCCGGGAGAGATGATGAACGGCTCGACGTTGACGCGGAAGGTCTCCGGGTACTCCCGCCGGATCTCGCTGAGGACCAGGGCGGTCTTGAGGAAGCGCTCCCGGGTGTCGCCGGGAAAGCCGGGAATGAAGCCGGCGACGACGTGCCGGATCCCCACGCCGAGGAAAGCTTTCAGCGCCTTGACGTTGTCCGCTTCGGTCCGCCGCTTGTTCATCAACTTGAGAGTCTCGTCCGAGAGCGACTCGACGCCGATGAAGACGAAGTCGCAGCCGGCCCTCTTCAGCAGGTTGGCGGTCTCCGTGTCCATCTGGGCGCGCATGAACCCGCCCCACTTGACGTTGAGCTTGCGCCGGATGACCTCCTCCGCGAACTCACGGAGAGGCTCGAGCTTGGCGTTCAGCAGCGAGTCCATGAACCAGATCCGCTCGGCGTTGTAGCGGCGCGAGATCTCCTCGAAGCCGTCGGCGACATGCTGCGTATTGCCCTGCCGCATCCGCTTCCAGAAGACCCACTCGCTGCAGAAGGTGCATTTGTCGGTGCAGCCGCGAGAGAGCTCATAGGTCACCGTCCGTAGTCGATGTTCTTTCGACCAATAGGAGGGGAGGGACATCTGATCGAAAGCCGGCACGGGCAGATTGTTGAGCCGGAGCAGGGGGCGCTCCGAGGTTTGGAACTCTCCGGTCGAGTGGACGAAGCGCATGGTGCCCGGGACGGCCTGAGCGGGGACGCTGCGCTCCTGGCGGAAGGCCTCGTAAAGCCGCAGCAGGGTTTCCTCACCTTCCCCCAGCGCGACGAAGTCGGCGAGACCGGCGCGCAGCGCGAGCTTGGCGGACGTCTTGCTCTCCGTCGTCTGCGGTCCGCCAAAAACGATCAGTGGCGGCTTGCGGCGCCGCTTCAGATGGGCCGCGGCCATGAGCGTGGCCAGGAAATTGGAGCTCCAGACCGTGAACCCGATGAAGTCGATCTGGCCGAGCTGGGAGAAGAACGACTCGACGAAGCGATTCATCGACAGCAGATAGCTATAGAGGGTGTGAGGGTTGATTCCGCGCTCGAGGCAGTACAGCTCGAACCGCTCATCCATCTCCGGAGCGAGGTCCCGCGACTGGGTGAAGTTGTCCAGGAGCTTCAGGACCAGGGGCAGGTCCGGAACGTCGAGGACATAGGTCTCTCCGAACACGCCGCAAGGGTTGTAGGTGGGGGCGTAGGCGTTGGGGACCCAGAGCCGCAGGTCCAGGAAGTCGAAATCGTTACAACCTTGTGACCTCAGATATCCGAGCAACGCCGCGGGCCCCAGGGGGGGAGCCCCCTTGGAGAGGTAGGGCGGCACGATGCACAGGAGATTCGGCTTCAGGGAGAGCTGTGGTTGCGGCATAAGTAGCGACCTCCGGACTCATGGACGTAAAATTTCCGGTATATGGAGTCGTTCTCAGGGTTCTGCAAGGGCGTGCTGCACCATCATCCCTACCCGGAAGGGCGGCGCGGAATCCTTTACCCTGAAGGGTGCAGCGAGAGATCCAAGGAGGGACAATGGCGGCCGAGATCAGAAACGGTCGAAGTATTTAGATACGAAGAGCCTGAAGGCTTGGCACCTCACAAAATGGCCGGCCGTGCGCTGGAGCGGCCGGCACCCGTCTTGCGCATGCAAATTGCACGTCTCCCCGCAGCGCTGTAACCACGATCGGGTGCGAGGGAGAGAGTCGATGAAAATCCATCCAGGAGCGCCGTTTCCCCTGGGCGCCACGTATGGCGGCGCCGGGACCAACTTCTCCCTGTTCTCGGAGGTGGCGGAGCGGGTCGAGCTCTGCCTCTTCGACGGCCAGGGGCAGGAGACCCGGGTCGAGTTGCCCGAGGTCACGGCCTTCTGCTGGCACGGCTATCTGCCCAACGTCGTGCCCGGCCAGCGCTACGGCTTTCGCGTCCACGGGCCGTGGGACCCGGCCGAGGGGCACCGCTGCAACCCGGCCAAGCTCCTCCTCGATCCCTACGCCAAGGCGGTCGACGGGCAGGTGCAGTGGAACGAGGCCGTGTTCCCCTATCACTTCGATGACCCGGAGGGGCGGCGCAACGACCTGGACAGCGGCCCTTTCATGCCCAAGTGCGTGGTCATCAACCCGTTCTTCGACTGGGGGAACGACCGGCCGCCCAGCCGCCCGGCCCACGAGTCGGTGATCTACGAGGTCCACGTCAAGGGGTTCACCCAGCGCCATCCGGCCGTACCCGAGGAGGCGCGGGGCAGCTACTCGGCCCTGGTCGATCCGGCGGCCCTCGCCCACCTCAAGCGGCTGGCGGTGACGGCGGTGGAGCTCCTCCCCGTCCACCAGTTCGTCCATGACAGCCAACTGCTGGAGCGAGGCCTGCGCAACTACTGGGGTTACAACTCCATCGCCTATCTCGCGGCGCACAACGAATACGCGGCGGCAGGGGGCTCCACGGGCCAGCAGGTGCAGGAGCTCAAGCACATGGTCAAGACGCTCCACCAAGAGGGGATCGAGGTCATCCTCGACGTGGTCTACAACCATACGGCCGAGGGCAACCACCTGGGGCCCGTGCTGTCTTTGAAGGGAATCGACAACGCCTCCTACTATCGCCTGGTGCCCGACGACCGTCGCTACTACATGGACTATACCGGAACGGGCAACAGCCTCAACATGCGTCACCCGCACGTGCTGCAGCTCGTCATGGACTCGCTGCGCTACTGGGTGCTCGACGTGCACGTGGACGGCTTCCGCTTCGACCTCGCCTCGACCCTGGCCCGCGAGCTCCACGACGTGGACCGCCTGTCGGCCTTCTTCGACATCATCCAGCAGGACCCGGTCATCAGCCAGGTCAAGCTCATCGCCGAGCCCTGGGACGTGGGAGAAGGCGGCTATCAGGTGGGCAACTTCCCGCCTCTCTGGTCCGAGTGGAACGGCAAGTACCGCGACACGGTCCGCGACTACTGGCGGGGCGAGCCCCGGACTCTGGGCGACTTCGCCTATCGCTTCACCGGCAGCCCCGACCTCTATGCCACCACCGGCCGGCGCCCCTCGGCGAGCGTCAATTTCGTCACCGCTCACGACGGCTTCACGCTGCGCGATCTCGTCTCCTACAACGAGAAGCACAACGAGGCCAACGGCGAGGACAACCGCGACGGTGAGAGCCACAACCGCTCCTGGAACTGCGGCGTCGAGGGCCCCACCGGCGACCCGCAGGTCAACGCCCTGCGCGCCCGTCAGCAGCGCAACTTCCTGGCCACCCTCTTCCTCTCCCAGGGCATCCCCATGCTGCTCGGGGGCGACGAGATGGGGCGCACTCAAGGGGGGAACAACAACGCCTACTGCCAGGACAACGAGATTTCCTGGTTCGACTGGGAGTCGGCGGACGAGGCGCTGATCGACTTCACCGCCCGCCTCATCGCCTTCCGGCGCCAGCACCCGGTCTTCCGCCGGCGCGGCTGGTTCCTGGGCAAGGCCATCCGCGGCGAAGGGGTGCGGGACCTCGGCTGGTTCCGCCCGGACGGCGAGCTGATGAACGATGAGGACTGGCAGCACGGCTTCGCCAAGTCCCTAGGCGTATTCCTGAACGGCGACGCCATCCCCGGCCTCGACCCCCGTGGCGAGCGGGTGGTGGACGATACTTTCTATGTCCTCTTCAACGGCCACCACGAGCCCCTCCCCTTTCGCCTCCCCGCCCGCCCCGACTGGGGGGAGCGCTGGAAGCCGGTCTTCGACACGGCGCAGGACGGCGTCGAGGAAACGGCGGCGGTCTTCGCGCCCGGCGAAGAAGTGCGGGTAGAGGGGCGGACGGTGGTGGTGCTGATGCGGCAGTAGGCCGGTCCTTCAGGCGGGGGGCAGGACGCGGAAGGTGAACCGGCCGGAGAGGCCCTCGATCGTGAGGGAGTAGTCGCCGGGCGGCAGGAGGCTGGGCGGGAGGCTGAAGCTCAAGGTTCCGCTCTGGTTCTTCAGATCCGCGATGCGCTTGACCTCGTGGCCGTGGGTGTCCCACAGGACGGCGACGTAGGACCGCTGGAACGGCGGATCGATGGGTATGGAGAGGATGATCCATCCCGACCTCGCCGGCAGGCGCACGTTGTGCGTCGGCTCACCTCCCGATAGGCTGGCGCCGCGTTCCACGTCGAGGTTGAGAACGGTGACGCTCTGGGGTTGTTGAGCCTGGGCGAGCTGCTGGCGCTGGCTGGCGAGATCGCGCTGGTTGGCCTCCAGCTTCGAGCGCAGTCTCGCGGTCTCCGCCGCGCTCTGCTCCGAGCGCTGCCGCTCCTGCTCCAGGTCCGAGCGGGCAAGGGCCAGCTCTCGTCCGCGCTCGGCGGTCCCGCGCAGGAGCAGGCCCGCCGGCAGGACCGCGATCAGGAGCAGGGCCGCGAGGAGGAACCCAATCTGGCGCGAGCGGCCGAGGCGGGCGAGCCAGGCCACGAAGGCGAGCTGCCGGGTGGCGGCGAGCTTCGCCGCGTCCTGCCCTGCCATCCGTTTGAAGCCGCGCTGAAGAGGCTCGACGAGATCCAGACGGTCGAGACACTCGGGGCAGGAGAGGTAGTGATTTTCGAAGCGCTCGACCTCCTCCGGCGGGAGGGTGCCCATCACGTAGCGGTCGGCGATCTGGTTGTCTTCGATGTAGGCGTGGTCCATGGTCAGCGTCCTTCTTTCACTGGGACCTGCTGTTTCTGGAAGCGCTCCAGGAGCTCTTTGAAGCGCTGGCGGGCCCGGAAGAGGACGCGGTTGAAGTGCAGACTTTCGAGCCCGAGGTCGGCACAAATACTGTCCTTGTCCTCCTCGCCAACGTAGAAGCGCAGCAGGAGCTGCCGGTCGCGGTCGGTGGGGAGCTCGCCGATCAGCCGCCGCACCATCTCGGCCTCCTCGTCCAGCAGCACGGACTGGAGCTGGCTCGGCGCCGGCGCCACGGCCTGCGCGAGCTCGCCCGTGTCGCCCCAGGTTCGCCGGCGGGCCGTCTTGCGTCGTTCGGCGATGAGGAGGTTGCGGGCCGTGCCGCGCAGGAAAGGCGCGAGGCCGGCCGGATCCGCGAGACCCTCGTGGCGCAACCGTTCGATCACGATCCGGAAGGTCTCCTGCTGGACGTCGTCGGCGAGGTCCGGCAGGGCCCCGAGGCGGTGCAGAAGATAGCGGAGGCCCCGCCGGTAGCGTTCGACGAGCTGTCCCTCGGCGGCGGTCTCGCCCGCCGCGATCCGCCGGACGAGGTCGGCGGCGATGGCCGCCTCGTCCGGCCCTGGTCCTGCCTCGGTGCTGTCGACGCCCACCGTGCCTCCACCCGGGCGAAAGGGCCCGGCCGGTCGTGCTCCAGATCTCCCATGAACGAGGTGCATCATATCCCGGGGAGCGGAGCTTGCCGACGGCGTGGCGCGCACGGTGGACGCCTCCAGAGACCGTGGGCTGAGGCTCGGGCCGCGTCAGGCGCTCACCGCCTTCAGCGGCTGCGGCTTGTTGGCTCTGGGGGCATTGCTTCCATCATCGGCGACCCAGGTGCCGGTCGAGGTGTACCTGGAATCCAAGGAAGCAGTGGAAGCGGCCGTGACCGCTGAACCGGTCAAGGCGGTGGCAAATCCGATCAGGGCGCCCACGAGGGGGAAGCCGGCGGCGAACCCGGCCACGGCGCCGATCAGCGCGCCGAGGAACGAGCTCAGGCCGGCGGCCCGCAACCGCCGCTGCTGCGACGAAGTGTCCACGAATTGGCAGGTCAGTTGTTTCGTCGTGGCGTCGGGGTTGAGTGTGATGAGAAAACTCTGACCCCGGGCCGTGACTCCTGTAAGACCCTCGGGTGTGAACACGCAGGACGTAGCCCAGTCTGCCCATTGGTTGGGTTGGTTGGGGTTTGCGCACGTGATGGTTACGGCTGACGGGTCTGACGTGGCGGGCATGAACTGGAGAACGTCAGACTGCGTGACCCCCGGGTTGTCAGTCACATTGACGGATCGGATGGTCCATTTTCCCTGCAAATCGCTGAGGTCCATTTCTCGCTCCTTATCTCGGGTTCGTAAAGAGCCCTTTGTCGTTCATCTCCTCTACTGTCGCCAAGCCGCCGGTTATCTCACCCGCGATTCCGTTGGCAATCCCCACTGTAGAGACGCCCACGGGGAACCCCGTGGGGCGTCTCCGGGGCGGAGAGGCCGATCCAACTGGCCACGGTGTGTCCGCGGGGCGATTGGGAAAGGACAGCCGGCAATCGCCGCACCCGAGACGCCCCGCGGGGTTCCCCACGGGGCGTCTCTACAGTGGGGGGGTGGCCGGGAGCGCTCGTCAATGCCAATCTCCCTGGAGGACGAAGCCGGCCCAGGAGTAGGGATCCTTGTAGAGGGTCTCACGGCGCAGCGACCACTGGGCCTTGCGCAGGGCCGCCGCCGGGGAGAGATGGTCGCGCCACATCGCCCGGTAGAAGCGGGTCATCAGCTCCGCCGTGGCCCGGTCCTGCACCCGCCACAGGCTCGCCACCACCCGCGGCACGCCGGCGTACTGGAACCCGCGCGTGAGGCCCATGAGCCCTTCGCCGCGGACCTCCTTGCCGAGCGCGGTCTGGCAGCCGGAGAGGACCACCAGGTCGGCGTCGAGGTCGAGCTCGTAGATGTCGGACAGGCCGAGGAAGCCCTCCTGCGGGTGGCCGTGGGCGTCCACCTGCGAGAGAAAGAGGCCGGACAGCTCCGGGTTGCGGGTGTCGGCCACGGCGTGAGTCGCGAAGTGGAGGAAGCGGTAGTCGCGGAGCTCGCCGGAGAGCACGGCTTCGCGGTTGGCCTTCAGGCCGAGCCCGAGCCACACCTGGCCGGCGGGGGCGAGGCCGGCGACGGCTTTCGCTTCCCTGCGGGTCGAAGGCAGGGGCTCCAACGCCGGGGCGAAGTCTCGCGCTGGCGAGACGGCGGCGGACCGGTGGGCCGGGTGCGGCTCGTTCGCGGCGAACACCGGATCGGCAAGGACCGCCGCCCACCTGGTGGCCGGTGAGCGCCGTTGCAGCCGTTGCGCGGCGAGAGTCGTGGCGGACGGGATGGAGACGACCTCCAGATGCTCCAGAAGTGGCTGGTGAGCTCCTGGAGCTTTCCAACTCCGGCCGGGATCGGGGACCGGCATGGCGGCAAACGGGAGGAGGCCGAGCGCTCCGTCGGGCACCACGACCAGACGGCTGAGCCTCGCCGCGTCCTTCCAGATGGGGCCGAACAGGATTTGGCCCAGCTTCTCCGCCGCCGCCCCGCGGCGCGCGTTCCCGGACTCGACCGTGCTCATCTCCTTGTAGACCTGGCGTGCCAGATCCTCGATCATTTTTTGGCGAGGCAGGGGGAAGGCGTGGATCTGGCCGGCCTCGACGGTCCACAGGAAGCTGCGGTCCTCTCCCAGGGAGTACTCCAGGAGCATCGTCCCAGGCTCCAGCCAGCCGGAGATCTCCTTCGGACCGACCGGCTGCGGTGGCGAGCTGAAGGCGGCAAAACGCGGATCCTGGCTGCGGATCTTCGCTTCGACGTTTTCCAGTTCGATGAGGATCGCGTTGATGTCCCCCTCCAGGGCGTCCGCCCGCGCACCGGTCTGGGTCCATCGCAGGTCGGCCTTGGCGCTCAGGCGGCGGAGAAGGGCGGTCCGCCGCGTCAGCAGCTCGGGCGGCGCGGTGCTCCCGGCGCGGCCAGCGCTGCCGGCGCGCAGCACGTCGAGGAGGGTGCGGGCGCGGGCGCGCTCGCTGATCGCAAAGGCCTCCCGGTCATAGTCCTTCCCGGGCTCGGCGGCGTGCCGGTCCATCAGGAGATCGATCATGAGCGAATAGGCCCGCCGCCGCGTTGCCAGGAAGGAGGTACGCAGGCTCGCGCTGAGGAAGCCGGTCCGCAGCTCTTCCACTCGGGCCACGGCCTCGTCGGCGTGGCTGCGGGCCTCGGCGGCGAGGCCCAGAGACCGCTCCGCCACGGCCAGCGCGTAGAGCGTCTCGACTTCGCCGGCCCGGTCTCGCATGGCCTGCCGTCTTGCCAGAGCCTCCCGCAGCGAGGGGACGGCTTCCCGCGCCCGGCCGGCCAGGGTCAGCGCCCGCCCCTGCTGGTGAAGGACCTCCGTTTCGGTGCGGCGGTTGCCGTTCTCCCGCAACAGCTCGCGGGCGGCATCGAGATCGCGGAGCGCCGCGGAGGCATCGCCCTGATCGAGATGGACCTCGGCGAGACCCAGCCGGCTGGTCGCCTGCTGTCCGGCAGACGTGGCCCGATCGAGAGCCTTACTGTGCAGGCCGAGCGCCTTCTTCAGGTCGCCGAGCTGGCGCCAGGCGGAGCCGAGGTTGTTCAGGGTGGTGACCTCCGCCGAGCGGTTGCCCACCGCCCGGCGCAGCTCCAGGGCCTTCTCAAAGTAGGGCAGCGCCCGTTCGGGCTCCCCCAGGTTGTTGTAGATGACGCCGGTGTTGTTGAGCCGCGCGGCTTCCAGGTTGCGGTCGCCGAGGGGTGCCAGGACTACGCGGACCTGATCGTAGATGTGCAGGGCCTTCTGCCATTCGCCCAGAGTGCGGTGGACTCTGGCGATGTTGTTCAGCGTTTCCGCCTCGCCGTAGCGGTCGCCGAGGGCGTGGCGTATGGCGAGGGCCTGCTCGTAGGAGCCCAGCGCTTCGTCCGGTTCGCCCAGGTTGTCGTAGACAGCGCCGATGTTGTGGAGGGCCGCCGCCTCCTGTTCGATGCCGAGCCCACGGAAGGACGCCAGGGTTTCCTGGAAGCAGACGAGGGCCGCCGGAAGGGACCCTTGCTTTAGAAAGCAGAGATTGCCGTAGGCCTCCGCTTCCTCGAATCGCTCCCCAAGGCGTTGCCACAAGGAGAGGGCGCTCTCCAGGGGATCGCGGGTCTTTTCAACTCCCAGCGTGTCCCGGTAGATGACGCCGAGCCTGTTCAAGGTCTCGGCCTCGCGGTGGGGCTCCCGCAGCTCCTGCCAGAGCGCCAGATCTGCCTGGAAGTCCTCGGTCGCAGCTCGCAGATCGTTCGAATTCGCCTCCAGGTTGGCCATGCAGGTCAGGGCCTCTGCCTCCCAGGAGCGCTCGCCGAGAGTGCGCCAGGCGGCCAGCGCCTCGCGGTAGGTGGCGGTGGCCTGCTTCCGGGATTCGGGGGTGTCCGGCACGGACTCGCGGCCGGCGCGGCTCATCAGGGCGAGGGCGTCGTGCCTAGCGCCCGTTGAAGGCACGGCTTCGGCGCGCATCGTGTACCGCCCCGGCCAGGCCTTCTCCCGGGGACGCACCTCGATCCGGTAATCGCCAGCGGTATCGAGCAGCAGGACCACCGGGCCCCAGCGGTCGTTTCCAGCGCCGGTGACGATCGGGGCCCGGTCTCCCGGCCCCCGGACCTCCGCGACGAGGCCGATGCTGCGCTGGTCGATCGTCACCAGCACGGAGGCGCCCGGCGCCACTGTGACCCTCCAGGGGTGCGCCTCTCCCGCCTTGATTGGACTCTCGCGGGCTTCTCCCGGCAACAGGGTTTCCTCGGGTCTTGGAGTCTCGGCCTGCGTTGGCGCGGCGAGCCCGGCGAGGAGGATGGACAGGACGGGGACCGCCAGCCCGCAGAGGCCGCGGCCCCGGGCACACACAATTCTGGGAGGCATACTCCTAATATACGCGATTTCACCGCAGCCGGCTTATCGCCGGTGGAACCGCGCCGTGATCGTCTTGCTGCCGTCCTCCTCGTCGCGGTATTCGACGCGGTCGGCGAGGCGGGCGACGGCGCCGAGGCCGGTGCCGAGGCCGCCGCGGCGGAGGATGAGGGCGGGATCGATGGGACCCTGGTCGTCGTTGCCGTCGATCATCGCCAGCGCGAGGTCGCGGATCGGAGGGCCGACGTCGTGGGCTTCGACGGTGATCTCGCCCTGGGGAGGCCAGTGGTCGTCGAAGGTGAGGACGATCTCCCCCCGGACGCCGTGCTTGACGATGTTCGAGGCCAGCTCCGAGACCACGATGGCGAGCTCCATCGCGCGCCTGGCGTCGAGTCCGAGCTCACGGGCCAGCCGGCCGGCGTGACTGCTCACCGTCACGACGTCGCTCCGCCCCCGGATGGGGAACGACTTCGTGCTCAACCGGCCGGCCTCGGCGTTCCGGGAGGGCTCCCGCAGCACCCGCTAGATTTCACTCTCGCGGCGGGCGAAGTGCGATTTCTGCTGCACGACGAGCTGCTCGGTCTCCCGCAGGTAGAGCTGCAGGGCGTCGCGCAGGCTGCGCAGGGTGCGTACCCCCGTGAGGTCGACGCCGATATGGGTGAGGGTCTGGGCGATCCCCGGGTTGATGCCGCTGACGATGCACTCGGCGCCCAGCAGGCGCACGGCGCGGGCCATCTTGATGAAGTGGTCGGCCGTCTTGGTGTCCATTACGTCGATGCCGGTGATGTCCACGATGGCCATGCGGGCCTGCTTGGCGACGATGGTTTCGAGCAGCGTCTCGGTCATCTCGGCGCTGCGCTGGCTGTCCACGACGCCCACCACGGGCAGGCAGAGGACGCCGGCCCAGACCTCGATGATGGGGGTGGAGAGCTCGCGGATGGCGGCCTGCTGCATCTCGATCGTCTCGAGCTTGGCCTCCAGCTCGCGGTTGGCGGCCTCCTGCTGGGTGAGCGCCCGGTTGAGCTCGGCCTTGGCCTCGCCGAGCTCGCGGACGAAGATGGAGAAGGCCGTCTCCAGTTCGGAGAACTCGTCCTTCTCGTTGCTGCGCTGCAGCAGCGAGAGGCAGGAGTCGAATTCATCGACGCTTGCATAGGAGAGCGCCTCGATCACCAACTGGAGCCGCTCGGATGCGACGCTGACGTGGGGTACATCGGTTTGAGCCATACCTTTTTTCCTCGCCATGTCCGTTCTATTTCCAGACATTATTTCGCAAACATCGTGCGCCGGGAGGAGATCCATTCACGGGCCTCGTCCTCGGTATCGAAGAATGCAATCGGGTTGAGGTTCGCGTCCCGCCGGAACAGGTTGATCGCGGTGATGACCAGCTTGGTGACCACCTTGGCCTTGAGCGGCGCCTTGATCACGGCCATGCCGCGCAGGGGGATCTCCTTGAGGGTTTCGGCCACCGCCCGGCGCCCTTCGGGAGCGATGTTGTCGAGCTTCTCGGCGTCGATGAGGAAGAACAGGATGCTCCTGCCCTTGGACATGTCGATCTGGCGCCGCAGCAGCTCGAGGGAGTCCTCGGTGGTGGCGCTGCCGCCGAATCTCATGAAGATGATGTCCGGCTCCTCGAAGTAGGTGACGTGCTTGCCGGCGATCAGGTTCGCCGGGTTGGTTCTTTCATCGCGCAAGATTGCCATGAGACACTCCAATCAGAAGAGATAAAGCTCCATGGATTTACTTTGCCCTGGCTTCGTTGGGCCTGGCCGCCCAAGGCCGGCCGGGCTGGTCGGCGAGCAGCTCCGCCTCGCCGAAGCCGATGATGAGGGCGGTGGCGTCGTCGTGGTCCTGGCCCCAGTGCTCGACGATGCGCCTCGCCACCGTCTCCGGCGGCCCGGGCAGACACGACTTCAGGTTGCCCCGCGTGGAGACGCCGTCGCTCATCAGGCAGTAGATGTCCCCAGGCTTCATGGTCACGCGCATCACTTTGGAGGAGCGCATGTTGTGGCCCACGATGCCGGCCAGGCAGAAGACGCTCGGCGCATGGCCGTTGAGCGCCTGCACCTCGATGTTGCCGATGCCGCAGAACTCGCCCTCGCCCGCGGCGTCCACCTTGAGCAGGCCGACGGCGGCGCCGCGGGTGACGCGCAGCTCCTGGTGGCAACGCCTGAGGATGGCGTCCACGGACTGGTCCGCGAGCTCGCGGATGACCTCCGACGCCCGCTCGGCGGCCACCGACGACTCGTAGCCGTGGCCGAGCCCGTCGACCACGGCGGCCAGCACGGTCCCGTCGCGCTCCTCGATGACGAAGCTGTCGCCACAGATCGAAAGGCCCTTGTACGGGCGGCTGAAACCACCGGTTTTCAACGTTCCCCCCGGAAGATGCAGGTCACGGTGGTCCCCACGCCGGGCCGGGTGTCGAGCTGGAACTCATCGACCAGCTTCTTGACGGCGACCAGCCCCTTGCCCATGCCGCGCTGCGATTTGTAGGTGCCGGCCCAGATCTCGTCGAGCTTCGCGGCCGGGATGCCCGGCCCCTGGTCGGTGGCGACGATCTGCAGGCCGACCACGCCCCGGTCGTCCTTGAGCGAGCGCAGCTCGACGGTGCCCTTGCCGGCATAGAAGACGATGTTGCGGGCGAGCTCGGAGACCGCCGTCGCCACCTTCACCGAGGCGAACTTGGAGAGGCCGATGCGCACCGCCTCGCTCCACGCCTCCAGGCGCGCCGTGGCGATGTCCTTCTCCTGCTCGATAGGGAGCTTCTTGGGCGCCGCCAGGACCGCCGGACCGGCGCCGCCGGCCCCTCCTGCTCCCCCTGGGGAGGCGCCGCTCTCCGCGCTCAGCGCCTTGGCGATCGAGGCGATGAGCTGCGAGCTGTTGCTGCGGGCGAACAGGCGCACCGAGTTCTCGAGCTCGGAGAGGATGGTCGCCCGGTCGGCCGCGGTGAGCTGCTGGATCGGCGTCGTGGCGAGGCCGCCCAGACGGTTGAAGATGCTCCGCTGGGTGATGGACGAGATCGTCCCCGCGAGAATGGCTCCGACCTCCTTCTCGACCGTTTTCACAGCAGCTCGAGCCTCTCCAGGGCAAGATCGAGGTTGAGTGCGGTGTGGACCGAGTCGAGCTCGACCCCCATCTCGATGAGGGTCATGGCCACCGCCGGCCGGATGCCGACGATGTAGCACTCGGCCCCCATGAAGCGCACCGACTTGCCGATGTCGTTGAGAATACGGGTGATGTAGCTGTCGATCACCTCCACGGCCGAGACGTCCAGGATCACCCCCCGGGCGTTGACGGTGCGGACGCGCTCCATCAGCGACGCCTGGAGGTCCAGGGCGAGCCGGTCGTGGAGCTCGGTCTGAATGCTCACCAGGAGACAGTTACGGATCTGGATGATAGGTAGCTCTTGCTCCACGGGCTCTCCAATCACGAGGTCGTGATGAGACCGGCAGTCCGAGACCACGCACTCCAGAGGAGCCCCCACAGGGGGTCTCCGCCAGCCGGCAAGCGCCTACCCGAACCGGCCTTGAGCCGAGCGCCGGAAGACGCCTCCCCGTCGTGCCTGGCAATCGACGTCGGAAGTTGAGGATGTTTTTAGCATATTGCCACGCCGAAATCCACAGGCGCGGCTCCGGACCGCTGTGGGGTGGGGGTGAGGGCTTGCCCCCGAAGGGGTGCCCAGGAGGGTTGAGTTGCCGGCAACTCCGCCAGGTCTGCCTCAGGCGGCCCGCAACCCCGGCGCGACGGTCGCCTGGGCGAACTGGCGCAGGGGGGGCGGGGTGGGATCCTGGAAAGTGTTCACCGCCGAGGTTCCCCGGTGCAACCCGGCCTTGTGGCTGTGCGCGGACACCGCCTTCAGACTCCAGAGGATCACCAGGGCCAGCACGATCAGCCCGACGATCCACGGCACGGTATTGCTCTGCCTGCGTTCGACTCGGATCTCCGCCACGGTGCGCCTCCTTTTCCCGTTGTCCCATCCCTGCTCCGGCGGGAGCAAGCTCAGCCAGCGAGAGGTGCAAGGACCGCGCCCGCCCGCGGCGGCCGATCTGCTCTAGACTCGGGGGATCTTCACGAGGAGGGACGAGGATGAGACGCCGGATCATCGACCGGAGCACCGCAGGGATCGCGCTCGCTCTGCTGTTCGGGCTGCTCAGCCTGCCCGGGGGAACACCAGCGGCGGGTCCTGCCGCCGCTCAGACCGCGCCCGCTCCCGCAGGCGGAGAGACCGGAGCGCCCCAGGCGGAGCACTTCGACCCGGACAGGGCCACGGAGGCCTGGCTCGCGCGGCTCAGCCCGGCGCAGCGGGCCAGGTCCGACGCCTACTTCGAAGGCGGCTACTGGCTCACCCTCTGGTCCTTCCTCTACGGCCTGGGCGTCGCCTGGATCCTGCTGGGCACCCGGCTGTCGGCCCGCATGCGCGATCTCGCCGAGCGGCTGACACGCTTCCGGCCTCTGCAGACCTTCCTCTACATCGTCCAGTACATCCTGGTCACAGCCCTCCTCAGCTTCCCCTGGGCCGTCTATACGGACTTCGTCCGCGAGCACCAATACGGCATGGCCACCCAGGACTTCCCGGCCTGGCTGCTCGACCAGCTCAAGATGTTGGCGCTGGGGCTGGTCCTCGGGGGACTGGCGCTGACCCTCCTCTACGCCGTGCTGCGGTGGAAGACGCGGACGTGGTGGGTCTGGGGAGCCGTGGTGTCGGTGCTGATCGGGGTGGCCCTGATCGCTCTCGGCCCGGTGTTCATCGAGCCGGTGTTCAACAACTACACCGAGCTGAAGGACCCGGCGTTGCGCGAGCCCATCCTCTCCCTGGCGCGGGCGAACGGCATCGAGACGAAGCACGTCTACGTGGTGGACGCCTCGAAGCAGACGAAACGGGTCAGCGCCAACGTCGCCGGCATGTTCGGCACGATGCGTATCGCCTTGAACGACAACCTGCTGCGGCGGGTCTCGCCGGCGGGGATCAAGGCCGTGATGGGGCACGAGATGGGGCACTACGTGCTCGACCACGCGTACAAGGCGATCCTCTACCTGATCATCGTGCTGGTCACCGGTTTCGCCTTCCTGAAATGGGCGTTCGAACGGATCGTGGCGCGCCGGGGAGAGCGCTGGGGCATCCGCGGCGTCGCCGATCCGGCGGGGCTGCCGCTGCTGGCGGCCATCCTCGCGGTCTTCTTCTTCGTGCTGACGCCGATCAACAACACCTTCATCCGCACCGACGAGGCCGAGGCGGACATCTTCGGCTTGAACGCCGCCCGCGAGCCCGACGGCGCCGCCGAGGTGGCCCTGATGCTCAGCGAGTACCGGAAGATCTCGCCCGGACCGGTGGAGGAGTGGATCTTCTTCGACCACCCCAGCGGGCGCAACCGCATCCTGATGGCGATGCGGTGGAAGGCGGAGCACCTGGGGGATGTGAAGGGACAGTGAGGAGCGAGCGCGAAAGAAAAGCCGGCCAAGGACATCAAGAACTGCAAGGACAGCAGGGACAATAAATACCGGACTTGGCATCATCCTTCGTGTCCTTGAGGTCCTTGTCGTCCCTGATGTCCTTTACGTCCTTGCTTCTTATTTCTTCCGCGCAGGCTCCTAGAGCCGGTACCCTCGCGCCAGCTCCTGGTATTCCGCCACCTGCGCCTGCTGCCACGCCTCGTCCCGTCCGAGTTCGGCGGCGAGCAGCGCGGCCACGGCGGGGGCGATCTCCGCGCTGGCGCGGGCGTCGAGGAGGAGGGCGCGGGTGCGGCGGGCGAGGACGTCCTCGACCGTGCGGGCCATTTCATGGCGGGCGGCCCAGACCACGTCGCAGACGCGATAGGGCAGGTTGAGGTGGAGCGGCTCGTCCCAGCCGGGGCGCTCGGCGGCGACGGCCGCCAGGCCGGCCGTGTCCGGGCCGTGGAGGGGGAGCTCCGCGGTGGTCGAGGGCCGCTTTTCGAGGCCGGCCACCTGGATGACCTGGTCGACCGTGTCCGCGGCCATGCGGCGGTAGGTGGTCCACTTGCCGCCGGCGACGGTGACCAGACAGGAGGGGGAGACGAGAATGGTGTGGTCGCGGGAGAGGGCAGCCGTCTTCGCCGAGTCATGCCCGACCAGGGGGCGCAGCCCGGCGAAGCAGGCGAGGACGTCGCCGGGACCGGGATCGTAGATCAGATAGCGCCGGGCATGGGCGAGGAGGAACTCCACCTCCTGCGCCTGTGGGCGGGGCTCCAGGGAGGGACCCTCCACCGGCGTGTCCGTCGTCCCCACGATCACCCGGTCGTGCCAGGGCACGGCGAAGAGCACCCGGCCGTCGTCCGTTTGGGGGACGAGGAGAGCGCTCTCCCCCGGCTGGAAGCGGCGGTCCAGCACCAGGTGCACCCCCTGGCTGGGCGCCAGCAGATGGTCGCTGCCGGGATCGTCCATCCGCCGCACGCCGTCGGCGAAGACCCCTGTGGCGTTGACCACTCCCCGCGCGCGCACCTCGTGCTCGGCGCCCGTTTCGGCTTCGCGCACGCGCACCCCCTGGATACGGTCTCCTTCCTTGATCAAGCCGGTGACGGGCAGGTGGTTCACCACCACGCCGCCGAGATCCGCCGCCGTCCGCGCCAGGGTCAGGGCCAGGCGGGCGTCGTCGAATTGGGCGTCCTGATAGGAGATGCCGCCCCGCAACCCCTTGGGCTCCAGGGTGGGGAGCCGGTTCAGGGTCTCCTCGCGGGAGAGCAGGTGCGACGCCCCCAGCCCGCCCCGGGCCAGCAGGTCGTAGAGCTTGAGCCCCAGGCCGTAGTAGGGGCCCTCCCACCAGTCGTAACGCGGCACCACGAACGACAGCTCGCGTACCAGGTGGGGGGCATTGCGCAGCAGCAGCGCGCGCTCGTGGAGGGCTTCGAAGACCAGCGGCAGGTGCCCCTGCTGGAGGTAGCGCACGCCGCCGTGGATCAGCTTGGTGCTGCGGCTGGAGCTCCCCTTGGCGAAGTCCTCTCCTTCCACCAGGGCCGTGCGGTAGCCGCGGGCCGCGGCGTCCACGGCGGTCCCCAGACCGGTGGCGCCGCCGCCGATCACCAGCACCTCCCAGTCCGCCCCGGGAGCGAGGAGCCGGGAGAGCATGGCGTCGCGGTTCACGGTTCTCCCTCGGCCTCTTCCCAGGCTTTGGCCCGCTCCACCGCCCGGCTCCAGCGGGCCCGCCGCTCCGCCGCTCGGCCGCGATCGAGGGCCGGCTCGAAGGTCCGCTCCACCTGCCAGCGGGCGGAGATCTCGTCCGTGTCCATCCATACCCCCGTGGCCAGCCCGGCGAGATAGGCGGCGCCCAGGGCGGTCGTCTCCTGCACCCGCGGCCGCACGACGGGCACGCCTGCGAGGTCGGCCTGGATCTGCATCAGCAGGTCGTTGACGGTGGCGCCGCCGTCCACCCGCAGCTCGGCGGTGGGAAGCCCCGAATCCGCCTCCATGGCGGCGAGCACGTCCGCCACCTGGAAGGCGATCCCCTCCAGGGCCGCCCGGGCGAGGTGGGCGGCGGTGGTGCCACGGGTGATCCCCAGGAGGGCGCCGCGGGCGTAGGGGTCCCAGTGAGGTGCGCCGAGACCGGTGAAGGCGGGCACCAGCACGACGCCCCCCGCGTCGGGCACGCTGGCGGCCAGGGCCTCGACCTCCGCGGCCGAGCGGATGAGCCCCAGGCCGTCGCGCAGCCACTGCACCACGGCGCCGGCCACGAAGACGCTCCCCTCCAGGGCGTAGGCCGTGCGCCCGGCCCGCCGCCAGGCCGGGGTGGTGATCAGCTCGTGGCGCGAGACGTTGAGCCGGTCGCCGGTATTCATCAAGAGGAAGCAGCCGGTGCCGTAGGTGTTCTTCACCATGCCGGGGGCCAGACAAGCCTGGCCGAAGAGGGCGGCCTGCTGGTCGCCGGCGATCCCCGCGATGGGAATGGGCGCGCCAAGGAGATCGGGGACCGTCTCGCCGTAGACTTCGCTGGAGGAGAGGACCTCGGGCAATAACTTGCTGGGATCGCTAGGGATGCCGAGAGCGGCGAGCAACTCGCCGTCCCACTCTTCCTTGTGGATGTCCCAGAGCAGGGTGCGCGAGGCGTTGGTGACGTCCGTCGCGTGCCGCCCGCCGGCCGGGCCGCCGGTCAGGTTCCAGAGGAGCCACGAGTCGACGGTGCCGAAGGCGAGGCGCCCGGCCTCGGCTGCCGCGCGGACGCCGGGGACCTCCTCCAGGAGCCACGCAAGCTTGGTGCCGGAGAAGTAAGGATCGAGCACCAGCCCCGTCCGCTCGCGGAACAGAGGTTCAAGGCCAGCGCGCTTCAGCCGGTCGCAGGCGCCGGCCGTCCGCCGGTCCTGCCAGACGATGGCGTTGGCGACCGGCTCGCCGGTGGCGCGGTCCCAGACGATCGTCGTCTCGCGCTGGTTGGTGATGCCGAGGGCTGCCACGTCCGCCGCGGCGAGCCCCGCCCGCGCCAGGGCCTCCCGCGCCACGGCGAGCTGCGACTCCCAGATCTCCCGCGGATCGTGCTCCACCCAGCCGGGCCGCGGGAAGATCTGCCGGAATTCCCGCTGGGCCATGGCCACCGCCGACCCGGAATCGTCGAAGACGATGGCCCGCGAGCTGGTGGTCCCCTGGTCGAGAGCGAGGACGTGGGGCATCGGGGTGGACTATACGCTGCCCGGGCTCACCCGCCGCAGCAACCGCACCCGCAACCCCGGGTCTCGCCCATCGGGAAAGCTCGCCACCTCGCGGTAGCCGGCGGCGATCGCGGGTTGGTTCAGGATGGGGTTCAGCCAGGGATCGCGGAACAGGGTGGCGTCCACGAGGTACTCAGGTCCCTCGCGAGCGACGAGGGCGGGGAGGTCCCCCCGCTTGCGGGCGGCCAGGGCGTCCGGTCTCACCAGGCCCATGAGGTCGAGGACCGGGGCTCCCGACTCGAAGCCGAGGAAGCCGATCTCCACGGCCGCCACGGACCTCCCCCGGTGCTCGCGGATAAACCGTCCCGCGGCCACGTAGCCGTCCCAGCGGGGGTCGGGGGGGCGGCGCCAGAAATCGCGGACGAAGAGCGCCGAGGGGAGGAGGACCGGCAGCAGCAGCACCGCCGCCAGGGGGAGCTGGACGGCGCGGGGAGCCCGTGAGGCCCGCGCCGACGTCCTGGCGGCGCCGAAGGCGGCGAGCAGCAGCAGGCCGTTGATCAGGTAGATCTGATACCAGGGGGCGAACGGTACCCGCAGCAAGCGGTAGGCGATCTCGTGCGCGACGACCCACAGTGCCGCCACCCATCCCAGGGCCATGGCCGGAAAGCCGCGCCGATGGGATGCGAGGACCCCCTCGACCGCCCCCCAGCCGGCCAGGACGAGGAGGACGAGGCAGCCCGCCAGGGGAAGCTCGCGCCGCAGCCACGCCCACTCCTCAAGGGTGTAGGAGACGTGGGCCGCGCCGAGCTCCGACTGCTTGGCGGCCATGGTGTTGGGAATGATCGTCCCGAACGCTGCATGCATATAGAGAAGGAAGAGGACGACCGGCAGCAGCCCCGCCACGGCGAATTTCAGGGGGAAGCGCCGCTCCTTGATCCATAGGGCGAGGCCGAGGACCCCCGCCAGCAGGGCGGCGTCCAGCCGGCAGATCATGGCTGCCGATGCCAGGAGCCCGGCGGCGGCCGGCCGTCCTCCCCGCAGGGCGAGATAGGCTGCGGCCGCGCCCAGCGCCAGGATGGGGAGCTGCTCGGCGCCGAACATCTCGACGTTCCACCGCAGCAGGAGCGCGCCCGCGCCGAAGAGGAGGGGCACGCCGTCCCGGACCACGGGCGGCGACTCGCGCAGGGCCAGCCTCGCCACCAGGGCCGTGATCAGGATTGAGAGGAGCGCGAGGAGGGTGCCCCAGGCGGGAACGGAGAGCCCGGTCAGCTTCGCCAGCAGTCCCAGCAGCAGGGCGTAGCCGGGAGCCGTGGTGCCGAGCACCGCCGCGCCGGGGTTGTATTCCAGGCGGCCGGTCGCCGCCCAGTTGCGAGCGTAGCGGTAGGTGATGAAGGCGTCGTCGTAGGAGTACCCCCAGAAGCTCCAGGCCATGGCCACGGCGAGGAGGACGAGGACGGCGAAGACGAGGACGCTCGGGACTGGCGGACGGAAGCGGGGCATCCGGGGGAGCCTAGCAGAGGGGTGGCGATAGAATCCTCCGCCGGAGGTCCCATGCACGAGATCCGGACCCGCAGGAGAGTGGAGTTCGTGGACACCGACATGAGTGGGATCATGCACTTCTCCCGCTATCTGGTCTTCATGGAGAACACCGAGCACGCCTTCCTCGAAGCCCTGGGTGCCCGCGTGCAGTGGCGGGAGGGGGAGCGCGAGATGACCTTCCCGCGCGTGGCGGTCGCCTGCGAGTACCTGGCCCCCGCCCGCTTCGGCGACGAGCTGGAGGTCCATCTGCGGGTGCTGCGCAAGGGGGGGAAGTCGCTGACCTACGGCTTCGAGATCACACGCGCCGGCGAGCCCGTGGCGAGGGGGCGCACCACCTGCGCCTGCTGCGAGCTGGACGGTCCGCAGGGGCTGCGGTCCGTGCCCATCCCGGCGTGGATCGCGGAGCGGATCGAGGAGGCGGGAGCTGCCGAGGGCTAGGCGCACACCCGGTCGAGCGTTCTGTGGATCGACGACCAGGTTCTCACATTTTCCCTGGTTGTCTACACTTCACCTCCGCCACGGCGTCCCCGCTCTCCGCCGCCATACATAAATCCTCCGGGGCAGGCGGTTCCCTTCCTTCTTTCTTCCTGACTTCATGTCAGAGTCGCCGGGTTCGCGGCGTATATCTCTCTGAGTCGTCGGTGAGTGGCGCGAATCTGAGTCAACCGTCGGTCCCTCCCTGACCTCTCCTACTGAAAGGAGTTTCCCAATGAGCTATCAGATTCAGGCCGGGCGCACCCTGGCCTTCGCGATCATGTTTTCCGCCGCCGCCTGGACCGGACAGGCGGCCTCGGCCCAGAGCTTCGTCTGGCCGCTGTCCGGGACGGCGGCTCCCGCGTCCATCAACGCGGCGTTCGGCCCCCGGATCAAGGGCAGCACGGGCCTGTATGAATTCCACGAAGGGCTGGATCTGCGCGCGGCGCTCGGCACGCCGGTCCTCGCCGCTGCGACGGGCACGGTCCGTCTCCTGACGGACGCGAACGGTTGCACGGTGCAGAACGCCAACGATACGGCCAACCCGCCGTGTGCCAACCCGCTTTATCCCGGCGGCGGCCGGATCGTACAGATCGACCATGGTAACCACCTGTACACCAACTATTTCCATCTGTCGGCCCATGCCGCGGGCCTCAGCGTCGGCACGCCAGTGGGGCCGGGCGATCCCATCGGCTATGTCGGCATGACCGGCAATGCAACGATCTATCATCTGCACTTCGAGGTCAGGGACGGCAGCCCGAACCGGGTGGATGTCCGCAACCCGCTCGGCTATCTGCCGATGAGCGCAGACGTGGCAACCGACATCGTGGCCACTTCGATCACGACGGTCAACGGCAGCCCGGTCCTGGCGGTGACCGCGCAGGCCGCGGTGGACGATCTGAACCTGAACGAGGTCGCCGTGCGTGTGTTCGACGGGAATGGACAGCTCGTGCCACAGAGCGCCGGCACGGTGGTGCGATTCAACGAGAAGGTGAATTGCGGCTTCACCGCGACCAACCCGACGCAGGGGATCACCCTGGCGCCGGACAGCTTCAACGATCAATCCAGCCAGTATCGCCTGACCGTGCGTTTCGGCGGTCTCGTCCTCCCGTCGGGCGGCTCGTACGAGGTCACCTTGTGGGACGTCTCGCGGCTCACCTCTTCGGTGACGCGCCCGATTCATTGAAAGAGTACAAGGAGAGAGTACAAGCCCCGCCTCGCCCGCCGGCCCGGTTGAAACCGTAGCAGCCAGGAGGTATCTTTGACGCCGGTCCGGGGGGCGGGGTATGAACCACTGGAAAGAAACTGCGGAAATCCTCTCTCGACTCGCCGAGCTGAGAGAGGCAGGGCGGCGGGCGGCGCTCGCCACGGTGGTGCGCATCGTCGGTTCCGCCTACCGCCGGCCCGGCGCCAAGTTCCTTACCGAAGAGACGGGTGACACCCTGGGCAGCGTCAGCGGCGGCTGTCTGGAGGCGGACGTGCGCGAGGTGGCCAAGGGCGTGATGGCCACGGGTCGCCCCAGCCTGCGGCATTACAGCACCGGCGCGGACGAGGACATCGTGTGGGGCCTCGGGCTGGGGTGCAACGGCCTGGTGGACGTCTTCGTGCAGCCGGCCACGGAGGGCCCGCTGGCGGCTCTGGCGGGGCGCCTGCGGGAGCTCCTGGCGGGCGATTCCCCGTTCGTGATCGCCACCGTGGTCGAAGGCGAGGGCCTGGGCTCGATGCTGGTGATGGAGCCGGACGGGACCGTCCACGGCTCGCTGGGGTCCGCGGATCTCGACGCCCTCGCCGCGGAGCACGGGCGCGGCCGCGCGCCGGCCAGCCGTTCGGAGGTGCGGGAGATCGCGGGTCGCGGGATCTTCTTCGAGGTGCCGCCGCCGCCGCCGCATCTCGTCGTCTGCGGCGCCGGCGACGACGCCCGGCCGCTCGTCGCCTATGCCGCGGACGCGGGATTCCGCGTCACCGTCTTCGATCACCGCCCGGCGCTGCTGGCTCCGGAGTGGTTCCCGCAGGCGGCCCGGCTCGTTCTTGGCCGGCCCGAAGATCCGGGGATCACCCTGCCTCCCGCCGCGCGCTCGCTGGCGGTGGTGAAGACCCACTCGCTGGCGCACGACCGCGAGTGGGTGCGGCGGCTGCTCGCGGC
>Ga0136846_1208249_pt1 | contig 54682 bp, 44 predicted proteins | sample HopSoiMetagenom2_FD_96841 | JGI IMG/M metagenome (GOLD analysis project Ga0136846, IMG submission 96841) | Grasslands soil microbial communities from Hopland, California, USA - 2 Assembly 2016 (version 4) | ecosystem: Environmental > Terrestrial > Soil > Grasslands | place: USA: Hopland...
TGTCACGAATCAAGGATAGAAGGTTTTTTGTAGCCGTTGGTCTTCCCCCGGTCGTTGTTGTGTCTTTTAGACCAACAACTGAAGCGGTGGCTAGCGATTTTCTGTCTCTTAATCAACCCAAAAAAATCGTCCAACGTTAAATGCCTTGCCACACATATTTTATGTAAAGTATAGAGACCAATTCTGTAAGGTGTATTTTTAAAATCAGCAATTGCCTGATTGTTTTCTCTGTAAAAAGGGTTTTGATAAGTTTCCTACCGTTGATCAAAATAAACTAAACGGTCCAACCCACCAGTTTCCTTCGGCCGGGCATTAATTACCGTCGTTGTTCTGCAAAAAAGCATCGGCTGGGGGAGTAATACCTATGCCGGCCTGTTGATCAGCTTCGGCAGCGGCATGTGGAGCTTCGCTGTTTCGCCATTGTTGGTGTTTGTGCCTGGCATATGTGCGGGAGCTTCACCAACAATTGTAGCGCTAGTTAGAGAGATTGCAATTCTCTACCGCTTAATCAACCTAAAACTCTTCCAGCGTTAAATTCCTGACCACACACATTTTATGTAAAATATAGAGACCAATTCTATAAGGTGTATTTGCAATCAGCAGTTTGCTTAATCCTTTTTCATCCACATCATGCTCTTCTGCAAATAAACGAATAGTGCCTTCCTGATAGCGCTTCTCTAGCGTAGGTCTATAGCTGGGATATTTGCGCCTTGCCGACCTGTGCTACGTTGTTACTTGTAGCGTTGGCTATGGGAATAATTGCCTTCTGATTTATAAGTATAAGTTTTCTTCTCTATCCCTTAATCAACTTAACAATCTTCCAGCCTTAAATGCCTTGCCCAGCACATATTTATGTAATGTGTAAAGACCAATTAAGTAAGGTATTTTTCAAACCAGCAATTTACCTGACTGTTTTCTCATCTACCTAAAAGGAAACCGCTGCTGGTCTGCTTTTCGAAAAATGCATTAAGTAGGCTGGGGATACTTCCGGGGTGAGGGGATCCCACCTCCGGGCTGCACCAACTCGGTAAAAGCTTCGCGAATTCGTCGGGGAAAACGAAAATCGGGGAACAGCGAAAACAAAAACCGCCCGAAGGCGGTTTTATTATCTTCAAAAAAACAATGACATCTTATGGAGCCCAATATACTTTTTGTAAGGCCTGTGCATCGGGATTGGCACCATTAGTTGCCTTCATCCAATTATCGTGGTTATTGGTTTCCTCGTCATTAGGATAAGGAAGCTTGTTAAATACCTGTGGGTTATAACCGGCTGCCTTAGGAGTTAACCCCGTCCTCCTGGTGATAGCCCAGGCTTCAGGCTGTTGCCACAGAGCTGTTAACCATGCTTGCGTTACGATCTTTTTAAGATTGCCCGCATTATCACCCGGTATAAGTGCTACTTTAGAGTTTGCCAGGAAATTCGAAATGGCGTTGGCGTCTAGTGTTGGCTTTGAGGATGGCCATATGCCGCTTGTAGAGGAAGCCACATAAGTATACCAAAAATTAACTGAAGCTGTCAATCCGGCCTGGTACTCCTGGTTGGCTTTTGCAAAGTCAGCAGCAACACCCATACCACGCGTATAAATTTCTGCTTTTAACAAATGAACGTCTGCTTCCGAAATAATTATATAGGGAAGCATGGTATGGTCTCTTACGAGGTAAAAATTAAAACCGGCAAATTTATTGTCTGCCAAGGTATTAGGTGCTGCAGGTGCATTCGCATCGGTGTTAGGATATAAAGTACTTGAGCCCTCTGCCACTGATTTGTCCTGGGGCTGTGGCACCCATTTGCCTGCATTATTCGGCATGAACCATACATAGGTGCGGGGATCAAAAATACCTGAGCCGTTATCTGCATTGCTGGACGATATCTCATTCCATACGTTAGAGCTTAAACGAATATTACTTACAGATACTTCTCTGAACGCATACCATAATCTATCGTTATAATCAGGATTTTGAGGTACAACAATTTTAGGGTAGTTGCCATAGTTGTTCTGCCGCATAGCTTCCATATCGGCATATGTTACGGCATTAGGCAGCGGCTTATTGCCTCCGATAATATCAGTTATGATCGGATTAGCTAAGGTAGCATTTTTAGCATGTAAACGAACCGCATAACGTAAGCGCAAGGCATTGCCAAATTTGATCCACGAATCATAATTATTATTCAGGAACGACTCGTTGCTGCCTAACGCTACCTGGTCTGAAGCAGCAGCGCCAACTTTAATGGAATTAACAGCTGTTGCCAGATCGTTTAAAACAGATTCGTATACGCTCAGATCACTGTCGTAAGATGGGCGATACTTGCTTGGGTCGCTGCTGGCATCACCTGCATTGGAATAGGGGATATTACCATACCGGTCAAGCATAGATAAGGTTCGGGAAGAAATCAGTATAGTGGATATGGCCCGGAGGTTTGTGTATGCTACGGGATTAACATCAGCTGCTATTAACTTGACGAGTAGCTTATAATCAGCAAGATCGCGGTAATAGTTATTCCAATAGCTGGAAACATAGTTGGTGTAAGGTACGCTTACATTTTGTACTCCCTGCTGGTTAGCTATGGGCATTAAAACGCCTATATGTAGTGTGTAATCTTCTTCAGTGGCTCTTCTGCTGAGCTGATTAAAGAGTGCTACCGGCGATGCTGTAGCAACAGATACATCTTTGTAAGGACTATTTATTTTTTCAAAATCTTTTGTACAAGAGGCAGACAAAAGCAGTGCGAAAAGGCCGGCACTGCCCGTTAGCTTTGTGAAGATCCTGGTTGATATATTCTTTTTCATAATGAACGACTTTTTTGAATTGACGAATCTGTTACTGTATTAGAATGATGTTCTTACGGTGAAACCAAATGAGCGGGTTTTAGGCATGGAAGAATATTCAATGCCCTGAACATTACCAATACCATTCACACCTTCCGGATTTAACCCTTTGGGTATGGTAGTAAATATGTAAAACAAGTCGCGACCATATACTGACAGGTTGAGGTTTTGCAGGATTTTAGTAGCTTTTACTATATGTTGTGGTACCTGGTAAGAAAGAGAGGCTTCTCTTAATTTCATCCAGGAGTTTTCGAATACTGCAGCTGACCGGGGTACACCAATATGGTTCCATGCAGAGTAAGTGCCTGCATAATACCATAGATAGTGAACGACATCATTATTGGGTGTTCCATCTGCAAATACACCACCAAAATTAACGCCCACATTGCCTGTTGTTCCATCGGGGTATACATAAGGTAAACCACCGCCATTACGCTCTTTCAGTGTTTCTTTCAGGTTACCACTTCCCATTGCCGCCGCATAAGAGCCAAAATAAGTATCACCTCCGATTTTAGCATCTGTTAATACATAAAGCGAGAAGTTCTTATATCTGAAAGTATTGGTTATACCTCCGGTAAGAAGTGGTTGTGAGTTACCAATAGGAACCTCACTGGACGAGAGCACCCATTGGGTACCCGCATAGTAAGTTTGACCGTTAACAGTATATGTAACCGGCTTACCATCGGTGCCTACAGCACGTTTTACTACTTTTTCACCATTCAGATAAGTGTAATCTTTACCATAAAGCGTCCCATAGTAATCGCCCACCTTAACCCGTTGAGATACGCCTGCACCACCGAAAAAATTACCCAGGTTGAGTTCGTCAATACCCTCAGAAAGCTGTAATACCTTTGTTTTGGAATGTGCCGCATTTACGCCGATGTTCCACGAGAAGTTATTGGTTTTTACAGGTGTTGCATTCAGCACCACTTCAACACCATTATTACCCAGCGATCCGGTGTTAATAGTAATAGAACTAAAGCCGGACGAGATCGGCAACGGGTTGCTTAAGATCTGATTGAAGCTCTTCATCCAATAGGTGGTAACGTCAAGAGTAATACGATTTTTAAGGAATGCCAAATTCAAACCTGCCTGGAAAGCCTGGCTGCGGGCTGGTTTTACACCGGGTATTTTAACCGCATCCGGAAGGCTTGATGCCAATACGCCGTTGTAGGTATTACTTTCCAGCAAATTATGAATAGCATAGGGGTCGGTATCGCTACCTGTTTCTGCATAAGAAAGTTTTAATTTACCGAAACTCAACCACGATGCATTTTCTTTTAAGCCGGGTATGCCATCTGTAAATACATAACTCATATTTACGGAAGGATAGAAATAGCTATTGTCGGTGGAGGGTAAGGTGCTCGACCAGTCGTTACGTGCAGTGGCCTCTAAAAACAACAGATTTTTGTAAGATAGATTCAGGAAAGAATATACAGAGTTGATCTGTTTTTCGTATTTAAGCTCTTCCGCCGGATCGTTAGGAGGCGTACCGTTGTTCAATGCAAAAATAAAAGGTTTTACAAAAGGTGCCCTGGTAGCATTGCTGATTGCCTTATCGTTACGGTAATAATTCTCACCACCAAAAGTGATGCTGGCGTTGAAATCGCTGTTAATGAATCCATCTTTATACAGTCTTAAATAAGCCAAAAGGTTGCGGCTCATATTGCGTCCCATTGTTTCTTTGTAAACACCGTCGGCTTTTCCCAATACGTCAGTGGGGTAAGTGATAAAAGTAGCGGCATCATTAGAATTGTCTACACCGCCCTGCGCAGTAATACTTAGAAAATTAGTCAGGTCTGCTACTAGTTTAAGTCCCCCTAAAAATTGATTCCTGGTGAAATCGTTATTGTTTTTCATTAGGTTCCAGTATTGGTTGTTTAAATAACCTGTGCTGTACGGGTAGGCGGGAACATCAGTTCCGGGGTACCGTCCATTGCCATCAGTAACGTTAACTCTTTCTCCGTTGGGACCGAATTGCTGTGAGAAGGCTAATTCAGGATTATAATCTCTTGCCATCGAATAGGTAGGACCGGCCTGCCATGCAGCGCCGATCTGAGGCGCGTTTAACCTGTAAAAATTAACATAACTGGATGTGATCTCACCACGTAGCCTGTCGCTCACTTTAAAGGTTGCACCCAGGTTAAAGTTGTTGGAGTGCATCTTACTGTTAATCATATTAGGCGTGGTATTATTCCGCGTATAAGACGCTCTGAAAGTGGCTTTATCACTACCACCCGATACTGCTACATTATGCATTGACACCGAGCCATCGGGGAAAAAGGCTTTCCAGTTATTCGGCTGCGCTGAATAAGGTCGTAATACGCCATCGTAGTTCATAATGGGCTGGTCGTCAAATCTGGCCCCCCATGAATAACTGCCGGGATAGCTGAAATAGGTATAAAAATCGTAAGCATTAGGGTAGGGCAATCCACCATGTGAATTGTTGACATAATTACCTCCCGGATTGGTATTGTTGCCCACCTGCATACGCTGGCCTTTACTGTTAATGGGAAACCATTTAGATTGATCTGCAGTAGTCATACTGGCAACACCGCCCTGGCCGTATTCATTCTGATAATCGAACAATTCCCAGGGCTTGGTCGCTCTGTAAGAAAAACTATAATCAACACCGAGGCCGGGCCTTTTGCCACCCTTTTTACGGGTAATAAGGATTACGCCATTGGCACCTCTGGCGCCATACAGGGCTGCAGCCTCGGGTCCTTTTAATACCGTAATATCTTCGATGTCTTCCTGGTTGATCATATTCATACCGGTACCCCAATCGTTATTGCCCGAAACATCGGCACCAACGGCACCTAAAACAGATTTACCATTGCCTCCGTTGTTATTATTCACGTTTACCGGATCGTTATTGATGGCGACGCCATCAACAATAATTAGAGCACGATTGTCTCCGGTAAGTAAAGTATTTCCTCTCACAACAAGCCTTGATGAGGCGCCATCGGCGCCACCGCCTGATTGGGATATCTGCAACCCCGCTACTTTACCCATCAGACCCTGTGCTATAGTAGGTGCCTGCGCAATGGTGAGGTCATCTCCTTTTACCGTTTGTGCAGAATAACCCAGGGCGCGGGCTTCTCTTTTTATACCTAGTGCTGTTACAACAACTTCCTCCATGCCCGTCGCTTCAGATTTTGTAAGCACGATAGAGAGTGTTGTGTTTGTTCCAACTGCTACTTCTTTTGTAGCATAACCCACTGCGCTAAATTCAAGAATGACATTATTGCCGTTTACTGAAACGGAAAAACGGCCATCAGCATCCGCTACGCCACCAATAGTAGTACCCTTCACTGTAAATGACGCATTTCCAATAGGGCTTCCCTGATCATCAGTAACGGTGCCGGTTACTGTTCGCTGCTGAGCATGCGAGAGAAGCGCGCAGCAGCTCATGAGCAATGCGAACAGCAATTTTTGCATTGTTTTCTTCATACCTGTTGTTTTTGATTTTTATGAAATCGGTTCCAGTAGTAAACTAATTGATTAGTAAGAATGGGATCTCTTCAATGGATTTTAAATGTTTGAGAATATTTATTATGCAATCGTTTTTTCCGGTAGTAGCCTGGGCAGCCGTTCATAATTATCCATAATTAAAGCGGTGGCCCCAACCAGTTCGGCATTGTAGCCCAGGGAAGAAATCTTAATTTCAGTATGTTCGGCTATTTTAGGAATGCAGTGCTCGTTAACTGCCTGCTGAATAGGAGCTACCCAAACTTTCCCGGCAAGAGACCCGATGCCGCTGATCACCACCAGCTCAGGATTTAATAAATGAATCAGTATAGCTACCCCACGGCCGATATTGTAAGCAGCTTCGGAAATAAGATCGATAGAAAATTTATCGCCTTTCTGGGCCGCCTCAATAATTTTTTTTGCCGATTCTTCTATGCGGTCTTTGCTCAGCTCCTTTAAAATAGAAGGTTGGGAAAGCTTTTTAAATTGCTGAATGCCTTTCTGAGCTACCACCATCATGGAGGTTTCTGTTTCCAGGCAGCCGTGTTTTCCGCAACTGCATATTTTATTATTGTCAAAAAGAGGGATATGGCTGAATTCGCCTGCAAAGCCTTCTTTTCCCCTGAACAATTTTCCGTCTGCAATAATGCCCAGGCCTATTCCCCAGCCAATATTAATTACCATAACATGCTGCTTGTTCTTGGCAGCGCCCCATTTAAGCTCGGCCAACCCTACCAGGCTTGAGTCGTTATCGATCAGTGTTGGGATCTGCAGGGCCTCCTGGATAGTGCTTACAATCGATCCGCCATAAGTTGGTAAGAAAGTATGGTTAACGCCCTTGGCCACGTCCACAAAGCCGGGCATGCCAATGCCAATACCGGCAATTTTAGATACGGGTATATTGGAATTGCTGATAAAAGTTTTCAGGTGATCCACCAGCTCGTTCAGGCTGTTAGGATTATTAGCTAATACCAGGTCGAACTTTTCGACCTCACCAACAATACTGTTGTCATTAGAAATAAGCGCTACCCGGGTTACCAGCTGGTCCATAGCTACCGCCACCACATAAAAAACACCGGCTTTAATACTGTAGGTTTGAGGGCGCCTGCCCCCTGTGGAAGCTGCATAGCCTTTTTCGATCACCATTTTCATGCTGATCAGCTCGCTCAGGTATTGGGTAGTTAATGGTATGCTTTTACCAATAAGGTTGCTTAAATCGGCGCAGGACAACTGCTTGTTAAAAAACAGGTGCTTTAATATTTCTTTATAGAATTTCTGCTTTTTAGAAATAATATTGGCAATCATGTTAACTTTTTTCGTTCGGCAGTGTATTCAATTCTACATAAATATAGAACCTTTTTTAATTTTTAAAAAAACTTTTTAAAAATTTTACTAAACATTTTATTAACACAGCAATTGGTAGCCAAGGAGAGGGGCGGCAGTTTGAATTTTTAATGTTCAAATAGTTTGAGATGGTAGTTGGCTGCACACTTTACATTTTGTGTATTGTCTGCCTTCATCGTAGATCATATATGGTATATCATGCATCCGGGATAAAATATCCCAGCATCCGGCATCAATGAATCCTGTCTCCCCGTATTTCGAGGTCTTTCATTATTTCAGCTTCGTGGTTCAGCCACCCGGCCCAGCGGGTACGCACTTTTTCCTTAGGTATATAGGTTTCTGCCAGTTCTATAAATAAAGTGTAATGCCCGGCTTCGCTTTCCATAAAGCGCCTATAGAATTTGGCCAGGTAAGCGTCGTTGAGGCCTTCGCTAAGGCGTTTAAAACGCTCGCAACTACGGGCTTCAATCATCGCCATCATTAAAAGATGGTCTAAAAAGCGATCTTCGGGAGAGCCGCCTTTTTGTTGAAATTCAATCAGCTTATTAACGTATAAATCCTTTCGCTGTTTGCCTAATTTTAAACCTCGTTTATGCAGTTCCTGTAATACCAAACGGAAATGCCCCCATTCTTCAGTTACAATAGGTGCGAGGGCCGTTACCAGTTTCTCTCGGTCGCTGTATCTTTGTATTAAAGTAATGCAGGTAGTAGCCGCCTTCTGCTCGCAATAAGCATGATCGGTGAGTATAGCTTCCAGTGATATTTCAGCAAGATTTACCCAGCGCGGATCGGTAGGGAGCTGAAGGCCTAATATATTTTTAGTATCCTGGGATAAGTTCATGCGGTAAAAATATGTTTTAAAGGCGAGGTTTAACATTAAATGACATATATCATTGATTTAATGCTCAATAGTGTTGCGTTGCTGGACCCCTATGCGTTTATGATCTAAACGATATAGCTATGAGAAAAATCATCGTCATTTTATTGGTTTGTATTGCGTGTTTATCATGCAGCAAGGCACTCTAGGTTAAAAAAGACATGTATTTTAAACAGGTGAACTGGGTAGAACCGCCTGGTGAACGCGACCCTATCGCCGGGGTAGCGCCTATGCATTTGGAATTGCGTACAGACGGCCGCGTTTTTTTATATCCTGGTTCAGGTGATATTGTGTGGGACGGCTCCTATAAGGTGACCACTAAGAAAATAAAAGTAACGCTGAAGTCGATAGATACTTCTTATGAATTTGAGGTTAAGTCCTCTACCGAATTAAAAGGACCTAGCGGAGAAATCCTGCGTTTGGAAGAACCGTAGCACACGGATTTATAAAGGCTTATATTGCGCGAAAAAAACTTCAGGCTATTCAGGGAAATCCGAAATTATTCCTTACCTTTGCCGCCTTAAATTATAGGATACAAAAACAGGATGACCTTTTAAAAAAGACAGTATGCCACTTACAAAAGAAAGAAACGCACAGATTTTTGAACAATTTGGTGGAAGCGCCGCTAACACAGGCTCTATTGAGGGCCAGATTGCGCAGTTAACAGAGCGTATCAGCCAGATCAGTAAGCACTTACAGCAAAATAAAAAAGATTTCTCTACTCACCGCGGTTTAATGCAGCTGGTAGGTAAGCGTAAAAGCTTGCTGGGTTATTTGCAAAAACACAACCTTGCTGGTTACCGTGCTTTAATTGAGAAACTAGGTTTAAGAAAATAGTATTTCCATCTTGCAAAGTTGGGAAAACGGTTCTATATCCTGGGTTTGATGCATTAATTTCAGACTTATTTATATATTTTGTATTCCCAACATTCGCTGTTGGGAATACGTGTTTTAACCTGCTTGCAGTTTTACCTCTACAGTTTACTCATACCTCCTTCGGGAATTCCTGAACGGTAAAAGCCTGAACGAGGTGCGATTTACAGAGCTGATTGCTTCACCATCAAATACTTACAAAAATATTTTATGTTACAACAACCATTAAGAACCACCTTCGATTTAGGCGATGGCCGCGAAGTTGCTATAGAAACGGGTCGTCTTGCCCGCCAGGCAGATGGCTCGGTTACGGTAAGCGTAGGCAAAGCCGTTTTGCTGGCTACCGTAGTTGCCAATAAAGAACCCAAAGAGGGACAAAGCTTTTTCCCTTTAACCGTTGATTACCAGGAGAAATTTGCTTCTGCAGGTCGTATCCCCGGGTCTTTTTTCAAGCGTGAAGGCCGGTTAAGCGATTATGAGGTTTTAATCTCCCGTTTGATTGACCGCGCTCTAAGACCTTTATTCCCTGATGATTATTTCTGCGAAGTGCAGGTGCTGGTTACTTTAATAAGCAGCGATCCTGAAATTTTGCCCGACGCATTAGCTTGTTTGGCTGCATCAGCTGCTTTAGCTGTATCTGATGTGCCCATCAAAGAAATCCTGAGCGAAGTGCGCGTAGCCCGCATTAACGGCGCCTTTAAAATAAACCCTACCAGAACCGAACTGGAAACTGCCGATATGGACTTTATCGTAGCAGCTACCGAAAAGAACCTGATGATGGTGGAAGGTGAATCCCAGGAATGTTCTGAAGCTGATTTGGTGGCTGCTTTGGGAGTAGCTCACGATGCCATCAGAATACAAATTAAAGCGCAGCAGGAGTTAAGAGACCTGAAAGGGGTGACCACCAAAAGAACATATACGCTTCCTGCTATTAACGAAGCAGTGAAAGAACGCGTTTATGCATTTGCGAGTCCTAAGGTATATGAAATTGCCAAGAGCAAGTCTGCCAAGCACGATCGTGCAGACCAGTTTAAAGCGGTAGAAGAAGAGCTATTGGCTAAACTGGTAGAGGAGTCAACTGAAGAGCTGCCTTTTACTGATGTTGAGAAAAAGCTGGCTATTAAATATTTCCATGATGTGCAATATGATGTAGTGCGGGATATGGTGCTGAACGACCGTATCCGTTTGGACGGAAGACAACTGGATGAAATACGCCCGTTAGATATGGAGGTGGATGTACTGCCTTCTCCACATGGATCGGCATTGTTTACAAGAGGTGAAACCCAGTCGCTTACAACAGTTACATTAGGTACTGGTTTAGATGAGTTGCTGATTGAAACTGCTGCTTCGTCCAAGTATTCCAAGTTTATCCTGCATTATAATTTCCCTCCGTTCTCCACCGGCGAGGTAAAGCCTATGCGCGGACCGGGCCGTAGGGAAGTAGGGCATGGTAACCTGGCTATGCGTTCATTAAAACAAATGATGCCGGCCGACTCCGAGTTTGGATATACCGTTCGTGTAGTGAGCGATATTTTAGAATCTAACGGATCGTCTTCTATGGCTACCGTTTGTGCGGGATCCCTGGCATTGATGGATGCAGGTGTACCTGTTCCAAAACATGTGGCAGGTATTGCTATGGGATTGATTACCAAAGAAGATAAGTTTTCTATCTTAAGTGATATTTTAGGCGATGAGGATCATTTGGGAGATATGGACTTTAAAGTAACAGGAACCCGCGACGGAATTTGCGGTGTGCAGATGGACATTAAAGTGGATGGTCTCTCCATGGAAGTGATGACGCAGGCGCTGGAACAGGCTAAAGCAGGCAGATTGCATATCCTTGATTATATGTACAAGGCAATACCTGAAGCCAGAAACGAAGTGAAGCCTCATGCACCACGTGTTGTGAAAATGTTTATCGACAAAGAATTTATTGGTGCGGTGATAGGACCAGGTGGTAAAGTAATTCAGGAAATTCAGCGCGAAACAGGTGCAACGATCAATATCGAAGAGGTGAACAATATGGGTGAGATCAGCATTTTTGGCGTAGAGAAATCGTCGGTTGCCAAAGCTGAAGACTGGATCAAAGGTATTGTTGCCGTTCCGGTTGTAGGTGACGTTTACGATGCCACGGTAAAATCGGTAGTTGCATTTGGTGCATTTGTAGAGTTTTTACCTGGTAAGCAAGGGTTGGTTCATATTAGTGAAGTAAGCTGGAAGCGTTTGGAAACCCTGGAAGGATTGGTGAAGGAAGGTGATTCGATGAAAGTAAAACTGATTGGTACAGATCCAAAATCAGGTAAGTTTAAACTTTCGAGGAAAGCTTTAATTCCGAAGCCGGAAAGAAAGCCGGAAGGCGATAATTCTCAATCGTAAGAGTATTGATATTTATGTATGAAAGTTGCCTCAATTTCCTGGGGCAACTTTTTTTGTAAAGTGAAACAGGGGTGATTGGTAGGGAATTAACTTGCCTTTATTTTTGTTATAAATAGCCCTGAACGACGTTATAAATATGTAAAAATTAATATTGTTGCGTCTTTAATATAAAACTATATAAATTCAAAACTTATGAGAAAACTAATGTCACTTTTCGCGCTTGTTGTATTTTCTGTTTACAATATTTATGCACAAACTGAACCAGTCGATCCTAAAATGGAGCGTTTCAATGTGGGACTCGGCATAGGCTTCGATTACGGTGGTTTTGGTGGAAACCTTCTTTTCTACCCTCAGAAAAATGTAGGTCTGTTTGGCGGAGTGGGTTATGCTCTTGCTGGCCTGGGGTACAATGCAGGTGTAAAGGGCCGTTTCTTTTTAAATGAAAAATCTCCGGTTACGCCATTTGTAATGGCCATGTATGGATACAATTCGGCCATAAAAGTTAAGGGCGCTGCTGAGTATAATAAATTATTTTACGGAGTAACTTTCGGAGCCGGAATTGACTGGCGTGTTGGTGCTCCCCGAAAGAACTATTTATCGTTAGCAATTACAATGCCTGTAAGAAATGCCGGAGAAGTGTATGGCTATATGGATAATTTAGAGCAAAGGGGAATTGCCAAATTTGATAAGGGATTGCCAGAGTTGGGATTTTCGATTGGTTACAGAATGAGGATCCGTTAATTTTAGGTATATATTTATTTATTTTTCTCTGACTGATAAATAGTCACTCATTAAAATATAGCTTTTGCCAGAAATACGAACCATAAATGTTACCCGCTACGTAACGCCGTTACGCGAGGGCGGATCGCTGCCTGCCATAGCCGAAGGCGATGATGGCTTTTTGTATGCACTAAAGTTCAGGGGCGCCGGCCAGGGTATCAAGGCGCTTGTGTCTGAGTTTATTGGTGGGGAAGTGGCCAGGGTGCTGGGATTAAAAGTTTCCGAAATAGTATTTGCTTTTTTGGATGAAGCTTTTGGCCGTACAGAGCCCGATGAAGAAATACAGGACCTTTTAAAAGCCAGCCAGGGACTAAACCTGGCACTTCATTACCTGAGCGGGGCAATTACTTATGACCCTGCCCTGAGTAAAACAGATTCCTTGCTCGCATCTAAAATAGTATGGCTGGATGCTTTTCTTACCAATATGGACCGCACGGCACGGAACACCAACATGCTGATATGGAACAGAGCACTCTGGCTGATTGATCACGGCGCCAGTTTATATTTTCATCACAATTGGCAGAGCTGGCAAAGCCAGATGAAAAGTCCTTTTCAATTGGTTAAAGATCATGTATTGCTGAAAGAAGCAGCTTTGCTGCAGGAAGCTGATGAGGCATGTAAAGAGCTGTTGAACGAAACGGTTATTGATCATATCTTAAATGAATTGCCCCAAGAGTGGCTGGCATACGAGGAAACACAGGGGGTATCCAACGATACAAAGAAAGTGTACCGGGAGTTTTTAAATTTCAGATTACAAAATAGCGGGATATTCTTAAAACAAGCCATCGATGCAAGAGCAGCAATTATATGAGTACGCGGTAATACGGATTGTGCCACGAGTAGAACGTGAGGAGTTTGTGAACGCCGGCATCATACTATTCTGTAAAAAAACAAGGTATGTAAATTGCAGTATCTCGCTGCCTGCAGAAAAACTGCGCTGTCTGAATCCTGATGTGGATGTATCTTTTATATCACAAAACCTCATGGCGTTTGAAAGAATCGCGTTGGGGGATAAGTTAAGCACTTCTCCCATTGCACAGCTGGATGCTCCCTCGCGCTTCAGATGGCTTACTGCTACCAGGAGTACTGTTATACAGTGCTCAAAAGTACATCCAGGGCTTGCCACCGATTTACCTGTTGCGATGGAAAAGTTAATGACCGAAATGGTGTTGTGATCAGCCGGCTGACAGCGCCTTTCAGGTTTTGAATGTATTAACCGGCTTAAATATAATCCGGTAAACGTCTTTGAGCATCAATATCCACCTGGCAGGGAACAATAGTAGTTGGGCGCATAAAACAATCCAGGCATTGGGTTGGGTAACAGATGCGTATAGTAATAATGCCACCGGGAAAAAAAGGTCTGTAAAATCCAGCAAAAGAATCTGGTAAGACGAGCGCTGATGCAAAATAGGAATGGGTTCTTGAGACAGTCTTTTATATTTCAGCAACATCAATACCCAATACACTCCCATGGCGAGATATACAAAAACGTTGTTGATCATATATAGCATGAAGAGCAGGGCGGCCAGTTCTATTCCTAAAATGATCCATTCTATATTTTTAAAATCAGCCGGATTCCGGCGGGTAGCATATGTTTCAATTCCAGACCGTATGTCGTTGTCCCTATCGGTAAACTGATGCCATAAAATCCCCCTCACTCCACCGCAGGTGGCCCATACGGCAACAGCTATAAGCCATCGGTAGTCAATTGCCTGGCCCGACAGGTAAGAAAGCCTGCTTACCATTAAAAGACTTATAAAGATATGCGCGCCGCTTGCATCGGCCAGTACACCCCATATGCCGCGGTTTTTGAGGCGAAAAGGAGGGAAGCTGTACATGCTGAATGTGATCCATGGCAGCATATAAAAAATGCAGGAAACTATATCGGGGTAATAGAAAAAATAAATAAAACCTATACCAGCTGCAATGCAGGTTAGCGGAATGAGCCAGCGAACCGCCTGGGAAAGTGATGCCATTTTATTAGCTTTCCCTGCCTTAAGATCTACTTCTATATCGCTGATGTCGTTAATAACGCTTACATATACCGCACCAATAATAACAGAGAGCAGTATAAGAGCGATATAGCCGTAATAATCAAAAATGCTTTTGTTGCCTAAAAGAAGGGTGGCATAGCCCACAGCCAGTATGGGCGGTAGTTTATAATCCCACCAATCATGCGATCTTATAAATCTCGAGAAACTCATTGACTTACTGCTTTGCCGGCTTTGCTGGCTTTTTCATCTCTCACCCTTTGCATACCAAATCGTATGACCTGCGGTATGCTTTTAAGTGTTTGCATAAAATCTAAATAACACGATTTTAATAAAAGCCGGGCTGTTTTTATAATATTAAACTCACGTATCAGGTTGTGCTTGGCTAGTTCTACAAGACTGTAAACATGCTTATTCTGTAAAGCTTTGTACTGCGAGTTGTTCATCCTGGGTTTTAAATCACGCATTATTTTTTCAAGATCGGCAATGTAAAGGTGTTCTAATATTTCTTTTCGCTTCCTGCCGTCGTAAACATTTGAAAAGCCAGCGTGTTTTTTCCAAAGTCGCTTAAGGGTAAAAGCTGCAGTTCTCTCGCCGGAGTATAAGGCTGACAGGTATAAATACCAGTCGTCACCTATTCTTATATCATTGTTCCATCCGCCTTGTATCAGCTCGCGCTTAATCACTACAGAAGAGGAAGGAGAGGGGCATCCCTGTACATAAATGGTCCTGAGGTCTTCACTTTCAAGATCTACCCATCCGTTCTTCATCCGGTCGAAATACGGCTCAATAAAAATATTTGTAGAGAGAAAGTCACTTACACTGCCGTCCTGATCCTGCTGGTCCCAATTGGCAAATACAAAGTCCAGGTTATCGGTAACAATTTTGTTAACACATTCTTCCAGGAAATTGGGGTACCATATATCATCAGAATCGAGCGAACTGATAAGGCTGCCTTTAGCCTGTTTTAAACCGGCATTCCGGGCACTGGCCTGCCCTCCGTTTTGCTGATAGATACGGGTGATCGTATCGTATTTTTTAAGCACGTCCGACGTATCGTCTTTAGAACCATCATCCACTACTATAATTTCAAAATTTTTATAGGTTTGATGGAGTGCGCTGTCGATGGCTTTACCTATTGTGGCCGCCCGGTTATAGGTGGGTATTATTATGGATACCAGAGGTTGGGTCATTTTTTTTACATCAGTTTAGAAACGGCGTTGGAAAAAAGGGTTTCGGGATTTTCGGGTATATGTTGGGTTATATAAGAGTGAGCATTTTTACCAATCGTGCTCCACTGGTGCCTGTTGTTCCATGCATTTTCCATGGCTTCGGCAAAGCTTTTTTCGGTAGCCTCGCCAATAAAGCCATTAATGCCATTTTGGATAATTTCGGTATGACCACCGGCCGTAGTAACAATAACCGGGCGCCCTATAGCCATAGCTTCTATAGTAACCAAAGGCATTCCTTCGCTTCTTGAAGGAAGGATCAAAGCATGATGTGTTTCCCAAAGCTTCATGACGTTGAACTGGTAGTTTAGAAAGACAACATTTTTTACATCCAGTAACCCGGCCAGATCTTTTAATGCTTTTTCATCAGGACCTCCGCCTATAAAGGTTACCTGAACGGGTCGCGATTTCCAGGGCTCGCGGGATAATATGCGTATTAATATGTCCTGGCCTTTATCTATAACAAAAAAGCGGCCAATACAGGCAAAGTTATAAACCGTTTTTGATTCCGGGAATGGAACGATGGAGCGATTGAATTTTACCGGGTTCCATATGACTGATGCTTCGGGCAAGCGCAGTCCAAACTGCTCTTCTGTAATGCGCCGGTTTTGTTCCGAAACGAAAAAACATTTCACGGCCCTTTTCCAAACCTCAGTCATATAAGGGCGCTCGGCAGGCTGGGGCCAGAAGAAATCTACTGCCTTATGGCTGATAATGGAATACGGAATACTTTGCAACAAACACTGATAAGCATAACCCAGTCCGTCGAAATTGATAGCCTGGTTGATCAATACCATGTCGGGCTGATCTTTATGGAGTAAAAGGCCAAGTTCCCTTACATGCTCATTATTATATTGAATAGGATTAGTGCGCTTAACAAAGTAGTTCCTGATCTTATTGAATGCTTTTGGAGCAATTCCGTTTTTATCAGGCTTAAAGCTTATCAAACGAAGACCCTTATTTCGTGCCTGCACCACGGCCGGATGGCTAAAGTTGAACTGTTTTTTATATACAGAAACTTTGTATCCCCGTTGTAATAGCAATGGCGCCGATTGAGCCCATAGCTCTTCACTACCTCCCCAATCGTCGGTACAGCAGGTAATAATGGCTATATGTTTGATGCTGTTACTCATAGTGTTGAATGGTTCTCCTCTACATGCTCGCTAAACAAAGCTGCATAGGCGCCATTGCGTTGCATAAGTTGAGCGTCAGTTCCTTCTTCTATAATTTTACCCTGGGACAAAACATAGATGTAATCGGCATGCAGGATAGCTGAGCGTCTGTGACTTATAATTACCGCTCCGCGGTTACCAATTCTTTCCCTGAACGAACCAAATAGCTCTTTTTCAGAAACGGCATCCAATGCGCTGGACGCTTCATCGAATATAAGGAAGCGTGCATCAGAATAAAAGCACCTGGCCAGGGCTATTTTTTGCCATTGCCCTATACTTACTTCTTCCCCGTCTTCAAAAATCCGCCCCATAGCTGTGTTATAAGCCGCCGGAAAAGATTCAATAAAAGCTGCGGCCCCGGATTTTCGGGCAGCATCTTTCGCACGGTTTAGATCAAACGGCTCATGAATATTACCGAAAAAAATGTTCTCCCCCGCACTAAAGCTGTACTTATTGAAATCCTGGAAAACTACACCCAATTGTTTCCTGTATACTTGTGGCTCAAATGTCCTGATGTCTGTATTGCCATAAAGGATCTCTCCTTCGGTTGGATCATACAGCCGGCATAGCAGCTTAATTAAAGTAGACTTCCCGGCGCCGTTCAGTCCAACGAGGGCTATTATTTTCCCGGAAGGAATGGTCAGATTGATACCGGTTAAAGTTTCCCGTTCTGCATGCGGATAAGTGAAGCGTACATTATTTAATTGAATGCTCACTTCATCATTGACGGGAATAGGCCTGGAACCATGCTGATGCTCCGAATTATTTTCCAGTTCCATCAACTCAAACGCACTATTCAGATAGATGGTGTTCTGGTATACAATGGAAACCCCGCCGGCAATGTTTTGGAGTATACCAAACGCCTGTGGAAAAGCAACCAGGAAAAGGGTAATATCTCCCGTGCTTGTTTCTCCCGATACTGCTTTTAAGGCAATAAAGCCAATGCAGAAAAAAATGCCTACATATGACAGGGTGGTAGTAACTACTTCCAGCTGTGTTCTTTTCAGGCTGAGAGAAAGTTTATCTTTTATAAGAGCAGATCTTATAGCGCTGAATTTATCTTTGAGATAAAGACCTAATGAATAAGTGCGGATTTCTTTGGCGGCCGTGTCGGTGGTGATCAGGTTGCTGTAATAAGATGACTTACGCTCGAGTGGGGTTTGAGCTATGCGGAGCTCGTTCAACTTTTTTGAAAATTTCAAACGGATCAGCAAGGTAGGAAGAATAAACAAGGCGATGATAGGAAGTAACAGCCAGTTAATTAACAGGAGCACAGATGCAACCGCTATTAATGATAAGCTGTTCTTCATTATTTCAATCAGCGTGGTAATTACCAGGCCCGGCTTATCAGTTCCGGCTTCCATTGCGCGTTTCAATATATCATAATAAGACGGGCTTTCGTAAAATGAAAGCTGGAGATTCACTGCTTTCTCATGCACTTTATTATTAATATACTCTGCAACTTTTGTGGAAAGTACTTCGATTGAATAAGAGCTGAACGACCGGATTACAAAATAAAGCACGCCGGCCACGCCGCTTAAAACCACGTAAATGATAATTTCGTTTTGGGCGTCTGCTGAATGGAGCTGTGTTTTTGCAACTACATCTATCAGCAGTTTCATTAAATAAAGCGAACTAAAAAAGAGCAGGTTTTCTATTAGTATCAGAACCAGGGAGATAGAAAACCATTTCGGCGCGGCTGTTCTTACCAGCCTAAATATTGCTGAAATATTTAAACTATTTTTAAGATAAGAGATCCGGTTACGTATTGAGGACATAATATTATCTCATAAGCTTCGAGGCCCAATTTGCGATTAGAAGATCAACAAATATAAATTGTTCTGCCGACAAATAGCCCATATGCGGGCGTTTGATGCTGTATTTAACCGGATGCTGCTGTTTTATATAAATGCAGCGCCTCTATGCAAAGAGCGGTTGTTAATTCTTCACAACCCCAAAAAAACTTTTTTGTAGGAAGGGTAAAGAATGCCTGCCGTTTCCAGGATCCTGTAGTAGCCTGCAGGGAAATGACTTTATGTATTATGTTTTGGGTTAATTCGTTTTTAGATCCCAGCATTATTAAAGAAGATGCAGCTATAGCCATTTGCATATCACAGCTGAAAAACTCATTGTCTTTTTTTATTTCTTCCAGTATACGCTGTTCGATAACAGATTTGAGGGCTACTATGGGAGCAATATGCAAGGGAACAAGTTTCGCTATAAAATAATAGAATACGAAAGGATTTTTATACCAGTTATCTGAATCGTTCTCAACCTTATTCAGGATAAGGTCTGCTATAAAATTAATCGCCTTCTCAGTGCCTTTGGTGTGTCCCAGATAAGCAATTACATTGGCATTAACTACAGGGTCGGTATCACCACGGTTTACATCGTCCCGCAGCCAAAAGACCAGATTTTTTAGAGGCTGCTTGAGCTCACGTGCAATCAACCGCCAGAACGACTTTGAATAAGTATAAAATGTTGGATGTAAAGTGAACCAGGTATAAAACAGTCCCTTCCCCGACCTGTTTTGAAGTAACAGGTTTTCATTATTTACAAAAGGTTCGTTTCTTAATTTTAACAGCGCCGAAATAATTGCGGTGTCATCCGAATCGGGCGGTGTCAGCTGAAACATCCAGTGATACCTGGTAAAGTAGTTCCAAACACCGCTTCTCATTGCCTGGTATTTAAGAAAAGCTGTGCTCTTTGATAACATATGATCTACATCAGGCCTTTGTTGCAAATGAATTAAGCAATGGCCAATAATGGCTGTTATATAAGTGGTACTTTCTGGTGCTGCCCATTCGATCATCTTTTCATCGGCGGAGATATAGGTCATGAATTCGCCGTTGTGAAGCTGGTGTTCTTCTAAAAAACGAACGCCGGTATCAATGGCGCGATCTATATCTTCCCATAGCCTTTTCTTTTCCAGTTCGGTCATACAGTGAGATTTTCATTGATTAAGACAGCGTAGAGATTAAAGATCTATGATTTTCAGGAAATAATTGTTTCGGCCTGCATATATAATATTTTTGTTCTTTTCAAACAAACCAAATACTGTGCTGCCGCTGCCGCTCATCAGTGAAAAAATTGCGCCCGCGTCATATAAGGATTCTTTGATCTCTTTAATTTCGGGATGTGCCTCAAACACTACGGCTTCAAAATCGTTGTGAATAAGTTTCTTCCATTCGGTAACCGGCTGAACTATTGCTGTTGCAAGGTTTGCTGCGGCCGGCCGTGGCTTTATCTGCCCGAAAGCCCAGGGCGTTGAAATGTGTATACCCGGGTTAACGATCACTATTTTATAATTCGCGAGGTTGGTTCCCAGGTCTGAAAAAACTTCACCGCGTCCCTTGGCCAGCGACGGTTTATTTAAAATGAAAAACGGGCAGTCACTTCCCAACTGCAAGGCATAACCCATGAGCTGTTGCTGAGTCAGCCCCAATTCAAATTTATCATCCAGCGCCATTAAGGCATAAGCGCCATTAGCGCTTCCTGCTCCCAGGCCCGCACCTGCCGGAATATTTTTCAAAAGATAAAAATGAACAGGAGGGAGCGCCGGGAAATCTGCTTTTAGCAGGTTCCAGGCTTTAATTATTATATTGTTTTGTGGTAGCCCGGGTATGTCCTGGCCCACTACGGTAATACCGGTTTGAGGAGCGTCAATAAGCTCCAGTACATCGTAAAGCGGAACAGGAAAAAAAACAGTTTCAAGATCGTGATAACCGTCGGGCCTTTTACCGGTAATATATAAACCAATGTTTATTTTACAGTTTGAAAATCGGATCAAAACCTTGAATATAACGGGGTGAAGAGATGGCGGTTTTTATATTGAAAGCAGCATTTAAAATGAAATGCTTTTCATTACTTTTTTTTCCGGCTGTTCAACTCATCTCTTATAGCAATGGCCCTCATATAATCTTCACTTTCCAGTACGTCGTTCAGCAGCTTATTCAACTCTTCCACACTCATGGTCTTCAGATCATCGTCAGGGCTTTCGGTTGCAGCTGCGGTGATGGCTTCAGCTGTTTCGTTTGCCTGTGTCTGAGCTTTATCGTCCATTACAATTCCGGCATTGCTTAAAATGTTTTCATAAGTATAAATAGGGCACCCAAAACGCACCGCCAATGCAATAGCATCAGAAGTTCGGCTGTCAATTTCAATAGTGTCATGGTCGGAAGAGCAAACCAATTTGCTGAAGAAAATACCCTCCTGGAGGTCGGAAATAATGATTTCGTGCAGATCAATTGAAAATGCCGTCATGAAATTTTTCATCAGGTCATGTGTCAAAGGCCTGCTCGGATTCATTTTCTCTAAAGCAACGGCAATAGCCTGCGCCTCAAAGCCGCCAATAACTATTGGCAACCGGCGTAAACCATTTACTTCCCCTAAAACTACTGCATACGAATGCGTTTGTGTAATGCTATGAGAAAGTGCTACGACTTCTAATTCTATTTTTTTCATAAAAACAAGCCACGAAACTAAGGATTTTTAGTGTTAAAAAGAAGCTGGAGGCTGGCATTTGCCGCTTTTTAGTTAAACCCTTACAATCACATTCGTTAAAGAAAACCAACAGGCTTACCAGTTTTTAATGATAACTTAACCAGCCGTTTAAATTAGTGGAGCGAATAAGGATTAAATTTTTACCTTTATAAAAATATCAGCTGCCTTTTAATGAGCAATAAAAAGATCATAATAGCGATAGATGGAAAGTCGAGCTGCGGTAAAAGTACAATTGCCAAACAGCTGGCTAAAGAGCTGGGTTATGTATATGTAGACAGCGGTGCTATGTACCGGGCTATCACACTTTATTTTTTAAGAAATAATGTGGATATTACCGATGAAGCCCAGGTGAAAAATGCTCTTGGGGAGATAGAGCTCGACTTTCGTTTGAACGGGCAAAGCTCACAGGTGGAAATGTTTTTGAATGATGAAAATGTTGAATACCTGATCCGTGAAATGATCGTTGCCGAGAAAGTAAGCGAGGTAGCTGCTCTTGGGGCAGTCAGGGATTTTGCGGTGAGCCAGCAGCAAAAGATGGGAAAGCAAAAAGGTGTTATCATGGATGGCCGCGATATAGGCACCGTAGTTTTTCCCCAGGCCGAATTAAAGCTGTTTGTAACTGCTGATAATGCAGTTAGAGTGGAAAGACGGTTCAAAGAACTATATCAGAAAAATCCTAATATAACGATAGAGGAAGTAGCGCATAATATTGAAATGCGCGATTATATTGATGCTAATCGTGAAATAAGCCCTTTACGTAAAGCAGATGATGCCATTGAAATAGACAACACAAACCTTACACAGGAAGAGCAGTTGGCTAAGGTATTGGAACTTGCCGGGAAATTTCTGAACTAACGCGTATCCTCAGCCAACCGCTGGATGGGTCGAAGGTAGTTTACACAGCACTTTTAAACCTGATATATATGAAAACCAGAAGAGCATTCTTACAAAAAATAGGCATGGCTTCGGCAAGTATCCCGTTTTTAAGCGCCGGACTTTCCAGCTGGAATTTGAGCAAAGTAAAGAGTGAGCAGGAACCAGTATTACGCGTCGCTTTAATGGGTTTAGGCGGCTATGCCGGCCGGGTGGCAGAAGCCATACAAAAATGTCAGCGCGTAAAAATAACAGCGTTGGTAAGTGGTACTCCTGAAAAGCTGCAAACCTGGGGCAAAAAGTATAATGTGCCCGAAAAAAGCTGTTATAACTACCAGAATTTTGATACAATAAAGTTGAATAAGGAGGTAGATGCAGTGTATGTTATTACACCCAATGCATTGCATCATGCTCACACTTTACGGGCCGCAAAAGCCGGCAAGCATGTTATTTGCGAAAAACCGATGGCTATTAGTGTGAAAGAAGGCCGGGAAATGATAGAGGCGTGCGCCAGGGCAGGTGTACAATTGCTGGTAGGCTACCGCATGCATTTTGAGCCAACAACCTTAGAGGTAATACGGATGCGTAACGAAGGCGCGTTTGGAACTATAAAATTTTTTCAGGGGCTTTGCGGTTTTAAAATCGGGGATCCTACCCAATGGCGGCTGAACAAAGCACTGGCGGGTGGCGGCTCTTTAATGGACATCGGCATTTATGCGTTAAACGGCAGTCGTTATATGGTGGGAGAAGAGCCAGTATGGGTAACGGCCCAGGAAACTAAAACCGACGCCGTAAAATTTAAGGAGGGTGTTGACGAAACCATACAATTTCAGCTTGGCTTTAAAAGCGGGGCCATTGCATCCTGCCTTTCAACCTATAATATGAATCACCTCGATAAGTTTTTTCTGAATGGTGATAAAGGCTTTGCCGAAATGCAGCCTTCGACAGGCTATGGGCCTATTAAGGGAAGAACCAACAAAGGAGAGATCAACGCTCCCGTTGTGGTACATCAAACCGTGCAAATGGATGAGATGGCGGCTATTCTATTAGACGGTAAAAAGCCGGTTGTAGCTGTAGACGGGGAAGAGGGATTAAAAGACCTTAGGATTATAGAAGCTATTTACAAAGCAGTAGCCAGCGGGAAAAAGATAGTTTTATAGCCGGCCCAACAGGGTAAAAGCTCTATAGGTAAAGATAATAATTTTTAAGCAACTCCCTGAATGGCGCGCTATAATCATTTCCGTCTTTTATGATCATTTTATACTCCTGAAGTCCGTCTTCGATAAAAGATCCGCGTACCATTATTCTAAAAGGTCCGTGGTTTTCCGTTTGATGTACCCTTACTAATTCGTTTATAAAAAGTCCTGCTTTTGAAACCAGTTGCTGTAGCTGCGGAAGTCTCCTGTCTGGTAATAAAAGGTAAAAATTACCATCTGCATTCAGCTGGCAGGCTATAATATGCAGCAATTCCGGCAGCTTTAATCCTTCATCATGGTGGGCAATATTTTTACCGGTAACCTTGCCTTTAAGATCCTGTTCATAGAAAGGCGGATTACTTATTATAATATCAAATTTCTTATCGTAATGAAATTTCAACGCATCAACGTGATGAATGATGATCCCCTCCTTAAAAGGACTGCCTGAAATATTATCGAGACATTGCAGGTAATCGTTCTGTTGTATCTCTACTCCTTCAATTGCCAGTATTGACTGCTGGGCAATCATTAAACTTAACAATCCACTGCCACAACCTATATCCAATACACTTCTTTTCGTTTCCTGGTTTTTAATTTGAGCTGCAACCCACGCACCAAAAAGGCAGGAATCGGTAGTTACCTTCATACTGCATCGGTCGTGATGTACGGTAAATTGCTTGAACCGGAAATAAGTATTGGACAAGGGGAATAATGAGTGATGAGTAATAAATGACGAGTAGGGAGCGCCTCGCTACCGGAACCCACGAGCGGCGGGCTGCACGTTTAATGACGCAAAGTCTCCCGCAAGTAGTTTATAGTAGGCGGTAATGGCAATCATACCTGCGTTATCGGTGCAGTATTGAAACTCGGGGATAAATACGTTCCAGCCATTTTGCCTGCCCAGTTCAGTAAATGCAGTGCGAAGGCCGCTATTGGCAGAAACACCTCCTGCAATACAAATATCTTTTATACCCAGCTCCCTGGCTGCTTTGCCAAACTTGTTGAGCAAAATAGTGATGATCCTTTTCTGTACAGAGGCACAGATATCGGCCAGATTATCTTCTATAAATTGCTTTTTTTCTTCTTCCGTAGCTGTAAACTCTTCCTTATACACCTGGCTTTTGCCCGCATTCATGAGGAAATACAAAATAGCCGTTTTTAACCCGCTAAAGCTAAAGTTATAGCCCGCAATCCTGGGTTCCGGAAACTGAAAGCGATCGGGGTTGCCTTCTTTGGCATATTTGTCAATTAAAGGGCCGCCGGGATACGGAAGGCCTAATAATTTAGCACATTTATCAAAAGCCTCACCGGCGGCATCATCGATAGTTTCGCCGATTACTTCCATGTCTACCGGACTTTTACAAAGCACTATTTGTGTATGACCTCCACTAACCGTAAGACACAAAAAAGGGAAGGATGGCTTTTCGTCAGGTATCAGGTTGGCCAGCACATGGGCTTGCATATGGTTGACGCTGATCAACGGCTTGTCTAACGACATGGCCAGCGATTTGGCGAATTCGGCGCCCACCAGGAGAGAGCCGATCAAACCCGGGGCTTGTGTAAACGCAAAAGCATCAACGTCAGACAAAGTTTTCCCGGCCTTGTTCAGGGCCACATCTACCACGGGTACAATATTTTGTAAATGAGCCCTTGAGGCTAACTCGGGTATTACACCACCGTATTGGGCGTGTACTGCCTGGGTGGCAATATTGTTGGATAATATCTTTCCGTTGTCACAAATAGCTGCGGAGGTTTCGTCGCAGCTTGATTCTATAGCTAGTATAACAGGCATTGGACAAAAATAGCAAAGAATTGAAAACTCCGGATGCAAAGCCGAAAAAGACCCTAACATTAGCTTCTTATAGCCACAACAGGATCCATTTTGGCTGCCTGCATTGCGGGGATAATTCCGGCAATAATCCCTACAAGAATACAGATGCAGAAGGTCCATGCCATATTAGCTACAGAAACATATATGGGAAACTCCAGGGCTTTGGTAAGAATGACAGCCAATACCACTACCAGTCCCAAACCTATGATACCACCTATAATACAAAGAAATGCTGCTTCAAGGAGAAATTCGGTAAGAATAATATGCCGCTTGGCCCCGATAGCCTTTTTTAAACCTATTTGAGGAGTGCGCTCCTTAACGGTTACAAACATAATATTGGCTACACCAAACAGCCCGACAATCAGGCTGATGCCTCCAATAATGGCACCACCAATATTCAGTCCAACAAAGGCCGCTTCCACTTCTTTACTGATATCGTTAAGGTCGTTGAGTGCAAAATCTGATTCTTTGGTAGGGCTCAGGCGGTGAATGCTTCGCATCACCCCTTCGAGTTCATCTTTTAAAATAGTGTTGCTGATGTGTTCATAACCCTTCACCATTATTTTAGGATCGGAGAACCTTTCGAGATAAATAGTTTTGGCAAATGCATATGGTATGATAATACTTTTGTCGTAGTCCCAGCCGCCTGTTAACTGCTTGCCCTGCTTCTTAATAATGCCGATAACTTTTACCAGCCGCCCTTTAAGTTTTATATCCTTATTAAGGGCTGCCTCCGGTAAGGTGAACAATTTGGTGGCCACCTCATCTCCGATAACTGCCACGTTGGTTCCATAATTAAATTCTGCATCAGAAATATACCTGCCGTGGGCAAAGGTGAGCTTTTGTATCTGGTTATATTCTTCGCTGGCGCCGTATATTTTTACTCCACTCAAAACAGAGCCGCCAAATTCAATATTGTCAGAAATATCGTAAAAAAAAGCTGCATATTGCGTGCTGGGTGATCTTTCTTTGATTTGTTTCAGCTCATGGTATTTAGGGTAGGGGCGATTCACAAATTTCCACCAGGGATAATCCGGCCCGCCGCTCCAAACCCATTTATCGATAAAGATAATATTATCGCCCATCGATTTTATTTCGTTCTGGATATTTCGCTGCAGGCTGTTAACGGTTGCCAACACGCCTATAATGCAGAATATACCGATGGTTACGCCAAACAAACTTAAAAAAGTGCGTAGCTTGTTTTTCAACAGCTCCTGCAAAGCCATTTTAAAACTATTGCCTATTATTTCTAATGTAGAACGTATAGCTCCGAAAATTTAATAGAGCAATTTAATATTTAAAATCGGGAAATGGAAGGCTGTTTATTCAAACAGCTCATATTTTGTTTTAGGCCGTTTTGCCTCCAGCCAACGGAACCCTTCCAGCCTGGCTTCTGTAGGCTTTTTTTCCTTCATCGGATATATGGTAGATTTCACGTTTGAAATGTCGGCAACTTTATAAAGCTGCTTATCGGCAAAATGAAACAACATTAAATCAGCAGTAACATAGTGAACGCCGATATAGGCACTGTCGCTGTCCTGCAGAAAATAGATCCTCTGCGGAGAGCCCTTGGCCCTGACCGAATCGATATTCCCATCGGTGAAAAAGGCGTCAATACGGGTAGACTTTATCTGGTTATATGCCTGGCTGTTACCACCAAGGTAACTTACCATAAAACCATTTTTAAAGGCCTCCATCCATTGAGGTTGTTTATTTTTCGTATGAAGCAGGATCGTATCGCCGGTTATCTGGCTTTCTTTACCCCAAACCACCGGGTCTTTATAAAGGCGGAAGGTTGAATCCCTGAACGAATAAAATAAGCTGTCTGATACGGCCTGCATGGAATCTGAATAGATCCTTACGTTATGAAAAGCTTCAAAATAACGGTCGGTACTGTCGTTAGAAGCTTTCAGGTCCTTCTCAAATGTTTGTGAAATTACCCTGGCGTCTTTTCGGTTTTTAATTACAATGCTATCTCTTCTCATTGCCTCATTGGCCCCTCCCGAACTGTCAGCCGCAACAGATGTATCGGCCATAGCAGTTGGCGGCGGAAGCACATTTGTTTCAAACAGGTCTGAAAGTTTGGCGCTAAAAAGTGTGTCTGCAGCTACATAAATGGAGTCGTTATCCTGTTTGATGATCATTACCGGCTTTTGGGTAGCCAATATAGCTTCATTGAGGCGGTTCTGGAATATAGTGTTGGCGATAATAATGGTGCCACGCACAGAATCCACGGCAATAGCGTTACCTTCTGCACGTGCAATATTATCATCCAGGTACACATCGTCTGCATTCAGCGTAGATTTATTATCATCGTTGATAAAAGGCCGCTGGCCAAATTTAGCTTCGCCGGTTTTAAGGTTATAATAACCGTCTTTAGTATCAATGGTTCTGCGTGCACTGTCTCTGATATGCGTCATTGTTAAAAATGTAGCAATACGGGTAGCGGTGTTGAATTGCAGGGAGTCTGTAGTAATGTGATAGGCTGGATCATTCACAATAACATTTTTTTTGAAAAAAACGTCCTGCACATCTCTATAATATTCACCTTCTTTACTGGTAATAACTGTTTTTTGATTAACTACTTTTCCGCCCTGTTTATAAACGCCGGTATTGGTAATCATGTTGTAAACCAGACTTGGCGTTGTAAGAGTAGTTTGGCCGTCGGTTAAACGAACATTGCCATCGAGGTTGGCTACCTGAGGATTGCCAAAATACTTCAGGTGATCCGAATAAATATTGGTGGTATCCGCATCGTTGATGTGAACATGTCCCCAGGCCTCGAATGTGTTCTGCTGATCGTTTTTAATAGCTTTATCGGCCTTGAAGATCGTATTTCCCTGCTGCAATACCACATTGCCTTCCAAAATAAGGAGGCTATTGGTGTCTGACTCTTTCTTAAGCGACAGGGTATTGGCCTTTATTATTTTGATGGTATCTTTCAGAACGGTTTTCCCGAAGCTGTTGGCAGTTTTTGAAAGAGCGCTGGTGGTACTGTAGGCCACGAAACATCCTAACACCAAAAGCGCAAGGGGAAAAAAAAGCTGGAGCGATTTTGAAGTTTTTGTTATCACCGGGGTACTGAATCTTTTATTGCTGGAGCTGTTAGTTCGCCTGCTTTATTTTTTTTGCCGAATACAGAAATATTTACGTAACGCTTGGGATGAACACGCACATCATCTAAAAGTATTTCCATGCTTAGTAATACGTCATTCATCTTATTGTACAGCTGCCTGTCGCTGGTAAGTGCGCCCAGACTTCCATTAGGGCTGGTAATATTATTGATAGCTGACCGCAAATCGGCAATTGTACCATTCAGGCTATCTATTGTTCTTTGAAATTGTAATTGTTTTAAATTACCGGTAAAGGTATTTGCATTCACCAGAATACCTTCTATAGCTTCATTCTGGTTTTTAAGATTGCCGGTAATGGCGCTAACGTTATCCAATGTAGCAGCCAGGGGTTTATTTACCCCGTTCAGCAATGCATTGAGGGAAGCCGTAGAGTAATTTAAATTAGCAATCGCATTCTGAACATCGCGTTGCGTACCGGCATTTAAAATATGGTTGAAGTTAGATAGCAGCAGGGTTACAGAGTCGGCTACCGTTTTAATTTTGGTCATCAAAGGTTTTGCTTCTGATGACAAATTGCCCAAAAGGCCTGCTTCTTCTTTGGTTGCAATTCTGCCTCCGTCTTCCATAAGTGTAGTGGAGTTACCTCTCTCGATAACAATGTTGGAGGAGCCCAGAAGGCTTCCTTCAATATAAGCCACCGAATTAGACGGGATATGTACATCTTCTGTAATGCTCAACACTACTTTCACCGCAGTTACGTTCTCATCTGCGGGTTCCATAGAGTAAACCGTTCCTACGGTAAGCCCGTTGATTTTAACGAAGTTTGATTTTTCCAGTCCGCCTACCGATTTAAAAATAGCATAGATTTTGGGTGTGCGGTTGAAGATATCTTTCGCCTTTAAGAACCTGAAACCAATAATTAATAAAGCTATAGCTACAAGTGCCAGAACACCTACTTTTACTTCATTTGAAATTTTCATTGTACAAATTTACTTTAGGTTTGAACGCCGGGTAGCGTGCGACATATTTCTGATAGTCAAATTAATAAGTATTACAATATCTGCCTAAGACAAATTATATGCCTGATTTTTGTTTTGATCAGTTATTGGTTATCATTCGGCAAAGTAGCTTAAATAAGTTGGTTTAACCATATTTTTCGATATAAACCTTTACAGCATTAACAATATCTTTAACAATAGTGTTTTGTCCCTCTTCGCTCATAAGGTAAGCCTGGTCGTCGTTATTGCTGATGAAGCCCATTTCCACCAGGATACTCGGCATCCCGGTGGCCTGCAAAACCCAGATGCCTTTATGGTTGCGTTGCTGTACCCCGCGGCTCGTGCGCCCGCTTGCCACAAACTCTTTTTCTACCAATGTTGCCAGGGCATAACTCTTCCGAAAATAATGCTGGGCATAAATCAGCATACGGGCTTTTTCAGCAGGATCATTAAGATCGGGCAGTTTTAAGCTATCCGCATCCTGCTCTTCTCCCTCTTCGGTATAATAATCTTCATCATCGTCAGGCACATTATTTTTTAAAGAAGAAAGCTTCTGGTCGTTTTTGTTCACGGCCCATATATAGGTTTCCGTTCCTTTGGCCTTGTTTTCAACCCATACATCCTGGTAACTATTTACGTAGTAGGTTTGTTTTATCTTCTTTTTGCCTTTCTTTACATAGCGGGTACGGGCTTCCCTGCCTACTACCTTTTTAGTATACCAGCCTCCCGGTTTTTTTCCTGCCGCGTTGCAATGAAGCGAAATAAAAAGATCGCCGTGATTTTCATTGGCGAATTGTGCCCGGTATCTGTTGGCGGCATTGGCGTTGGTGTTGCCGCCCGGCAACGGATAAGTGGGCCTTGTTTCCAGGGTTTTAATGGATGGAAATGTTTCCCGCAAGGCTTTGGCCAGTTTAATTCCCACAGCCAGTGTAATGGTGGCTTCGTTGGTTTCGGTGCCTCTTGCTCCAACATCGCCTCCTCCATGGCCGGCGTCAACAATGATTGTTTTTACTGATGAAGTAGCCGGCTGGCCCCAAATTGTTCCCCAATAACTAAAAAAACAACCAGCAATAAATAAGAATCGGATCATTAATTTATCAAACAAGATTTTTTAGGCGCCATTTTTTGCAATGGCCACCCTGATTTAAATTTACATTAACTAACAGAGCCCGTCTAACCTCCTTTACATACTATTTGCTAACATATTTTTTGTTAAAAATCAATATATGAGACTACATACACCATTTTTCATTCGGACGCATGAAATTAGAATGAAAAAATTACTGTACGTTTGCGAACTTTGAAAACCAATGCGCAAATTTAAAAGAATTTACCATGCCGTACTTATACTTACTGTTATCTTCCTTTTAACGGTCAGTAAACAAATTGGCGCTATCAATTTTTTATTCAAAAGAATTCCTGCTTATAACCAGACTAACAGGCAGGCTCCTGCTTTTTTTTCACCGAAAGATACTACTCCACGGGCGAAGGATACGCTGCTCCCCAGGCTGAAAGATACTATACCTTCAGCAAAGGATAGTTTGCTGTTACGGGATAGTACATTAACCGATAGCTCATCCAGGCAAAGAGTGGATACCTTTACCTTAAAAATTTCAAAGGATAGCCTGGAGGCGCCGGTAGAATACGAAGCGCGGGACTCTGCTGTAGGATATGCCCAGAGTAAAGTGATAGAGCTTTACGGTAAAGCCAAAACAAAATATCAAACCAGCTCACTGCAGGCTCCATATATGAAGCTGAACCAGGCAACGGGCATTGTAACTGCACGGGCGGGAAGAGACAGTACGGGCGCGGTTACCGACTATATTGAGATGAATGACGGGCAAAGCGAGTATAAATCGGATAGCCTTGATTATAACTTTCAAAACCAGCGAGGCATAATACGCGGAACAATATCCCAACAGGGTGAAATGTTTGTGCATTCCCAGATCGCTAAAAAAGTAAACGAAAATACGGTATATGCCACCGGCAACTTTTTTACGACCTGTAATTTAGATCATCCCCACTTTGGATTCAGGGCCAACCGTGCCAAGATCGTGAATAAAAAACTGGCTGTTACAGGAGCCGTTCGCCCCGAATTCGACTCTGTTCCTGTACCCATTTACCTTCCTTTTGGCTTTTATCCGCTTTACCAGGGCCGGCACTCAGGTTTGATGGCGCCCAGCTTTGAAACCAACGACCAGGAAGGGGTGGGTTTATCAGGTTTAGGCTATTACCTGGGCATCAGCGACTATTGGGATGTACAGTTTTTTGGCGATATCTATTCTTTCGGAACCTGGAGAGCCAACGCCAATCCTACCTACAGGAAGTTGTACAAGTACCAGGGGAATATGAATATCGGTATTCAAAGTACCAAGAGAAATACTAAAGATGACCCGGACTATTATAAAAGCATGACCTATTCGCTTAACTGGTCGCATAGCTCCGATAACCGTTCAAGGCCCGGTGTGAATTTTGGCGCTAATGTAAATTTTAGTTCAACAGGATATAACCGGAATCTTTCCAATGTGCCAATGGCGCCGTATAATAACGTTTTTGGTTCCTCTATTACCTATTCCAAACAATGGATCGATAAGCCTTTTAACTTGTCGCTTTCCATGAACCATAGCCAGAACAATGCTTCCCGGCTAATGACTATTAATTTCCCCACCGCCAACTTCGCGGTTACTACTATCTATCCTTTACAGAAAAAGGAAAGTGTAGGAAAGAAAAAGTGGTATGAGCAGTTAGGGATTGGTTATAATGGTAGTTTCAGGAACGATTTTAATTTCTACGATTCTCTCTCTTATTCAAAAAGCAACGACTTAATAGGCAACAGGCGTATTTTAAAGTTTTTGATGGATACGGCCCGCTGGAGCGCTAATCACAGCATTCCAATCACCTTATCGCTTCCTCCTATATTGGGTGGTGCATTGGTTATAGCTCCCTCCGTTTCTTACTCGCAGGAGTGGGTGGATGGAATTACTACCATGAACTGGGGACCCAAAACATTTTACAGGCGTAATCTGGCAAACACGGCTGATAGCGTTTATCAAAAAGATACCATTGTGGCACGCGTAGCCCGGGGATTTAATATTAAGCAACAAACCTCTTTTGGCATATCGTTCAACACGGCGCTCTACGGGAGCTATGAATTTAAAGGAGAGAAGGTAAAAGCTATACGACATGTGATGCGTCCCACTTTCGGTTTGAATTATACACCAGATCTGACCCGCAAATACTGGAAAACGGTTGTTATTGACAGTTTGGGCACCAAAGCCCTGTATAACCAATTAGAAGGTTTGTATTCGCGGCCGGTTAGCCAGTTCAATAGCAGGGAGTCTGGTGGTATCAGTTTCGGGTTGGATAATAACCTTGAAATGAAAGTCAGGGCAAAGCCTAAGAAGAAGAAGGAAACAACCAGTGAATCGGATGGAGATGAAGCCGATAAGGAAAAGGATTCATTTGTAGATACAAAGAAAGAAGATGCTGAAAATGGCATTAAGAAAATAAAATTAATAGATGGATTTGGCTTTAACGGTTCATATAACTTTCTTGCGGATAGTTTGAAATTGTCGCCGATCAGTATGTATTTCAGGACGAACCTGTTTGAAAAAATAAACCTGAACGCCTCTGCCACATTGGTGCCTTATAAGCTCAATGAAACCGGGTATGCTACGGCTGAATATGCATGGGCGGGCGACGGAGGCTTTAAAATAGGTACGGTAACCAATGCCAGTATCTCTATGAGCACCAGCTTTCAAAGTAAACCCAAAGATCCGCAGAAAGCAAAGGCCAGGGAAAAAGCCATTAACGATAACCTGAACGACCCGATGCTTCAGGGCGATCAAACGCGGTTGCTCGAATACATGCGCCAAAATCCGGCGCAGTTTGTAGATTTTAATACCCCCTGGTCTATCAGTTTATCTTATTCTTTAAATTATTCGCGCCAGAACCGTAATCTGCTAACGTTGCAAAGTACCAGTAGCCCTGTTACTTCAAGTGTGAACTTTAATGGCAGCTTTAACCTTACACCCAAATGGAACTTTAGTGTAAACGGTTTTTACGACTTCTCTACGGCTAAGATACAAACCTTCTCCATGGCTATCTCAAGAGACCTGCATTGCTGGCAAATGGCCATTAATGTTACTCCTATTGGGTTGTATCGCTTCTTTAATTTTACCATCAGCCCTAAGGCCGGCATATTACAGGATCTGAAGATCAATCGTACCCGGTCTTTTGTTGGTGGAAGACAATAGTATTATTATCAGATCATTTTCTTTTGCGCGAAAACAAATTCAGCAAACCCCAGTTTATCCCGGGAAAATATGTGTATTCAGTTTCTTTTTACTGAATCAACCGGCCAATAACCTGACCGGCATTAGTGCCATGAATAGTTGGTTGCGCCCGATACCTGATTGAAGCATACTGCTGTTGTTTCTTGTATAGAATATAGTCTTAACGTGCTGTGCAGGTGGGTAGGGGCTGAAATAATATGCTGATGTTTTAAGCGTTGCTTTTTGCAATATGGTCGTGCATAATATTGAATACTTTTTCCTTTAGCTCGGATGCAGAAGCGTTTTGTGAAGAAATAGGCTCCAGGAAACGGATTTCCAGTCTTTTAGGCAGAAAGAAAAAAGTTTTGTGTAAGGGAACCGCTTCCCTGGTACCCGAAATAATGGCGGGAATAATATCGGCCTTTGTTTCGGCTGCCAGTTTAAAGGCTCCGTTATAAAAGGGCTTTAAGGGCTCCCGGGTACGGTTCCTGGTACCTTCGGGGTAAATGCACATATGCATTCCGGTTCTCAGCACCCATTTCATTTTTTCAAAACTTACCCGGCGGCTTTTTTCATTTTTCCGGTCTACCAATACCGAGCCTTTGGCATAATACAGCCCGAATAATGGTATCTTGGCAAAACTCATTTTTGCAATGGTTTTATTAGGGCCGGGTATAAAAGGAGAGGAGAGGGGAATATCCAACAACGAATTGTGGTTACAGGTTACAATATAGCTTTTGCCCTTCTTAAAGTATTCCTTGCCTTTCACACTGAAGGGGCAGCCGATCAGGAACAACCATATACGCATCCATACGCGGGAAATCCTTATCAGGAAATGGGTACCTGCCGGCTCAGGTATCAGGTACGAAATAAGCGAAACCGGCAGAATGATAAGAAATGTTACAACAAAACTCAGCAAACCCCAGGTAGCCCAAATTCTACCAGCTATCTCTTTGAAAATACTCATTTGTTCTCAATCAGTTTTCTAGAAGTCTCGATTAACTTCTTTTAGTACTTTTTTCAGGTAGTTCAGTTAAATATTCGGCTACCCTCATTCCCGATTTATCCGGTTCCGGCAATTCTATTTGTTCCTTAGGTGTAGAGTTAGCTGTCTGCGCAATTTTAAGCTTACTGCTTTCAGTCAGAGACGCTATATCATTATAAAGCCGGATACCAGACGGGACTTTGCTTTTAACCAAAATGTAATTTCTTTAAATTGAAAATATGTCAGCAAAAATAGTAGATTTCAATTTCGGCCATTCATCTTTTCATACAGGGGGGTATATAGTACACCGGTGAGGGGTAAGACGGGTAAAAGCTGATAATAAGCTTCATTTGCGGCTCCTGCCGGTTTGATGTTGCTGGTTATAACAGCAGCCGTTATCTTAATTCCCTGGTGTCCACTCTGGTTGGAGTGTCTTTTCCCGAAATAATCGTTTGCGCGCTGATGCCGATCGACCTGATGATTTCAGTCATGTTAACCAGGTCAAGGGTTTTTACTTCGTCGCTGGCTTTATGATAATTGGGTTCGCTATCCATTTTAGAAGTAGATATGGTATGGGCCGGAACACCTAACCGGGCCAATGTAGCATTGTCTGAACGATAAAACAATTGCTGGTCGGGGTAGGGATCTGGATAAAAAGTAAAGCCGCTTCCTTTCAGATTTTTTTGAAGAATATCTCCCATGCTGGTTTTTTCGTAGCCGGTGATATAGGCTGAATTTTTTCCCCATTTGCTATCAGTGCCGATCATTTCTATATTAAACATGGCGATTACTTTTTCCGGCGAAAGCTGCTTGCTGAAATACTGTGATCCGAATCCACCCACTTCTTCCGCGGTAAAAGCAGCAAAAATTAATGTTCTTTCATTATTCTTTTGTGCCTGGAAATGTTTAGCCAGCTCAATTACGGCAGTAATACCGGAGGCATCATCATTGGCACCGTTGTAAATGCTGTCGCCGTTTTCAGGTTTGCCGACGCCAATATGGTCGTAATGGCCCGAAAAAATTACGTACTCCTCCTTCAGCTTTTTGCCCGGCAGCACCCCAACCACGTTAGCCAGTTTATTTTCTTTTATAGTATGAGTAGCTTTAACAGAAAAATCTTTTGTATCAACATTTCCCAAAACAAAAATGACATCTGCGCCCGTTTTGAAAAAGTTCCTTTTTAATACAGCCAGCCTTGGAAACTGCTTGCTGAAGCTTTCATCTACTGTAACCAGCAAAGAGGTGTTGCTTCCGGCATATTCAAAAGCTTTACTAAAGAGATTATCTCCCGGCCTGATGCCAGCCGTTTGTACATTAGCTGATGAGAAATTTAACGCCGGTTTGGAGGTTAATGCAACAACATTTTTCGGGTCTATTTCCTTGTCCCCGCTTTGAGCATTAATCGAAAGCTGGGTGGCACTTACCATAACAAAAGACTGAAGATAGTTGCTTCCTGCCAGGGGTTGCAATCCTGCTTTCTTAAATTCCGAAGCTATGAATTCCGCTGCCTTGTCAATTTCCGGGCTGTACACGGCCCGGCCCTTCATTTCATCTGAAGCAAGAAAGCTAATGGTTTTGGTTACATCTGCTACTTTGACTGGCTGACCAAACGCAGTTGCTGATGTAATGAGAATGCCGGTTGTTAGTATTAATGGCTTCTTAAATAACATATTATTCGTTGACTTTTATATTGAATTAAATTTTATTAAAAACTCATTTTTTCTTTGAATTTCACTGTCTGGCGTCTACTTATCTCTATTTTTTCTCCACCTCTTAGTTCAACCAGTAACCCGTTGTTGAAATAGGGTTCAATTTTTTCTACCATGTGGAGATTAATAATATGCTTCCTGTTGGCCCTGAAAAATGTTTTGGGATCGAGCCGTTCTTCCAGGGCATTCAGAGATTTTAGGATTAATGGCTTGTGAAGGCCAAAGAAAACTTTTGCATAGTTGCCCACGCTTTCGAAAAGCCTTACATCGCTTAATTTAATGAACCAGCAACGGTCTCCGTCTTTTACAAAAACCTGGCTGTTTTCGGTAAGTATTTCGTTATTAGTATAAGTTTCCTCCGGCTTCTGCTCTCTGGCATCAGCTGTAGCAATCTTTTTAATGGCCGCTTCAAGCCTTTTTTGATCAATAGGTTTTAACAGGTAGTCCAGGGCATTTACTTCAAATGCCTTTAAAGCATATTCGTCAAACGCAGTTGTAAAAATTACCCTGGGAACCCATTCCAGTTCCGTTAGCATTTCAAAGCCTGTTTTGCCCGGCATCTGTATATCCAGGAAAATCAGATCGGGCTGGTGGCTCGCTATCTTTTCTATTGCTTCGTCGGCGTTAGAGGCTTCATCTACGATATCAATTTCTGGGAACGATCGCAGCATTTTATTGAGTTCACTGCGCGCAAGTCTTTCATCATCAATGATAATTGTTCTCATGTAGATATTTGATTTTATAAAGTAACAGGTAACTTAAGCGTGGCGGTAACCGTGTTATCCGATGATTGTTTAATGTTAAACATGGCATTATTCCCATACATCAGCTTAAGCCTTTCCCGTATACTCCTTATTCCAAAGCCTCCGCCTTGCTGCTGTTCCTTCAAACGGCCGGTGTTTTCAACTTTCAGTTCCAGTGTATTATTTGCTAATGTTGCTCCTAATTTTACCAGCCCCCCGTTTTTTTGATGGCTGATGCCATGTTTGATTGCGTTTTCCACCAGCATTTGCAGCATCATCGGGGGTACCGCCTGGCTGGTAGTTTCATCTTCAATAACATATTGTACCATCAGCCGGTCTTCAAATCGCATCTGTTCCAATGCAAGGTAATCTTTTATGATATTCAACTCTTCGGTCAGGGGTACTGTTTCCGATTTGTCGATATTGATGCTGCTACGCAGTATATTACTGAGCTCAGTAATGGCAGTTCGGGCCCGTTGCGGGTTTTCATCTACCATAGCCCTGATGCCGTTGAGCGCGTTAAAAATGAAATGGGGATTGATATGGGTTTTTATAGTTTTGAGTTCAAGCTCTTTGATATGCGATTTGAGCTTCAGGTTGTCGATCTGTTCTCTTTGGGCGGCGCTCACATAGTGGTAAATAAAATATACGGCGCTCCAGATGATAAAATAGGAGAACCAGGCTAAAGAGTTATTTAGAAATATGAGAATGAGCGACTTGTTGGTTATAAGTATCTCTACTTTGCTCAGTAACCCCAGCGACTGGTACACGATCATTTCCACAACACCGGCTACGCAGGATGTGAGTAAGGTAAGCGCCAGGAAAATCCAGATTTGCGTAGAGGCTTTCTTGGCTAATACCTTGAGTTTCAAAAGAACAATTCTGAGGCAATGCGTCATCAGCAAACCCAGTATGCTAAATCCGGCAGCACGTTGAATGATTAACAACCGCTCTGACGGGATGCTCATTTTATCAAACGACCATGCACCGAATATGTGCCATAAAAAGAAACAACCCCAACCAACCAGCTGCAATAGCCAATAATGTCTTTTTCCTATGATCATGTAACAAATCTAATTAAAATATGACCTTATTATGGTTCTAAAGTTTACTAATGGTAGCCGGGGGGTATAAGTGGAGCTAAACAATTATATAGCTCAGTTTGGTTGTGTCAATAGCCATACGCATTAACAAATTACTTATTTTTGCACAATAATTTTTTCCTGAATGACTATCACCCCTGGTCCGTTACTACAGTCTGTAAATAATCCGGAAGATCTTAAAAAGATCCCGATGGAAAAATTGCATGAGTTTTGTGAAGAGCTTAGGCAATTTATCATTGATGTTGTAAGTGTTCACGGAGGACATTTTGCGGCCAGTTTGGGTGTAGTAGAGCTTACAACAGCCCTGCATTATGTGTACAATACCCCTTACGACCAGTTGGTTTGGGATGTGGGACACCAGGCGTACGGTCATAAAATCATCACAGGCAGAAAGGATAGTTTTGAAACGAATCGGAAATATGGTGGTATCAGCGGTTTCCCTAAACGTGCCGAGAGTGAATATGACACTTTTGGTGTAGGGCATTCTTCTACCTCCATCTCGGCGGCGCTGGGTATGGCCATGGCTGCAAAATATAAAGGTGAAACCGATCGTAAGGTGGTAGCTGTTATAGGAGATGGTTCAATGACAGCGGGTATGGCTTTTGAAGCTATGAACCATGCAGGTGTTGCCAACACCGATATGCTGATCATTTTAAACGACAATGGTATCGGAATTGACCCTAATGTGGGCGCTTTAAAAGAGTATCTCACCGATATTACCATTTCTCCCACTTATAATAAGATCAAAGACGATGTTTGGAACGCGTTGGGTAAGCTGCCTGTAGGCAAAAGCTTTACCCGGGCAATGGCGCATAAGCTTACCGAGGGCATAAAAGGCATGGTGAGCAGCAGTTCCAATTTATTTGAGGCTCTAAAGCTGCGGTATTTCGGACCTATAGATGGTCATAATATCAGCAAACTGGTAGATACCTTAAATGATCTGAAGGATATTCCAGGTCCGAAATTGCTGCATATCATCACTACTAAAGGAAAGGGATATGCCCTGGCCGAAAAAGATCAAACCAAGTGGCACGCCCCGGGTTTGTTTGACAAAGTAACCGGTGAGATCTATAAAAAGAAATTTGATACGCCTCAGCCGCCCAAGTACCAGGACGTGTTTGGCAAAACTATTATTGAGCTGGCTAAAAATAATGACAAGATATTGGGCATTACTCCTGCCATGCCCTCGGGTTCATCGCTGAAATACATGATGGAGGAAATGCCTGACCGGGCTTTTGATGTAGGCATTTGCGAGCAACACGCTGCTACGCTGAGCGCAGGTATGGCAACGCAGGGATTAAGGGTTTATTGCAATATCTACTCTTCTTTCATGCAGCGCGCCTACGACCAGGTGGTGCACGATATTGCCATACAAAAATTGCCGGTAGTGCTTTGTTTAGATCGTGCGGGTCTCGTGGGCGATGACGGGCCTACGCATCATGGCTGCTACGATATTGCTTATTTCCGTTGTATTCCCAATATGATCATCAGCGCTCCTATGAATGAAGCCGAGCTACGCAACCTCATGTATACTGCGCAACTGGAATCTACCCAGCTTCCGTTTGTGATCCGTTATCCGCGTGGCGAAGGTGTAATGCCCGAGTGGCAAACACCTATGGAGCCGGTGCAGATAGGAAAGGGAAGGAAATTGAAAAGCGGCCAGGATATTGCTATTCTCTCTTTGGGACACCCTGGAAATTTTGCCGCCGCAGCCATACGTAATGTAAAGCAGGAGGGAATTGATCCTGCCCATTATGATATACGATTTGTAAAGCCTCTGGACGAAGCTTTATTACATGAGGCGCTATCAACCTATCCTAAGATCATAACTGTTGAAGACGGAACCGTAGTGGGTGGTTTTGGATCGGCTGTATTGGAATTTATGGCCGCGCATGGCTATAAAAACGAAATCAAAATTATGGGAATACCCGACCGTATTGTTGAGCATGGAAGCCCGAAAGAACTGCACCGCGAGTGTGGTTATGATGCAGAGGGTATTGCAGCCGCGGTTAGGGAAATGGCTGGCGTTAAGGTAACCGTTTTTTAACAATGGGTGACTAACTTTGCCGGGGTAGTTATCGGGCGGCCTATGAAATAAATCAAACTTAAAACTAGTGAGAAAGTATTTATGCCTGCTGCTTTGCAGCGTTGTTGTAGCCAAAATTAATGCGCAGGAGTACATCGGTCAAAAAAGTTATGCCGGGGCCACTGTGGGAACCTTATCTTATACGGGTATGTATAGTAAAGGCGCCTCCTTGATCAGCCATACTTCCATGTCTGCTTCAGTATTTTACGGGCACCGCCTTATATTGCCCAAGCAGCTATTTATTCGTGGAGAGCTGATGCTGGGAGAGGTAGCAGGTGATAATATGGAAGAGGGTGCCTCCACCGATCCTTCAAGGGGCGCATTCCGGGGTTACTTGCTGGAGGGATCGGGTAAAGTAGAATATGAAATTTTAGACTTATACCGTCACAAATTTTCACCTTATGTAAATGCAGGCGTTGGCGCCTATTATTTGTTTGACTATGAGCCTCAGCAGGGCGATCCTAAAACCACTGGCGAAAGCTGGGGTTTTGTAGTTCCTGTTGGTGGTGGAATCAAATACCGGTTGAACAAAAGGATCAAGTTATTTGCCGAAGGCAATTACCGCTTCTTCGCTAAAAACCTGGACAACTATCCCGACGAAACAGTAAGCAATCCGAATCGTTACTATTCACTCGTAGTAGGCGCTTCTTTCTCCCTTCAAAAATTCAACAGGCTTTGGTAAGTAAGGGCTGCAGTCAAACGGCTTCCCTTAAATCTCTTTGTTAAAATTATGGAAACTGCGGTTTTTGCGTCAAAGTAAAACAACTGCGTTTCTATGAAGTACAAAATATTGCTGGCAACCTGCATTACCGGTTGGATGCTGTTTGCTTTTAATAACGGGAAGCATCGGGTGCAAACAGTGAACGATAACACGCCGGTTGAGCTTGCAAAGCCGGTAATCGTTCATGAACAGGCAACCTCTATAAAAGAGTTTGTACGCCTTAATGATTATAACAGCGGGATTTGTTTCCTTATTAATATGTCTTTACCGTCAGGGTACAAAAGGTTTTTTATTTATGATCTTAAGAAGGATTCGGTGGTAAACGCCGGCCTGGTAACGCACGGCAACTGTTATCAATACTGGTTAGAGGGCAGGAGGTACAGCAATAAAGTGGGAAGCGGCTGCACTTCCCTGGGAAAATACAGGGTGGGTAAATCTTATTTCGGCAGGTTTGGGTTAGCCTATAAACTATATGGCCTGGACTCTACCAATAATAACGCTTTAAAGCGTTTCGTAGTGATGCATTCACATACCTGTGTACCCGATGAAGCAACCACAGACGATATTTGTCAAAGCAATGGTTGCCCAACGGTAAGCCCCTCTTTTCTCCGTACACTTCAGGCAATTGTAGATAAGTCGCCCAAACCCCTGCTGTTGTACATTTATCAATAGAACTAAAGCTTTGAGCGTCTTCCAAAACGTACCGATATCGGAATAAAAAATAATGGCGGCGTATTTTAATGCTCGATTCATATTTATCTTCGCGCTCTATGAGCAGTAATAAAGATATCGTAGTAAGTGGCGTACGCCCCACCGGTAATTTACACCTGGGTAACTATTTCGGTGCATTGCGTAATTATGTAAAAATGCAGAACGAGTATAATTGCTATTTCTTTATAGCAGACCTGCACTCGCTTACCACCCATCCCGATACCAAAGAATTAAAAGAAAATGTGCTTCATGTAGTGTCTGAATATCTTGCCTGTGGTCTCGATCCTGATAAAGTAGTGCTATACTGCCAGAGCGATTTGCCCCAGACATCAGAATTGTATTTGTTTTTGAATATGATGGCCTATAAGGGAGAGCTGGAAAAAACTACAACATTTAAAGATAAGGTTCGTTTACAGCCGGAGAACGTTAATGCCGGCTTGCTGACTTATCCGGTTTTGATGGCGGCCGATATACTGATCCATCGTGCCAGGCTGGTGCCGGTAGGTAAAGACCAGGAGCAACATCTGGAGATGACGCGAACTTTTGCTAACCGTTTCAATCACCGCTATGGCGAAGTTTTCCCCGAACCCCGGGCTTTTAATTTCGGCGAACAATTGCTGAAAGTGCCCAGCCTGGATGGTGCAGGAAAGATGAGCAAAAGCGAAAATCAATACGCTACTATTTACCTGTCTGACGATGACGAGCTCATCCGGAAAAAGATCATGAAGGCAAAAACCGATTCAGGTCCTACTGAATTGAACAGCGTAAAGCCGGATTATATTGAGAATGTTTTCGACCTGATGAAACTGGTAAGCCAGCAGGATACCATCGATAAGTTTGAAGCGGATTATAATAATTGTAACATCCGGTACGGAGATATGAAAAAGCAATTGGCAGAAGATATGGTGAGCTATATAGCTCCAATACGGCAGCGGGCAAAAGATATCAGGGCCAACGAATCTGATTTGAATATTATATTGAAAGTAGGTGCACAAAAAGCTGCCGAAAGTGCAGACAGAACGATAAGTGCGGTACGGGAGGCCATTGGGCTAAAATATTTTTAGAGCATAAAAAAAAAGGCTTACTATTGCCGAGTTTTAAAAATTAAACCAACCAGCCTGGCTTACTTCAGGCACTATTTAGCAAAAATGGCCAAGTCGAAATCGAAACCTAAGCATATAGCAATTGCCGGTAACATAGGTGCCGGTAAAACTACATTAACACAAATGTTGGCCAAACATTACAAGTGGATACCACATTTTGAAGATGTAGATCACAATCCCTACCTGATGGATTTTTATGAGGACATGCCCAGGTGGAGTTTCAATTTGCAGATTTACTTTTTGCATGGCCGCTTAAAACAATTGCTCGATATTCAGGAGGGTACTGAAACTATTATACAGGACCGCACCATTTATGAGGATGCCAATATCTTTGCACCGAACCTGCATGAAATGGGTTTGATGAGCAAGCGCGATTTCGATAACTATTTCGAGTTTTTCCAGACACTCAAAAAAATGGTAAAGCCGCCGGATCTGATGATCTATCTTAATGCTTCTGTTCCAACGCTTGTGGGGCAAATACAAAAAAGAGGCAGGGAGTACGAAGAAAATATCCGCCTGGATTATTTAAAGCGGCTCAACGAATTTTACAACAAATGGATCGCCGGGTATAAAGAAGGTCCGTTGCTGGTTATTGATGTAGATAAAAACAAATTCGGCGAAAACGAAGAACATTTCGGAGATATTATTACTAAAATAGATTCCACGCTTTACGGGTTGTTCTAGCCGTTCTTTGGTTATTGGGCTGTCTATTTTGAACCATCTTCAGGGTATTCCCTGATAACGGTATGCGTTTCCTTCCTGATAAGTTCTTATAGCGGCAGGAAGTGTTTACTTTTATGCGATATTATTAATGTTTCAAGTCTTAAGTTTGTATTCAGTTTTCAACTTCAATATTACATGAAATACCTACCATTAAATCCCAAGCTGTTTATTAACAACAGGGAGCGCTTTGTAAAAAAAATGCAGAAAAATTCTATTGCAATTTTTGTTGCCAATGACGAAGTGCCCCATAATGCAGATGCTTTATATAAATATAAGTTTAACAGCTCCTTATTTTGGTTAACAGGCATCACGCAGGAAGAATCAATGTTGATTTTGTTCCCGGACAACCCCGATCCCAGGTATAAGGAGGTGCTGGTACTGGTGCGCCCCAACGAATTAAAAGAAAAATGGGATGGCAAACGCCTGCGGGCATCCGAAGCTACAGCCATTAATGGTATCAAAACAATTGTATGGGCTGATGCTTTACCTGCATTATTGCAGGCCTGGATGCATGCAGCCGAGAATGTATATTTAGATTCTAATGAGCACGACCGTAAAGGATCCTGGCTGGATACCGCGCAAACTCGCTATATCAAACATATACAGGAGCGCTACCCGCTGCACAACTATCTGCGTGCTGCACGCATTTTGCACGAGCTACGCTCTATTAAAACACAGTATGAGGTAGAGGTAATTCAGAAAGCTATTGATATTACCGAAAATACTTTCAGGCGCTTATTGCAATTTATAAAGCCAGGCGTGTGGGAGTACGAAATTGAAGCAGAAATAGTTCATTCTTTTCTAAGCCAGCGGGCCACGGGTGAAGGATATAACAGCATTATTGCCAGTGGAGACAATGCACGGGTGCTACACTATATCTTCAACAATAACCAGTGTAAAGATGGAGAATTAATTTTGATGGACTTTGGAGCTGAGTATGGCGGATATAATGCAGATCTTACCCGAACCGTACCTGTTAACGGTAAGTTCACGCCACGTCAAAAAGAAATTTATAATGCCTGCCTGCAGGTGCACCGCTATTGTGCCGGTATACTTAAGCCAGGCATTACTATCGCGGAGTATCATGAAAAAGCAGGCGACGAGTTTACCAAGCAATACCTGAAATTAGGTTTGCTGACAAAGGCGGATGTTAAGAACGAAGACCCGCAAAACAGGGCTTACCGGAAATATACTTATCATGGTATATCTCATCACTTAGGCATTGATGTGCACGACCTGGGCCCCAATTTTTATCAGCCCATTAAGGCCGGTATGGTATTTACTATCGAACCAGGCATTTATATCGAAGAAGAGCAAATGGGTATCCGTATTGAGAATAATTTCTGGATCACTAAAAACGGCAATATCGACCTGATGAAGAATATACCGATAGAAGCCGATGATATTGAAAGACTGATGAAAAAAGTTAGTAGTTAATAGCAAGAGAAAACGATGAACTGTCAGCTATGACCCATCAACTAAAATGAAACAGATTCCTAATTTATTTACGCTGCTCAACCTGGTATGTGGTTGCATCGCCATCATTTATATTTTTAAAGATGATGGTTTTCTGTTTACCAGTAAAGCCGGTACGTTTTCTATGGGACTCATAGTGGCTGGTGTATATATATTTCTGGCGGCTGTGGTCGACTTCCTGGATGGTTTTGTAGCCAGGCTTTTTAATGCTACGTCAGACATGGGAGCACAGCTAGACTCGCTGGCAGATGCGGTAACTTTCGGGGTAGCGCCCGGTATGATCATGTACCGTTTATTGCAATTGGCGTTAACTAAAACGGAATTACCCCCGGATAATTTATGGTATCTGTTGCCGGCATTGCTCATTCCCTGCTGCGCGGTGTGGCGTTTGGCTAAGTTTAATCTGGATAAAGAACAAACCTATTATTTTAAAGGGGTACCTACGCCTGCAGCTGGTTTAACCATAGCTTCCTTACCTTTCATTATTAATACTTCCGATAGCCCGGCAGGAGCCTGGCTCTCTAATCCTTATGTTTTATATGGGATGATTGCAGTAATATCTTTTTTAATGGTATCCAATCTTCCGTTGATCAGTCTCAAATTCAAAAACTTCAGTGTAAAGAGCAATACCGATAAATTTATTTTACTATTGATTGCTGTGCTATCGGTCATTTTTTTAAAGTGGCTGGCGGTACCTGTTATATTTATTGCTTATGTACTGCTATCTTTAATTTTCAGACCTAATAAAGCTTAATAATGTTATATCTTGTGCCAACACCCATAGGGAATTTGAAAGATATAACCCTAAGGGCACTCGAAGTGCTGCAGGAGGTGGATGTTATTTTGGCGGAAGATACCCGCACTACTTCACACCTGCTCAATCATTACCAGATCTCGAAGCCTCTTACGCCTTATCACCAGCATAATGAGCATAAAATTGTAGAGCACCTGGTGCAACAGCTGGCAGCCGGTAAAAAAATGGCTTTGGTAACGGATGCCGGTACACCCGGCATTTCAGATCCGGCTTTTTTACTGGTAAGGGCCTGCGTGCAGCAAGGTGTTGAAGTACAGAGTTTACCCGGCGCAACAGCGTTCGTACCGGCGTTGGTCAACAGCGGACTTCCTACTAATAGCTTCTGCTTTGAAGGTTTTCTGCCTTTAAAAAAAGGAAGGCACACAATGCTTGAAAAGCTGAAAAATGAAGAGCGTACAATAATCTTATATGAATCTCCTATGCGGCTGGTGAAGACGCTTAACGATCTGGGTGGCTATTTTGGCGCTGACCGTCAATGCAGTGTGAGCAGGGAGCTCACCAAAATGTTCGAGGAAACAAAGCGGGGAACCCTGGAAGAGCTGGCAGCCTATTTTTCGCAAAAAACAGTAAAGGGCGAGATAGTGATTGTGGTGGAAGGGCAAAAAGAGAAATGAACACGGGATGGGAGCGCTAATAAATAATGAGCGGCTACCTGGCATAATTCATTGGCAAATGATTCTAAATGAATGATTTGCTCTTTTTAATATGCTAAATTATATAGCTGCCGATGCCAGGATCGGTTCAGTCCGGTACTAAATAAGCTTAAAGTTATGTTGTAAGCGCTGCGGTGTCGTGGCGCTTTATTATTGGAACGGTTAGGATTCCCTTAACTTATATTTTATATTTGCGCTTTTCGCATTTAAGGATAACGATTATGATCAGGAAAATTGTGACGGTTGCTTTGGCCGGTTTTTGGGGAACAGTTGCATTTGCTCAACAGGGATACTGGCAGCAGAAAGTGAAGTATGTAATGGATGTAAACATGAATGTTCAGTCCAACCAATTTACAGGTAAGCAAAAGCTGGAGTATTGGAATAATTCACCCGACACCTTAAAAAAAATTTTTTATCATTTATACTGGAATGCTTTCCAGCCGGGCAGTATGATGGATAATCGCAGCCGCCGGCAGGGCCAGATCAGTATCAATGGCAAGCCAGACTGGGACCCACGGGTTAGAGGTCGCATTGATAGCTTACAACCCGGTGAAATAGGCTATCAGAAAGTGAAGTCTTTAAAACTGAATGGCGTTCCCCAGAAATTTGAAGAGCTTGAAACCATTTTGATGGTGCCACTAACCCAGGCTATTTTGCCAGGACAGAAAGTAGTGCTGGATATGGAATTTGAAGCCCAGGTGCCTTTACAGATCAGGCGTAGTGGCAGGGATAATCCTACTACCAAAGTACGCTATTCTATGAGCCAGTGGTACCCGCGCATTTGCGCATATGATAAAGCAGGCTGGCATCCCACGCCTTATGTAGGCCGTGAATTTTACGGGCCATTCGGAGAGTTTGAGGTAAATATCACCATCGACAAAAATTATATCCTGGGAGGCACCGGCTATCTGAAAAATGCCAATCAAATTGGCTATGGATATGAGGCAGCAGGAGTGAAGCCGGCAGTGCCTAATACAGATAAGCTCACGTGGAGATTTACTGCCAGCAATGTACATGATTTTATGTGGGCCGCCGACCCGGAATTTATTCATAAAACCAGGCAGATTAAAGACGGCATCACTCTTCACCTTTTATATAAAACAGCAGGAAAGAAAGCGGAGGATTGGGAGCATATTTTAACCCAGGCCGAAAAAGCTTACCCTTTTATGGAAAAGCAATTCGGGGCTTATCCTTACAAACAATACTCCTTTATAACCGGTGGCGATGGCGGTATGGAATACCCAATGGCTACTTTGCTGGCCAGCCCGGGGGCCTGGTTGCACGAATGGTTTCACAGCTGGTATCAGGGCGTGCTGGCTACTAATGAAAGCCTGTATCCCTGGATGGATGAAGGATTTACTTCTTATGGAGAAAACATCGTAAGCGTTTGGCTAAAGAATGGCAACAGGGACACTGCTAACCTGGCCGATTACAATAGTTACTATAAGATGGCCCGTAGTAATTTTGAAGAACCACTGGCCACACATGCCGATCACTTTAATACGAATATGGGATACAGCATTGCGAGCTATTCGAAAGGTGCTGTATTTTTAGAGCAATTAGGCTATATCGTTGGCGCCGCAACACGTGACAAAATTTTACTGGACTATTATAATACCTGGAAGTTTAAACACCCAGATGTTAACGACTTTATCCGCATTGCTGAAAAAGCAAGCGATATGAAATTGGATTGGTATAAGGAATTTTGGGTAAACAGCACCAAAACGATAGATTATGCAGTAGACAGTATTTGGGAAGCGGATGGAAAAATAAGTATCCGTCTCCGCAACAGGGGATTGATGCCTATGCCTGTTGATTTGGTAATAACCAGGGAAGATGGGCAGCAGGAGCTGCATTACATACCGATGGACCTGATGTTTGGTTTAAAGCCTGCCGAAAATAACATGGCGCGAAAAGTCCATCCCATATGGCATTGGACCAGCGAAACCTATACAGTTACTACTGATTTAAAGAAAGAAGATATTGCTACTGTAGAAATTGACCCAAGCCAGCGAATGGCCGATATCAACCGGCAAAACAATAAGCAAAATTTTTAGCCTTCAGCAAACTTATAACAAATTGCGCCGGACCAAGTCCGGCGTTTTTTATGGATAACATCTGTATCTGACCAGGTCAAAAAAAAATTTGGAGCGAATATAAAATGTTCTACATTTGTAGAAATAAATCTATAATTGTAGAATGGTTAAATTATCGCAATCCGAAGAACAGTTAATGGAGTACATTTGGCAAAAAGAGAAGGCTTTTATGAAAGACCTGATCGAAAGCTTTCCTGATCCGAAGCCTGCAAGCACCACCGTGGCTACCCTTTTAAAACGCATGACAGATAAAGGTGTGATTGCGTTCAACCAATATGGAAATTCCCGTGAATATTATCCCTTAATAAAGAAGTCTGACTATTTTTCAAAGCATGTAAGCAGCATGATTAAAAACTATTTTGATGATTCTGTATTACAGTTTGCTTCCTTTTTTACCACGGAAACCAATTTGAGTAAATCTCAACTGGAGGAATTGAAAAAGATCATCGATTCTGAAATCAAAAAAAAGAAATGATATGCTTATCTATCTTTTAAAAATGATTACCTGCAGTGCTGCTTTTTATGGGCTTTACGCGCTGCTGTTCCGTAATGAAAAAATGCTGGTCTTTAACCGGTTTTACCTGTTAACTGCTTTAATACTATCCTGCGTTATACCCTTTATTACATTTACCGTATACTTAAGCAGCTATATTGTGAATGGAGTAGCGCAGCCGGTTAAAGAGCAGCACGATTGGGTTGATTATGCAATGATTATTCTGGCTGCTATATCAATACTGGTAAGCTTTATTTTTTTAGTAAGATTTACTAAAAATTTATTGAGGTTTAAAAAAATAGCCAGTGGAAACCACAAGCGGATAGCTTTTAAAGGGGTAAGAATTGTTCTTTTACAGGAACCAGTGGTGCCGCATAGCTTCCTGAACACGATATTTTTAAACAGCGATGAATACCAGGCACAGCACATCGAAAAAGAAATATTAGAGCATGAGCTGGCTCATATAAGGCAAAAACACTCCTGGGATATTTTGTTTGTTGAACTATTACAGATATTCTATTGGTTCAATCCATTCATTTACTTGTACAAGCGATCAATAAAAATCAACCATGAGCTGCTGGCCGATGCTGCGGTAGTAAAAAAGCTGGATAACAGGCGCGGTTACCAGCATATTTTACTTCAACGGGCAGGCGCGCAACCTACGCCGGCATTGGCAAGCAGCTTTCATTTTTTCATTACCAAAAAAAGAATCATCATGTTACAAAAAAAAACCAATCCGGTTATTGCCGGCCTGAAAGCTATGCTAAGCCTGCCATTGTTAGCGCTGCTGGTTTTCGTGTTCAGTGAGCGCGTATATGCGCAGTTGCCACCGCCACAGGTGCCCGCTACCGGCACTGTTTCTGAAGGAAAGCCCTCCGATGTAGAGCTTCTTATTGTTGAAAACCCAAAGGGGAAAAATAGCAAGGCGGTAATTAAATATAAAAGCGGAAAGAAAATAAGCGCAGATGTATCTACAGCAGAGAAAAGAGAGGCATTCGAAAAAGAATATGGGGTGCAGCTTTCACCGCCACCACCACCTGCGCCTCCAAGCCGCAAAAAGCAGGCGAATGTTCCACCACCACTGCCTCCATCACCAGCAGTAGCGAAGGCAAAAGCTCCGTTGCCGCCACCAACCGCACCAATCCCATCAAAAAAAGTGCAAACCGTTCCGCCACCTCCGCCGCCTAAACCTCCAAAGGAGCAGGCAGTGTCTTTTACACCACCCGTAATTGTAAAAGATAAGGAAGTGCACTCGTTTACACCTCCCGCTGTTGTAGCTGCAAAGAAAGTAAAACCGTTCGCGCCACCTGTTATAGTGAAGGATGAGGAAGTTCAAAAAATAGTGAAAGAATCGTCTCCTGCCGATGGAGTTGATAGCCACCCTGTGAAAAATAATTTTTAAAGGGTATCGTTAAAAAAAATAAAACAGGTAATATGTTTGTATATCTGATTAAAATGATTGTTTGCAGCGGCGTCTTTTATGCCCTTTATGCTGCACTATTTAATAAAGAAAAAATGCTGGTGTTTAACCGCGTTTATTTGCTTAGTAGTTTAGTAGCTTCTTTTCTTATACCGCTGATAACGATCACTGTTGAAGTGCCTGTTGTGGCGCAGCAGTTATATGTAGCTCCGGGCTACTCTGAGGAAATGCAACCGCTTCCGCCATCAGGTGTTGAATGGATAGCGTATATCAACGCTGGCGCGATCATCCTGGCGCTTATAATAAGTGGCTATTTATTGCTGCGTTTTTTAATCAATATTTTAAACCTGAAAGCGAAAGGAAAAAGCGGGGTTCATTTTTATAGGAATGGTGTTAGGGTAGTACTACTAAACGGGCCCATTGCGCCGCATAGTTTTTTAAATACCATCTACTTTTCTAAAACGGAGTATGACACCGGTAAGATTGAAGCCGAAGTGATGGCACATGAATTAGCGCATATACGTCAAAAACATAGCTGGGATATACTATTTCTGGAATTACTGAAAATTATTACCTGGTTCAATCCTTTTATTTATTGGTACAAACGATCTGTAATGATTAACCATGAGCTGCTGGCTGATGCTGCGGTAATAAAGCAGCTGGGCGATGTGCGTAGTTACCAGGTTGTGTTATTGCAACGGGCTGCTATGCAAAGCTCATTGGCGTTGGCAAGCAGCTTTACATTTTATATTACAAAAAAACGCTTAACTATGTTATTAAAGAAACCTGATAAAAAAAGAACCACCCTCATGTCACTGGCTTTGATTCCGGTTACAGCCCTGGTTGTATTTGTAGGCTGTAATACGGTAGAAAAGAAAGACACTAATTTGAATGCAGACAGAGAGAAGCAATTGGCAGAGGTAAAGGATGATGCGCTTAGTACAATATCAAAAGATACCACGGTATCTTTGTCCATACCCCCAGGTCAATCAGCCGCTGATTCAGGAAAAGCAGCCGGCTTAACAGAGCCCGAGATTGAAGTTAAAAAATTTTCTCCTCCCAAAGTGGTAAAGGATATGCCTGAAGGACCGGGCGCTTCTGCCAATGAACTAGCGATGTATGAAGAAGTGATCAAACAAATGCGTAACGGGGGAAAGAACAAGTACAAATGGATCGATGGCAAATCAGATAAACTGTTTCCTGTTTACAAGAAAATGACATTGCAACAGAGACAAAAGGCTAGTCCGTTGCCACCGCCCCCGCCCCCAACAATTGAAATGAAGAAATTTCCTCCGCCAAAAATTGAGGAGGAAAAAGAAACTTCAGGCTTGATAAATAAACTGCCTGGTATTAAAGTTGATGGCAATGGGAATATGACTATGAACGGTATGGCGGTTAAAAAGATTTTGCTGGATGGGAAGGAATTTACAGGTATAGGCAGGTCAGCAGAAGTGCACAATATTATACACGACGCATCGCAGGGCGGCGAACGGTAAATCCATTAAATTTAAATCAGCTTTTCAGGTATTTTCCCAGAAGAACAAAAGCGCCTGGCAAAGTGAGCCAGGCGCTTTTGTATGATACCAGGTAAACTAAATTAAATCAGCTTCACGCTTCTTTCAACAAAAGCCGTCAGGTCAGCACCTGTTAACATACCCTGTGCTAATAGCGCCAGGTCAAATGCCTGTTGCGCCAGTGCTTTCTGCTCGTCGTTATTGGTTTCGGCCAATATTTTAGTAGCTAACGGGTGATTGGCATTAACCGCTACTTTATAGCGATCGGGCATTGAGCCATAAAAGCTCATTCCACCGCCCATGGCCGCCATATCTTTCATGCGGCGCATGAACTCATCCATAGTAACCGTAACCGGCAATGCATCCGCTGAAAGGTTTTCAATACTTACTTCCATGCCCGGTTTGGTAATAGCTTCCTTAAACACGGTTTCCAACTCCTTGCTTTGTTCTTCACTTAAACTGCTTTCGATTTTTTCGCCCTTATCGATCAATTTTTCAACCACATCAGCATCTACACGCTTGATCTGCGTTTTTTCCAGGTCGCGCTCCAGGTGACTTACAAAGTGATTGTCTAAAGGACCATCTAATAACAATACATCGTATCCTTTTTTCTCAGCTGCGCTGATATAGCTGTGTTGCCTGTCGGCATTAGCTGAGTACAGGTAAACTACATTGCCATCTTTATCGGTTTGCACCGGCGCTACTTTTTCGCGGTATTCGGCCAGTGTAAAGAAGTCTTTCTTTACATTATTTAACAGTACAAAATCTTTTGCGCGTTCCGCAAATTTGGGCTCGCTCACAATACCGTATTTTACAAACACTCCTATGTCATTCCACTTCTCTTCGTAGCTTTTACGATCGTTCTTAAACAGCTCAGCTAGCTTATCCGCAACCTTTTTAGTAATATAGGTATTGATCTTTTTTACGTTGCCATCGGCCTGTAAAAATGAGCGCGATACGTTCAGCGGGATGTCCGGCGAATCAATCACACCGTGCAGCAGCATCAAAAACTCGGGTACAATATCTTTTACATCATCGGTAATAAACACCTGGCGGCTGAATAATTTGATCTTGTTGCGTTGTATTTCCACATCGTTTTTAATTTTAGGGAAATACAACACACCTGTAAGGTTGAACGGATAGTCTACATTCAAATGGATCCAGAATAAAGGATCTTCAGTAAAAGGATATAATTCTTTGTAGAAGCTTAAGTAATCTTCATCCTTTAATTCAGATGGCGCTTTTGTCCAGATAGGCTTAACGGTATTAATGATATTGGGCTTTTCAACCTCTTTGTATTTAGGTTTGCCTTCTTCATCTTCACCATCGGGCTCGCTTTCTGTTCTTGTACCAAACTGAACCGGAACCGGTAAAAATTTAGCATACTTGTCAAGGATAGATTGCAGCTTGTATTTTTCTAAGAAATCTTTGTTTTCTTCGTTTACATAAAGTATGATATCTGTACCACGCTCGGTGCGGTTACCTTCACTCAATTCAAAAGTGGTGCTTCCGTCGCATATCCAGCGTGCGGGTTCTGCACCCTGCTGGTAGCTTAAAGTCTGGATCTCTACTTTGTCGGCTACCATAAAGGCAGAGTAGAAACCTAAGCCAAACTGGCCGATGATCTCATGCGCATCTTTGGCCTCTTTGAATTTTTCAAGGAATTCACTGGCGCCCGAAAAAGCAACCTGGTTGATATATTTTTTGATTTCCTCTGCGGTCATTCCAATTCCATTATCGGAAATAGTAATGGTTTTTGCATCGGCATCCAGTTTTACCTGCACCAGCGGTTCGCCTAATTCACCCTGGAACTGGCCTAAAGAAACCAGTCTTTTTGCCTTCTGTATAGCATCTACGGCATTGGACACCAACTCACGAAGGAAAATTTCATGGTCGCTGTACAAAAACTTTTTAATAATGGGGAAGATATTTTCTGTGTGGATCGAAATAGTACCTTTTTCCTGAACCATATTTTGAATTATTTTTTTGCAGTTCAATCAAAATTGATACCGGTATGGGTTAAAGGTCAGATTGTCAGATTCTGTGAAAATAATTCAGGAGAAGGGATGCCGACGATGGATATCCGGATGTTGGCAAAGCGCCATGGGATACTGCATAGGAGCGTTGTAGAATCATCACTGCCCGCGAAGTATGATATTGAAGTTTTTATTGCCCTCGATAGGAAACTTCGTTATGCTTTGTGAGCGGTTGGTTATTAGGCTTTTGTATTATCTTAGTAGTATGTATGATAAAAATTTTTTCCAGGTAGATGGTGATATTGAGTGGAAAGACCTTGGCAACGGCGTGTCACGGCAAATGTTGGGGCACAACGGGCAGATAATGATGGTTAAGGTTAAATTCGAATCCGGCGCCGTGGGAGCCATGCACCGGCATCCCCATATACAGGTAAGCTATGTGGAAAGTGGTGTGTTTGAACTGACTATAGGGGGATCAGTCAAAACTTTACGACAGGGAGATGGCTATTTTGTACCGCCCGATGTGTTACATGGCTGCTTATGTAAGGAGGCAGGGGTGCTGATCGACGCTTTTACTCCGGCCAGGGAAGATTTTTTGGAATAGCATCCTGGTGCTTACCGAATAATGGTGGGAACCGGCATTGAAATGGGGGGTACTCGTCGAAA
>Ga0136846_1221167_pt1 | contig 54661 bp, 48 predicted proteins | sample HopSoiMetagenom2_FD_96841 | JGI IMG/M metagenome (GOLD analysis project Ga0136846, IMG submission 96841) | Grasslands soil microbial communities from Hopland, California, USA - 2 Assembly 2016 (version 4) | ecosystem: Environmental > Terrestrial > Soil > Grasslands | place: USA: Hopland...
CGGTCCCAGGGGGGCCAGCTCAGAGGTCCGGGGCGTCAAGGCTACCCTCCAGATACTTCACCTCCCGCTCCCGCCGCCCATACCCCGTCTCATCCACGATCTTCCGAGCCGCCTCCACGTGCCGCCGTGCCGCCTCGGCATCGCCCTTTTGGAGGCAAAGGCGTGCCCACTCCAGGTGGGCGTCGCAGACAAAGAGGCGCATCGAACCGCGCTCCGCGATCTCCAGGGCCTCGTCCAAGTCAGCTTTGGCGCCGGCCAAGTCGCCCCGCAGTCGCCGGAAGGCGGCCCGGGCCGGGAGGCCGCGGGGAAGGTGATCTTCTCGCCCGCCCTGGCGCAGACGATCCACGGCGCGGTCCAGGTGCTCCGCAGATCGGGCGAGCTCCGCCTCGGCCTCCTCGCCGGGAGTCGCCGGGTCGGTGGCCGTCAGGGCCAAGCCGAGATGGACCCGGCCCAGAGATAGGTGATCGAGGGCGATATCGAGGAGCCAGCGTTGCGCCGTCACCCACTCCAGAGTCTGTGTCGCCCGCTCCCATACCTCCCGGCACGCCTCGCGGAACCGTCGCGCCTGCTCGGGGTTCGCGGCGAGGCGGGCCAGCCCGGCCCCGTCCTCCGGCTCCGCCCGGCTCAGCAGCAGGTCGCAGTATCGATAGCCCCGCAGCGAGTAGAGCCGCGGGTACTCGGGCTGCCGCTCCGCCTGCATCGCTTCGGCCTCGCGGAGGGCCTCCGCGCTCTCCTCCCACCGGCCCGCCTGGTGCAGGGCATCGGCCAGGGTCGCCCGCTTGCTCATCCGGTGGAAAGCGTCGCCGCTGCGGTCGGCCAGCTCGACACTCTGCTCCCCGAAGGCCACGGCGCGCGGCACCTCCCCCAGGGTCAGGGTCAGCTCGCTGAGGTTGCTGGCTCGGATGGCCGCCTCTCGCCAGTCCTCTTGAGCAATGCCCATTTCCAGGCTCGCCTGCATCGGCTGAACCGCCTCCGCCAGCCGGCCCAGGGCGCGCAGTTCGAAGCCGGCCTCATTGAGGACGAACGCCTGATCCGCCGGGGTGAGGCGGGTGGAGGGCCGGTCCCAGGGGTGATCAAAAAAGCCAGACAGAGCCGTCAGGTCCGAGCCGAAGGCCCCGAGCTTGCTCCAACTGAAGGCTTCTCGGCCGCGCCGAATCCGACGCAAGAAGACCTCGTCCAGCGCCTCCTGCTGCCGCCCCGCCCGGCAGCCGTGGATGACCGCGGTGAAGAGAGGCTCCATTTCCTTCAGAGTCTCGGGGAGATCCGGCGCCGCCCCCTTCAGATACTCGTAGAGCCTCAGATTGCCCTCCCGCCAAGCCTCGGGATGCTCCTTCCCAAGCTCCTCCTGGAAGTAGGCCCTGACCAGAGGATGGGCGTCGAGATCCCCCGCATAGGAATCGCCTGGGAGGAGGAGCCCGTGCTCCTGTAAGCTCGAGGTCGCCCAGCTCCACTCCTCGGCGGAGATGTCCACCAGCGTCTCGGTGAGGCCCGGAATCGCCGGCTTCGCCCGAAGAGCTGCCAGAGCCTTCGTATCGGCCGGCCGGTCGAAGAGGCCCAACAGGCGAAGAATTGCCAGCTCCGGCCCTTCTCCAAGCCAGCTTGCATAGGCATGGAGGACGCGGAAAGCGTGGCCGCCTTGGCGCTCGTCCGCATCTCCCAGGTCCACCTCCTTGCGCCGCCGGACATCGCCCCCGCAGGCTCGGCGCAGATAATTCCCCAAGAGGGTCAGCGCCAAGGCGTGGCCGCCCATCTCCTCGGAGGCGTCCCGCAACTCGGAGTCCTTCCCCTTCACCCCGAGACGGCGCAGCAGCGTGGCGCCTGCGTCCGGAGTGAGATGCTCCAGATCCCATTGAGGAGCGGTCTGTAGAGAGGAGTTGAGGTCAACGATGTGCTCGCGGGTGGTGACGAGGCAGAGACCGGGATTCCCGGCGGCGAGGCCCTTCAAGAGGGCGGCGAGACCCGGATCTTTGAGGCGGCCCGCCAGCGGACCCGGCGGGTGCTGGAGCGGCTCGACGCCATCGAGTACCAGGAGCGTCTTCTCCCGCCGCACCAACTCGACCAGCCGCAGACCGCGGTCCCGGGCCGAGCCGGCCGTGGGGTCGGGATCTCCGAAGAAGCGCAGGGCGTGGTCGAGGAAGCTGTCGGCGGAGGCCACGCGCTCCTCTGTGCCCTGGCTGTAGAAGGACCAGTCGAGGGCGCGCCGGACGCCGGGCCACCCCGCGGCGGCCCGGCGATCGAGCCAGCGGCTCACCAGGGCAGATTTGCCAACGCCTCCGAAGGCGACGAGGGTTACGACGTGGGTGCTCGGGTCGTCCCAGGCGGCGTCGAGGCGGGCGAGCTCGGTTTCGCGGCCCACGAACTCGGGGCCGATCGTGGGGAGGCGGCCGAGGTCGAGGCGGTTTACTGCGGAGGGAGTTTTCTGATCCCCCGCAGCTTCGTGGATCTTCTGGCAGATCGCCTTTAAAGCCACATCGCGCTCGGCCTTGGAGAGCGTGCTGAGCGGCCGGGAAGGATCGTGGGCCGCCTGAATCTCCGCCAGAGGCGTGTGCTCGTGAAGGCACGGCGAGACCGGAACCCAGAGGAGATTCACATGCCGCCCCCGCGCGGCGTTCACGAAGTGGGGCAGCTCTACGTCAGCGATGAACTTCGAGGCGAGGAAGGGAGCGCTGACCAGGAGGACGGCGACCCGGGCCGAGGCCATGGCGCGGTCGATCTCCTCCCGCCAGGGCGCGCCCGCCTTGATCTGACCGTCCCACCAGAATTCGACGGCGCCTGTCCGCATCAGCGGAGCCAGCATTGTGCTCAGGCGTTCCAGCCAGAGGCGGTCCTGGTGGCTGTAGGAGAGGAAGACCGTGGGGCGATCCCCGGGCGGCGCGGGTGGTGTTGGAGGCATTGAAGAAGATTGTAGCGGAGAGGACGCGCCCGAAGAGGAATGAAAGGGGCGGCCCGCCTCGCCTGCGTCAACGTCTTCGGCCCCGGATCGCGCCCCTTCAGGCCTTGCCGCCCTCCCCCTGAAGGAGCTGATTCCTGTTTTTAAAGAAGAAGCGGAGTAAGTGGCCGGCGGGACGCCGGCGGTCCCAGGGGGCCTGGCTCAGAGGGTCGGGGCGACAAGGCTACCTCTCCAGATACCTCACCTCCCGCTCCCGCCGCCCATACCCCGTCTCGCTGCTTCTCCCTGAGATCAGCAGGTGGAGCCCGGCGGGCAGACGGACACCGAAAACGGTCCGCAGGAACGGAAATCGGAGGTCTTCGTGCTCGTGTTCCGGGCTGGCCCTACTTCGCCGTCTCACCTGCTTTGCCCGGCTCCCCAGCCCCAGGGTCTCGCCGCAGCTACGGCACCACCTTGGTCAGGTCCCGGCTCAGCCGGTTGCACGGCTGCAGGGGACGCGCCGGGTCCGGATGCTTCAGGGTCTTGAGCTGCGCCTCGTTGATCTTGAAATCGCAGCCGAGCCGGAAGCTCCACTCGGCGGGCGGCTTGCACTCGCCGGGGGGGTTGTCGGCGTTGGTGGTCGAGCCTGACCATTCGGCCAGCGGGCGCCCGACGGGCGGCACGATGGGCGTGGCCACGCCGCCCGGGGTGACCCTGGCGCTGTAGGCCAGCACCACGAACGGCCCCTTCTTGCAGCAGTCGAGCGTCACCGGGTCGCAAGTGCCCGAGCTCACCTCCGCGGCGAAGACGGTGTGGACCTCCACCCAGCCGGGGCCGGTCTCGCCTGGGCAGCCTTGCGTGTTCTCAACCGGGGCGTGGTAGTGCTGGCCGCAGCGCTGGAGCGTCTGGGGAGCGCAACCCGGGCGCGCATAGTACTGGATCGACGTGGCGGGGGGGGACCATTTGACGATGGAGCTCTTCGAGGTCCGATCGTAGAGCGAGGAGCTCGAGGGGTCCAGCTTACGCGGCGACTGTGGGTTCGGACAACTGGGCTGCTGGGCGATACCGGGCAACGAAACCGCAAGCAGTAAGACGGCACTCCAGACGGTGGCCTTCAGAACGGTCATATTTTTTCCTCCGTGTGTCCCTGGAGGATGGCAGAAAGGCGGGGAAAGCACAAACCGGCGCTGGCGCTTCAACCAGCAAGGAAAGGGGCCCCGCCCTACTTCGCCGTCTCCGCCACCTGCGACGGCCCCCCGGTCCCCTGGCCATAGTAGGCGAGGAGGCCGCGGACCAGGGCTTCGGCGACGTGCTGGCGGTAGGCGCGGGTCTGGAGGAGGGTGCGGTCCTGGTCGTTGTTCAGGTTGCAGACCTCCAACAGGATCTTCGCCGGGATGGAGTTGTAGCGCAGCACGGCCGGCACCCATTCCTTGTTGTCGCGGATGATCTTGTCGCGCACCGGGCTGAAGGGGTGGACGGGCAGGCCGCCGGTCTGGAAGGCGGCCACCACCTGCTTGGCCAGCTCGCGGGAGAGGCCCTCGCTCTGCACCCGCTGGTCGCGCGGGAAGGTGACGCGCGGGCTCTCCTGCACCTCTTTGCGCAGGGCATAGACCGGACCGTTCTTGCCGTAGCTCTCGTCGCGCATGTCGGCCGCCGGGATGTAGGCCATGGCGCCGCGCAGCGAGGGATGGAGGGAGTCGGCGTGGATGGAGAGGAAGACCACCTTCTGCGGGTCCTTGTCCGTCTCCACGGTCTTGCGGAACAGGCTGTTGGCCAGGTACCAGCGCAGGTTGACCCCGATCTTGGCGTCGGCGATGGGGTAAGGCGGCGTGGTCAGCACGGCGTGGCCGCGGGAGAACGGCAGCACGTCCATGTCCTGGATGCGGAAGTCGTCGCCGTCGCGGGTGGTGACCTCCACCCGGGCCGCGGTCTGGCTCTCCAGCACCCGCTTGACCCGCATCACGATGTCGTAGACGTAGAGGCTCTCCCAGACGCCGCCCTGGCTCGCGCCGGCGTCCAGCCCGCCGTGGCCCGCGTCGAGGATCAGGGTGATGCCGGCGAGGCCCCGGGCCTTGACCTGGTTGCTGAACTGGGAGCTGGCGCGCAGGCTCGCCTCGTACTCCTTGCGCTTGGGGTTGCCCTCAGGCAGGAATTCCGGCTGCAAAAGATCGAAGGGGATGCGCACCCGGTAGCCGACGGGGATGCTGGTGACGTCCTGGATACCGCTGCGGTGGGCGATCTGCAAGGCCAGGGCGTTGACGTCGGCGGCGAAGACGCGGCCGGTGAAGCGCACCACCACGGCGGAGTAGAGGGCCTCGTGCGGCCGCAGCCGGTAGATGGCGTACTCGCCGTCCTTGTCCACGCCGTAGTCGAGGGAGAACGGCCGCTCCGGCACCGGCAGGACGGAGCGGAAGGAAGGGAGCAGCAGCTCGGAGGGAATGGTCAGGTCCGTACCCTTGACGATCTCCTCGTCGTGCAGTTCGTTGTACTCGCGGATGGCGCGGAAGTTCTCTCCCGAGCCCGTGAACCACTCGGCGACCCGCCAGAGGCTCTCCCGCTGCATGGGGCCCACGCCGCGCACCTGGTGATGCCAGCCCTCGGCCACGCCCTTGTCCTCGGCGAACAGCGCCTTCACGGCCTTGAGCTGCCAGTCCTTGGACAGCAGGCTGAAGGGGACGGCGTAGCGGATGCCGCCGAGGAGGTCCTTGGCGCCGCCGTTGGCCTCGGCCACCTGCGGGGCCAAGCGGGAGTCGCCGCACAGCCGCCGGGCAAAGAGGGCGAGCCCCTCGCCGTGCTTCGGGATGGCCTCGACGAGGAGGCCGCGGTCTTCGGCAAGGGTGGCCACCACGCCGTCCTCCAAGGCGACACGGACGGTGCCGGACGTCACCGCGGGAGCCGCCAGAGACGACCGAGACGCGGGAGCCGCGGCGCAGGGCAGGGCGAGCAGGACTCCCAGCAGGAACAACCCTTCGGCGAGGACGGCGGCGCCGCTGCGGGGAATCGCGCGCATGGTTTTCAGCCGGCTTCGGCCCCCCGGAAGCTGGGCGCGACGGCGAAGCCCGCCGCGCGCTCGAAGGCCCGCGAAGCGCGGAACACGGTGGCCTCGCCGAAGGGACGGCCCATGATCTGGAGCGACAGCGGCAGGCCCTCGTCGTCGAGGCCCGAAGGCACGGCCACCGTGGGCAGCCCCACCAGGCTCGCCGGCGTGGTGAAGACGTCGGAGAGGTACATGGCGAGCGGATCGTCCACCTTCTCGCCAAGGCGGAAGGCGGCCGTGGGCGTGGTGGGCGTCACCACCACGTCGGCCCGCTCGAAGGCCGTGGCAAGCTCCTGCCGCATGCGTTCGAGGACGCCCCGCGCCCGGCCGTAGTAGGCCTTGTAGTAGCCGGAGGAGAGGGCGAAGGTGCCGAGCATGATCCGGCGCTTGACCTCGGGGCCGAACCCCTCGCTGCGGCTGTCGAAGTAGAGGTCGATCAGGTTGTCAGCCTGCTCGGAGCGGTGGCCGTAGCGCACGCCGTCGAAGCGGGCGAGGTTGGCGCTCGCCTCGGAGGTGGCGATGACGTAGTAGATGGCCACGGCGGCGTCCAGGCTGGGCACCGAGACCTCCACCAGCTCGGCGCCGGCCGCGGCCAGCCGGTCGAGCGACTGCCGCCAGTTGCGGGCGGCGGCGCCGCTCAGGGCCGCGTCGCCGATCTCGCGGATGACGCCCACTTTGAGACCCGCGATCCCCCGGTCGATCTCCGCCAGGTAGTCCCCGACCGGCTCGGCGGCGCAGGTGGCGTCGTGCGGATCGGCCCCGGCGATGACCTCCAGGGCGAGGGCAGCGTCGCGCACGTTGCGGGCGATAGGTCCGATCTGGTCGGTCGACGAAGCGAAAGCCACCAGTCCGTAGCGGGAGACGCGGCCGTAGGTGGGCTTGACGCCCACCACGCCGCACAGTGCCGCGGGCTGGCGGATGGAGCCGCCGGTGTCCGAGCCGAACGCGAGCGGCACGCTGCCGGCGGCCACGGCCGCGGCGGGCCCGCCGCTGGAGCCGCCGGGCACGGCGCCCAGGTGCCAGGGGTTGCGGGTGCGCTGGAACGCCGAGTTCTCGCACGACGAGCCCATGGCGAACTCGTCCATGTTGTTCCGTCCCACGAGCACGGCGCCCGCGGCCAGCAGCCGCGCCACGGCCGTGGCCGTGTACGGGGCCACGTAGCCGGCGAGGATGCGCGAGGCGCAGGTGAGGGCGTGCCCTTCGAGGCTGAGGTTGTCCTTCAGGGCCACCGGCACGCCGGCGAGCCGCCCCGGGTCCTCCCCGGCTGCGAGCCGGCGGTCGATCTCCGCCGCCCGCTCCCGCGCCTCGTCCTCGAAGACCTCCAGGTAGGCCGCCACCAGGGGCTCCACCTTGGCGGTGCGGTCCAGGCACGACTCCAGGACCTCGGACGCCGAGACCTCACGGGCGCGCACCCGGCCGGCGATCTCCTCCACGGCGAGCTCCCAGAGCTCAGGCGACATCGTCATCGTTGCCCCCGCCCTTCACCTCGGGCACCAGCAGGAAGCCGTCGAGCGACGCTGGGGCGTTGGCCAGGAACTTCTCCCGCGGCAGGCACTCCGCGGGCTGGTCCTCGCTCTCGTGGACGCCCTCGGAACCGAGATCGGGCTCCGCGCCCTCGTAGGTCTGCAACTGGTCGATGTAGTCGACGATCCTGGCGAGCTGGCCGGTGAGCCGCGCCTCTTCCTCCGGGGTGAACCGGAGCCGGGCCAGGGTGGCGATTTTCCTTACTTCTTCGTGGGTTAGTGCCATGGCCTTGAAGTGAAAGTTTAGCTCCGGTTTGGTGGGAAAGGCAAACAGGGGTGCCCGACCTGCCTGACCCGGCCGGTGGCAGGCGCCCCTTCGGGGCGGACCCTCACTCCCCCAACCCCCTCTCTCCCAGCCTCCCCCCCGCCGGCCGGGAGAGAGGGGGCTCAAGAAAAAACGGAGTAAGTGGCCGGCGAGACGCCGGCGCTCCCAGGGGGGTTCTTGCTTCTGCTTGTTTCTGACTAACCACTCCCTCTTCTCCCGGCGGAAGGGGGGGAGGCTGGGAGAAGAGGGCCGGGGTGATGAGGGCCAACGGTTCGGGAAGGCACTCTGATCGCCGCCCCTACCGCAACGCCACCGGCCGCGCGAGCACCGTGCCCCTCTTCTCCCGCAGCTCGATGCGGAGCTCGCCGGACTCGCCGGGCAGTTGCGAGCGATCGAGCGTCAGGACGTAGTGGCCGGAGATCGCCCGCGCGAGGATATTGGTCGCCTGCTCCGGCAGCCGGAAGGTCTTGAGGTAGAGGCCGCCGGTGGCGTCCGCGACTGCCTGGAGGCCGACTTCCAGCGAGTGCTCGTCCGCGCTGGTGACGTCGAGCACGAAGACCGAGGCGTGGGCCGCTCCGAGGGCGTGGACAGCGGGCTTGTAGTCGGGCGTCATCCGCACGCCGTCGGAGCCGAAGCGGCCGAGGCCGTAGCCGAGGAAGATCAGGGTCTTCTCGCCGGGCAGCGGCTCCAGGGCCCGCGCCACGACCTCCAGGGCCCGCTCCGGGGAGGCCGCGTTGAAGGCGGCGTCGCGGTCGAAGTGGTCGGCCAGGGAGATGGGATCGCCCGGAGCGACAGCGTGCTCGTGGCTGTACAGCATGCCCTCGAAGAGGGCCGCGTGGAGGGCCGTGCGGTCGGCCGTGAAGTCCTGCCACAGCTTGAGATGGGAGTCGAAGGAGACGACGGCGGCCCGGTCCCGCGGCTGGAGGGTCCCGAGCAGCTCGCGGGTGTAGGGCCGCAGGCGGATCTGGCCGCTGATGCGGGTCGGGTTCAGGTCGGCCTGGACGAAGAAGACGACGAGCCTGCCGGGTGGGGGCGGCGGCGCTTCCGCCGGTTCCTCGGCGGCGGGTGCGGCGGGAGCCGGCGCAGGGGCCGGGGGCTCAGCCGCGGTCTCGCCCTCTCCGATCCAGTCGAGGCCGACCACCGGAACCTCCCGCTTCCCCACCCGCACCCGGAAGTCCTCCGGCTTGAGGCCGAGGACGGGGCGGCCCCAGTCGTCCACGACCCGCACCACCACGGGCAACAGGGAGATCGTGATCTCTCCCGTGAACGTCTTGTCCTGTTTGTCCTTCTTGTCCCGGGTCTCCTGCCCGCCGGCTCCCCTCGGCGAGCCGAGCAGGAGGAGCCCCCCGAGAACGAGCCCTACCGCGCCCCGCAGCATGGAGGCAGTGTAGCATCCCGCCGTGACCGCCCCGACCTTCCGCATCCTCTTGCAGCACCGGGCCGTGCGGGCCCTCGCCGCGGCCTGTGGCGAGACGGAGTGCCACCTGGTGGGAGGGTGCCTGCGCGACCGCGCCCTGGGGCTGCCGAGCCACGACGTCGACGCCGTGGTGGCCGGCCGCGGCCGGGAGATCGCGGAGCGCCTGGCCGCGGCGCTGCCGGCCCGCCTCGTCCTGCTTGGCGGCAAGGACTTCGCGGCCTACCGGCTGGTGGGGCAGGACCTGACGCTCGACCTCTGGGACCGCGCCGGCACCACTCTCCTCGCCGACCTCGCCCGCCGCGACTTCACCGTCAACTCCTTCGCCCTCGGCGTGCGGGACGGCCTCCTCGCCGATCCTTTCGGCGGCCTCGCGGATCTCGGGCGTCGCATCCTGCGGGCCACCACGCCGGCGAGCTTCACGGGCGATCCCCTGCGGGTGCTGCGCCTCCCCCGGCTCAGCCTGCGCCTCCCGGGCTTCGCCGCCGATCCGCCGACCTTCCTGCTCGCCCGCGGCTCCTCCCCCCGCCTGGTGGACGTGGCAGCGGAGCGGGTGCGCGACGAGCTGGCCATCCTCTTCGAGCATCCCGAGGCCCACCGCGGGCTCGGCCTGCTGGTGGCCCTCGATCTTTATCCCGGTCTCTGGCTGGGCGCTCCCGGCGAGCCCGGCCGCCCGGGAGGCGCGGTGACCGAGCTGGAAGCGATCCCGGAACGCTGCCGCGAATTGCGGGAGCTCGATCCCGAGGCCGCCTCGCACGTGGAAGCCCGAGCCGCCCGGCTGGCCGCCACTTTCGCCCACCTGCCCGTCCGGGCCGGCCGCGGGTCGCGGGATTTCCTGGAGCTCTTCCGCGACGCGGGCTACCTCACCCGGCAGGCCGCCGCCGAGGTGGCCCTGCTGCTGGCGGAGGAGGAGATCCCGGAGGACGAGCTCGGCCGCCGACGGTTCCTCCACCGCACCGGCCGCCTCTGGGCGACCGTCGCCGTCTCGCTGGGAGCCCGGACGGCCGACGCCGCCCGCTGGCGCGCCGCGGTGCGTCCCCTGGTGGACCTCGCCCGGCGCGAGGGCGCCCTCCTGCTCGACCCGCCGCGGCTGATCACCGGCGAGGAGGTGCAGCGGATTCTGGGGATCGCCCCCGGACCCGAGGTCGGCCGCGCCCTGGCGGCGGTGCGTCAGGCGCAGGTCGACGGCCAGGTGCGGACGCGGGAGGAGGCGGTGGCGATGCTGAACCTCGGAGAGTGAGCCGTCTTCGGTCTAGGTAAAAGAATCGCCGACCTGCACGGCTCAACACGGCTCGATGTTCCCTGTTGACAAGACATGGGAAGCATGGGAGTATCGGCAAGGAGAGGAGGAAGCGAGTATGTCGACGATCAACCTGACCCACCCTGATTGCCGCCACAGTGACCGGCGGAGTCTCTACACGACGGCTGCAGCCATGTTCCTCGGGCTCCTCGGAGTCGTCTTCTTCCAGGCGCCCGGCGGCGTCGTCGGGTCCGTTCTGGGAGCGCTCACCGGATATGCCCTCGGCTTCCGGTCGAAGCCGGAGGCATGATCAATCCTCCCCCGCCGCAGTCGCTGACACCCTTTGCAGCTTGGCTGGACCGCTCGAGCAGGGCGATTCTCCCTTACGCGAGCCTCCAGATGTGTGGCTTGGCCGGGCTCGTGATGTTTTTTGGCTTTCTCGCTCTCAGACTCTACAAGACCCGGGAGGTCCCGGAGGCAGACGCTTGCCTCCGCGTCGGGCTGACCACGGTAACGCTGCTCACGGCTTTCGTGGCCTTCGTCGGGCTTCTGCTGCCGACGCCGCCTGCGCCTCCCGAGCTGAGCGAAGGCGTGCTCAGAACCGTCGGCCTCACCTCCGGGATCGCCCTGATCTCCTACACTCTGAAGACTCTCAAGCAGCTCTTCAAAGATTAGCGAAAAATCCCCGTCTTCGGCGGCGCTGCGCCGGTCTCGCCGCCGCCCATCAGCCGCTGGTTGAGGTCCTTGATGCGCTCCATCAGCTTGTCGATCTTCTCCTGCGCCTCCTGGCGCAGGCGCGCGTAGTCCCCTCTCAGGCGCTCGCGCTCGGTGCCGAATTCCTGGAGGCGGACCTTCAGCTCCTCGAGCTGCTCGTCGCGCTGGTAGATCGCCTGTTGCAGCTCGCCCATCTGCTCGTCCTTCTCGGCGAGCTTGAGCTTGACCTTCTCTTCCTGCTCCTCATAGAGACGCCTGAACTGCTGGAGCTCGACGATCTGCGAAAAATCCGACGTGGTGGGACTCAATTCGCCTCCCTTCTCCTCGATCAGGGGGAACATCTTGCGCAGCTTGAGGGACAGGTCCTCCGGATCGGACGACTGCCGCATCGCCTCGGCGTAGGTGATGGTGCCATGGACCAGCAGGGCGAGCAGCGACTGGTTCATCGACTGCATCCGGTAGTAGCCGACCGAGGATTCCACCTCTTCGAGCAGCCCGCTCGTCTCCCCGTCCTCGATCATGCGATTGATCTTGGGCGAGGCGCGCATGACCTCCAGAGCCGCCACCCGTCCCTGCCCGTCCGCCCGCTCCACCAGCTTCATGGAGACGACGCCCTTCAGGATCTGGGCGAGCTGCGCCCGCACCTGCGACTGCTGGTCGGCGGGGAAGGTGTCGAGGATGCGGTCGACCGTCTGGGTGGCGCTGTTGGTGTGGAGAGTCGAGAAGACGAGGTGGCCGGTCTCGGCGGCGGTGATCACCGTCGACACGGTCTCCGGATCGCGCATCTCGCCCACCATGATGACGTCCGGGTCCTGACGCATGGCGTTGCGCAGGGCCTCGGAGAAGGCGCCGGTGTCGGTGCCCACCTCGCGCTGGGAGATGGAGGCCACGTCGTCGGTGAACAGGAACTCCATCGGGTCCTCGATGGTGATCACGTGCACCGGCCGGTGGGTGGTGACGTAGCGGATGAGCGCCGCGAGCGAGGTGGACTTGCCGCTGCCGGTGGGACCGGTGATCAGCACCAGCCCCATGGGCATGTCGCAGAACTCGAGCAGCACCGGCGGCAGCTCCAGGTCCTCGAGGCTCTTGATCTGGTAGGGGATGCGCCGGAAGCAGGCGGCGATGTTGCCACGCTGCATGTAGATGTTGCAGCGGAAGCGGGCGAGACCGCGGACGCCGTAGCCGGTGTCCACCGACATCTTCTCCTCCAGCTTCGTCTTCTGCCGCGGGGAGAGGATGCCCATGAGCATCTCGCTGAGCTCGTCCGGCTTGAGCGGCGGCGCCTCGATGGGCAGCAGCCGGCCGTTGATGCGCAGCAAGGGGGGCCGGGTCGGCTTCAGATGAAGGTCCGACGCACCCTTATCCGTCATGAACTTCAGGAGACGATCAAGATCCATGATGTGCGCGCATTGTACAGGAGAGGCGTGGAAAGGCCATAGCCCAGCCCCTCATCACCCCGGCCCTCTTCTCCCATCGCCCTCCCCCCAACCGGGAGAAGAGGGAGAACAGCAAGAGCGCTCCGCCCGCGTCCCCCTCTCCCGGTCGGGGGGAGGGCGGTGGGAGAGGGGACAGGGGTGAGGGCTAGAACTTCCGCATCAGCCCCACCACCACCCCTTGCACGCGCACGTCCTTGGCGGGGACGCGGAACGGCTGCATGGTGGGGTTGGCGGGCTGGAGGCGGACCATGGCCCCTTCGGGGTAGAAGCGCTTGAGGGTGGCCTCTTCGCCCACCAGAGCCACCACCATCTCCCCGGGCTCGGCCTGATCGCGGCGCAGCACGATCACGTAGTCGCCATCGTGGATCCCCTCCTCGATCATCGACTCGCCCACCACGCGCAGCACGTAGTGGTCGCCGCCCCGGGTGCTCAGCAGGTGGCCGGGCACGGTCACCCGATCGTTGCCGGAGAGGGCCTCGATGGGGCGGCCGGCGGCGATCCGGCCGAAGTACGGCAGGTCGCGCTCCGACGTCTCCGCGCCGGGGATGGCGCGGATCAGCTCGATGCCCCGCTTCTGGTTCCAGTCACGGCGCAGGAAGCCCTTCTGCTGGAGGAGCTTCAGGTGCTTGTACGCCGTGCCGTAGGAGGAGAAACCGAAGCGCTCGCAGATCTCCCGGTGAGTGGGGGCGATCCCGCGCTCCTTGCGGTACTCCTGAATGAACTCCAGAATCTGTTTCTGCCGCTCGGTGAGGTAGGACATGGTGCAAGTATAGCGGTAAGGGAGCGTAATGCAAGCGGCAGCCTCCTCCCTCCCGCCTTGACACCCCGCAACGCCCCTCAATACACTGCCGGAGCGCCGGGTCCGCAGCCCTCTCTCCCCGTGCCTGCAACCTGATGAGCTCCGCGATACCCGACCTCGATCTCCCGTTCCAATACCACAAGCTGGCCAACGGCCTCCGGGTCGTCCTCCACCGCCAGCCCGAGCTCCCCCTGGTCGCCGTCAACCTCTGGTACCACGTCGGCTCGAAGGACGAGCGGCCGGGGCGTACCGGCTTCGCCCACCTGTTCGAGCACATGCTCTTCCAGGGCAGCGAGCACGTGGGGACCCACGACCATTTCCGCCTCCTCCAGCAGGTGGGCGGCGTGGCCAACGGCTCGACCTGGTACGACCGCACCAACTACTACGCGACGCTCCCCGCCCATCAGCTCGAGCTCGGGCTGTGGCTGGAGTCGGACCGCATGGGCTTCTTCCTCCCCGCCCTCACCCAGGAGAACCTGGACACCCAGCGCGAAGTGGTGATGAACGAGCGGCGGCAGCGGATCGAGAACCAGCCCTACGGCCTCGCCGGCGAGCGGCTCCACGAGCTCCTCTATCCGCCGGACCACCCCTATCACTGGCCGGTGATCGGCTACATGGAGGACATCGCCGCCGCCACGCTGGAGGAGGTGCGGACCTTCTTCAGCACCTACTACACGCCGAACAATGCGGTGCTCACGCTGGCGGGCGACTTCGATCCCGAGACCGCCCTGGAGCGGGTGGAGGCCTGGTTCGGCGAGATCCCCCCCGGACCGCCGGTGCCGCCGGTGACCGTCCCCCCGGCGCGCTTGGGCGGCGAGCGCCGCGCCGTGCTGCCGGACGCCGTGAGCCTCCCCCGCATCTACGTCGGCTTCCGCGCCCCCGCCTATGGCGAGCGGTCGTGGTACGCCGCGGACGTGCTGGCCTCGGTGCTGACCGGCGGCAAGTCGAGCCCCCTCTATCGCGACCTGGTCTACGACCGCCAGATCGCCCAGGACGTCGGCGCCTCGGTCTCCCCCTACGAGAAGGGTGGGACGTTCATGATGGTCGCGACCGCCCGGCCGGGGGTGGCGATCGAGACCCTGGAGGAGGCGCTCCTGGGCCACGTCGCCGCCGCGGCGACCGCCCTTCCCGACCCGGTGGAGCTCGAACGGGCGCGCAACCGCCTGCTCACCGAGATCTACAGCGGCCTGCAGAAGCTGGACGGCGTGGCCGACCTCTTCTCCCAGTTCGCCACCTACTTCGACGATCCCGGCGGCGTGGCCGCCGAGGCCGGCCGCTACCTCGAGATCACTCCCGAGGAACTGGTGGAGCTCGCCGCGACCCACTGCATCGAGAGCGAGCGGGCGGTGGTGCAGGTGGTGCCGCGAGAGGCGGACTGATGGCCTCCCGCCCGCCACGGGTCGACCGCTCGTCCCCTCCCTCGCCGGGCCCGATCCGGCCCTTCCAATTCCCCTCGTTCCTGCGCACGCGGCTGGCCAACGGCCTCGCCGTGCTCGCGGCGCGGCACTCGGACCTGCCGCTGATCAGCCTCGAGCTGGTGACCCCCGCGGGCGGGCAGTACGACCCGGAGGGGAAGTCGGGGCTCGCCGCCCTCACCGCCGGGGTGCTCGACGAAGGCACGAGCGGGCGCTCGGCCATGGAGATCGCCAGCGCCGCCGAGCGGCTCGGCGGCTACTTCACCACTGGCGCCGACTGGGACGTGGGCTACCTCTCCACCGGTCTGCTGGCGCAGAACCGCGCCGCAGGCTTCGAGCTGCTCGCCGACGTGGCGTTCCATCCCACCTTCCCCGTGGAGGAGTTGGAGCGCCTCCAGCGCCAGCGCCTGGCCGAGATCCTCCGCCGCACTCACGATCCGTCCGCACTGGCCGACGACCGCTTCCACCGCGTCCTCTATGAAGGCACGGTCTACGCCCACCCCCTCATCGGCGAGGAGGACAGCCTGACGACGCTCGACCGCGAGGCGCTCGTGGACTTCTACCAGCGGCACTACGGGCTCGCCGGCGCGGCGCTGATCGCGGTGGGGGACTTCGATCCGGAGGAGCTGCTGCGCGAGGCCGAAAGCGCCTTCGGCTCCGGCGGCCCGCCCGCGCCACCGCCGCCGCCGGAGATCCGCCCCCCCTCCCGGCCGGGGATCTCGGTCCACATCGTCGACCGCGCCGGCGCCGCGCAGACCGAGCTGCGGATCGGGCACCCGGGGGTTTCCCGCAGCCACCCGGACTACCCTTCCCTCGTCGTCTTCAACGCTCTGCTGGGCGGCAAGTTCACCAGCCGGATCAACCTCAACCTGCGCGAGCGGCACGGCTACACCTACGGCGCCTCCAGCCGCTTCTCCGCGCGCATGGGTCCGGGACCCTTCACGGTGAACGCCGCGGTGGCCACCGAGTCGACGGGGGCCGCGGCCCGCGAGGTCCTCTTCGAGCTGCGGCGTATCCGCGAGGCCCTGGTCGAGCCGGCGGAGCTCGCGGAGACGCAGAGCTACCTGGTGGGCGTCTTCCCCTACACCCTCCAGACCATCGGCGACCTCGCCAAGCGGCTGGAGACCATGGCCGTCTTCGGCCTGCCGGACGACTACTACACCCGCCACCTGGAGCGGATCGCCGGCGTCACGCGCGAGAAGGTCCTGGAGGTGGCGCGCCGGCACCTCGACCCGGAGCGGGTGGCGGTGGTGGCGGTGGGACCCGCCGAGGATCTGGAGCCGCAGTTCGAAGGGCTGGGACCGGTGACCGTCTGGTCGCCGCAGGGCGAGCCGCAGCTCGTGTAAAGGCGAAGACAGGGACAGCAGGGACTTCAGGGACGGCAGGGACGAAAAGCGGCTGGTTTTTTCGTCCCTGAAGTCCCTGCCTAGCGTAGGCTGGCTTCGATAACCTGCCCCTCTGCGGAGAGCTGGATCTCCAGAGTGTGGGAGCTGCCGCCCTGGAAACTGCTCGTCACGGGCCTGAGGATGGCCGCGCGGCCTGCAGGCGTGACGTAGGCACGGATCTCCACCGTCCCCGCCGGCACCTCGATCGCCTTGTAGGTGTCGCGCTGAGCCGGCTTGCGGGGGAGAAGGAAACGGCGGCCTCCTTCGAACTTGATCTGCGCCATTTGTTTGTCGTTCACATAAACGGTCAGCACGCCACCATCCGGAAAGTCGGAGGCCAGGTGGATGCGGAGGCTCGCCGTCGTGGGGGCGATAGGAGAAGGGGGCGCGGCCGGGCTCCTGGGCATGGGGGTGGCGGGGACCGCCGGCGTCGCGGCGGCCACCGTCTCGCTCGGCAGGGGCGTCCGGGGTGTCTGCGCCTGACGCTGGCGGCGGTTCAGGATGGTCTGGGACCGGTTGAGGATCAGCCGGGCTTCCGGGTTGGCGGGATCGAACAACAACGCCGCGTTGGCCGCCGTGATCGCCGCGTCGTAATGCTTTTGCGTGAAGAACTGCCGGGCAGAGTCCACCCGTGCGGCGACGGTCTCCGCGACCGATGCCTGCGGCGGCGGAGCCAGGGTTATCGGCTGCGCCGGGACCGGCGCCGGCGTCACCGGCACGGGCTGGACCGGGCGGGTGCTCGCCGCGGCGGTGCGAGGAGCCCTGGGCTGCGACCCCCGCCTCCAGAAAAGGAAGCCGGCCCCCGCCAGCAGGCCGAGGACGACGACGAGCCCCGCCACCAGGAGGACTTGCGGCACCGTGCTCCGCGCCTTGGGCGGCGGGGGGGCGGTAAGCACCGGCACCTCGGCCGTGGCGTTGGTGTCCGACAGGTCCGGCGACGGCGGCAGGGGGGGCAGGGGCGGCACCGCGGCGGCAGACGCGCTGGTGTCGCCCGAGGCCATGACCTCCGGGGACTCCGGGAGCGGCGGCGGCGCGGGGACCGGGACGGCCGGCGCCGGGGGGACGGGCGGCCGAGGAGCAGAGGCGGCGGGCTCCTTGCGCCAGCGGCTGAACAGCGACGGTTTCGCGGCCGCCGGCCGGGCGGGGGGCGATGGAGGCGGCAGCACCATGGTGGCCGAGAGGCTCTGCGTCTCGTTGAGCTCGTCGCGCTGCCGGTTCGCCTCCACCAGCCGGCGCAGGTCGTCCACCATGTCCCGTGCCCGCTGATAACGGCGGGCGGGGTCCTTCTCCAGCGCCCGGGCGAGGATCGGCTCCAGGCCCGGCGGCAGGTTCCGGACGTACTCCTGGGGCGGCGTGAAGTGGTCGTAGACGATGCGATGGCTCACCACCGTCAGGTTCTCGCCCTGGAACGGCTTGTGGCGGGTGAGCATCTCGTAGAGCACCACGCCGAGCGAGAAGAGGTCGGCCCGGTGATCCACCTCCTTGCCCTGGATCTGCTCGGGAGCCATGTAGTTGGGCGTGCCCAGGAGCTGCCCCTCCTGGGTGAGGTTCGAGCTGTCGAGACGGGCGATCCCGAAGTCGGTGATCTTGACCTTGTTGTCGGTGGTGATGAGGATGTTCGCCGGCTTGACGTCGCGATGCACCACCCGGTTCGAGTGAGCGTAGTCGAGGGCGTCGCCCACCTGGGCGATGGTCTCCAGCACGAAGGAGAGCGGCAGCGACTGGTCGTTCTGCAGCAGCAGCTTGAGGTTGGTCCCCCGCACGTACTCCATGGCGATGAAGGCCAGCCCCTCCTCGCTCTGCTCCACGACGTCGTGGATGGTGACGATATTGGGGTGGGTTAGGATGCCGGCGCTCTGGGCCTCGCGCATGAAGCGGATGCGAAACTGCTCCATCTCGGAGTCGCGGACGGAGTAGCCGATGCGGAAGGTCTTGAGCGCCACCAGCCGGCCGATCAGCGGGTCCCGGGCGAGGTAGACGATACCCATGGCCCCCTTGCCGATCTCGTCGGCGATTTCGTAGCGGCCCAGCTTGGTCGGCGTCAGTGGCAGCATGGCGGCAGAGCTTTCGCGAGGGGAATTCTAGGCCGGACCCGAGGTCCAGGTCAAACTGGAAATGTCCGGTTAAATCCTGGTAGTTTTGGGGTTTAGGAGGCGGGTTCCGGGAGCGGCTCGCAGCCATTTTCCCTGTGGTATATTGGCGCCCCTTGATCGCTCTCAAGCCCCATGAAGGAGGTCCAGGATGCAGGTGGATAGCCCGGAGAAGCTCCGCAACGTCGCGGTTGCGGGACATAACGATACCGGCAAGACCACGCTCGTCAGCTCTTTGCTCTATGCCGGCGGCGTGACGACTCGCATGCACCGGGTCGAGGACGGCAACACGTTGACCGACTTCGACCACGAGGAGGTCGAGCGCAGGATCTCGATCGGCCTGGCCCCCTGCTTCGTCCCCTGGCAGCAGCACAAGGTCAACCTCCTGGACTGCCCCGGCTACGGCATCTTCTTCACCGAGACCAAGGCCGGCCTGCGCGCCGCCGATACGGTAGTGCTCTGCGTCAACGGCGTCTCGGCCGTCGAGGTCAACACCGAGCGGGTGTGGGACTTCGCGGCCGAGATCGGGCTGCCGCTGCTGGTCAACCTGACCAAGATGGACCGCGAGCGCGCCGACTTCGGCCGCACCCTCGACGCCCTGCACAAGCGGTTCGGCCGCCTGATCCTGCCCGTCCAGATCCCCATCGGCCAGGAGGCGGGCTTCACCGGCGTGGTCGACCTGGTGGGGCTCAAGGCCTGGCGCTTCACCCGCGGCGGCAACGGCAAGGCGACGCCCGCGGAGATTCCGCCCGAGCTCGCCGACGAGGTGGAGACCCACCGCTCCCGCCTCATCGAAGCGGTGGCGGAGACCGACGACAGCCTGATGGAGGGATTCTTCGAGAGCGGCACCCTCCCACAGCAGGACCTGGAGAGCGGCCTGCGCAAGGCGGTGGCGCGGCGCCAGGTCTTCCCCCTGACCCTCACGGCCGGCGCTCACGGCATCGGCGCCTCGACGCTGCTCGACGCCTTCCTCGCCCTCCTCCCCTCCCCTGTCGAGCGGGAGCCCTTCCCGGCGAAGAACCTGGGCGGCGAGGACGTGGGCCTCAAGGCCGACGCCGCCGGCGCCCCGGCCGCCCTGGTGTTCAAGACGCTCTCCGACCCGTTCACGGGCAAGATCTCCATCCTGCGCGTCGTCTCCGGCACCCTCTCGTCGGACACCTCGCTCTACAATCCGCGGACCGAGGACTCGGAGCGCATCGGCCACCTCATGCTCCTCCAGGGCAAGCAGGGGAGCAACGTGCCGAAGGTCGTGGCGGGCGACATCGTCGGCGTCGCCAAGCTGAAAACCACCATCACGGGCGACACCCTGTGCACCAAGGAGCGTCCCGTGCGCATCGCCTGGATCAACATCCCCGAGGCGGCCATGACCTTCGCCGTCGAGCCCAAGTCCAAGGGCGACGAGGAGAAGATCGGCGACGCGCTCCACCGGCTCATCGACGAGGACCCCAGCCTCCACGCCGGGCGTGACCCCGAGACGCACGAGCACCTGCTCTCCGGCACCGGCCAGCTCCACATCGAGATCGCCGTGGCCAAGCTCAAGCACCGCTTCCACGTCGACCTGTTCCTGCATCCGCCCAAGGTCCCCTACCGCGAGACCATCCTCAAGCCCGCCGACGGCCACGGCCGGCACAAGAAGCAGACGGGCGGCCGCGGCCAGTTCGCCGACTGCCGGATCAAGGTCGAGCCGCTCCCCCGCGGCGAGGACTTCGCCTTCGCCGACGAGATCTTCGGCGGCGCCATCCCCAACAACTACCGCCCGGCGGTGGAGAAGGGGATTCAGGACGCTAGGCGCCGCGGCTATCTCGCCGGTTATCCCATGGTCGATTTCAAGGTCCGCCTGCTCGACGGCCAGTACCACGACGTGGACTCCTCTGAAATGGCGTTCAAGATCGCCGGCTCCCTGGCGTTCAAGGACGCCATGGCCAACGCCAAGCCCACCATCCTGGAGCCGGTGATGAAGGTGGAGATCCACACCACCGAGGACTTCATGGGCGACATCATGGGCGACCTGTCGCACCGGCGCGGCCGGCCGCAGGGCATGGACGCGGTCAACGGCGCCCAGGTCATCAAGGCCTCGGTGCCGATGTCCGAGATGCTCGACTACGACCGCCACCTCACCGCCATGACCCAGGGGCGCTCGAGCTTCCACATGGAGTTCTCGCACTACGAAGAGGTCCCCCGGCTGGTGCAGGACAAGCTGATCGCCGAGTACCAGAAGCACCGGAAGGAAGAGCAGGAGTAAAAGGAGACCGACCTTGATCCAAGTCAGCCAAGTGCGAGCCGGCATGTGCATCCTCTTCGAGAACGACGTCTGCCGGGTCATGAACGTACACCACGTCACGCCGGGCAACTGGCGCGGCTTCGTCCAGGTCCGCATGCGCAGCCTGAAGAGCGGCAACAGCTTCGAGCACCGTTTCGGCTCGACCGAGAAGGTGGAGCGGGCCATCCTCGAGACCCACCAGATGGAGTATCTGTACTCCGATCCGTCGGGTCACCACTTCATGAACCAGGAGAGCTACGAGCAGATCACCATGGACGACGAGACGCTGGGCGACACCATGCAGTACCTGCTGCCCAACACCGTCATCCAGGTCGACTTCTACGAGGAAAAGCCGGTGGGCATCGAGCTGCCCAACACGGTCTCCCTGGAGGTGGTCGACACCGAGCCGAGCATGAAGGGCGCCACCGCCAGCGCCTCCTACAAGCCGGCCAAGATGGAGACCGGGCTGGTCGTCATGGTGCCGCCCTTCATCGAGGTGGGCACCAAGATCCTGATCGACACGCGCGAGAACAAGTACCTGAGCCGGGGGTGAGCTTTTCCCTGGGACCGCCGGCGTCCCGCCGGCATACTAACTTGCTTTTTTAAAAGCGGAGTTAGCATGCCGGCGGGACGCCGGCGGTCCCAGGAGGCTTGCGCAGCTTGTGGACCACCGCCTTCTTTCCCGAAACCAGAATCGGCCAGCTCTCCACCACCTCCAGTGTTATCGGGAGAGGCAGGGGGAAATCCGGGCGCGCCAGGAGGATCACCAGCAGGCCGCCCGGCGCCAGCACCCGGCCGAGCTCCGCCAGCACCTCGCGATAGAACGTCTCCGGCCCCTCCTCCAGCTCCCGGAAGATCCCCCAGGGCGGATCGGTGACGATCTTGTGGATCGAGCCGTCCTCGTAGCGGGAGAGGTGGCGCGCGTCGCCCTGCCGCACCACTACCCGCCGGCGCAGGTCGGCATGCTTCACCCGGGTCTTGAGCTTCTCCACCTGCGCCGCGTCGAGGTCGCTCGCCAGCACGAGCCCGCGGGGGAACTGCGCCACCCGCGAGGCCCTCAGGAGGGGAATGGCGCCGGAGCCACAGAAGGGGTCGAGCACCAGCTCTCCCTCCCGCGGCTCGGAGAGCCAGCAGAGCATCCAGGCGAGCTCCGGCCGCAGCTCCCCTTTCTCCAGCACCTTCTCGTACGCCGTGTGCCGGGTCAGCCGCAGCAGCAGGAAGCCGTGCCCTTCGCTGCGATAGGAGAGCCAGAGCTCGTGAGCGGGCCGGCCGCGGTGGGGCCGCAGTCTCCCCGGCGGGCCCGACGCCGCGATCCGGGCCTCGACCTTCTCCAGCAGGTCCCGATCGACGGCGGTCAGCACGTTGCTCCAGGCCGTGACGAGCCGGAAGGTCCCCTTCAAGCGGCCCGGAATGCTGCGCGGGAGATCGGCGTCCCGCAGCGTTGCCGCGAGCATCTCGTCCAGGATCTCTTTGCCGCGCTCCGGCCTCAGCCCGGGGAAGGTCTTCAAGACGACGAAGGAATTGTTGAAGAACGGCAGGTTGCAGATCGCCGCGGTCTCCCCGCCGGCCTCATAGACGATCAAACCGTCCAGCTCCAGCTCGATCCGGACGCCCGGGAGCCGCTCCTCCAGGGCCCGCCGGGCGGGGACCCCAAGCCCGGCGGTGAAAGTCGAGAGGTAGGTCGTCATGGCGGCGGATACAATACCGCCCATGGACCCGCATACCCTCGTCCTGGGCCTCACCTGGTTCGTGGTCTTCATCTTCTCGACCACGCTCCACGAGGCCGGGCATGCCTTCGCCGCTCACAAGCTGGGAGATTCGACCGCCTATGAAGGCGGGCAGGTCTCTCTGAATCCCTGGCCGCACATCCGCCGCGAGCCGTTCGGCATGGTGATCGTGCCCATCGCGTCCTTCGCCCTCAACGGCTGGATGATGGGCTGGGCCAGCGCTCCCTACAACCCTGAGTGGGCCCACCGCTATCCGAAGCGCGCGGCCCTCATGGCCGCCGCCGGGCCGGCCGCCAACCTCCTCCTGGTGCTGATCTCCGGCCTCGCCATCCGCGCCGGGATGGCGGCCGGCGTGTTCGCGCCGCCCGAGGTCGCCAACTTCACCACCGTGACGGCCGGGATCGGGCCGGCCTGGGGGGCCGCGGCGGCTCCCCTCTCCATCCTCTTCTCCCTCAACCTCGTGCTCTTCGCCTTCAACCTGCTGCCCCTCCCCCCGCTCGACGGCAGCGCCATCCTCCCCGGCTTCATGAGCGATGAGATGGCCGCGCGCTTCCACGCCCTCCTGCGCCAGCCCATGTTCTCCCTCCTCGGCCTGCTCGCCGCCTGGAAGGTGTTCCCCTACATCTCCGGCCCGCTGCAGACGCTGGCGCTGAACCTCCTGTATCCCGGGGCGGGGTATCACTGATGCCGAGGACCGACTGGCCAAACGCCTCCGATTCATGCACAATTAGCTATGGAACGCCCCCTGCTCGTCCCGATTGGCGAGCTCGCGGGCACTACCAAGGTGGGAGCACGAGAGCCCCCGACCGCCAAAGGAGAAACAGATGACCCAGAAGCCTGAGACGAAATCGAAAGCCCTGAGCCTCGAGGTCGAGGCCGTCGAAACGTACTGCAACCCGGGCTGCGGCTCGTCGACGACGAGCAACCTCTGCACCTGCCCCATCCATCTCACCACGACCGGCAGCCTGTTCACGGCGCGGACCGTCAGCTAGACAAGGAGACAACCATGACCCAGAAGCCCGAGACGAAATCGAAAGCCCTGAACCTCGAGGTCGAGCAGCTCGAAGTGGTCTGCAATCCGGGCTGCGGCACGTCGACCACCAGCCACAAGTGCACCTGTCCCATCTCCGCCACCACGACCGGCAGCCTGTTCACGGCCCGGACGACCAACTAGGCGTCCGTCTGGCTCGGGGGGCCTGCTCGCAGGCACCTTCGAGGATGGGGGCAACGCAGCCCCCCGATCGCGAAAGGAGAAAACCATGGCCCAGAAGCCCGAGACCAAGTCGAAAGCCCTGAACCTGGAAGTCGAGTCCCTCGAGACCTACTGCAACCCGGGCTGCGGCTCGTCGTCGACGGACCCGCGTTGCACCTGTCCCATCTCCGCCTCCACGACCGCCAGCCTGTTCACTGCCAGGACGGCCAGCTAGACCAGGCAAGGGAGAGAAAGATGATCAACCAGAAGATCGAAAACAAGCCGAGGGCTCTGGAGCTCGCGGTCGAGGAGCTGGAGTCCGCCTCCAACGCGGGCTGCAACTCGTCGTCGACGAACCCGCGCTGCACCTGTCCTCCCCCCCTGTTCGCGACGCGGACGGTCAAGTAACCGTCACCCCCCGGGCCGGCGGGCGAGGTGACAGCGAGCATCGCCGGCCCGGACCTGGCTCCTGATTGGAGGTCCCCTGCCTTGGAAGACCAGCTCTGCCTCTTCACCCTGCTCTACGCCCCGCGCGAGCAGCATGAGCGCATCCTCGCCGACTTCGTGACGCCGGTCGCGCGCGACGTCCGCGACGCCCCCGAGCTTCACTCCCTCTTCTTCGCCCGCTACAACGTGCCGAGCTGGCAGGTGCGGTTCCGCATCCTGGGCCGGCCCGACTGGGTCTCCGGCCCGGTCTTCGAGCGGGTCGACCGCGACCTCGTCCCGCTACGCGAGTCGGGTGCCGTCGAAGGGGTCGAGTACGCTCAGTACGACCGCGAGGTAGAGCGCTACGGCGGCGACGAGGGGATGGGCTTGGCCGAGAAGCTCTTCCTTCACGACTCGCTCGCCTGCCTCGACCTGATGGCGGCCGAGCGGCAGGGGCTGCTCGCCAAGACGCGGCGCGAATTCTCGCTGCTGATGACCGAGCGGCTCCTCGACCTGCTGGGTTTCGACCGCGAGCAGCGCCTCGCCTTCTATGCCTTCGGCCACCAGTGGACCCACGAGATGGGGACTTGGAAAGAGGCCGAGATCGAGACCATCGAAGCCAAGTACCAGGCGCTCAAGCCCGGTCTTCAGGACCTCTTCACCGGCGAGCAGAGCCAGGACCCCGAGACGCTCTGGGGGGGCGAGGAGCCGGCGCGGATCGCCGCCCGCTGGCAGGAGGCCAGCCGGCCGGTCGCCCGGGAGATCCGCGAGGCGCACGACGCCGGCCGAATCCAGCAGGACCTCGGCTATCTCGCCTGGTCCTACGCCCACATGAGCTGCAACCGCCTGGGGATCGACCCCACGCCCGAGGCCCTGCTGCGCTACTTCATGCACCGCCTGATCGAGGACGGCGGGGGGCCGGCCTGAATCCTCTGTGACCAGGCAGCTCGTCCTCCTGCGCATCGCCGCGCTGCCTTTCGAGACGCTGGCGCCCCTGGCGGCCACGGAGGCCTTGGCGCGCCTCGCCGCCGCCCGGGAGCTCGAGCACCGTCTCGACGCCGAGGTGACGCGGCTCACCGACGATCTCCATGGCGTGGCGGGCGAGCCGCCCGGCGAGGGGGACCCGCGGGACCCCGAGGCCGCCCGCACCCGGCTGGCCATCATCACCCTGCGCCGCTCCCTCCACAACCGCCGGCGGGTCTCGCCGGCGCAGCTCGACGCCCTGCGCGACATCCTGCCGGCGGAGCTGTTCGCCGGGATCGGGGGTCACCTCGCCCGCCGCGCCGAGCTCGCCACCCTCCAGGCAGACTTCGCCCGCGCCTACCGCGCCGACCTGCTGCGCGCCCGCCGCGCCCTGCTCGCCCTCGCCGGCCGCCCCGTGTTCAAGGAGGGGATGCGGCTGGTCAGCCGAGCTCTGCTCGACCGGCTCCAGGCCATGGCGGGGAAAGACCCCGGACGCTGGCGTCACGACGAGCGCCACGCCGCGGCCAAGCTCGCCGCCTACGCCGCCCGCTTCGCCTCCAAGACGAGCCCCAACTCGGTCTTCTGTGCCACGGCCCTGGCGTGGCTCCACGGCCACGAGGCCAGGGTCACGGGCGAGAACCGGCCGGCCAAGGTCGATGTCCTCCTCTCCGTGGCCGAAGCGCGCAAGGTCTCGGCCTGCCTGGGGGCCGACCGCGCCGCCTGGCCCGCCATCGTGCCGCGCCTCAACCCCACCCTGCGCCGCGAGGACGGAAGCTGGACCTTCTGGCGTCCCATCACCCCCCGCCGCGAGACCGACCTCGAGGTCCTCTCGCGCACCAAGGCGCAGCCGATTCTCAACCTTTTCCATGAAGAGGCCGCGAAGGGGCTCCTCACCCTCCCGGCCCTGCTCGCCGCCGTCGCCGAGCGCTACGAGATCGACGTCGAGGAGCTGACCCCCTTCTTCGAGCAACTGGTGGACAAGGGGTTCCTGATCGCCGAGATCGAGCCGCCCTACAACGCCCGCCGCCCCCTGGCCTTCGTGGCCGAGCGGATGCGCGCCGCCGGCATCGGCGACTGCGACGCCCCGTGGCTCACGGAGATCGAGGCGATCGAGCGGGACGTCGAAGCCCTCTCCAGCCTGACGCCGGAGGAGCGTATCCAAGATATGGATCGCGTCGAGACGCGCCTCGCGGCCCTCCCCCACGTCCAGCCCCTGAAAGGGGACGTCCTGTTCCGAGTGGACACGGCCTCGGGCCTCGAGGTCACCGTGCCGGAGCGCGTCCGCGCCGACCTGGAGGTCCCGCTGCGCCGCTATATCCGGCTCTTCGCGGCCCTCTACCCCGAGCTGGCCTTCCGCCAGGCCTATGCGGGACGCTTTCTCTCGCGCTTCCCCGCCGATACCGACGTCCCCCTGCTCGACCTCTATCACGGTCTCTTCGAGCCCGAAGCGCAGGAGCGCCCCGACTCCTTCCCCCAGGCGCCGCCCGGCGAGGACGAAGCCGCCGCCGTGCTCAACCGGACGCGGGACCTCTTCGCCGCCCGCGCCCGGGCCGCGCTCACCGCCGGGGAGGAGGAGGTCGAGCTGACCGGGGAGGACTGGGAAGCCCTCGTGGGCGGCCTTCCGGAGCCCACCTGGTCGGCGGGGGCCCTCTTCCAGATCGCGGCCCGGGACGCGGGGGAGATCGCGGCCGGCCGCTACCGCATGACTTTGAACGCCCTCTTCGGACCCGGCATCGCCCTCTCCCGCTTCGCCCATCTCCTCGGTGGCCCTGAGCCAGACAACCCGGACAACCCTGTCACCCGCGAGGTGGCGCGGAGCTGGCAGCCGGTGGCGCGGGAAGGGGCGATCTTTGCCGAGGTCACCTACAACCACTTCGGCCGTAGCGCCAACGCCGGCCTGCGGCCAACCCTCTTCCGCCATGAGATCGAGCTGCTGGGCGAACGCGCCAATCCCGACGCCGAGGTGATTCCCCTGACCGAGCTGACCGTGCGCTGGGACGAGACGGCCGGCCGCTTCATGCTGCGCTGGGCTGCCCGCGGCGTCGAGGTCGTACCGCTCATCACCAGCGGCGTGAGCCCGGAGGGGTTCGTCTCCTTCCTGGTCGAAATCGGCCGCCAGGGTCTCCAGCCCCTCGCCTGGTTCCCCGGCTTCGACGTCCCGGGGATCGCGCGCTGGCCCCGCTTCACGAGCGGCCACCTCGTCCTCTTCCGCCGCCGCTGGGTCTTCGCTCCGGGCGAAGCGCCGGAGCCGCCCGCAGAGGGCACTGACCCGGAAGCCGCCGGCGCTCAATTCTTCGCCCGGGCTCAAGCCTGGCGCCGCACCCACGCCCTCCCCCGCCACGTCTTCCTCCACACCCCCGCCGAGCCCAAGCCCTTCTACGCCGACCTCGACTCCCCCCTCGCCGTCGACCTCCTCCGCCGCGCCCTTTCCCCCTCGGAGGAAGGCGCTCCCCCTCCCACCCTCCACGTGACCGAGATGCTCCCGGGACCGGATGAGATGTGGATTGGGGACGAGCGCGGGCAGTATGCGGCGGAGCTCCTGCTGCACTTGAGTGGACCGTGAAGCCTCGCCGTCACACCCACGCCCGGGGATCGAGATCGTAAGGCAAGGGTGTCAGGGTTTCGGGGCCGTCCCCGCCCAGGTGGACCATGTCCTCCAGGCGCACGGCCCAACCTTCTTCGGGCTCGTAGAGACCGGGCTCCAGAGTGAAGACGTCCCCCTCGCGCAGGACGCCTTCGGCACCCGTGGCCTTTTTGAAGGTGGGAAATTCGTGGAGGTCGAAGCCCACCCCGTGGCCCAGGTTGTGGACATAGCCCCGGGTGGTGGCGGGCGCCGAGATGGGGGTGGGATACCCCGCGGCCTCGAAGCGGGCGCAAACCCTCTCCTGAACGTCCCAGCCGCGGACTCCCGGCGCCGCGCGCAGGTGCGCCTCTTCGAGCGCCGCGCGCACCAGGGCGTGGCCGCGGCGCAGGGCCTCCGAGGGCTCGCCCACGCAGAAGGTGCGGGTGCAGTCCGCGAACAGCCGGAGGCGAGGGAACACGTCCACCACCAGCGACTCGCCGGCCCGCAACACGCGGTCGGGCGTGCCGGTGCAGTGGGGGATCGCCCCCTCCTCCGCCGGCGTGACCAGGTTCCCCCGTGGCTGCTCCAGGCCGCTGCCGGCGAGCACCCGCGAGATCTCGGCGCGCACGCGGGCCACCTTCAGCCGCTCGCCCTCCAGCCACAGATCTCCGTTCTCGCCGGCGGTGGCCGCCGCCAGCAGCCGGGCCACGGCGCGAAAGGCATCGCCGGTGACCGCGGCCGCCGCTCGGAGGCCTTCCACCTCGGAGGGCTCCTTGCGCTTGCGCGCCGTGTAGACCAGGGCGTTGCCCGGCACCCAGGTCCACCCCTGGCCGCTCAGGGCCGCGCAGGCCGCCTGGATCACCCCAGCCTGGCCGTGCCCGGCGAGGGCGACGCGCCCGGGTGCCACGCCGCAGCGTTCGAGCGCCCGCCCCGCCACCTGGGCGAGGAAGTACGCCGGATCGGGCAGCTCGCTCGACCAGCGGGAGACGTCCAGGTCTTCAGGCGTGAGGAGGGCGAGCCCGGTGGCCGCCGCCTCCTCGCGCTCCATGGGGGTCAGGAAGCCGAGGCGCGGCTCGGTTCCCTGGGGAAGCCGGGGGAGCACCAGCAGGCACTCCCCCAGGTGGGCCGGAGCGGGCAGCAGGAATGCGAGGTCGGAGTCCTGGGACGACGGCGCCAGGACGAGCAACGCCTCGCAGCCGAGCTCTGCGAGCCCGGCGGACAGCGCAGCGAAGCGCGCCTTCATGCGGTGGCTTCAGTGGCTTCGCTGGTATGCCGCTCGATGAGCTCCTGAAACGCCGACTTGCCCCGCGCGCCCACCATCTGATCGGCGACCTGTCCGCCCTTGAACAGCAGGAACATGGGGATGCCCCGGACCCCGAAATTGAAGGCGAGCTCCTGGTTCTCGTCGACGTTGACCTTGGCGATGCGCACCTTGTCGTGCATCTCGTCCGCCAGCTCGTCGAGCACCGGCGCCACGGCGCGGCAGGGGCCGCACCACGGCGCCCAGAAGTCGACCAGCACGGGCTTCTCGGACTTGAGGACCTCGGCCTCGAAGTTCCCCTGGTCGACCATCACGATCTTGTCATTGGCCATTTTGAACCTTTCCTCTCTCCGGAATCAGTCGACGGGCCGCGACCGCGACCCTATTCCCCTTCTAACGCGGCCGACGGCGCCTCTTGTTCCAGCCGCCGCCGAAAGAAGTAGTCCCGGGTGGCATCGACGTCGCGGCGGATCTGGGCCGAGAGGTCCATCACGTTGGGGAAGATGCGCTCCTCCCGCAGCCGCTTGTAGAACCCGAGCTCGATCTTCTGGCCGTAGACGTCGGCCTTGAAATCCAGGATGTGGCTCTCCACCACCCGCTGGTAGTTCTCGTAGACCGTCGGCCGGGTGCCGATGTTGGTGACGCAGTCGAAGGTCGCCGGATAACTCGGGAAGAACACCCGGCTGGCGTAAACGCCATCGGCCGGCAGCAGCTTGTTGTCGGTCATCAGGTTGATCGTCGGCCAGCCCAGCCGCTTCCCCATGCGGTCGCCGCGGGCGATGACGCCCGCGAGGGAGTAGGGCCGGCCCAGCATCTCCGCCGCCTCGATCACCTTGCCCTCGGAGACGGCGCGGCGGATGCGGGTGCTGGAGATCCGCTCCCCGGCGTAGACCACCTCCTCCACCCCGGCGGCGGTGAAGCCGAGATCCCTTCCCATCTCCTGCAGCAGCGTCAGGTCCCCCTCCCGCTTGTGGCCGAAGACGAAGCCCGAGCCGACGTAGATCTCCTTGAGGTCCAGCTTGTCGTGCAGGAGCTCGCGGACGAACGCCCGCGCCGAGACCCGCGACAGCTCCGGGGTGAAGCGGACCACCAGCATCACCGCGACCCCCGCCTCCTCCAGCAGCCGCTCCTTCTGCTTCGGCGTGGTCAGGGGGATGGGCGTCCGCTCGGGCGCGAGCACGGTCATGGGATGGGGATCGAAGGTCAACACCACCGCCGGTACGCCCAGCTCCTCGGCCCGCGCCACCACCCGGTCGAGAATGGCGCGCTGGCCGCGGTGCACGCCGTCGAAGTTGCCGATGGTGCCCACGCCCCCGCGCGGCAGGTCACTGGCGTTGTACGCGTCCTGGAAGACGTGCATGGGAAAAGGATCAGACGAGAACGGCTTCAGAGACTTCGGCGATACCGGCCATGCCTGCGACATCGGCGACAACCACCCGCTCCGCGTCCCGCGGCCGGGCGGCGCCCACGATATGCCCCACCAGGTCGTCCGCGAAGGCTTCGGTGATCTCCACCTCGACGAGGGTCCCCGCCGGCGCCGAGCCGTCGTTGAGCAGCACGCGGCCGTCGATCTGCGGGGCCATGCCGTAGTGACGTCCCTGAAGGAGGTGCTCGGACTCCTCGCAGGCGCCCTCCACCAGCACGGTCAGCCGCTCCCCCACCAGTCGCCGCCGTTGCGCGAGGGCGATGGGCTTCTGCGCTTCCAGGAGCTGGCGCAGCCTTCGCCGCTGGGTGTTGCGGGGCACCCGGCCTTTGAGATCGGCGCCGGGCGTCCCCTCCTCGGGACTGTAGGCAAAGGCGCCCAGATGGTCGAAGCGGGCCTCGCCGATGAACGCCAGGAGATCCTGGAACTGCTCCTCCGTCTCGCCCGGGAAGCCGACGATGAAGGTGGAGCGCAGGAAGATGTCCGGCGCCAGCTCCCGGGCCCGTTCGAGGAGGCGCAGGTAGCGCTTCGCATCGCCGCCCCGCCGCATGGCCGTCAGGACGTCGCCGTGGCTGTGCTGGAGGGGCATGTCGAGATAGGAGCAGAAGCGCTCCTCGGTCCCCATCAGCCGTAGCAGGTCCTCGTCCAGGGTGGTGGGATAGGCGTAGAGGAAACGGATCCAGGGGATCGACGTCTCGGCGAGCAGGGCCTCCACCAGCCGCACCAGGCCGTGGCGGCGCAGCCCTAAATCCTCGCCGTAGCGGGTGGTGTCCTGGGCGATGAGGTTGAGCTCGGCGATACCCGTGGCTTCGAGCTGCTTCGCCTCCGCCACCAGGCTCTCGATCGTGCGGCTGCGGAACCGCCCGCGCCAGATGGGGATCGCGCAGAAGGTGCAGGGGTTGTTGCACCCCTCGGCGACCTTCAGATAGGCGTGCCCCTGGGTGGTGAGCAGGCGGGGCGCCGTGTGGTCGAACACCAGGTGGGACGGCGCCGGCAGCGGCGGTCCGCCGCCGAGCTGCACCACGTCGCCCACGTCGCGGAGCTGATCGAGGCCCACGAAGCCGTCGATCTCGGGGATCTCCTTCGCGAGCTGGTCGCCGAAACGGTTCACCATGCAGCCGGCCACCAGCACCTTCCCGACGCCCCGGCCCTTGCGCCCCACGACCTCCAGGATGGTGTCGATCGACTCCTGCTGGGCCTCCTCGATGAAGGCGCAGGTGTTGACCACCACCGTATCGGCCGCATCGAGGTCGTTGACCACCTCATAGCCGCGGCGGGCCAGCTCGCCCAGCATGATCTCGCTGTCCACGAGGTTCTTCGGGCAGCCGAGGCTGATCATGCCCACACGGGGGCGCTGGCTGGGGTGGCCGGGTTCGGACATAGGCGCGGAGTCTAACAGATCGGCCGGGAGGATGATTCCGCGGCCGGACCATCCAGGGACAGCAGGGACTTCAGGGACGGCAGGGACGAAGAAAGCCCCGGCCTCGGCAGTGTTCTTCATCCCTGTTGTCCCTGGAGTCCCTGAAGTCCCTGGCGAGCAGGCTCACAGCCTGGGTGACCCGTAGGATCATCCCCTCCCGCCGAGGATCTGATGCCCCGCACCTTCAACACCGCCGGCCCAGAGCTGCTACGCAACTTCACCCATGCCGAAGTGGGCACGCTCTGCGCCCAGCACTCTGCGGACTCCGGACAGGCCTTACAACTGAAGCCGTGGACCGCATCTTCGACCTCACCCGCGGGCAGCCGTGGCTGGTCAACGCCCTGGCTCATCGTAGAGACGCCCACGGGGAACCCCGTGGGGCGTCTCTACAATGCGGATTGCACGGGATCGCCCTTTTCGAGACACCCTCTGAGATCCGGTCCGTGGACGGGCTTCGAGGGACAGGGCGAGGCCCGCCCCGAGTTGGGAAAGACGCGGATCTGGGGAGATATCCCCCGAGTCGGGGGCGAGTCTCCCCCGAGCCGGGAGGCTCCTACCCCGAGTTGGACGGGCACCCGCCCAATTCGTTCGAGCGCTCCCCCGCCTGGGGAGAGGCGCCACCCCATCCGGGACGGAGTCGAGGGAGGACGACGAGGTTGGAAATCGTACAGGCCGGGGCCGGAGCGCGTGGCCGAGGCCCGGCCGCCCTTCCTGGAGTCTGCGGGCTCCCTGGGCTTCGACCCCGCTTCCAGGGCTCTACACCTCCGCCGCCTGCAACCGCTCCTTCTCCACCTGGGCGGCCACCAGGCTGGCGTAGACGCCGTCGCGGGCGATCAGCTCGTCGTGGCGCCCCTGCTCGACGAGGCGGCCGTCATCCATGACCAGGATCAGATCGGCGTGGCGGATGGTGCTCAGGCGGTGGGCGATGACGATGCGGGTGGTGCGCAGGCCTTCGAGCTCGCGCTGGATCTCCCGCTCGGTGCGGGTGTCGAGGGCGCTCGTCGCCTCGTCCAGGAGGAGGATGGCCGGCCGGTGGACCAGGGCGCGGGCCAGGGCCAGGCGCTGGCGCTGGCCGCCGGAGAGGGAGGCGCCGCCGTCCGCCAGGATGGAGTCGTAGCCCATGGGCATGGCCAGGATGTCGTCATGGATGTGGGCCAGCTTCGCCGCCTCCACCGCCCGCGACAGGGGGAGCGTCGGGTCCGACAGGGTGACGTTCGCCCGGATGCTGTTGCCGAAGAGGTAAGGATGCTGGGGGACCACCCCCACCTGCCGGCGCACCGAGCGCAGGTCCAGCTCCGAGAGGTCGATGCCGTCGAACAGGATCCGCCCCTCCGTCGGCGTGTAGAGGCCCACGAGCAGCGAGGCCAGCGTCGACTTCCCCGCCCCGGAGCGGCCCACCAGGGCGACGAAGCGGCCGGCCGGGATGTCGATCGAGACCTCCTGGACGGCCCACGGCGCGAACGGCCCGTAGCGGAAGCTCACGTTCTCCAGGCGGATGTTGCCCTTGAGGCGCGGCGCCGGGTTGACCGTGGACGGGTCCTGCTCGCGCGGCGTCTCCAGCACGTCCTCGATGCGATCGAGATAGCTGCCGAGGAGTTGGAACTGGAAGGCGTTGGTGATCAGGGTTGAAAGGGGCGTCAGGAAGCCGGCGGCGAGGGCGTTCATGGCCAGCATCGTGCCCAGCGTCAGATGCCCCTGGAGCACCTGCACGGCGCCCCAGACGAGGATCACCAGCGGCGAGGCCGTGCCGAGGGCCGACAGCGTCGAATCGACGAACGCCTGCAGCCGGCCGCGGGACAGAGAGACGTTGAGCACGTCCACAAACAGGTGCGACCACTGCTCCACCGACCGGTGCTCGGCGCCTGAGGCCTTGAGCGTCTCGATGCCCGCCAGCAGGTTCACCTGGTAGCTCTGCGACTTCGCCTCGGTCTGCAGCGAGCGGGACATCAGGTCGCGGGTGCGCTTGCGAGTGAAGAGGAAGAGGCCGATCCGCAGGGCGCCCAACACCAGCACCAGCACTCCCATGGTCGGGCTGGCCACGAAAAGGAGCACCAGGTAGACGGTGACCAGCAGGCCGTCCAGCACTCCGGACAGGGCACCCGAGGTGAGGATCTCGCGCACCGTGGAGTTGGAGGACAGCCGCATGATGAGGTCGCCCGCCGAGCGCTGCTGGAAGAAGGCGTATGGCAGGTCGACGAGATGATCGAGAAATTCCAGGGTCATCCGCGCGTCGAGATGGGTGCGCATGTAGAGGAGGAGGTACGAGCGCAGCAGCGACGAGAGGAAGCTGAAGCCCACGATGACCGCGAGGCCGGCGCCCAGGACGGTGAGGAGTTGCACGTCTCCCTGGGGAATCACCCGGTCCACCAGCACGCCGATCAGGATCGGCATGGCGAGCGCGAAGAGCTGCAGCATGGCCGAGGTCACCAGCACCCGCTGGAGGACGCCGGACTGCTCCTTGAGCAGGCGGATGAAGCGGTCCAATCGCCGCGGCTGCCCCTCCTGCGGCTCGAAGTCCTCGCCGGTCTCGAACATCAGGGCGACGCCGGTGAACGAGCGGCCCAGCTCCTCGCGGCTGACCTTGCGCCGGCCGCCTCCCGGGTCCACGATCTCGGCGCCGTCGCGGGTCATCCGCTCAAAAACGAGGAAGTGGTTGAACTGCCAGTGGAGGATCGAGCCCGGCGGCAGGAAGCGCAGGTCGTCGACCTCCTCCACCTTGACGCCCCGGCCGCGCAGCCCGAAGATCCGCCCGGCCGAGAGGAGGGCGAGGGCATCGGCGCCGTCGCGGCCGAAGCCGGTGATCTTGCGCACCTCGTCCAGCCGCAGATGCTTGCCGTGATAGGCGAGCACCATGGTGAGACTGGCGGCGCCGCAGTCGCTGGGCGTGGTCTGCTGGACGTAGGGCACGCGCCGGCCGCGGCGTGAGAAGGTGATGCGCTGGAGCGCCGGGAAACGCTCGTGGAGCGGGGTTGAAGGCGGGGCCGGCGACGGCGGCGGGGCCTGGGCCGGCGGCGTCTCAGGCATCGCCGGTCCCCTCTTGCGGCTGGAACAGGGCCTTCAGGGCCGGGACCAGGGCCACCAGCACGCGCTCGGAGCGGATGCGCACCTCGGCCGTCCCCCACATGCCGTCGTGGAAGCGGCGCACCCGGCCGTCGGACTCGAAGGTATTGGAGGCGAGGCGGGCCGTGACCCGCACCACCGGTCCGGTGAGCTGCACGGCGTCGGCGATCTCGTCGCCCAGGGCGCGGCGGGCCTCGGCCGGCCCCACCACCTCGTCGCCCACCGACTCCACCACCAGGTGCTGGTAGGCGTAGCGGTAGCCCTGGACCTCCAGGCGCAGGGGCATGCCGGGCTTGAGCAGCGGGCGGAACTCGCCGGGCAGCAGAGCGATGACCTGGGGGTGCTCCTGGCCGCGGACCAGGGAGAGGAGCGACTGGCCAGGGGCGATGTGCTGGCCCGGACGCACACGGATGTCGCTCACCACCCCGGCCGCCGGGGACCGCACCTCGCGCTCGGCGAGGTTGGCCCGCGCCAGCTCGCGCTGCGCCCGCAGGGACAGGAGGCTCTGCTCGGCGCTGCGGTCGGCAGGATCGCGCAACCGGTTGATGAGCTGCAGCTCGAATTCATGGTCGATGCGATTCAGCTCGGCGGCCTCCCGCGCGCCGTAGAAGCGCACCAGCAGCCGGCCGGCCTCCACCGTCTGGCCGGTCGTCACCCCCACGTCGGTGACCGTACCGTCGGCGGTGGCGGTGAGGTCGGTGCGGCCGCCCAGGCGCACCACCGCCGGACCCGAGGCGTACTCCCGCACCTTGGCGAGGATGCAGAACAGCACGCTGGCCACCATCACGGCGAGCAGCAGCCGGTAGGTCCAGCGCATCCAGCCGGGATCGACGCGCAGCAGATCCCCCTCGGAGCGCAGCCCCACCTGGTGGTGCTCCACCGCCTCCTCGCGGAACAGGCCGGGCGCCGGCAGTCCCGAGGTGTTCTTCTCCGCCGCCGCCAGCCGGAGTTGGGCGAAGGCGGGGGCCGCCGCCTCGGCGAGCCGGGTCAGGTGGTCCAGGTCTTCGTCGCCGAACGGCTTCCCCTCGGGAGGGCGCACGGCGGCCAGCACCGCGAGGACGGCGCCGTCCGAGCCCAGCACCGGCACGGCGGCGAAGCGCTCCTCGCCCGTCGCGTGCGGGTCGTCTGCATCGCGGTCGAAGCGCGGGTCGCGGCCGATGCGGTCCACGGCCAGCGGCTGGCCGGTGCGGACGACGAAGCTCACCAGACCCACGGCCGCGGTCTCCCGCCGCTCCTCCTGGTCCTCGCCGCCCATGCCGCCGTCCCACAGGGTCTCGCTCCCCAGCTCGTAGATCAGGCAGTAGCCGCGCTCGGCCTCCCCGAGATCCTCCACCGCCTCGGCCGCGGCCCGCGCCACGGCGGACGGCCGGCTCTGGGTGGCGAGAACCTGGGTATGGCTCAGGAGACGGCGGGAGAAGACGATCCGCTGCCGCTCCTCCTCGCCCCCCTGAAGGGCGGCGGCGCGCCAGCGGCCGGCGGCGCCCCGCAGCAGGGCGATCAGGTCGGCGGACGGCACCGGCTCCTGACTGAGATAGAAGAGACGGTCGCGGTCGATCAGGTCCTGGAAGAGGGTGGGATCGGGTCCTCCCGCGAGGACGAGGTTCACCCGCTCCGGGCCGGCGGGGATCGCCTCGGCGTCCTCCACCAGGCGCCGCGCCCGCTCGCCGGAGATCGCGGCCCCCACGGCCAGCACGGCCACCGGCTGGGCTTTGAGCAGGCGCAGAGCCTCCCCTTCCGAGTCTGCCACCAGCAGGTGCAGCTCGGGCCCGAGCAGGCGCAGGCAGGCTTCCACACTTTCGCCGTCGAAGCCGGCCAGCAGCGCGATGGGGGTTGAATCTCGGATCTCGGACCTCCTCAACGGGACCGGAGCGCGTACACCGTCGTCCTTGGATTGTACGCCTTCCAATCGAACCAATAGTCCTTCAGAACGTAGACTTTGGGCAGCTTCTTCCCCGCCAGGGGACCGCTCACCGCCTCCCCCGCGAAGCTCCAGGCGCTCCCCGTCCCGGCGTCGACGAGCACCGGCGGCGAGCTTGCCGGCTTGAGGAAGAGCTGCAGCTCCCCCCCGTCCACCCGTCTCTCAAACGCGCGCACCGAGCGGCCGTCCTCACCCACGATCAGGATTACGGGGACTCCCCCCAACGCGTCCTGGACCGGATTCTGCTGCCGCAGCGCGGCGAAAGGGTAGGCCCGGGCCGACTCCCCCAGCCGGATCCCCGCCACCAGCTCGCGGGGAGAGAGAGGATCGCCCTTCGCCGGCGCCACCACCACCGGCAGGCGGGCGACGTCCGCCTCCCAGCTCTCCGACTCCAGCCGCCCGGGAACGCGGTCCGGCCGCAGCACCCGGCCGCCGGGGTGCTCCCGTTTCCAGTCCGCGAAGGCGATCTCGTCGTGGAACACGAGGTCGAGCCGTCGACCCTTGAGCGGCCCCTGCACAGCCTCGCCGGTCACCTGCTGCCACCAGGATCCGGTCTCCTCGTCAGCCATGAGGAAGTTCTGATTGTTGATCCCCGCCAGATGGAACCGGAGCCGCCGGCCGTCCACTTCTGCTCTCCACACCAGACCGGTGTGACAGAGCGTTCAGTAGGTGGCGGCGACTGGAACGCCGCCGACCTCGTCCATCACGATGTGGTGATAGGCGATCTGGCGCACCGGCCAGGCCACGGCCTCGCCGTTGCGCTCGACGCCCAGAACCAGGTCCCCGTCCTTCACCCAGTCGGTCTCCACCGCCCGGGCATAGCGGGGATTCGCCAGGGGCGCGAACATCTTCTCGAAGATATTCGTTCGCGCCACCCAGACCGCTCCGGCCAGCGGCACCAGGGCCAGGACCAGCAACGCCCGGCGCCACCACCGGGCCCCGCGCCAGAGGCCGGCGACGAGCGCCGCCCCGGCCACCAGCGCCAGGACCGTGGCCCAGGGAGCCAGGCGCCGACAGGCGTAGGCGAGGGAGACTCCCGCCGGGGTCTGCGGCTCGAACGGCCGGATCTCCCACAGGGGGATCGCGACCAGGGCCACCGTGGCCACGACGAGGAAAAGCAGGCCGAGGGCGGCGAAACGGCGAGTGAAGGGGTGAGTGGAGGGCATGTTCGTCTCCTTGAGCTGCATCGTCAAGCGCGATTGTACCGGTAGGGATGAGGGACTTCAGGGACAGCAGGGACTCCAGGGACACCAAGCTCCTCGTCCCTGCTGTCCCTGAAGTCCCTGCTGTCCCTGCTAAGATAAATCCCCATGCGCTGCCCCCTGGCCCTCCTCCTCCTCCTTGCCGCCGCCGGCTGCGACCGTCGGGCGGCGCCCACCGCCACCGCCGCGGAGGCCGCTCCGAAGCCCGCGGCCAAGCCGGCTCCGGCCACGGCCCCGCCGGAGGAGCGCAAAGGCTGGCTCGGCGTCGTGGTGGCCCGGGAGTCGGTCGACGTTACGGCCGACTCGCAGGGCCGGCTGCAGGCGGTCTACGTCTCGATCGGCGACCGGGTGAAGCGGGGCGACCGCATCGCCTCCCTGGACACCCGCATCGCCGCCCAGGACCTGGAGATGGCCCGCTCCTCGCTCAAGGCCAACGAAGCCGACGAGCGCCGGGCCGCGGACGAGCTGTCCGAGGCCCAGGCGCGCAACGACCGGCGGCAGAAGAACCCCGACTTCTTCTCCAAGGAGGATCTGGCCGACGCGGCCCTGAAGGCCAAGACCGCCGCCGCGGCCCTGGAGGTGGCGCGCTCGCGCACCGCCGAGCAGCAGGCCAAGATCCGGCAGCTCACGACGAGCCTGTCGCGCAACGAGATCCGCGCCCCCTTCGACGGCCGGGTGGCCGCGCGCTTCGCGGACGCGGGAGCCCTGGTGGGGCCCGGCACCCCGGTGGTGCGCCTGATCAGCGCCGGAGACCTGATGGTGCGCGCCGCCGTCCCTCCCGAAGAGGCCCGCCGCCTCGTCGCGGGCACTCCGGTGACGGCCACGGTACGCACCCTGAGCCTCCCCGTGCCGGGCACCATCCAGCGCATTTCTCCGGAAGTGGACGCCGCCTCCCAGATGGTGCTCATCGAAGTCCACCTCAATCCCGCTCCCGACACCGAGGCGAGATTGCAGACCGGCCAGGTGGTGGACGTGGCTCCCCGGCAGGGGTGAACTACACCGCCACGCTGTGCAGGCCGCGCCGCTGCGGGGCCGGCTCTTCGAGGTCGATGCCGTTCATCTCGGCCATCTCGAGGAGCTGCTCCATGAAGAAGAAGCGCAGGGGGGCGACGTGGGCCTCCTCCTTCTTCCACTCGCCGAAGAGGTCTTCCAGGAGGTGCTGCTCGGAGATGAGCTGGCGGCCGCACCAGCGCCGGACCACCGGGTGGAGGAAGACGCTCTCCTCCGCCTTGCCGGGCTCGGGGTTGCGGACGACGGCGAAGGGATCGCCCTCCACCTTCCCGAACTCCAGCGTGATCGTGTAGTAGTGCGGGCTGTTGCCGATCTCGCTGCTGTGGACGTAGGCGAGGGGCATCTCCTCGTAATAGAGGGCGCGGTTCCAGTCCTCGTCCACCACGATGACGTCGTGGAGGAAGCCGAACTGCTGCCACAGGGCCGAGGTGCGGTTGATGCGCGCCAGCGTCGCCTCCACCAGTCCTTCCGGCGTGGGCTCGATCTCCCGCGCCGGCCAGTCCCGGTGATGGTATTTCTTCTCCAGCATGCGGAACAGGGAGCGCACGTTGTAGCGGAAGCCGTGGATGAAGCCGGAGGTGTGCTTCTTGTAATCGTTGGCCTGCATCAGGGTGCCGGCGAAGTAGAGACCGGGCACGTTGATCGACTCCCAGTCCGGCATCTGGGCCGGCAGGCGGTTGTTGATCACCAGCTCCGGCCGGCACTCCTCGGAGAAGATCGAGTCGTCGAAACGGAAACCGGTGCAGACGATCACCCGGTCGTAGATCAGCTCCTCGGTCTCGCCGTGGGCGTGGCTGTAGCGGACCGACACGACGTAGCCGCCGTCGCGCCGCTCGATGCGGTCCACCGTGCAGTCGAGGACGGCGTTCTGGGTCTTGAGCTGATAGGTGTCGAGGAAGTTGTTGTTGATCGCCCGCAGGTGCCCCACGAAGTGGGTCTTCCAGGCCATCCGCAGCGGGTTGGGGCTGGCCACATGGAGGAGGGAGGTGGTGGGAATCAGGTTGTCCGCCGTCTCGAAGGCGGAGTTGCCCTTACCCAGGATGAGCACCCGCTGGTTGGCGAAGTCCTCCGGGTCGACCGAGACGTCGACGTAGTTCTCCGCCAGCTCGATGCCCGGGATCGCCGGCACGAAGGGCTTGCTCACTCCGGTCGCCACGATGAGCCGCCGGCTGGTGAAGACGTTGCCTTCGGCGTCCAGGAGACGGAACTGGTTCGGCCGCGGCTTCTCCACCCGCAGGATGCGCGTGTCGCAGCGGACGTTGAGCTCGTGGAAGTCGGCATAGTCGCCGAGGTAGCGCACGAGCTCGTCGGCGGGCGGGAAGTAGCGGCGGCTGTACTCCCGGAACAGCAGCCGGCCGTCCCCCTCGCTGAGCAGCGAGTTCCAGTCGAACCGCAGGTTGACCTCCGGGTCCTCGGACCCGGTGTAGACCTTGTTGCTGGAGATCAGGGTGCGGTGGCGAGGGAAGGTCTTGAAGAAGTACCCGGGGCAATCCCCAGCTTCGAGGATCAGGTAGCTGTGGCCGGCTCGCGAAAGATGGTGCCCCATCTGCAAGCCTGCGGGCCCCGCGCCCAGGATCAGGTACTCGAAATCGACGTTTCCCCCAAAGGTCACGACAGGATTCATAGCTCTCCCCCCATAGGATTGCCGTGTCGTCCCCCGGGGCTGCGTCCGCTCCGTCCGGCTCAGCCTCCCCGCGGCACCGGTGAATCGCCACGGACCAAGAAAAACATTTGCTTCGGATAGTAAGTGGCACCAGTCGGTGAGAGCGGGACAACCGGGCCCTCACCACCCGGCCCTCCTCCCAGAGGGGCCAGGGAGGCTCAGCTCGGCGGCCGGCCGCCGGCCTCCGCCTCCACGCGGTCCACCTCTTCCTGCGCCTTGGCCAGCGTACTGAGAGCCTCTTCGAGCCCGCTGACCGCCGCCACCTCGCAGAGGATGTCGACCAGCCCCTCGGACCGCGGCGTCTCGCCGAACCCGGCGTGGACGGCGCGCCGCAGGATCTCCCGGCTCTCCTCTGGAATCTCGGACCTCTTCATCGCGATTCCTCCCTGCTTGTGGTCGGAACGGCAGGCAATTTACCAGATCCCGCAAGGCAGGGCAAAGATCCGCGCGCGGGATCGACAGACAGATGGCACTGAGCGCAGAGGCGGGCCGAGCTTCAGGATCACCCCGTCAGGAAAGCCGCCAGCGCTCCCAGGCTCGGGTACACTTACCCCGTATGGCCGAGACGACCGCGACCGCCGCCCCCCTCGACAAGTCGGGGCAGACCATCCGCGACATGTTCGCGGGGGTGGCTCCCCGCTATGACCTGCTCAACCACGTCCTCTCGGCGAGCCTGGACCTGGTCTGGCGCCGGCGGGCGGCGGCGGCCCTGGGCGTCCCCCCCGGCAGCCCGGTCCTCGACCTGTGCTGCGGCACCGGCGATCAGGCCACCGCCCTGAAGCGCCGGGGAGCGCGGGTGGCGGCGGTGGACTTCTGCGTCCCCATGCTGGCGATCGCCCGCAGGAAGTTCGGCCGCTCCGGCGCGCCGCGCCCCGGCGCCCTGGCGGCTGACGCCCTGGCTCTCCCCTTCCCGCTCCGGCATTTCCAGGGAGCGACCGTCTCCTTCGGCCTGCGCAACGTCGCGGACCTCGACGCCGCCCTGCGCCAGCTCGCCGGCGTGCTCCGCCCGGGCGGCAAGCTGGTGGTCCTTGAGTTCGCCATCCCCCGCATCCAGCCCTTCAAAGCGCTCTACCTCTTCTACTTCCGCCGGCTGTTGCCGTGGATCGCACGCCTGCTCTCCCACCGAGCCTCGGCCTACAGCTATCTCCCCAACTCGGTGCTGGAGTTCCCTCAGCGACGGGAGCTTCTGGACCGCATGGCCGCCGCCGGGTTCACAGACCTGGCATTCAACGATCTCTCGGGCGGCATCGTCTGTCTCTACCAGGGAAGGATCCCTGCATGACCCAGATCCTGGACGGCAAGGCCGCCGCCGCCGAGATCCGCGCCGAGCTGGCGGCCAGCGTGCGCGAGCTGGCCGCGGCCGGGGCCCGTCTGCCGCAGCTCGTGGCCGTGCTGGTGGGCGACAACCCCGCCTCCCAAACCTACGTCGGCAGCAAGGTGCGGGGCTGCGCCGAGGTGGGCCTGCTGAGCCGCACCCTGCGCCTGCCCGCCGAGACCTCTGAGGCCGAGCTCCTCGCCCTGGTGGACGACCTCAACGCCGACGACGCGGTCGACGGCATCCTGGTGCAGCTCCCTCTGCCGGCGCAGATCCACGAGAAGCGCGTCCTCGACCGCATCTCTCCCGAGAAGGACGTGGACGGCTTCCACCCTGTGAGCGTGGGCCGTCTGTGGCTCGATCAGGAGGGCTTCACCCCCGCCACCCCCACCGGCATCGTCGCCCTGCTGAAGCGCAGCGGCATCCCCCTCGCCGGCCGTCGCGCCGTGGTGGTGGGGCGCAGCGCCATCGTGGGCAAGCCCATGGCGGGCCTCCTACTGCGGGAGAGCTGCACGGTGACCGTCTGCCACTCCCGCACCGTCGACCTCGCCGCCGTCACCCGCGAGGCCGACATCCTGGTGGCCGCCATCGGCCGCCCGGCGATGATCGGGCCGGACCACGTCCGCGATGGCGCGGTGGTGGTGGACGTGGGCATGAGCCGCCTCGCCGACGCCGCCGAGACCGAGCGCCTTTTCCCTGGCGATGCGGAGCGGCGTGAGCAGGTGGCCCAAAAAGGGTATACCCTGGTGGGCGATGTGGACTTCACCCGCGTGGCCCCGAAGGCCTCTCACATCACGCCCGTCCCGGGCGGGGTCGGCCCGCTGACTGTGGCCATGGTCCTCTTCAACACCCTGAAAGCCGCCCGGCGTCGCCAGGGCCTCTCCGACCTCCCGATCGCGCCATGAGCTCCCGCGCCCTCCGCGTCGGCCTGACCGGCGGCCTCGCCAGCGGCAAGTCTACCGTGGCCGGCTGGCTGCGCGAGACGGGCTTCCAGGTGGTGGACGCCGACCGTCTGGTCGCCGAGCTTCATCAACCGGGCGGCGAAGGGGCGGCGGCCGTGCGCGCCCTCTTCGGACCCGAGATGCTCAACGAGCGGGGTGGCGTGGACCACACCAAGGTCGCGGCCCGCGTCTTCAAGGACCCCCAGGCGCGCTTCGCCCTCGAGTCCGCCGTCCACCCCCTGGTGCGCAAGAAGTTCGAGGAGCTGGCCGCCAAGGCGATGGACGTCATCATCCTCGAAGCCACCCTGCTGGTGGAGGCGGGCTACGCTCCGGGGTTCGACCTCATCGTCACCGTCGAGGCCCCCTGCGAGCAGCGCTTCCACCGTGCCGTCGCCCGCGGCATGGACTCCGACTCCGCCCGCGGCCGGCTCCTCGCCCAAGGCGACGGCGACCAGCGCCGCTGCGCGGCCCACCGCATCCTCGACAACTCCGGCGATCTCGAGCACCTGCGGCGGCAAGCGGACGAGCTGATGGTGGAGCTGCGGCGGCTGGCCGCCGAGCGTTGAGGCCCTTCGTCCTCGTCACCGGCAACCTCGGCAAGATCGCCGAGGCCCGGCTCGCGCTGGGCGGCGACGTGGAGACCGTCCTGCTCGACCTCCCCGAGATCCAGTCCCTCGACTACCTGGAGGTGGTCCGCTCCAAGGCGGACGAAGCGTGGCGGCAGGTCGGCCGGCCGCTGATCGTCGAGGAGGCGGGCCTCGACCTCGCCGCCCTGAACGGCTTTCCCGGCCCCCTGATCAAGTGGATGCTCAAAGCCGTGGGCGCCGAGGGGCTCGCCCGTACCGCCATCTCCCTGGGAGAGGTCCGCGCCGTCGCCCGCTGCTTCCTCCTCTATAAGGATAGGGACCAGGAGATCGTCGCCGAAGGGAGGACCGACGGCACCCTCGTCCTCCCCGGCCGCGGCACCCACGGCTTCGGCTGGGACCCCGTCTTCCTCCCCGACGGCTCCACCCACACCTGCGCCGAGCTCACCGGCCACGAGAAGGATGCCGTCAGCCACCGGGGAAAGGCATGGCGAGAGATGGTGAGGCGGCTGGGGCGTGCTCCGTCAGCCTAAATCCCCACCCCCGCCATCAGCCACAGCAGGATCGCCTTCTGCACGTGCAGGCGGTTCTCGGCTTCGTCGAAGATGCGGCTCTGCGGACCGTCCGCCACTTCGGCGGCCACCTCTTCGCCACGGTGGGCGGGGAGACAGTGGAGGAAGACGGCCTCCGGCTTCGCCTGGGCCATCAGGGCGCTATCCACGATGTAGCCGTGGAAGTCCTTCAGCCGCTTCTGCGCCTCCGCCTCCTGTCCCATCGACGCCCAGACGTCCGTGTAGACGGCCGAGGCGCCGGCGACGGCCTCCCTGGGATCGTTGGTCAGCGTGATCTTCGTGCCCGCTTCGTTCGCATCCTCAAAGGCGAGGCCGGCGTATTGGGCCTTCACCTCGTAGCCCGGAGGCGAGGCCACGGCGATGTCCATCCCCACCTTGGGGGCACCGAAGAGCAGCGAGTGGGCCATGTTGTTGCCATCGCCCACGTAGGCGATCTTCCGGCCGTGCAGGCGCTCGATACCGCCGAAGACTTCGGAGAGTGTGAAGTAGTCGGTCAGCCCCTGGCAGGGGTGGAGGTCGTCGGTGAGACCGTTGATCACCGGCACGGAGCCGTACTTCGCGAGGTCGGTCACCGTCTGGTGGGCGAAGGTGCGGGCCATGATGCCGTCGACATAGCGAGAGAGGACCCGGGCCGTGTCCGCGATCGGCTCGCCGCGGCCGAGCTGGATGTCGCGGCTCGAAAGGAACAGGCCCTGGCCTCCCATCTGGGCCATGCCCACCTCGAAGCTGACGCGGGTGCGGGTCGACGACTTCTCGAAAATCATCGCCAGCGTCCTGCGGTGCAGGTGGCTCTCGTACTGCTGCGGATTCGCCTTGACGTCCGCGGCCAGCCGGAAAAGGCCGGCGACCTCGGCGGCCGTCAGGTCGTGGATCGAGATCAGGTGACGGGACATGGAATCTCCTCGCAGGAAAGCGAAGCGGTCAGAGGGAGTCCCTTTCGAGCGGCATGGTCATGCAGCGCGGACCGCCGCGGGCGCGGGACAGCTCGTTGGAGTACAGCGCGATGGCCGCGGGGCCGCCCCCCAGCAGGTCGTGCTTGCCGGAGAGCACCTCGTCCTCGAAGAGAATCCGCCACCCCCGCCGCGCCAGCTCCTCCAGGGTCTTGCGGTTGCGCCGGTAGAGGAGGATCAGACCCGGGGCCAGGGCGAAGGCGTTGGCGCCGTCCGTCCACTGCTCGCGCTCCTGGTCGATCGCCTCGTCGGGGCCGCCGCAGGGCGCCACGTCCAGCTCCAGCCCCAGCTCTTTCAGCACTTCGAGCAGCGAGCTGCGCAGCGTGAAGGTCAGGTTTTTGGCGAGGAGGTCGATCGAGTAGACGTGGGCTGACTCGGGGCCACCGGGCTGGATCACCGGCACGTGGGCCAGGCAGAGGTTGCGGTCGATGAGGGTGAAGACCGTGTCCAGATGCATGTACGAGCGCTTGCGCGGCAACTCGACCATGATGAGGTGGCGGAAGGAGGTCTCCACCCGCCGCAGGTAGCCGGCCAGCACCTCGATCCCCCGGCGGTTGGTGCGCTCGGAGAGGCCCACGAGGAGGATCTCGGGGCTCACCACGAGGATGTCGCCCCCCTCCAGGCTCGGATAGGGGAAGTACGGGTTGTGCTGCGGCGCGCCGGTGGGGGGCACGTCGATCTCGTAGAGCGTCCCATGGCCCGCAAGCGCCGGGTGACGTTCGAACAGGGTGCGGGAGAGGAGCGGCTCGCGCTCCCGCGCCGAGGTCGCCATGGAGGAGATGACGACGCCGGTGCCCATCACCACCTGCGGATCGCGCATGAAGAAGTAGTTGGGCACCGGGTAGAGGTCGAAGAAGACCTTGCGGCCGGCGTCCGAGGCCTCGGGGGGAGTCCGGATCCCCTCCACCAGGGCGGTGGCCAGCTCCTTCGGCGGCAGATCCTGAAGGCGGCGCACGACGTGGAACGGCGCGCCGTACTCAGTCTCCAGCTCGTCGAGCAACCGCTTGCGGGCCTCCTCATCGCCCAGGACGTCCGCCAGCAGGTCCTGCGCGTCCAGCACCTCGACTCCGGCCGCCTCGATGACGCGGCGGAAGCCGTCGTGCTCCTCGCGCCCCTCGTCGCCGTCCAGGATGTCGTCGAAGAGCAGGCTCTCCATCATGGAGGGCACCATCCAGTCGATCTCGCGCCCGGGTCGGTGGATCAGGACGCGCCGCAGGCGCCCGATTTCTGAATCGACTCTGATCGGCATGCTGGACCTCAGGGAACGTGCGCGCGCCCGTGGCGTGGGCGGCGGCGCATTGTAGCACCCCTGCGATTTCGTCTGGACAACCGCGCCTTTACGAACCGTGAAGAGAGGCTTAGACTCCGTCCACTCAGGCTTGGAACCCTATGCGTCGCTGTCAACGTCGGGCGGATCTCGTCGTACTGGTCTTCGCGCTGGCAGCGGCCGGCATGGGTACGCTGGCGTCTCCGGACCCGCTCCAACTCTCCCCCGGAACGGCACGGGAGCGGGCCTTCGCCGCCGGCGACTCCCAGGTCTTCAATGCCGAGCTCGCCGCCAGCCGGTCATACCTGCTGGCCGTCGAGCAGCGGGGAATCCACTTGGTCGTCGACGTGCGCGGGGCGGACGGCGCGAGCCTCGCCGCAATCGATTCCCCTCTGGATCGCTGGGGGATCGAAGCCGTTCTCCTCCGACCCGCCTCGGCTGGCTCTTATCAGATCGAGGTACGGGCCGGGACGAAGGGCGTGGGACCTGGGCGTTGTGAGATCCGTCTGGAGGAGATGACGGAATCCAGCCGGGAGAGGATCACCGCCCTGGCCGCGATGACGGAGGCGGGCACGATCCTGCGCCGCGAGCCCACGGGCAGCCTCGACAAGGTCCTGGCGGCCTTGCAGGAAGCGCGCGGTCACTTCCAGGCCGCCGGAGACCGGCCGGGCGAGGCCGAAGCGGTCGCCGCCCTCGCCGCCGTCACCCATCGTCTTGGGAAGCAGAGCCAGGCCGTAAATCTCTATCGCGAGGCGGTCTCGAGCTGGCAGGAGCTGAGCCGGCCCGAGCGCGAGATGGTGGCCTGGAACGATCTCGGGCTCACTCTCTGGGAGAGGAGCGAGCTGCCCGCTGCCGACGAGGCTCTCGCCCGCGCCCTCGATTTCGCGCATCGCCTGGGTCTTCCCTACTACGAGGCCGTCGTGCGCAGCAATCAGTGCCTGGTCCTCCATTCCCGGAGCGGCGTCCAGCCGGCGCTCGCCTGTTACCGGGAGGCCCTGGCGCTTTTCCACCAGCTCGGCGAGAGGAAGGACGAGGCCGCGGTGCTCAACAACCTCGGCTTCGCGTCGTTCAGCCTGGGCGAGCCGCAGCCAGCCGAGGAGAGTTACCGGCAGGCGCTGGAGATCCGCAGGGCGATCGGCGACCGGGCCGGCGAGGCCCAGGCGCTCAACAACCTCGCCGTCCTCTATCGCAGCCTGGGTGAGATCGACGAAGCGCTCAAGGCCTATGGCGAAGCCCGGGAGATCCTCGCCACTCTGGACGACCGCCGTCAGGAGGCCACCACCCTGAACAACCTGGGGGTCGCCTACATGGCACTCGGCGAGGCGGAGCGGTCCCGGCTCTATCTGACCCAGGCCCTGGCGCTCCGCCGGACGGTCGAGGACCGGCGGGGCGAGATCGTGACCCTCAACAACCTTGGCCGGCTGGAGAGCCGGAGCGGCGCGGCCGACAAGGCGATCTCTTTCCACAGCCAGGCCCTCGAGGTCGCCCGCGCCACTTCCGACACGCGCAACGAGGGGATCAGCCGCAGCTATCTCGGCGAGGCCATGGTAGGGGTCGGCCGCTCCGCCGAGGCGCTCGCCGAGCTCGACAAGGCCCTGGCACTGCAGCGCCAGACCGGAGACCGCCCCAACGAGGCGACCACCCTGGGACACAAGGGCGAGGCTCTGGCCGCCAGCGGCCAAGCCGCGGAGGCCTTGCCGCTCTTCGAGCAGGCCCTCCTCGGTTTGCGCGCCGCCGGCGATCGCATCAATGAGGCCGCGACCCTCTTCACGCGGGCCCGCACTCTGCGGGACCGGGGGGAGCTCGGTGATCTCGAAAATGCGGCAAGCGACGCCGAAGCCGCCATCGCAGCCCTCGAATCGCTCCGCACGCGCCTGGGCAACCCTGAGCTGCGCGCCGCCTTTCTCGGCTCCCGCAGCAAAGTCTACGAGCTCCGCGTCGACGTCCTGATGCGCCTCGCCGCCGCCCATCCCGGCCAGGGTTTCGATCGAGCTGCCTTCGAAGCGAGCGAGGAGGCGCGCGCCCGCTCGCTCCTCGACGTGCTGCGCGAGAGCGGTGCCGCGATCCGGTCCGGCATCGATCCAACACTCGCGGCGCGGCAACGCGATCTCGAACGCCGCCTGGCCCTGAAAGCGGATCGCCGGCAGCTCCTCCTCGGCCGTGGCAAGGGAGATCAGGCGGAGAGCAAGACCCTGGAGATCGAAAGCGAGCAGATCCGGGCCGAGCTCGACAATCTCGACGCCGAGATCCGGCGGAAAAATCCGCGCTACGCCGACCTCACTCATCCCGAGGCCGCGCGCACCGGGGAGATCCAGGCGCTTCTCGACTCCGGCACGCTCCTTCTCGAATATTCCCTCGGACGCGAGCGTGGCTATCTCTGGGCGGTCGATGCGAAGGGGCTGCGCTCCTTCATCCTCCCCGGTCGGGAGAAGATCGAGAGCGCGGCCCGCGCCTTCCATCAAGCCGTCAGCACGCCGGGGGGCGGCGACAACCGGTCGCGGATCGGGCGGACGCTCAGCCGGATGCTCCTCAAACCCGTGGCCGGCGAGCTCGGGGATCGCCGTCTGGCGATCGTCCCCGACGGAGCCCTGGGATACATCCCCTTCGACGTGCTCCCCGAACCCGGACAGTCGAATCCCATCCTGGCACGGCATGAGGTGGTCGAGCTGCCGTCGGCCTCCGTGCTCGCAGCCGAGCGACGGGAGCTCGCCCGGAGGCTGCCGGCCGGCAAGCTCGCCATCGTGCTCGCCGATCCGGTCTTCCAGCCGGACGATCCCCGCGTCGCACGGAGCCCCCAGAAGGTCCCGGCCGCGGCTCCCACGGCGAGCGACCAGCGGAGCGGCGGCTCGGGCTCCCTCCTTCTGAGCCGCCTCCGCTTCTCCCGCCAGGAAGCGCAGGTGATCGCCTCCCTGGCTCCGCCGGGCGCGGTCACCACCCGGCTCGACTTTGCGGCCGATCGCGACCTCGTCCTTTCCGGAGGCCTGCGCGACTTCCGCTACATCCACTTCGCCACCCACGGCGTCTTCGACGCGGAGCGGCCGGAGCTCTCGGGCCTTGCCCTCTCCCGTGTCGATGCGGCCGGCAAGCCACGGGAAGGATTCCTCCGCCTGCGCGACGTCTACGACCTCGACCTTGCGGCCGACCTCGTGGTGCTCTCCGGCTGCCAGACGGCCCTGGGCAAGGAGATCCGCGGCGAAGGGCTCCTCGGGCTCACCCGCGGCTTCCTCTACGCGGGAGCGCCGCGGGTGGTGGCGAGCCTGTGGTGGATCGACGACCGGGCGACGGCCGCGCTCATGTCGGCGTTCTACCGCGGCCTGTGGAGCGAAGGCCTGCGCCCCGCCGCTGCGCTGCGCAAGGCCCGCCTGTCTCTCGCGCGCCAGCATCGTTTCCGCGATCCGTCCTACTGGGGAGCCTTCGTCCTCCAGGGGGATTGGCGATGAGGGAGACCCTCTGGGAAGCCGGAAAAATTTGGGACTCTTGTCGCTCCGCGCTCACTCTACTCTCGAATGTTCCCTTCATGACAAGGAGAAACAGATCATGCCCTACGAGGACTACACAAAGGAATGGACAGTCATCATGAACGGCGAAAGCTCACTGTGCAAAGAAGGTCAGAAGGTCGAAATTCTCGGATTGCCTACAGAAGTTAATATAAGCTGCGGTGACGAAAACTTCTATGGAATTGGGAGGTATGACAAAGACACCAATACGATCAAAGGAATGAACGACGAGTACGAGATCCATATGGTGTTATGTATTAAGCTCATACCGAAGACGGAGAGCCTAATCGCGGGATCCTGGACTGCCGAAGATCAAGGGCCCTGGCCTGGCGACGGCTAGGGGCCCCTCCGCCCTCGTCTCTCCCTCCCTGTTGGGGCGGCTCGGCAAGCGACAGCCGGCCGCCCCAAAAAATTTTTGGAACAAACCGCGCCGGCGCCTCACTACCGGGATATGCCGGGCCGCAATGAGGCGGACCGGAAACCCATCCGGAAGGAGCAGATCATGCCGCAATCCGCTCAGGCAGTCGAGGCCAAGGCCAAGGTCATCTCATATCTTGGCAGCAAGGTGGTGAAGCTCACCTTCGCCGCATCCACGATGAGCTCGCAGACGAAGACCGCCTCGTTCGACGCTCCGTCAGGAACGCAGGTTGCCACCATCGCTCTGCAGGACTTCGATCTGAAGTACACGAACACTCAACAGTTCGGCTTCGGAGAGCTCGCGATCTCCCTGAGCACCTCGAACACGCAGGCGTCTTGCACCGCGACTCTCCGCGACAACAACGTCAACAAGCGGGAGTGGCAAGGTACAGTGAGTGGGCTCGTGACGTTCTTCGGATAGATCGGTAACCTTAGAAGCCGAAGCAAGGACCTCAGAGACAGCAGGGACTTCAGGGACTGCAAGGACAAAAAAGCTGTCCTTGCAGTCTTTGAGGTCTTTGCTGTCCCTTAATTCTACTGTCAGATTCCGCCGAGAGGGTGGAGGAGCCAGGCCCAGAGGGCCGAAGGCGTAGAGCCTGGGCCTTCAGGCCCAGGAAAAGGCCGCCCCAAAATATCCAGAGCCCCGTAGGGGGCGACGGAGGAATGCAGCCGTCGCCCCTATGGGGCTCATGAGGATATTAGGGAGCCCCCCTGACCTGGCGCTGAAGCGCCAGGCTTTACGCCTTCGGCCCTCTGGGCCTGGCTCGACTCGAGGTCAAGCCTGCTCTGACAAAGTAGAATTAAGATCCTCGCTGTCTTTGGCTCCCCACCGCTTCTCTTTGCCTTCACTCGATCCGCAGCGGGAAACGCCCCACCGGGACCGGCGCACCGGTCGCGGGGAGCCCGTCGAGGTCCAGCCGGTAGGCGCCGGGGGCGAGCGACGTCGAGTGGACGGTGACGAGAAGAGCGCCGAGGTCGTTGAGCACCAGGCGGGAGGCCTGGAAGATGACGGCTCCCCGATCGTTCGAGAGCGTCGCCCGATAGGCCGGATACTCGGTATCGCCAGGCTCCACCCAGAAAGCGACCCAGCCCTGCCTGGCGGGAAGCTTGAGGGAACGTACCGGCCCGCCACCGCGTACCGGTGTCAAGGGGAGAATCGGAAGGTTTGCCTGGGGTTGGCGGTCCGCCGCCATCTCCCGGGCGAGGGTTTCGCGTTTCTCCGCCTCAGCCACGAGGTCGCGCCGGGTCTGCTGGAGCTCCTGCTGAACCGTCGCCAGGCGATCCGCGGAGCCCTTCTCCACCTTCGCCTGGGCAAGATCGGAGCGCAGGCGCTGGACCTCGCGCAGCTCGAACCAGGCCGGTACGAGGGCGACGGCGAGCAGGGCCGCCGCGGCCAGAGCCAGCCGTGGCGAGCGGCTCCAGCGCGAATCGCCCGGAGCACGGACCGCCGCCTCCTCGGCCAACCGCCGCAGCCCCCGCTTCAGGCGCTCGGCGGTCTCGACCCGGGCAATGCAGGAAGGGCAGTCGAGATAGTGCTCCTCGAAGCGCGCGGCCTCCTCGGGAGGCAGACGGCCCGCCACGTAGCGCTCGGCAATGTCTTCGGCGTCGATCACCCGATGGTCCATGCGGTTCGCCCTCTCTCCCCTCTATCTGTCCCGTGCAGGATCGCCGCCGATCCTTCCCACAATTCTCTGCGCTCCCGCGAAGAACCGCTGCCGCTTCTCCGCCCGTTCCCAGAGCTCCCGCAGCCGCTCGCGGGCATGGAACAGGACCTTGTGGAAGCGCTCCGGCTCGATCTCCAGGTCCGCGCAGATCTCCTCCTTGCTGTCGTCGGAGAGGTAGAAGCGGAACAGGAGCTGGCGGTCGCGATCGAAGCGGAGCTCGTCGAGAAGCCGCCGCACCTGCCGTGCCTCCTCGTCGGCCAGGACCCGATCGAGCGGCGCCGGGCCGCGATCGGCGAGGGCGGGTTCCGGGCGCGTCCCTTCTTCGTCCTCCCGGCCGTCGTCGAGGGCGCGGTAGCGCGCCTCCTTGCGCCGGTCGGCAATGAAGAGATTGCGCGCCGTGCTGCGGATGAAGCCGGCGAGCTTCTCAGGCTCCCGCACCTCGGCGCGGCGGATCTTTTCGAGGACCAGTGCCAGCGTCTCCTGGTGGAGGTCGTCCGCCAGGGCCTGGTTCTGGACGAGGCGGCGGAGCATCAGGAGGAGACCGTGGCTGAAGCGCGCCACCAGCTCCGCCTCGGCGGCGCGGTCCCCGGCCTGGATCCGGGCCACCAGCCTGGCGGGTTCGTCACCCGCGCCGCCCGTCCCCTCCGGCGCCGGCAACGAACCGACGACGAAAGGGCCCAGGAGGGAGACCGCGTGGGACCACAGGAGGGAGAGCATCTCGGTAGGAGGGAAGGATACACAACCAGCCGCCCCGGCGATAGCCGGCGGAGCCCGGCCGAGGCCCCCCTGCTAGAATCCCCCCGCCATGCTGCCCGAGACCCCGCAGAACCCGCTCTACGAACGCTACGCCTCGCCGGAGATGGCGCGGATCTTCTCCGCCTCCCACCGCTTCCGCACCTGGCGGGAGCTGTGGATCGCCCTCGCCGAGTGCGAGCGGGAGCTGGGGCTGCCCATCTCCGCCGAGCAGATCGCAGCCCTCCAAGCAACCGCCGGGGACGCCGACCTCGACCGGGTCGCCGAGCTCGAGCGCCGCACCCGTCACGACGTGGTGGCCCACCTGCGCCACTACGCCGAGCAGGCCGACCGGGTGCACGAGGGTGCCGGGGGCATCCTCCACCTGGGGGCCACCAGCGCCTACGTCACGGACAACACGGACGTGCTGCTGATCCGCGAGGCCCTGGAGCTGCTGGCTGGCCGCCTGGCAGCGACGATCCGCGAGCTGGCGGCCTTCGCCCGCCGGACGCGGGCGATCCCAACTCTCGCCTACACCCACTTCCAGCCGGCCCAGCTCACCACCGTGGGCAAGCGGGCCTGCCTCTGGCTGCAGGACTTCCTCCTGGATCTCTCGGAGGTCCGCCACCGCATCGCCAACCTCCGCTGCCGGGGGGTGAAGGGGACGACGGGCACCCAGGCGAGCTTCCTCACCCTCTTCCACGGCGACGGCGCCAAGGTGCGGGAGCTCGACCGCCGCCTCGCCCATCGCCTGGGTTTTGAGGAGAGCTTCCCCGTCACCGGCCAGACCTATACGAGAAAGCAGGACAGCCAGGTGCTCCAGACCCTCGCCGGCATCGCCGAGAGCTGCCACAAATTCGGCACCGACCTGCGTCTCCTCCAGGGCGTGGGCGAGCTCTCCGAACCGTTCGACGCCGAGCAGGTGGGCTCCTCCGCCATGGCCTACAAGCGCAACCCGGTGCGCGCCGAGCGGATGTGCGGCCTCGCCCGCCGCCTGATCACCGACAGCCTGAACGGCCCCCTCAACACCGCCACCCAGTGGCTGGAGCGCAGCCTGGACGACTCCGCCAACCGCCGCCTGGTGCTGCCCGACTCCTTCTTCACCGCCGATGCCATCCTCGGGCTCGCCTCCCACGTCGCGGCCGGCATCGTGGTCCGCGAGGCCACCCTCGCCGCCCGGGTGAATCGGGAGCTCCCCTTCATGGCCACGGAGACCCTGCTGATGGAGGCCGCGCTGCGGGGAGGCGACCGCCAGGAGCTGCACGAGAAGATCCGCCAGTACAGCCTGCAAGCCCAGGAGACCCTGGAGACCGGGGGGGACAACCCCCTCGTCGGCCTGATCGTGGGCGACCCCGACTTCCGGCTGACCCGGCAGGAGGTGGAGCCCTGGCTCGACCCCGTGGCCTTCACCGGCCGCTCGGCCCAGCAGGTGGACGAGTTTCTCGAAGAGGTCGTGGCGCCCGCGCTGGCGGGGACCGAGGCGGCGGCGGTCGCGGCGCCGCGGGTGTAGGTTCCCTCATCACCCCAACCTCTTCTCCATGAACAAAAGACAAAAATAGAGGGTGTCGATCGCAGAGGTTAAAAGCGAGATTTGGTCCAAGAAGAATTCCACAGGCGGCGCCATGTACAGGTCGGCTGCTGAGATACGTGGAAATAGCCTGATCGATCTACATGGAGAAGCGCAAATGCCACGCTATACAATCCGCGACAAAGAGGGCAATGTGGAGGGATACTTGGATACCGACGAGCCATATGACACGTACAACCCTCCACAAGGCGTACATTCAGACAACGTTGACCACCCTCAAGCTGCATTGCACATTGTGATTTTCTCTCTTATAATTGCCTTCTTTTCAGGTGCTTACAATAATCGGATCGGGTGGGGGGCAGCTATTGGACTTGCCGTATTTAGCGTTCTTTATTTTGTATGGATTGTCATTAACGACAAATAACCTGTGCTCCGGGGACATAGTCAAGCTTGAAAAGCTTACCACTCTGGGTGGCCGCCAGCCAAAGGGCTCTTCAGTCAGCCACGCAGAAAGTCGATATACATCTGACGGAATAGAGCAACCGTAGGGCGTCGATCTCCTTGCATTGCTGCAGCGGCGGCGCGGTCGTACCCGCTACCCGGTCTCGGGCGAAGGCGCAGAAATGGCGGCAGGCCGTAGCGCATCGCAATGCTGTTGACCCAAAGTCGGGCAGTGCGTCCGTTACCATTGGCGAATGGGTGAATGCGAACCCATTCCGAATGAGCCCATGCACCCAAGGTAATGATCGCCGCCAAATCGTCAGCGGTCAGATCCCGACCGGGTTTGATCAGGTCGTCCAACTCAGCGATTGCCAGCCTGAGAGGCTGTGAAGAAATTCCGGATAGGCGGTTCCTCTCGACTCGTGTTCATGAGACACTTCGTTCATGAGCGAGACACTGTTCCCTATTCCCGAGCCA
>Ga0136846_1231390_pt1 | contig 54486 bp, 54 predicted proteins | sample HopSoiMetagenom2_FD_96841 | JGI IMG/M metagenome (GOLD analysis project Ga0136846, IMG submission 96841) | Grasslands soil microbial communities from Hopland, California, USA - 2 Assembly 2016 (version 4) | ecosystem: Environmental > Terrestrial > Soil > Grasslands | place: USA: Hopland...
GGCGGCGCGCTCTCCGATCGGTTCGGGAGAAAGCCGCTCATCCTCGCGGGCTGGGCGGTCTACGCGGCGGTCTACCTCGGCTTCGGCAGAGCCACGGAGACGTGGCACGCGTGGGCGCTGTTCCTCGCGTACGGCACGTTCTTCGGGCTTACGGAAGGCACGCAGGCGGCCTTGATCGCCGACCTGGTTGGACAGGCGCGACGTGGCACGGCCTACGGCTGGTATTCCCTCGCGATCGGCATCGGAGCGCTGCCGGCGTCAGTTCTGTTCGGGTTGGTGTGGGACCGTGTAAGTCCGCGTGCGGCGTTCGACCTTGGGGCCACGCTCGCGCTCGCGGCGGCCGTGGTTCTGCTCGCAGTGAGACCGCAGCCGACCGCGAACACCTAACGTGGTACCGTCGCCACGACGGGCGACGACGCCGTGACCCTTCGGATGAACGCGTCGATGGCTCCGTAATAGCGCACACGATCGGCGGTGTACGCATCCGCATGCCCGGCGTTCAGCTCGACGAACTCTTTCGGCTCGGAAGCCGCGGCGAACAGCTTTCTTCCGTGCTCGATCGGGATCGTCCGGTCGTTGCGCGCGTGGAGGAACAGCTTGGGGAGCCGCAGCGCTCCAACCTTGTCGATCGACGCAAACCGGCTGCTGGCGATGAGCCGGATCGGAAGCACCGGAAAGACTTCCTGCCCACGGTCAGCGACTGAGGTGTAGGCGTCCTCGATGATCAGGCCGGCGGCGCTCACCTGCCGCGCGAGCTCGATCGTGACGCCGGTACCTAACGAATGGCCGAACAGCACGATGCGCGATGGAGGGACGTGCAGCGAGTCCGTGAGGTACCGGTAGCCGGCTGCGGCATCCGCGTACACGCCGGCTTCGCTCGGGCTGCCCTCGCTCGCACCGAAGCCTCGATAATCGTAGGCGAAGAGGTTTACGCCGAGGTCGCGGAACCACGCGTAGAACTGCGGCCTGCCGCCGTAGCCGATGTTGCCGTAGTTGCCGTGCGAGATGAGCACCCAGGGCGCATCTGGTGTAGCCCGAGCGGCGGGGATGATCCATGCCGAGAGCGTCGTGGAATCAGCGGCCTTGAACGAGACGGCTCGCTCGTGCAGTGCGAGCGAAGCGTCAGGCGGATCTACCGCGCGCGCGCCCGGTTGATACACGAGGCGTGGCTCGTACAGTCGTATGCCGATAATGGCGGCCACGTAGGCCACACAGAGAATGATCGCGACCACCTTCAGGGCGCTGAGCACGTGTGACCGACCGCCTCTTCAGCAGCAGCGCGAGCCGGGTCTCGAGTACCGGCTCTCGAGACGCTGGCGCATGAACTCGTCGCGCGACATGACCGCGCAGCCCGGGTGGTGGGATTCCATGTGCGCAACGTACCGATCGTAGTCCGGGGCGCCGATGATGGAGCGTATCACGCGCAGGACGCGCTCGAGCCGGGCTTGCAGCGACGATGGCCGATGGTCGATGGCCGACGACGGAGTCAGCGTCCTCATTTACTTGTGCTCCCCGGGATTCGCGGCAGCGGGCCCGCGTTTGGCCAGATGCGTCTCGAACAGCTCGAAGATTCTTCGATACTCATCCGCCCACGACGACGGCCGCACGAATCCGTGGTCCTCCACTGGATACGGTGCGAGCTCCCAGTTCGTTTTCCCGAGCTCGATGAGCCGTTGCGTGAGACGAACGATGTCCTGGAAATGTACGTTCACGTCCACCATCCCGTGCGCCATGAGAAGTGGATCCTCCAAACCCTGCGCGAAGTAGATGGGCGACGATCGGTGATACGCGATGGAGTCGTCCTGCGGCTGGTTGAGGATGCGCGCCGTGTACGGATGGTTGTAATGGGCCCAGTCGGTGACGCTGCGCAGCCCGGCACCGGCGCCGAAATGCTTTGGCTCGGTGAACAGTGCCATGAGCGTGATGAATCCGCCGTAGCTGCCTCCGTAGATGCCGACGCGCTCAGGGTCGATGCCGAACTCCTTCTGCAGGTAGCGCGATCCATCCACGTTGTCCTGCAGATCGCGCCCACCCATCCACCGGTAGATTGCGGTTCGCCAATCTCGCCCGTAACCCGCGGATCCCCGGTAGTCGATGTCGAGCACGACGTAGCCCTTCGACGCGAGGTACTGGTTGAACATGTACTCGCGCGAGTAGCTGGACCAATAGTTGTGAACGTTGTGCAGGTAGCCGGCTCCATGCACGAAGATCACTCCGGCCCCGTTAGGCTGGGCGCCGACGTCTTTCGGCCGGTAGATCCGCGCGGGAACCTGCACGCCGTCGGATGCCGGGATACGTACGATCTCCGGCGTGATCCAGTGAAACGCCAGCCACTCGGCGGTAGGCGACGTGGTGAGCTGCGTGGCGGCTGCGCCGGCGCGGTACGGCATGACGAACAGCTCCGGCGGGCGATTCGCGGACGAATAGACGTCGGCAAGCAACGTCCCGTCCGGCGACACGACGACGTTATGACCGCCGGCCTTCGTCGTGATCCGTTCGCGGGAGCCTCCCGCGACCGGCATGCGATAGAAGTGCTGCTCGAACGGCGACGCCTCACTCGTGTGCAGCTCGAACGAGCGCTTGTCTGCCGACAGCTGCGCGCCGGTCACTTCCCATTTGCCGCTCGTGAGCTGTCGACGGTCCTGGCCGTTCGGGTCCATCGTGTAGAGGTGGGCGTAGCCGTCCGCCTCCGACACGAACCAGACGCGTTTGCCACCGTCGTACCAGCCGCCGCACCCATAGCACGGTCCGCCCACCCACGCGCTGTCGCGCAGCGTGTCCAGGGTTTCGAGCTTGCCTGTCGCCGCTTCGAACTTGTGGATGTAGCGCGACTTGTAGTTCCGTGCCTCGGCGAATATCAGCGCGGCGCTCCCGTCATCGCTCCAGCCTAACGTGGTCACCTGCGACGGCGGTTTCGTGGTGTCCGCGGGAACGACCTGCAGCCAGGTGAGGTCGCCGCTCGGCAGCTTCATGTAGGCAACGCGGCCGCCCGACTGCGCGTCGCCGACCTTCGTGCGCACGGTGAGCTCTTCCGTGTATCCGCTCGTCGTGACGTAGTTCGGAACTCGCGTCTGGGTGGCCTTGTCGGCGGTCACCGAGGTTACCAGCAGCAGCGCGTTCGCGGTCGGCGACACGGAGAGGGACGCAATGCGCTCGTTCGTGCCCAGGTAGAATGGCTTCACCCGCAGCGCTTCACGCGCTTTCTGCTCGGCCTTCCGAACGCTGTCGGCGCGAACGCGGTCGCGGATCACGTCGAAGAGCTCGCGCTGCTGCTCCTCGAGTGTCCCGCGCTGACCTTCGGCTTTTGCCGAGTCCTTGGGCGCTGGCCCGGACCTAACGTCGGTCAATTGCCGAACGAGGCCGCCGTCCAGGTCGATCGAGAAGACGTTGTTCTCGCGCACGAAGAACACGCGGCGGCCGTCAGCGGAGAAATGCGGGTCGCGTTCTTCGGCGACGGTCTCGGTCAGCCGCCGAACTGCGCCGGAGGGCAGCGAGACGATGTAGAGGTCGCCCTGTGCGGAGACCACGCGTGAGCGACGGTCGCGCGCGAGGTCGCCGGTCTCGAGCAGCGCACTTACGCTGTCGAGCTGCGCGTCAGGCACTCGCTCCGGAGTCGAGCCTCCGCTCGCACGAACGCGATAAAGATGCGTCGGTTCGCGCCAGTCGGTGCCGGGCGGGTTCCACTGGAAGTAGAGCCACCGGCCGTCGGCACTCCATTGCACGCGCTGCGGCTCGCGGCCGTAGAGCTCGGGGCCGCGCATGATGCTCGGAATACTGAACTCAAACGCCTTCGTCGCTAGCGGCTGTGCGGAAACGACGCCGCCACACACCAGGGAGCTGACGATCAGCGAGATACGGCCAGTCGAACGCATAACGAATTCAAGTGAATGGCAGCTGCCTGCTAGCCCTACGCGCCCGACCCAGACAGCCAGTCCCGCGTCGGCCAGTCCCCAGTCGCTAATCCCCTGCAACCGCAACGCGACCCTCGAATGGTACCTCCGAGCTCACCGCCGGCTTCGTCCCACGCACCACCGACCACCACTCCTTGGCCGAGTCGGCGAGAATAACGAGAACGCTGAGCGCGAAGAACGCGGCGACCGCCGCATCCACGCGGTCGTTCCAGATAATCCGTGAGGCATCCGCCAGCGTCTTCACACCCTTCGGCGGCACGCCCTGCGCCACCTGCTGCGCGAACAGGCTCGCGTGCGCCAGGAAGCCGAGCCGCGGGTCCGGCGAGAAAATCTTCGTGTAGGCCGCGGACATCGTCACGATCGCGAGCCACGCGAGCGGCAGCAGTGTGACCCACGCGTACCGCTGCTTGCCCGTCTTGATGATCACCGTCGTTCCCACACACAGGGCCACCGTGGCGAGCAGCTGGTTCGCGATCCCGAACAGCGGCCAGAGCGAGTTGATCCCGCCTAACGGGTCGATGACGCCCTGGTAGAGGAAGTGCCCCCACATCGCGACGAATATCGCGCTCGAGAGCAGGATCGCCGGATACCACGACGTCCTGCCGAACGGCTCCCACAAGTGCTTGCCGAGATCCTGCAGCATGAACCGGCCGACGCGCGTGCCGGCGTCGAGCGTCGTCAGGATGAACAGCGCCTCGAACATGATCGCGAAGTGATACCAGAGCGCCATCGCGGTCGAGCCGCCGAGCACGTTCGAGAAGATGTGCGCCATGCCCACCGCGAGACTCGGCGCGCCGCCCGTGCGGGAGAGGAGCGATGCCTCGCCCACGTTGCGCGCGAGCGTCTGAATCTCTTCCGGCTGGAGCACGAATCCCCAATTCCGAATCGCCTCGGCCGCGCTGGCTGCCGTCGTGCCGATCGCGCCCGCCGGTGCGTTGATCGCGAAGAACACGCCCGGGCTCAGCACGCACGCGGCAATCAGGGCCATCATCGCCACCATCGACTCGAGCAACATGCCGCCGTAGCCGATCATCCGCGCGTCGGGTTCGCGCTCGAGCAGCTTCGGCGTCGTACCTGACGATACCAGCGCGTGGAACCCGGAGATCGCGCCGCACGCGATCGTGATGAACGCGAACGGGAACAGCTTGCCGGCGAACACCGGGCCGGTGCCGTCGACGAAGCGGGTGAGGGCCGGCATCTGCAGCGGCGGCAGCACGACGAGAATCCCGAGCGCGAGCGCGAACACGACGCCGAGCTTCACGAATGCCGAGAGATAGTCGCGCGGCGCGAGCAAGAGCCACACTGGCAGCACCGATGCGAGGAACCCGTACCCCATGATCAGAATCGCGAGCGACTTCCGGTTCATGGTGAACATCGGCGCGAGCTCGGGGTTCGCGGCCACGGCACGCCCGACGTACAGCGCCACGATGAGCAGCACGAGCCCCATCGCCGTCGCCTCGAGCACGCGATGCGGCCGGATCCACTTGAGGTAGCCACCCATCAGGAGGGCGATCGGAACCGTCAGGCCAACGGTCACGACGCCCCACGGGCTTTCGCTGAGCGCGTTCACGACGACGAGTGCGAGCACCGCGATCAGGACGATCATGATCCCAAGCACGGCGATCAGCGCGGTGAATCCCGCGACGGGCCCGATCTCGTCTTTCGCCATCTGGCCGAGCGATTTCCCGTTTCGCCGAACGCTCGAGGCGAGGATCACGAAGTCCTGAACCGCGCCGCCGAGCGCGACGCCGACGAGAATCCAGATCATCCCGGGCAGGAAACCAAACTGCGCGGCGAGCGTCGGTCCTACGAGTGGCCCGGGTCCGGCAATCGCGGCGAAGTGGTGGCCGAACACGACCCACCGGTTCGTCGGGACGTAGTCTCGCCCATCGTTCAACCGCTCGGCAGGCGTTTTTCGGTTCGCGTCGAGCGCAAAGATCTTCGACGCGATGAACTTGCTGTAAAAGCGGTACGCGATGAGGTACGTGCACACCGCCGCCGTCACGAGCCATGCCGCGCTGACCTGTTCGCCGCGCGAGAGCGCGAGCCATGCGAACGCACCTGCGCCCGCAACGGCGACCAGAAGCCACCCGATCCACGAGAGCAACTTGCCCATGCGCGTGCCGTCCCTTGGGTTTTGTTGCCGCCAAATTGGTCCGTCGTCACAGCGGAATCAACCGCGCGCTCACCGAGCGGGTGCCGCGGTTTCTACAGCATGGTTACCTTTGCTCTACCATTCACCGACCGTGACCGCCGCCTCATTCCTCCTCCGAATCGCAGCGCGCAGTAGCGCGCTCGTGCTTGTCGCGGCCTGCGCGCGTCCTGCCGCGACGCAAACTCCGGCGACGAATCCAACTCCGGCGCCGCACGCGCAAACCGGCGTGCCCGCGCAGGGCACCCCGGGTGGCATCCTCGCCTCGTTCGTCACGGAGGCGATGATCGTGCTCCCGGCGCAGCGGCTTCACGTGTCGGTCCCCGATTGGGCCGACAAGGTGGGCGACCCGCGTGCGTATCTCGGAACGTTCGACGACGAGTTCGCGTTCGCCATCCGCGACCACGGCCTCAAGGTCCACTGGGCATTCCCGCCGGACCTGGCGCGATCGGCGCGACGGAATCCCGGATATACCGCGGATCCGTACGAGCTGACGCTCGCTCCGCTGCCACCCGTCGAGCGCGACCCGGACAAGCTCATCGCAGACCCGCTCGCCGGGCAGCTGCGGACGTTCACGGGTTTGTTCGACGCGCGTTATGCACTCGTGCCCGTGGAGCTCGCGCTCGTTCCGGATCCCGCCGGAGGGCACGCGGCACTCCATGTCGTCATCATCGATACGCGCGCGGCCCGCGTGATGTGGAAGGGCGACATCGCGAGCGATGGCGTGCGCGACTTCTCGCCCGCGATGGCGGCCGGAATCGCCGGCCGCCTCGCTGACCTCTTTACTCCTGCTCGCTGAGCTGAACGCATATGGCTGTACCCTGCACGCTCATCCCTGGTGACGGCATCGGGCCCGACATCACCGACGCGACGGTCCGCATTCTCGAAGCGGCTGGCGCCACGTTCGAGTGGGATCGGCGCCTCGCCGGGATGGCGGCAGTCGACAAGTTCGATGATCCGATGCCGGACGAGACGATCGAGTCCATCAAGCGCACCGGACTCGCCCTCAAGGGGCCACTCGAGACACCGGTGGGCGGCGGGTACCGATCCGTGAACGTCGCGCTGCGCCGCACGTTCGATCTGTACGCGAACGTTCGACCGGCGCGCTCGGTCGTGCCCGGCGGTCGCTTCGACAACGTGGACATCGTGCTCGTCCGCGAAAACACCGAGGGACTCTATTCGGGCGTCGAACACTTCATCGCGATCGGCGCGGATCCACGGGCTGCGGCGGAGTCGACGGCCGTGGTCACTCGCTACGGGTCAGAGCGCATCATCCGCTACGCGTTCGAGTACGCGCTCGCGCACGGCCGAAAAAAAGTGACGGTGGTCCACAAGGCGAACATCCTGAAGATGACGGGCGGCCTCTTTCGAGAAGTGGGAATGGAGATCGCAAAGGAGTTCGCCGGGCGCGTCGACTACGACGAGCGCATCGTCGACGCGATGGCGATGCAACTCGTGATCAAGCCCGAGATGTTCGATGTCGTCGTCACCACGAACCTGTTCGGTGACATTCTCTCCGACCTGATCTCGGGTCTGGTCGGCGGACTCGGACTAGCTCCGGGCGCGAACCTCGGAGCGAACGCCGCCATCTTCGAGGCCGTTCACGGTACCGCGCCCGACATCGCGGGAAAGGGCGTCGCGAACCCCGGCGCGCTCGTGTACGCGGCGTGCCTCATGCTCGAGCATCTCGACGATCACCCGCGCGCGCGCCGCATTCGCGACGCGATGGAGAGTGTGATCCGCGAGCGAAAGACCGTCACGCGCGATCTCGGCGGGACCGCGACGACGGCGCAGTTCACCGACGCCATCATCGCTCGCCTCGCTTGACGCGGCAGGCCGACCGATGGTGACGGTGTTCCACGTCTCTGACCTGCATTTCGGTCGCCCGTTCGTACCCGAGCAGATCGAAGCCATCGAGACGATCATCCAGGAACGCCGGTTCGATGTCGTCGCCATCTCGGGTGATCTCTCACAGCGCGCGCGCTCGGGAGAGTTCCAGCGGGCTCAGGCCTTCATCCGCGATGCGAACAGAGTAAGCAAGACGATCGTCGTGCCGGGCAATCACGACGTCCTCTGGTGGAAAGCCCCGTTCGGCATCGGCGATGGCGAACGCCCGTACGAGAATTATCGGCGATACATCTCGGAGGATCTCGAGCCGGTGCTGCGCGTACCCGGCGCGACGTTCGTCGGCCTGAACTCCGCGCACGGCGTAACGCGTCACACGCTCACGTGGCGGCTCCGCGACATCTCGATCATCGGGGCCATTCGTCGACCGCAAGTCGATCACGCTCGCGAAGAGTTCGAAGGCTCACCGTCGGAGGACGCGCGCGTCATCGTCATGCATCACAATCCGGTGAAAGGCGAGCTGTCGGGGCGACACGGCCTCAAGGACACGCGCAAGGTGCTCGGCGCGTTCGCGACGATCGGTGTCGACCTCGTGCTTTGCGGCCACGACCATCAGGAAGCCGTGCATTACATCGAGCACACACAGAAGGGCACGGTGATCTCGACGGCTGGCACGGTGTCGAGTCGCTCTCGCGGCGGTCGCCCATCATCGACTAACGTAATTACCATTCGACACGAGACCATCGAGGTCGCCACGCTCGTGTGGTCGGCGGCCGAGAAGACATTCACCCCAGGACCGTCACGGTGCTTCGATCGTTAGGCCGGCTGTTCACGCGGCCGCACGACCAGCTCGCACTCCCGCTCGATGCCGCGCCGCGGAACGCGACCGAGCTGCTCGCGCGGTTGCGAGCGCTCGGGTTGAGCGGCATCGATCGCTGTCGTCTCACGCGAAATCGCGCCGTCATGGTGAGCTATCGCGGTCGTGAGCTTCGCGTGCACGAGGGATACCTCACCGCGCCGCCGGAGGTGTTGGCTGCCGTCGTTACCTTCGTGAGCGGGCGCACGGCGGCTTCTCGCCGACTCGCTCGTCGCCGTATTCTCGCGTACCCGATCGCGCGTGCTCCTCGAGCGCGGCGACCGGACGCGCCACACCCGGACGACGCGCCGCTCGCGAAGCGACTCGTGGAGTGGCATCGCCGCTACAACGACCGCCACTTCGACGGCGCGCTCAAGTCCGTCCCCGTGCGGGTCTCGCGTCGCATGCGCGCGCGACTCGGCCACTACATGTCCGCGGCTCCATCGGGCGAGCCAGCGGAGATCGTGGTGAGTCGCCGCCACATTCGTCGCCACGGCTGGGAGGAAGCGCTGCACACGCTGCTGCACGAGATGGTGCACCAGTGGCAGGACGAGACGGGTCACCCGATCGATCACGGCCGCATGTTCCGCGCGAAAGCACGTGAGGTTGGCGTGGTCCCGTCGGCGCGCCGAACGGTCACGCCACTGCGTTCACGTCGCGATGCTCCCGCGCAGAAGAACGCGCCTGCCGCGGCGCAGCATCTGTCGCTGAAGGCCGCACGCGAAGAATAGGACTCGGGACATCGGGACTCGGGACTAGGCCGGGAGCCTTCTATCGCCCAGCAATTTTTCTCGGCAGTAATAGCTTCCCGGCCGAGTCCCGATGTCCCGAGTCCTCAGTCCTTAGTTAGCTTTCCCGCCATGCCCACACCAACCGATTTCTACGACATCGACAGCGTCCTCGCCGAAGAAGAGCGCGCTGTTCGCGACAGCGTTCGACAGTTCGTCAACGACAAAGTCCTTCCGATCATCGGCCAGTGCTACGTCGACGGACGCTTTCCCAAGGAGCTCATCCCCGAGATGGCGTCGCTCGGCGTCCTCGGCGCGAACCTGCCCGAGGAGTATGGCTGCGCGGGGCTGAACAACGTCGCGTACGGCCTGATCATGCAGGAGCTCGAGCGCGGCGACTCGGGGATTCGCTCGTTCGCGTCGGTGCAGGGCGCGCTCGTGATGTATCCGATCTACGCGTTCGGCTCCGATGAGCAGAAGCGGAAATGGCTGCCCGCGTTGGCAAAGGGCGAAGCCATTGGTTGTTTCGGCCTGACGGAACCGGACTACGGCTCGAACCCGGCCGGCATGGTCACGATGGCGCGCGAGCAGAACGATGGCACGTGGGTGCTCAACGGCGGGAAGATGTGGATCACCAACGGATCGCAGGCCAACGTTGCAGTCGTTTGGGCCAAGACCAACGGTGACAAGTCCGACAAGTCGATTCGAGGTTTCGTCGTCCCGACGAATGCGAAGGGCTTCACGGCGAAGGACCAGAAGGGCAAGCTCTCGCTCCGTGCCTCGGACACGAGTGAGCTCGTCTTTCAGGACGTATGCCTCAGCGCCGACGCGATTCTCCCGAAGTCGGGAGGGCTCAAGAGCCCGCTCATGTGCCTCACGCAGGCGCGCTACGGCATTTCGTGGGGCGCGATTGGCGCCGCGATGGCGTGCTACGAGGAAGCGCTGTCGTACTCGCGGAACCGCGTGATGTTCGACAAGCCGCTCGCCGCGTTCCAGCTGCAGCAGGCGCGCCTGGCCGAGATGGTGAGCGAGATCGTGAAGGCGCAGCTCGTGTCGCTCCATCTCGGACGACTGAAGGACCTCGGCAAGATGACGCCGCAGCAGGTCTCGCTGGCGAAGCGCAACAACGTCAACATGGCGACGAACATTGCGCGCGAAGCACGACGGCTTCTTGGCGCGAACGGCATCCTCGCCGAGTATGCGTCAATGCGTCACATGGCCAACCTGGAGAGCGTCTACACGTACGAGGGAACCCACGACGTGCACACGCTGATCCTCGGCCAGCCCGTGACAGGAATCAACGCCTTCAACTGATCGCCACGCCGGGTCGTGGGTGTGTGATCGGTCGTCGCCTCTGGACCATCGCGGCGGTTGTCGTGATGGCCGCCGGACGCCTCGCGGCGCAGCAGCCGAACCCGCAACAGCCGGCGCCGCCGCCGCATGTCGCTCCCCCATGGCGGATGAGCATCCGCGCCGACAATGACGCGTTCAACTTCTGGCGCGGGATCCATGACCGGCCCGACAAGGAATACACGAACGGCGACGAGGTGACCGTCGAGGTGTCGGCGGCGCCGTGGTGGGGTCGCCGTTTCGCGAGCCAGCTCGAGCCGTGCAAGGGTACTGAGCCGTCGGGCACCCGCTGCCTAACGACCGCGTTGTCTCTCGGGCAGGACATGTACACGCCCAAGCCGAGCCGCGAGCCGCGCGAAACGACGGATTGGCAGGACGACCGGCCGTATGCCGCCTGGCTGTACGCGAGCGGCGAGGCGCGCGTGCTCAGCGAGGAGTCCATGCGAACGGTGAGCCTGGCGCTCGGTGTCGTCGGGCCGCCGGCGTTAGGGGAGCTCGCGCAGCGGACTGCCCACAGGCTCTCCGGCGTGTACGACCAGGACCCGATTGGTTGGGACACCCAGGTCGGCTTCGAGCCCGGCATCATGCTGTCGGCGCGGAGCGTACGTCGTTTCGTCGGCCGCTTGCCGTCGGGGCGTGCGGTCGTGGACTTCACTCCGCAGATCGGCGGATCGTTCGGGAACGTCCTGACCGAGGCGGAAGGCGGTTTCCAGCTTCGCGCCGGCACGAACCTCTCGAGTCCCTGGTGGACGAACGGAACCGGTCGCGCGCCGGTCGAGCTATACGCCCTCGGCGGCGTTCGGGGCGAGGCAGTGGCCCACAACATCACGCTCGACGGCAACACGTCAGGCACCACGCGCCGCGTGGATCGCGTGCCGCTCGTCGGCGAATACTCCGTGGGCGTGGGCGGCCGGTTTGGCGGATTCCTCGCCGAGTGGCGAGCCGTGACGCGAAGCCGCGAGTACACGACCGGCCCGATGGAGCACGCGTACAGCACGCTGTTCGCCAGCTACGAAGTGCCGGTGCACCTGGGTCGCTGACGCGGCTTCCGCGCCCCTTCACGGCCGTCTACCTTTTCTTGTGAAATCCTTCACAAGCGAGGTACGACGGTGAAGATCGCCGTCTGCATCAAGCGCGTCCCCGAGATGGACGTGCGCTTCAAGATCGCGCCCAGCGGGACCAGCGTCGACGAGACCGGGCTCAAATGGGACATGAGCGACTTCGACGGCTATGCCGTCGAGGCGGCGCTCCAGCTGACCGAAAAGCTCGGGAACGGCGAAGTCGTCGTCGTGACTGTGGGGCCGGATGCGGCACAGGAGACGCTTCGCAAGGCGCTCAGCATGGGGGTGACGCGTGCCGTCCACCTCAAGGTAGACGCCATCCCGTTCGACAACTTCGCCATCGCCAGGGCGCTTGCCACTGAGCTTCAGGGCGGCGGCTATGATCTCATCCTGTTCGGCAAGATGTCGATCGATTCGTCGAACGGCGCGGTCGGTCCCATCACCGCCGAGCTGCTGAATCTGCCGTGCGTGGCGGCGGCGTCGAAGCTCGAGATCGCGAACGGGAAGGGAACTGCTCGCCGCGAGCTCGAGGGCGCGGCCGAGCTGCTCGAGTTCCCGCTGCCGGCTGTCGTGAGCATCGACGAAGGCGTGGCGCGCCCGCGCTATCCGTCGCTCAAGGGCATCATGGCGGCGAAGAAAAAGCCGCTCGAGGTGAAGCCCGCGCAGCTCGGGGACCTTCGCATGACCGTATCGACGATGGCGCTTCCACCGGACCGCCCACCCGGCCGGATCCTCGGCGAAGGCGTTGCCGCGGTGCCCGAGCTCGTCCGACTCCTGCAGACCGAGGCGAAGGTTCTCTGATGGCCAACAACATTCTGGCGTTCGCCGAGTCGCGTGGTGGTGACCTGCGAAAGGTCGCGTACGAGGCGGTGACGGCCGCGCGCGCGTTGGCCGACGCCACCGGGGGCGAAGTCCACGCCGTGGTGGCCGGGCCGTCGGGTATTACCGCGAAGGCTGGCGCGTTAGGCACGTACGGCGCCGACGCGGTGACGGTCGTGGAGCACCCGGCGTTCGCCGACTACAACCCCGAGGCCCTGGCGGCGTTCGTCGCTGAACGTGCCAAGGGCGGCGGATATCGCGTAGTGGTGCTGATCGCGTCGGCGCAGGGGAAAGACCTCGCGCCACGCGTGGCGGGTAAGCTAGGCGTCCCCCTCGCGTCTGACCTAACGACCATTCGACTCGACGGTGATAAGGTCGTGGGCACCCACCCGGTGAACACGGGCAAGGTCATCGCGACGGTGACGCTGACGGCAAATCCCGCGGTCGTGTCACTTCGCCCGGGCGCGGTGACGGCAGCCGAGAAGCCGCGTACCGCGCGCATCGAGACCGCCGCACCTGCCGGCGATCCGGCGGCGTCGCGCGTGAAGGTGACGCAGACGATCGCAGGCAACACGGCGAAGCTCGATCTCGGCGACGCCCCGGTCATCGTGAGTGGTGGCCGAGGCCTCAAGGCTGCAGAGAACTTCAAGCTGGTCGAGGAGCTCGCGGCGGCATTCGGCAACGCGGCCGTTGGCGCCACGCGCGCAGTGACGGACGACGGGTGGCGCCCGCACAGCGATCAGATCGGGCAGACGGGCCGACAGGTGAGCCCGAACCTCTACGTTGCTGTCGGGATCTCTGGCGCCATTCAGCATCTTGCCGGCATGCGCACGTCGAAGACGATCGTGGCGATCAACAAGGATCCCGAGGCGCCGATCTTCAAGGTCGCGGACTACGGGATCGTGGGCGACGTGCTCGAGGTCGTCCCCGCGTTGACGGCTGCGGTGAAGGCGGCGAAGGGCCATTGACGGGAACGGGGAACCGGGAACAGAAACTCCGCGAGGAGTCACAGTTCCCGGTTCCCCGTTCCCGGTTCCCGATTAGTATCACCGCATGACCCAGAACGTCCTCTTCCTTCTCGTTCTCGTCGCGGCGCTCGGCTTCTTCTCGTACAACGCGCAACGCCTCGTTCGCTACCTCACCACCGGTCACGACGAGCACCGCACCGACCATCCGTGGACGCGGCTGCGCAACGTCGTCGTCATCGGGATCGGGCAATCGAAGATCCTCCGCGAGCCGTTCGCCGGCATTCTGCACGCGTCGGTGTTCTGGGGGTTCGTCATCCTGACGCTCGGGTCGATCGAGATTCTCGCGCGCGGAGTATTCCCCGCGTTCGGTTTCGATCGGATGCTACCGACGCCCGTACACGGGCTATTTCTGCTGTCGCAGGAGTTATTCGCGGGGCTCGTGCTCGCCGCCGTCGTCGTGCTGCTGTATCGCCGGCTGGTCATCAAGCCGCGCCGACTCCAGGGCGACAAGGTTCATTCGGGCGACGCCGTCTTCATCCTGTCGATGATCGCGGCGCTCATGGTGACGCTCTTCCTGAGCGCGACGTTTGATCGCGTCGTGGAAGCGCGCCACGCGGCGGCGTTCCAACCGATCTCCAGCGTGCTGGCGCTGGTGTTCGGCGGTGTTTCTCCCGGTACCGCCCGCTCGATCGCGACGGCGAGCACGTGGAGTCACGCGCTACTGTTGCTCGCGTTCCTCAACTACCTCCCGTACTCGAAGCACCTCCACGTCATCACGTCGCTGCCTAACACGTTCTTCTCGAACACCAGCGGGCCCGGGCAGGTCGGCGTCATGCGTCCAATGGACCTCGAAGCCGAGGGAGTCGAGACCTTCGGTGCGTCCGACGTGAAGGACCTCTCGTGGAAGAACCTGCTCGACGGGTACTCGTGCACCGAGTGTGGCCGATGCACGGCCGCATGTCCGGCGAACATCACCGGGAAGCCGCTGAGCCCGCGCAAGATCGTCGTCAACGTCAGGCAGCGCACCATGGAGATCGCGCCGCTGCTGAAAGGTGATCGGGCCGAGGCGGCGCACGCGGTGCTCGCGGGCGGCGAAGGCGACGACGCCGGCGGCGGAACGGTCGGCGAGCGCGTGGGCCATCGACTGCTCGACACCTACATCACCGAAGACGAGCTGTGGGCGTGCACGTCGTGTCGGGCGTGCGTGCAGGAGTGCCCGGTTTCGATCGACCAGCTCGACGTGATCAACGAGCTGCGTCGAAACCTCGTGCTCACCGAGTCGCGTTTCCCGGAGGAGATCCAGCCCGCGTTCGAGGCGATGGAGCGGAACGGCGCGCCGTGGAAATTCCAGCCGGCGGATCGCGGGCGATGGGCCGACGGCCTCGGCGTCACGACGATGGCCGAATTTGCCGAGCGCAACGAGCGGCCGGACGTGCTCTTCTGGGTCGGGTGCATGGCGTCGTTCGACGATCGCGCGAAGAAGATCGCCGTCGCGTTCGCGCGCATTCTCAATGCAGCCGGTATTCGGTTCGCGATCCTCGCGCAGGAAGAGTCGTGTAACGGCGACCCGGCGCGACGCATGGGGAACGAATACCTCTACCAGATGCTCGCCCGGCAGGCGATCGAGACGCTCGATCGGTATCACGTGACGACGATCGTCACCACGTGCCCGCACTGCTTCCACCAGATCGGCAACGAGTATCCACAGCTGGGTGGGCACTACGAGGTCATTCACCACTCGACGTACATCGAGCGGCTACTGCAACAGGAACTCGTTCCGCTCCGCACGGAGAACGGAAAGCAGCTGGTCGTCGCGTATCACGACAGCTGCTACCTGGGTCGCTACAACGATGTCTACGACGCGCCGCGCGAGACGCTCAAGCGCGCGCTGCCGGTGGTGACGGTCGCGGAGCCGCCGCGGAATCGTAGCCGGGGACTCTGCTGCGGCGCAGGCGGCGGCCGCATGTGGATGGAAGAACGCGTGGGCAAGCGCATCAATGTCGAGCGCACCGAGGAGCTGCTGGGCACGGGCGCGGACGCGTTGGCCGTCGCCTGTCCGTTCTGCATGACGATGATCTCCGATGGCGCGAAGGCGCTGGGCAGCGACGTGCCCGTCTACGACATCGCTGAGGTCGTCGCCGGACAGCTCGAGCGGTAAGACCGATGACGAAATACGAACGACCCACAACCCGAAACCAGCGACTCGGGAAGACATCGCGATCAAACTTCCCGAGTCGTTAGTTCTTGGTAAACGGTCGCTGGTACTTCGTCATCAGTCGTGTCCTCCATCCATCCGTTTCCGGTGCTCGGCTTCCTCCTGCGTCTCCTCCACGATCACCGTTAGGCGCCCGCGCTGAATGTGCGCCGAGATGGGCCGCTTGCAGCGAGGGCAGGTGGTCGACCCCATCCGCTGCAGCGCTTCGCGATCCACGGGGTTTCCGCAGCCCGGACAATGCACGGCGATCCCGAGCGGCGGCCGTGACGGCGTGATGAGGTGGAGTCGCGGTGTCGCCGCAGTTCGGGCGCTCGCGGCGGCGGGAACTGCCTCCGTCGATTTCGGCGTCGCCTGAGGCTTACGTTCCGCCGCCGCGTCGAGTCGACGCCCGGCTGCCGCGAGGAACACCCGCTCGCGAGGCGTCATGCGGGCCAGATCGGCCGGCGAGACGAGGCCTTGCCTGACGAGTGCGTCGGCGGCCGCGGACGGCATCGAAGCCGCGAGCGCCTCCATCTGCGCCTCCTCGACACGCGAGTCGGACACGAGCGACCGCACGTTGCGGCCGACCCATTTGATCAGGCCGTACGCGATGCCGACCATGGCAAAGGCTTCTGCGCCGTACTTGAAGCTGACCGCCATGCAGGAAGGGACAGGGACAGAGCGTGGACCACCTCTACCCAAGACGCCCCACGTCAGGCGTGGGTTACCGCCGACGAACCTCGTAGAGGTCGATCGTCTGGCGGATGTTGCCCTCCTCGAATGGCACGCGATCGAGGATGGCCGCCGGCATGCCTCGCTCCTTGCACTCCTCCACGAACCTCGGTGCAGCAACCCGTCCCGGGTCCGCAATGATCGCCGAGCCGCGCCCGGTGAGTGTGCGGTCGAGCACTCCGGCGATCAGCGATGCATGTGGCTGCTCGTACAGCACGTCCGAGGCAACGACGAGCTCGAAACGCCCGATATCGTGTGGGAAGCGACGCCAGTCGCCGATACGGGTGTCGATCAATGCTCCCGTGTTCACCAGCACGTTGAGTGCGGTGAAACGCAGCGCTTCCTCGTAGTAGTCTGTCGCCGTGACGTCGAAGCCCGCGATCGCGGCGGCCACCGACACGAGACCGGCGCCGCAGCCAAGCTCCAGAAATCGCCGGTCATCCACCGGCATGGTCGCGACGCGCTCCGCGAGCACGCGCGCCGACGGCCACACGTCCGCCCAATACGGGAGTCGCTCATCCTCCACGTAGGCTTGCTCGTCGATCAGGTCGTCCGCGTTACGCGGGTGATGGATGCGCACCTCACGCCCGGCGATCAGCATGTCGGTGCGGACGATGTCGAACTGCGCGCTCAACTCGCCGAGCGTCTGGTTGACCAGGGCGGTCGCTTCGGGGGACAGCACGGGGGAAGGCGGCGACGTCGACATCAGAGGGCGAACTCGGTCGTTAGGCCGGCCGCGTCGCCGAACGGCAGCGCGTGCAGCGTCTCACCCGCTTCGACGACGGGCCGATCTTCCGGAACGACCAGCAGCGCGTTCGCGCGCGACATGGACATGAGGATTCCCGAGCCTTGCGGCCCTGTGAGACGCGCCGTGACGACACCATCGTTGCCGGTGGTGACGATGGCGCGCAGAAAATGCGTCAGGCGAGCGCCGATCGTGACCCGCTCCTCGAGCACGACCGGGACGGGCCGCCGAAACAGCCGCGCGTGTCCGAGCATGCGTCGCAACACCGGCCGAACGAACAGCTCGAAGGTCACCATCGTGGACACCGGATTGCCGGGAAGTCCGATCCACGGCGCGGAGCCAAGCAGACCAAATCCGAGAGGCGCTCCAGGTCGCATCCGCACGCGCCAGAACTTCATGTCGGCGCCGAGTGACTCGATGACCTCCCGCGTGTAATCGAACTCACCCACGGACACGCCCGCGGACGTCAGCACGAGATCGCACCCGGCCGTACGCCGCAGGTGGTCCCTGAGCGAGGCGGGATCGTCGGTGGCAACTCCGAGGTTCACCGGCTCACCGCCCGCATCGCGTACGAGCGCCTGCAGGGTGTAGCCATTCGACGATACGATCTTGCGGCCGGCCAGTACCTCGTGGAACCCATCGACATCGACCAGCTCGTCGCCCGACCCCATGATCGCAACGCGCGGTCGCCGATACACATCGATCGTCGATCGCCCGATCGACGCCAGCACGCCGAGCTGCGCGGGGCCGAGCGGCGCCCCGGCGTCGAGCAGCGTATCGCCCTCGCGAAAATCCTCGCCGCGTGGGCGCACGTTGCGTCGCGCGTCACGCGCGTTCCGCACGAGCACCTGAGCCGTTCCGCCATCGGTGTCTTCCACGCGAACCACGGTGTCCGCCCCATCGGGAAGCGGCGCACCTGTCATGATCCGGATCGCCTCCCCGCTGCGGACTGGCTGCGTCGCGAAGCGTCCCGCCGCGACTGTTTCCAGGACGCGCAGCGTCGCGGGTCGTTCGGCGGTAGCGCTATCGATGTCCGCGCCCTGCACGGCATAGCCGTCCATGGCGGAGTTGTCCCACGCCGGCAGCGTCATCGGCGCGCGGACCGATTCCGCCAGCACCATGCCTAACGCATCGAGCAGCGGCACCCGCTCGATGGCGAGCGGCGCGATGTGCTCGAGGATTCGTGCGCTCGCCTCGGGGACGGTCAGCATCAGCGACCCGTGAGCCCCGCGAGCCGAACGGCGATCGCGTCTGCTACCTGGTCTACTTCGCGAGAGGGTGTCGTCCAGTTGTTGCACAGCAGGCTGAAGATGAGGACTCGCCCAGTTGCGGTCGTGACGTAGCCGGAGAGTGACCGTGCCTTGTCCACGAACCCTGTCTTGGCGTGCACATTTCCGGCCGCCGCGCTGCCGCGCATGCGATTCGCGATCGTCCCATCCACGCCCGCGAGAGGAAGCGCGTCACGAAACACCGCGAAGCTGGGGCTCTTCCGCATAACGTCGAGCACGCGAACGATCGCGTCCGGCGCGATGTAATCGTGCCGCGAGAGGCCGCTTCCGTCGCGCACCGCGACCGACGTAGGCGCGATCCCCCACGCGGCGAGCTGCCGTTCGACCACCGCTCGGCCGCTATCCGCTGTACCGACGCCGGTTTGCTCGAGCCCGAGCGTCTTGAACAGAATCTCGGCGATCTGGTTCTGGGATGGCTTTTCGAGAGCCGGAAGAATCTCGCGAAGCGGCGGCGACTTCATCACGAACAGCGTGTCCAGCTGGGCGGACGAGTCTCGCGGTGGGCGAGGATCGATGCCACCCTCGACCGTGAGTGCCTGTTCCGCGAGCGCCTTGCGAATCGCGTACAGGTACGCGAGCCCCGGATCGCGATAGGCAACGTCGATCGTCAGCGAGTCACTCGGGTACATCTCGCCCGTGATGGTCACGACGTTCGTCGCACTGTCCATCGAGGCCGATGGTGAGCGCAGGCGGGGAGCGCGCCACGTGCGGTCGGCGGCGCGCACTGAATCGGGCCGACGAACGGTTGTGACCATCGCGCGCAGCGACGGGTACCCGATGTCGGGGCGTACCGACGTGCTGACGCGTGCCCCCTCTCGTTGGCCGGCGCGCAGCGTGACCTGAAACATCCCTTCGTTGAAGAACAGTTCGTCGACGCCGGCTGAATAAGCGAAGTCGAAGTCGTCCCAGGCCCAGCCGAACCCATGCCACGCGTCGGGAAACGCGTCTCCGGCGCGCAGCAGTCGTCCCGACACGTACCGAATCTCGTGCGCGCGGAGCGAGTCGGGCACCGCTTTCATCGTCTGCATGACGTCGCCGCGCATGTGGTCGCTCATTGACGGATCGCCGCGTCCAATGACGACGAGGTCTCCACGCAGCACGCCGCCTTCCACCGGACCGCGCGCGGCGTAAGCCGTGCGAAACTGGTAGTCCGGGCCGAGCAGCGTGAGCGCCACCGATCCCGTCACGAGCTTCTGGTTCGATGCCGGCATGAACAGCTTGCCGGAATTGCGCGAGTACAGTGTATCGCCTCGTTCCGGGTCCACGATCAGAACGCCCCAATGCGCGTTGCTGAACTTGGGTTGCGCGACCATCGAGTCGATCGCGTGCCGAAGTTCCGCACGGGTTCCGGCCGCACTTCCGGAGCTTCGCATGCCGGCGGATGCACACCCGGACACTGACGCGATGCCTAACGCCACGGCGGCCGCGCGCACGGTGTGACGCGATGGGCCGAGTGGTCGGCGGGTCACGGACCCCATTCGCGTCATGCGGTCGTCTCCCTCGGATGGCGCACGCTAGCGGTCATGTTCGTTCATGATGCGGGCCTCCACGAGGTCGGCAAGAGCTTCGAGCCATGTGCCATCCTCGAGGCGTATGACGGGCACCGTCACGGCCGGAACGTCGGTGTCCGCAACGATCGCAAGATAGTGACGCGCGGAGTCGTTGGCGGGATCGTAGAGTGGCGTGCGGTGAGCGGTCTGGCGGAACACCTCGATCTTCGGAAGGTCGGAGCGCTTGAACCCTTCGCAGACCACAATGTCCGCGTCGCTCATGTGACGCGTCGCGATCTCCTCGGGCCCGAGCTCGTCGCTCCAGCGAACGATGAGCGCGAACTTATCCGGCGCCGCCATCGCGACGCGCTCCGCCTGGCCTTCGTGATAGTGGCGATACGTGTCGGTCGTTGCCGGGTCGATGTTGAACGTGTGCGATCCGTGCTTGATCGTCATCACGCGATGCCCTCGGCGATGGAGCTCGGCACACAGCCGCACGGTGAGCGTCGTTTTCCCGCTATGCTTCTTGCCGATCACCGCCACCATCGGTGGGCGCGTCATGAGCCTCCGCGAGGATCCGCTCCTCGGGCGTGTTGACGTTCATGAAGAGCAGGGCAGGGTCGCCGAACTTCGCGACGCGGTCGGCGGTGAGCCGGGCGACGTTCACGTCATCGTAGAATGCAATGACACGCCGGTCGCCCGCGGCGATCCGCCGTTCGATCGCGGACACGCACGCCGGCGTATAGTACGCGCACAACGGCTCGAGTCCACGTCGCGAGTCGCTTTCCGGAACGGCGGCGTCCGCGTCCCGGCCGATGTCGCGCAGCGCTCCGAGAAGCGTCGTGGGCACGAACGGCATGTCCCACGCGACCACCAGGACGGGCGAGGCGGCGTGCACGAGCGCCGCGTGGATTCCCGCGACGCTGCCGACGTCGCGCAGGACGTCGCGCTCCCACCTCACGCCGGGCAGCCACGCGCCCGCGGCGTCGTCGTTCGCGATGAGCAGCAGGTCGTCGACCACCGGCTCGAGCGCCGCCCGCACGCGATCGATGATGCGCACGCCGTGCACGAGCTCGAGCCCCTTAGGCCTGCCTGCATAACGAGTGGACAACCCTCCCGCGAGTACAACGCCGGTAACAGTCACCTGGAATTCTGCTCGCGGTTTCCGTCTCCCGTCTCCTGTGTCCCGTCTCCCGCGCTTCCCGATTCCCCATGCAGTTGCGGCTTGCCGCTCACCGCTCGCCCGATCAACATCATCCGCGCGGCTTTCGCGATGTCCACCGCGATCGTCGACGGGATCGACGGCGTCGCCACCGCCGAGATTCGCGCTCGCGCAGCCTTGAATGCCAGCTCGCCGGAGATCCGGCCCGTCACGAGCAGGATCAGGTCCTCGGGAGATCGGTCGTCGAGCACCGCGGCGCCAAGCACCTTGTCCACCGCGTTGTGTCGGCCGATGTCTTCCGCGTGGTAGAGCAGCGTCTGGCCATCGGTCAGCGCGGCCGCGTGGATGCCGCCCGTGTCCTTGTACCGCTCACCGCGCGCGAAGAGCTCCTTGAACAGCTTGCGGAGCGTCGGGGTATCCAGGTCCGGGTTCGATGAGCGACGGCGAGGCACGTCGCTCATCGACCCGAGGATGGTGGTGACGGCGCCGCAGCCGGAGGCGAGAACGCGCCGCCGTTCCGCGCGCTCGACGGCGTCGTACTTGTCTCGCGGAACCTCGACCCAGAATCCGAGCTCCGACGTGCACGGCCGCATGCGCACGATCTCGGCCTGGGTGTCGATGTAGCCTTCGCCGAAGAGCCAGCCGACTACCAGCTCGTCGAGCCGCTCCGGCGTGCACATCCACGTCACCGCCGGCGAGCCGTTCAGCTCCAGCCAGACCGCCGCTTCTTCCACCGCATCGAGTTGAACGTCCGGCGCGTCACTGGCCGTGTCGTTCGTGTCGTTCGTGTCGTCCGCATCGCCCATACCCGAAATCTTTCGGCGGTTCGAGCAACGGCAAGTGCCCGCGTGTCACTACCCGTGCGCGCCGAACTCCTCAGCCTGATGCGTTGCGCTGATCGTCTCGTCTTCCGCGACGCGTACCGACGTCACCCGCACCTGCAGCCCGAGCGCGCTCTGGACGCATTCGGCGATGAACCTCGAAAGGTTCTCGCACGTCGGCACGAGCAGGCCATCCGCGAACTCCGGGACATGGACGTTGATCTCGCGACGGTCGAATCGGTCGCGCACCTCGGTTTGCAGGGTACGATCGAGCCATCCGAGATCGATGAGCATTCCGGTCACGCTATCCACTTCGCCGGAGACCGTCACGTCGCACACGTACTCGTGGCTGTGAAAGTTCGGCGTTGCCCACGAGCCGAACACACGGCGGTTCTCGTCGTCGCTCCAGTCAGCGCGCCAGTAGCGGTGTGCGGCGTCGAAGGCGACGCGCCGCGTCAGGGATGTGCTCACGCGGCGTGCACGGGCCGTTCAGTACGAATCCCGATCCGCGTCGTCGACGGGGTTGTCTTCTTCGCCCTCGATGCCTTCCTGCGTCGGCGAGGTCGGCGGAATCCACGCGGTCCCATTCTGGATCGCGTTCCCGACGTCGCTCGTACCGAACAGCCGCGAGTCGAGGTCCTCTTCGAGATGTTCCGCCTCGGGGCTGAGCGGGACCGGTCGATCTCCGAGCAGGAGTCCGGAATGCTCGTCCTCATCCAGGAGGTGGTCGTCCACCGCTTCCGGGCTCTCGGCGCGTCGCAGCTGGTCGACGAGGAGATTGTTCTCCACATCGTTCACGCCCACGATGTCGGTGACGATTCGCTCGGCCACGCGCCGCTCGCCGTCCGTGCCGACGCGTCCATCGAGCGCGACGACGTGGTCGTGAACCGTCACCGTGATGTCGGCGAGGTCCAGCCCCCTGTGTTCCGCGAGACGATCTCGAACGAGCTGTTTCAGCTCATTGTCATCCAGATCGTCGACGTCGTCGATGTTCTCGAAATCACGCGCCATGTGTCACCTATTGGCGGTTGCCCGAATCGGCGCACCCGACCGGGTGGCGCCGCTACCGAAAGAACAGATACGAAATGCCGAGCGAGAAGCTGAGATTGTTCGTCCAGTCACTGTCCCCCTGGCGCTGGGTCAGCACGACCGATCCGTCGCTGGCGGGGATGTAGTACGTGCTCGGGTACTTGATCTGGTAAAGGTGGTCCGAGAAGTCTGCGCGAACTTGCAGCTTCCCGGATGAGACCCACTTTACCCCGCTACCGAAGTTGAACGCAAACGGGGTGCCGAATTTCCAGGCCCCGATGTCCGCCCCGCTCTTGAAGTCACTGGCGACGCCGAGCCCGCCGTTCACGAACGGCACGATCCGCTTGTAGCTCCGCTGTCCGGTGAGGTTCACCGAGATCCCGATGTCCATCAGGTAGACCGGCCACGGCGCGTCCGCTTCGACCACGCGAGTCTCTTGCGGCCGGCGCGGGTCGATGATCGTTCGTGAAGAGTTGACGTACTGGAATCTCGTCGTCAGCGACGCCGGGCCGCCGACCCGAAGCTCGTACCGCGCGCCGAAGAGTGGTCCGTTGCCGGGGGCGACGCCGGTCTTTTCGCTGCCGGCGTTGTAGAAGCCGCCGTACAGCGTGAATTCCTGCTTGTACTCCAGGTCGATGTACGGGCTGCTTTGAGGAACGTGCCCGATCTGCGCCGAAAGCGCTGGCGCGACAATCATCGACGCCAGCGCTACAACCGACATCCTAACGTTCACGCGCTTACTCCAGAGAGTCTGAGGTCTGTTCCGGTCATCTCGTCCGGCTGCGCGATCCCGAGCATCCGGAGAATCGTGGGGCCAACGTCGCACAGCGCGCCGCCGCCGCGCAGCTCTTCGTCGCCACCGGCCGGGTCGACGATGAGGAAGGGAACCGGGTTCGTCGTGTGAGCGGTGTGCGGCCCACCCGTCGCCGGATCGATCATCTGCTCGCAGTTGCCATGGTCGGCGGTGATCAGCAGGCGCGCACCGGCGCGCTCGGCCGAGGCGATGACGCGCGTTAGGCACGCGTCCACGGTTTCTACCGCCTGGAGCGTTGCCGGGATCGAGCCCGTGTGCCCCACCATGTCGCCGTTCGCATAATTGCACAGCACGAAATCGTGCGACCTGGTCTCGATCGCGTTGCACAGGACATCGGTAATGCCCGGCGCGCTCATCTCCGGCATGAGATCGTAGGTCGCGACTTTCTGGCTGGGCACGAGGATCCGTTCCTCGCCCGCGTAAGGCACCTCGAGCCCGCCGTTGAAGAAGTACGTGACGTGGGCGTACTTCTCGGTTTCCGCCGTTCGTAGCGACGTTAGGCCGTGCTCGGCGAGCGTTTCCGCGACGATGCGCGCCATGGATTGCGGGGCGAAGGCGACGGGTACCGTGAACGTCTGGTCGTACGACGTCATCGTCGCGACCGGCACCTTGGCGTGCGACGTCGCAAAGCCGTCGAACGCGGGGTCCGTCAGCGCGCGGACCATCTGCCGCATTCGGTCGGACCGGAAGTTGAAGCAGATGAGCGCGTCACCGTCTCGGAACGGCGCGACAGCCTGCCCGTTTTCGGCGACGACGATCGGCTTGATGAACTCGTCGGTCTCGCCGCGATCGTACGCCGCGCGAATGGCGGCAACGGGGTCGGTCACCTGCGGACCCACACCAAGCACCGCTGCGTCATACCACAGCTTCGTACGGTCCCATCGCTTGTCGCGGTCCATGCCGTAATACCGGCCGCCAAGGCTCGCTACGACCACGCGTCCCGCGGCGCGCGCGATCGTTTGCTCCATGAAACCGAGCGCGGATTTCGGCAGCGTGTCGCGGCCGTCGAGCAACGCGTGCAACGCGGTCCGCGGGACTCGCTCCCGTTCGGCCAGATCGAACAACGCGAACAGGTGGCGATCGACCGCGTGAACGCCGCCGTCTCCAATGAGCCCCATGAGGTGCAGCGTCCCACCGGTTTTGCGGACGTGGGCCGCCGCCTCGGTGAACGCCGGAATCCGGAAGAACGTCCCGTCGCTGATCGCGAGGTCGATGCGGACGATGTCCTGCATCACAACCCGGCCGGCGCCGAGATTCAGGTGCCCCACTTCGCTGTTTCCCATCTGCCCCTCGGGCAGTCCAACGGCTAGCCCCGAGGCGTCGAGCAGCGTACGTGGTGCCCGCGACCACAGGCGGTCCCATGTGGGCACGCGGGCCATGCGAATGGCGTTGCCCTCGCGCTCCTCGCGGTAGCCCCACCCATCGAGGACCACGAGGACGACGGGTCGGTGCTGGTCATTCGACATTCGGCGGTGCTTGGCTTGTTCTGAATTGCGTTTACCGGAAGATTTCCCGGAATCCGCTGAAGTACGGCGGTGGGCACGTCCGGAGGAATGTATTCGGGCACACATGGACCAACCAGCGATGGGCCCTTCTACACCAGTGCTTCAGTTCGTGCTGCGAATTTCCGTATTCCTTTTGTCGCTCGCGGCCGCGCTGCCCGTTCAGGCGCAGTCGCGCGTCGTCACGACCCCTGCCGCTGTGCTCTCGTCGCCGAGCGGAAAGGCCATTGGCAGCATTCATCCGGGGACATCGGTTCGTGTCCTCGAGACCCGTGGCGCGTACGCCAAGGTCACGATCGATGGTTTTCTCGAGCGCGCGAGACTAGCCGCGCAGCGTGGCAGCTCGTCGCCGCGTGTCGGCAGCCGGGCTGCTGTCGTGCGCGTGCGCGGGGCGGCTACGGCCAGGAGCGTGGCCTCGCTCGACGCGGGTACGACGGTAGCCGTGGCCTCGGCGAACGCCCCCGCGGGGTGGGCGAAGGTCTCGCGCGATGGGTGGGTGCTCAAGTCGTCGCTCGACAAGCCGTCGACGGAGACCGCCCACTCGTCCACCCCCGATAAGCGGACCACGGCTCCGGCCAAGTCGAGCGGGACCGCGCGTAAGGCCAGCGGAGGTGAGGTCGCGGCGTCGGCCCGGCCGCCCCAGGGACCGACCGCCGCGCCGGCGCGCGGAGCGTCGCCAGCGCCGGCGCCAGTACGCGTTGGTGCGACGTCCACCGCACCGGTCGGGGCGAGCCCGGTTACTGACAGTACCCTCACCCCGACCGGGAACATCGCGTTGCGCGCCGCACCGGACGCGAAGACGCTCGCCACCGTCGCACAGGGCGCGACACTCACACCGCTCGCGCGCGATCGCGGTTGGGTGCGCGTCCGGCTCGAGGGATGGATGCCAGAGCGAGATCTCGCGCCGGCTGATACGTCCATTCGCACAGGCGTGAGCGCCGCCGACCTCCGTGCGGATCCTGTTGGCACTCGAGGAAAGCTGGTCCGGTGGAGTGTTCAGGTTCTCGCGAGGCAGAAGGCAGACGTTCTTCGCAAGGATCTGGCGCCGGACGAGACGTACCTGCTGGCGCGTGGGCCGTACGAAGAGAACGCGCTGCTCTATCTTGTGGTGCCGCCGTCCCTCCTGGTGATGACGAAGTCGATCCCGGAGCTATCGCAGGCGATGATCACCGCGCGCGTGCGAACCGGCAGAAGCGACCTCGTTGGAGTCCCGATCCTGGATCTGTTGACGATCACCCCCCGCAAGTGACCGAGCAGGTTGAACGCCGCCGTCAGAGCTGGCGCGAATTCCGACTCGCCTACCCTGGCATCATTACCGTCCTCTTCGTGGCGCTCGTGTCGATGGTCGCCATCGACGGGTGGCTCGTGTACCAGCGCGTTCGTTATGCGCGCGAGATTGCGCGTCTTCGCGCGAGCATGACGGACCAGGAGAGGCGAAAGGCCGATATGGTCATCGCGGCGGAACAGAACCGCACGCGCGTCGCGCTGGAGCTCATGCGCCGCCAGGCGAACATCGACAAGGACCTGCACATCTCGGTCGCCGTCGACAGCGGGGTCATGTACCTCGAGCGCGACGGGGCGCTGCTGCGCGAGATGGCTGTGGACGTGGGATCGGAGAAGCGCGTCGGCGCCGCGCCGGACACACTGAAGATCGTTGCGCCGCGGGGTGCGAGGACGGTCGAGCGTGTGCTGGGCGCGAATGATCGGTGGGAGATCCCGAAGTGGGTGTACCTGGATCGCAATCTCCCGGTACCCGGTGACCGGATGGTGGCCGGCGCGTTAGGCCCCGGCGCGATCGTGCTGTCCGGCGGTGCCGTGATCTACACCCACCCAACCAACGGCCCGTTGAGCGATACGACGTACGTGCTGCCGGGGGCGATTCGCGCGCGAGTTCAGGACCTGCGCGCGATTGCGCCGAACCTGACTCCCGGCATGTCGGTATACCTGTACTAGCGCGGTCAGACCCTTTGAATTCGAGTATGAGCGGGAAAGGCGCGGGATTCTTCGTGAGTGGCGGTCGAGCAGCATGGATCCTCATTGCCGCCGTGGTGGTCGTCGCGGCGGCGAGCGTTCTGCTCCTCTCGACGACGGTAAACGCTCGCTACGAGCGCGATGTCTCACGGATGGTGTTCAACGACAACCTCGACGTGCTCGATGGGATCAAGCGGAAGATCGGCGCCTCGGCCGATACGCTGAAGCAGATCCTCGTCGACAGCACCGAGGCGGCCGCGCCCGACAGCGTCCCGTACATTGTCGTGAGTATCACGGATCACAGGCTCTGGTACAAACGCGGTGACCAGATTCTGTTCACGACCAGAGTTGCGACAGGTAGCGGAAAGGTTCTGGCAAAAGGGGGCGGGAACAAATGGAAGTTCGAAACCCCTCGGGGGCGTCTGGTCGTCGAGAGTAAGGAGACTGACCCGATCTGGGTGCCCCCGGATTGGCACTATGTGGAGATGGCGAAGAAGAAGTCGCTTGGTGTGGTTCACCTCGTTCGAGGGCAGTCGATGAAGCTCGCGGACGGATCGGTGATCACCGTCGAAGGAAGCGAGGTCGTGCGAAAGACGGCCGACGGTCAGCTGATCCCGTTCGACGTGGCCGAGGGCAGGGAAATCGTCGTCAACAAGAACATCGTCATCCCGCCATTCGGCACCACGCAGCGGAAGTACACCGGGGTGTTGGGAACGAATCGGCTGAACATGGGAGACGGCTACGCGCTGCACGGAACGGATGAGCCAACGAGCATCGGCACCTCGGTCAGCCATGGTTGCGTCCGGTTGCGGAACGAAGATATCGAGACCTTGTACCAGATGGTGCCGGTGGGGACGCCGGTGTACATATACTGACCGGTGAGTTAGATCACATCCCGCTTGGGGTCGTTCGGCCACTGCAGCGACCCAGGTCAAGCCTATAGACTACGCCGCATTACCCGCTCCTCCGTCGCGTTGCGGAGGCTCCTTGTAAAGGGCAGGCCGGTCGGTGTTCGTGGCCGGCACGCAAAGCCGTGAGACGGTGTTCGCGAAGCCGTCAGTCTGGTTGCCAGGGAGGTCACCGATGCACCACACAAACAGCCGCGCGCTTCGATGGCGTACGATCGCGACATCGTCGCTGATCGCGGCCATGACGATCTCCGGGACGGCATCGGCGCATCCGCGCTCGCCTGCTCCGGTGCGTCCCGAGACGGTGACGGTTTCGTCAGCCGCCGCCAGCGTGCCCGTCGTTCCGGACTCGCTGTTCGGTCGCAGCGGCAAGCTCCGGTTCAAGCTGTACAACGCGTCCCGCTTCTTCGCGCTCCCGATCCTCGAGCGCCTCTTCGGCGATCCCGCCGCGGAGTCCGGGCCCGGCGTGTATCACGCTGCCGAGGACATCATGGGTCGCCCGTTCGCGTTCATCTCGATGATCCCGTTCACCGAGAAGTCGGGCGGGAAGCTCGGCGACTATCGCGTGGGGTTCTGGCCTAACGAGCGTCATCGCCGCACCGCGCAGGAAGCCTACGAGAATCCGGAAGGCTTCATCGTGGTGACGCCGGAAAATCAGGACACGTACGTGTCCGAGCACTTCCGGCTGCGCGACTTTCTCACGCACGACCAGAAGGACGTGTGGCCAAAGTACCTCGTGCTTCGCGAGTCGCTGGTCGATAAGCTGGAGCTCGTGATCGAGGATCTCGCGGCCCACGGCGTTCGCGTCGAGCACATGGTCGTCATGTCCGGCTTCCGAACCCCGCAGTACAACGCGCAGGGTGTCGGGCGCGGCGGTCGGGCGCGCGATAGCCGGCATCAGTTCGGCGACGCCGCGGACGTGTTCGTCGACAACGACGAGAATGGTCGCATGGACGACCTCAATCACGATCACCGCATCGACTCGCGCGATGCGCGCGTCATTTTGCAGGCGGTCGAGCGCGTGGAGCGCGCGCATCCAGAGCTGGCCGGCGGTGCCGGCCTGTACCGGGCGACCAGGGCGCACGGCCCGTTCGCGCACGTCGATACCCGCGGCGAGCGGGCGAGGTGGGGCAGGTCGTGACGGGAGAGCAGCAACCCCGCGCACAGGCCGTCCGCCGGGCACCCCGCCTGGCGTCGCAGCTGGCGTCACTCGGCGTCTTCGGCTCTGCCGCGTTAGGCGTCGTACAGTTCTACCACCCGCCGCGTCAGTTCATCGAGAGTCGCGGCGAAGTTGTGATCGCCGACAGCACCGGTGGCCCGCTCGCCCTGGCATCGCGCAACGCGTTCGGGAGGAGTGGGGAGGTGCGCGTCCTGTTCGCGCTGCCAGGCGACCCCGTCGTGTACCCGATGGAGCTCCGCAGTGACCCGGCGCAAATGATGTACGCCTGGGTTCCGTTCGCCGACACCGGCGCCATCCAGGCGCTGCCGGCGGACGCCACGCGTCCGTTAGAGCCTCGCTTCGAGGCGCCCAGCAAGCCGGGGTTCTATCGGCTCGCGCTCGTGAAGGGGCAGGAGCACGTCATCGTCGACGGGCCGGCGCTCTCGGTCATGGTGCCGTTCGCGGCCAAGCTTGGCAGCACGCTCAACGGCTATCGCATCGGCACCTACCTCGCGGAGCGCCTTGGCAAGCGGACAGACGAGCCGGCGCCTCCGGGCTTCGTCCAGATCGACGAGGACAAGCTCGATCTTCCGCTCACGAAGCATCTCCGCCTGTCCGATTTCGTGACGCATGACGACCAGGAGAGCTGGCCGCGTTATGCAGCCCTCGATGCGCGCCTGCTCGACAAGATCGAGCTCGTCGTCGCGGAGATCGGTAAGTTGAGCGGCAAGGGGGACGACGCCTCGTTCGAGCTGGACGTACACTCTGGCTTCCGCACGCCGCTCCACAACCGGCGCGTGAAGCGGGCGGCGCGCGATAGCCGGCACCAATACGGTGACGCCGCCGACATCGCCATCGACAGCAACGGCGACGGACGGATCACGTTCGCGGATACGCGGCTGATAGCCCGCGCCGTCGAGGTGGTGGAACAGGAACACCCCGATCTCGTCGGGGGCATGGGACTCTACAACCGTGGCAGCGCCTCGTATGTTCACATCGATGCCCGCGGACAACGGGCCCGATGGCGAGGCTAACTCATGAACCAGTTCCTGCGCGACCGCATCCTCCGAAAGCTCGACACTCTCTCGGATGAGCGCGCGTACCAGGTGCTCGACTTCGTCGAGTTCCTGGAATCCAAGTACGCCGAGCGGCAGAACCCGTCGGCCAACGTCTTCCAGCGATTCGCGGAGACGGTAGAAGACAAGCTGCGCGCGGGACGCGTCTCGGCCGCCACGATCTCCGAGACGATGAGCCTCATGAACAAGGCGATGGGCGTCCTCAGCGGCGTCGCCGCGGCTGGCAAGTCTGTTGCGAACGACATTGTCGGCGCAGCGAGCAGCCTCACGACTCCGTCGGCACCGTTGACCGATGGCGCTGCGCCGGTGCCTCCTGCGGACGCGGAACGGCCGGCAGGGGCGCTTCCACCGCCAGCAGGGGAGCCACGGTGACGAGAGCAGCGGAAGGTAGAGGCGAGCAACGTCGCGGTCGTTCACGGCGCGAGGTTCGCTCAGCGGCCCGACTCGAGGTCGGCGAGCAGCCACGCACGGGCGCCAAGCGCACCGTGATGGATACCATTCGCCAACTGCCCAACTATGTGCGCCTGCTCTTCGGGCTGCTGCGCGACCGGCGAGTCGCAACCGTCGACAAGTTGCTCGTCGGAGCGGCGATCGCGTACATCATCGCGCCGGTGGATCTCATTCCTGACTGGATCCCGTTTCTCGGCGAAGTCGACGACGTGTTTCTGCTCGTGACCGCGCTGCAGCGGTTGATCGCGAACGCGGGCCGGCCGGTCGTCATGCAATACTGGATCGGCGACCCCGCCGAGCTTGGCGCGATGAATCTGCGGAACGTGCTCACCGCCGCGGCGTTCTTCCTCCCGCGCCGTCTCCGCCGACGCCTGAGGACGATCGGACGCGCCTAGACCCTCTTCAGCGCCGCTGGACATGCTCCGGCGGCGCTTCTACGTTTCGCTATGGCAACCTCGACTCGATCCAATTCACGGCCCGCTCGCCCGACCAAGTCGGACAGCGGGCCGGTGCGTTTTGATGACCCGCGTCCGCATGGCAGCGAACGCGTTCGGACGGACGTCGCACTGACCTTCGATGACGTCCTGCTCGTTCCTCGACACTCGGTCGTTCACCCGAAGGACGTGAGCACGAAGTCGCGCTTCACGCGCGGGATCGAGCTGAATGTCCCGCTCATCGCGGCGGCGATGGACACCGTCACCGAGTCGGACATGGCGATCGCGATGGCGCGCGCCGGCGGCATCGGCGTGCTGCACAAGAACATGTCCATCGACCGTCAGGCCGCTGAAGTCGACCGCGTCAAGCGCTCCGAGAGTGGGATGATCCTCAATCCCATCAAGCTTTCTCCCGACGCGACGCTGCGCGAAGCCGTGAGCCTGATGAGCCGCTTCAAGATCTCCGGGCTCCCGATCGTCGACGGCGATGACCATCTCGTCGGGATCATCACCAATCGCGACCTGCAGTTCGAGCGAAGTCTCGATCGGCCCGTGCGCGAGGCGATGACGTCCTCCGGCCTGATCACGGCACCGGTTGGCACGACGCTCGAAGAAGCGGAACGGATTCTTGGCGAGCATCGCATCGAGAAGCTTCCAGTGGTAGACGCGAACGGGAAGCTCAAGGGGCTCGTGACGGTGAAAGACATTCACAAGCGCCGGCAGTACCCTAACGCGAACAAGGACCACCACGGGCGACTCCGCGTCGCGGCGGCCATCGGCGCGTCACGTCGCGATATGGACCGCGCGAAAGCGCTGATCGACGCCGGGGCCGACGTCCTCGTCATCGACACCGCGCACGGTCACAGCGATGGCGTCCTGCAGGCCACTGCCGCCGTGCGTGAGGCCTTCCCGGATATCCAGCTCGTCGTCGGTAACGTGGGGTCACGCGAAGGTGCGCGGGCCCTCGTGGACCGCGGCGTCGACGCGGTGAAGGTTGGGGTGGGACCGGGCTCGATCTGCACCACGCGCGTTGTCACGGGTGTCGGCGTTCCGCAGCTCACCGCGATCTTCGATGCGGTCGACGGGGCCGGTGACATTCCGGTCATCGCGGATGGCGGGATCAAGTACTCGGGCGACATCGTGAAAGCGCTGGCTGCCGGCGCGTCGAGCGTCATGATGGGGTCGATGCTTGCGGGCACCGAGGAGAGCCCCGGAGAGTCGATCCTACTCGAGGGGCGGCGCTTCAAGATGATCCGGGGCATGGGAAGCCTGAGCGCGATGCAGGACGGCAGCGCCGATCGGTACTTCCAGGAAGGCGAGATGTCACCGAAGAAGCTCGTCCCCGAGGGTATCGAGGGCCGCGTTCCGTACAAGGGCCCCGTTGCCGACGTGTTATTCCAGATGGTGGGCGGACTTCGGAGTGGCATGGGCTACGTCGGCTGCGGCTCGATCGACGAGCTGCGCACCTGCAGCCAGTTCGTGCGCATCACGACGGCCGGTCTTCGCGAATCCCACCCGCATGATGTGGTGATCACGCGGGAAGCGCCTAACTACTCGAGGGAATAGAGGCGACTGGCGGCTGGCAGCTAGAAAGCAGAACCCTCGGGAGGCCTCTCTATTCGAGATGAACATCCCGAGGGTTTCCGCATCCTCCCCGTCGCCCGTCGCCAGTCGCCAGCCGCCCGTTAGTTCTGACACATGTGCGAGCCCCTGACGTCGCCTTGACAAGGCTCTGAGCCCCGTCCCACCTTCCCGCGCGGTTTTTGGGTCATCATCCGGCGTATTCCGAATCGAGATAGCCGGCTCACCGAATCACCGATCGCGGAGACAGCGCATGGGCTTATGGTCCAAAAAGAGCGTGGAGTACCTCCAGAGCGAAGCATCGCTCGAGGGTGAACATACCCTCAAACGGTCGCTTGGAGCTCTCAACCTCACCCTCCTCGGCATCGGCGCGATCATCGGCGCCGGTATTTTCGTCCTGACCGGAACGGCGGCGGCCCAGTACGCGGGGCCTGCCATCGTCCTGTCGTTCGTGCTTGCGGGGCTGGGGTGCCTTTTCGCGGGCCTCTGCTACGCAGAATTCGCATCGATGATCCCGATCGCCGGGAGCGCCTACACGTACGGCTACGCGACGCTCGGTGAGTTCATCGCCTGGATCATTGGCTGGGACCTGATCCTCGAGTACCTCTTTGCGGCAGCCACGGTGGCGGTGGGATGGTCCGGCTACTTCGCCGAGTTCATGGGACAGATCGGTATCCACATCCCGCGCCAGTTCACGTCCGCACCGTTCGGCGTGGAGGGCACGCACAATCTGATACCATCGGTTCTATGCGTGAACCCGGCGAACAACGAGCTCATTACCGGTGCATGCGACCTGACAAAGTATCAGCAGATCCACGGCGTGTTGAACATCCCCGCCATGGCGCTCGTCGCGATTCTCACGCTGCTGCTGGTGGTCGGCATTCAGGAGTCCGCCCGCTTCAACAACATCGTCGTCTTCGTCAAGATCGCGATCGTCATTCTCGTGATCACGTTCGGCTTCGCATACGTCAACTCGGCGAACTGGCACCCGTTCATTCCGGCGAACACCGGTGAGTTCGGGCATTATGGATGGAGCGGTATTGTCCGCGCGTCGGGCGTGATCTTCTTCGCCTACATCGGGTTCGACGCCGTATCCACTGCCGCACAGGAAGCGAAGAATCCGCAACGAGACTTGCCCATCGGTATTCTCGGGTCGCTCGCGATCTGTACCGTGCTTTACATCCTGATGGCGCTCGTCATGACGGGGCTGGCACCGTATCAGGAGCTGAACGTTCCGCACCCGGTGTTCGTCGCGATCGAGCATGCAGGTCCGCCGCTCCGTTGGCTCACCTACCTGATCAACGTCGGCGCTATCGCCGGACTGGCGTCCGTCGTCCTCGTCATGCTCCTCGGCCAGCCGCGCATCTTCTACTCGATGGCGCGCGATGGCCTACTCCCGCCGATGTTCTCGAAGGTGCACCCGAAGTATCGCACGCCGTATCTGGCGACGATCATCACGGGAAGCGTCGCGATGGTGGTTGCGGGTCTGTTCCCGATCGGATTGCTCGGCGAGCTCGTCTCCATCGGAACGCTGCTGGCATTCGTGATCGTCAGCGCAGGCATTCTCGTACTGCGCTACCGGTCCCCGGATCTCCATCGGCCGTTCCGCACGCCGTTCGTCCCGGTCGTTCCGATCCTGGCGATTCTCATCTGCGGCTACATGATGAGTTACCTCCCGATCGACACCTGGTACCGACTCCTCATTTGGCTTGCGATCGGTTTCCTCATCTACTTCGGCTACGGCCGCACGCACTCTCGCGCGGGTCGCGGCGACATGACGCCGGCAAGAGCGCGCTGAGCACGTGATACTGATGCGGGCGGTGCCGGTGCGCACCGCCCGCCACGAGGGGTTATCTTAGTGGCGGCGCCTACTTTGGGCGCCGCTTTCGCGTTCCCCTGACCGCCGGTCGTGCAACCATCGGATCTCATTAAGCCACCCGCTCACAGACAGGCCGCAATCGAGCGACTCGTCGCCGAGCTGCATGCGGGCCAGCGAGTCGTCCTGTCGACGCACATGAACGCCGATGGCGACGCATGTGGTTCCGTTGCAGGTCTGGCTCGATTGCTCCGCCAGCTCGGGATCGAGTCCCGCATCGTCAATCCGACGCCGTGGCCGGCCACGTTTTCATTCTTGCTAGGCGACGACCTCATCGATCACACCGCGAAAGGCGCGGCGGCGTTGGCGCCGCTGGACGCTCTCATTGTGCTCGATGTCAGTGACGTGAAGCGGTTGGGCGGTCTGGCTGACGCGGTGCGTAGGCTCGACGTTCCGCGCCTCGTGATCGACCATCACATCGCGTCCGATGAGCCGGCTGGCGACGTGATGTTTTCCGATACGACAGCCTGCGCCACGGGCGAGCTCGTCTTCGACTTCGCCTCGGTTGTTGGGCTCGAGCTTACGGAGCCAATCGCAACCGCGCTCTACGCCGCGATCCTCACGGACACGGGCGGCTTTCGATTCAGCAACACGACGCCGCGCGCACATGCCATCGCCGGCCAGTTGCTCGCCGCCGGTGTCGACCCGGAGGAGATGTACCGGCGAATCTATGCGTCGGTATCCCCCGGAAGACTCGCACTTCTTCGCGACGCACTGAGCACGCTCGAGGTCGATCGCGACTACGGCATTGCGTGGATCTCGGTCCCGGCGGACGCGCTCGACCGCTACGACGTCAGCTCCGAGGACCTCGAGGGCATTGTCGAGCACCCGCGCTCCATCTCCGGCACGCGACTGGCCATCTTCTTTCGCGATCTCGGCTACGGGAAGGTGAAGGTGTCGTTCCGCAGCACTGGCGACGTGGACGTGAATCGTTTTGCGCGCCAATTCGGAGGCGGCGGCCACGCGAAGGCAGCGGGGGCGTTGATCCCCGGCTCGATGGAAGATGTGCGTCTACGCGTCATCTCGGCCGCGCGCGCGTTTGTCTCCAACGGCGCCGGCCCGTCGGCCAAGGAGGCGTTGGCTTGATGTTCATGAAGGATGGCGATCACGACGTCGACGGTCGCATTCGTGAAACGCTCGTCGATCTCCGTCCATTGCTCCACATCGACGAAGCGACCGTCGAGCTGGTGAGCTTCGAGGAGCAGACTGGCACGGCGCTCCTGCGCGTCGAAGGCGATTGTCCCGATTGCGAGATGTCGGCCGCCAACATGATCGAAGGGATCGCTGCCCATCTCCGCGCCCGCGTTCCCGAAGTGAAAGACGTGCGTCGGATCGAGCCAAACGATCGATGAGTCAGACTTTGCAGGAGCGCATCGCCACTGCGCTGGGCTCGGTGCTGAACCCGCGGACCGGCACTGACGTGGTCTCCTCCGAGATGGTCCGCGACGTCGCGACCACGACGGCAGGCCGCGTGCGCCTAACGATCCTTCTGGCGCCGGACGACCCGGCGACGCTCGTTCGCGACGTTCGTGAGGCCATCGAGCGCGTCGACGGCGTGGCCGATGTCCGCGTCGATGTGAAGGACCCGTCCGAGGCTGACAGGCCGGTGTCGGGTGGCGCGCCGCCGCCGGGCGGCAGTGCCCGCACGCTGCCGGTAATGAACGCGGCACCGGCTCAGGCTCCGCGGCCTTCCGCGCCGACTCCGGTGGCGTACCCGCATCTCGGCCGCATCCTGGCGGTGTCGAGCGGCAAGGGCGGCGTCGGCAAGTCCACCGTGGCGACGAATCTCGCGATCGCGCTCGCCGCGTCCGGCGCACGGGTCGGTCTCATGGACGCCGACGTCTACGGGCCGAACGTCCCGCGGATGATGGGCGTCAACGCGCCCCCGCCGGTCGTCAACGAGAAGATCATTCCGTTGCAGGCGCACGGCGTGAAGGTGATCAGCCTCGGGTTCCTCATCGAGCGCGATCAACCAGCCATCTGGCGCGGACCGATCGTGATGAAGATCGTCACGCAGTTCCTGCGCGATGTCGCCTGGGGACAGCTGGACTATTTTCTCGTCGACATGCCGCCGGGCACCGGCGATGCACAACTGTCCCTCGTTCAGGCGACGCACGTCCATGGCGCGATCATCGTCACGACGCCGCAGGACGTCGCGACGGGGGACGCGCTGCGCGGCGCGAAGATGTTGCAGCGCGTGAACGTCCCCGTGCTGGGCATCGTCGAGAACATGAGCTGGTTCGAGTGCCCGCATTGTGGCAAGCCGACACCGATCTTCGGCACCGGTGGCGGGAAGCGCCTGGCCGACGAGCTGGAGTTGCCGTTGCTCGGCGAGATTCCCCTGGATCCGCGCATCCACGAGGGTGGTGATCGGGGAACACCGATCGTCGTCGCGGAGCCCGATGCGGCTGCTGCGCGCGCTCTCAGGTCCTTGGCCGACCGCGTCACCGCGGCGCTGGGAGCACCCGCCGCGCCGTGACCGCGCGGGATAGCGCAGGCGAAACCATCGCGCGGCCGTCGGGGCCTACTCCGGCGGCCGCGTTGCCGTTCGAGGCACACGATGGAGCCGCCACGGTCTCGGTCACAGGAGCCGCGCGCGAGGCGAGCGTCGTCGACGACTCACTGGGCTCGGTCATTCGCCGGCTCGCGCTGCCAGCGGTTGCCTCGAACGTGCTCATGACGGTGTTCGCATCGGTGGATGCGTACTGGGTGGGTACGCGAATCGGTGCGCGAGGGCTCGCCGCGGTGTCCACCGCGGTGTTCTGGATCTGGATGGTCATCTCGGTGGCGGAGATGGTCAGCGTCGGCCTCACGGCCGTCGCGGCACGCCGTCACGGCGAGCGACGATCCGAGCAGGCGGCCCACATCGTCGGTGAGGCGCTCGTATTCGCCGTCACGTTAGGCCTGGGTGTCGGAGTCGCTGGCGCACTGTCCGTCGATTACCTGTTTGCGCTCATGCAAACGCCGCCCGAGGTGACCGCGCTCGGGCGCAATTACCTCCGCGTCTATTTTCTGGGCGCGCCGCTCATCTATGGCTATTTCGCCATCGACGCGGCGTTTCGTGCGGCTGGTGACACGCGCACCCCGTTCACTCTGCTGCTCGTCTCCACGGCCTGCACGCTGGTGCTCGACCCGGTATTGATCCTCGGTCTGGCCGGGGCGCCGCGGCTCGGGATCGTGGGTGCGGCCATTGCGCTCGTACTGACGCGAGGCGGCGCGTTCATGGCCGGGTTGGCTCTACTGTCCCGGCGCGGCCTCATGCGCGCCGGTCGCGTCACGTGGCCGACCGTGCGCGCCGTTGCCCGAATCGGTCTGCCGACGGCGCTCACGGGCGTCATGTTCTCCCTGATCTACGTGGGGCTCACGCGGACGACGACGCGCTTCGGCACGCCAGCGTTAGCGGCGTTAGGCATCGGCCATCGCGTCGAGAGCTGGCTCTACACCATCGGCGTGGGATTCGGTGCCGCGGCCGCCGCGATCGTCGGTCAGAACCTCGGCGCGCGCAAGATCGATCGCGCCGAACGCGCTGGCTGGGTGACGCTTGGCTTCGCCACGGCACCAGCGCTAGTGGCAGCGGCGGCAGCGCTCATCATCCCGGACAGGCTGGCGGCGATCTTCACATCGGAGGCCGCCGTCATCAGCGTGGCAGCGCACTACCTGCGCATTGGTGCGCTCGCCGATCTCACCGTCTGCGCCGAAGTCGTGCTGGAGGGTGCACTCGGCGGGGCGGGGCACACGGTCCCACCCATGTTCACGTCGACCGCGCTGACTGCGCTGCGCATCCCGGCCGCATGGTGGGCGGCCGACCGATGGGGCGTCGACGGCATCTGGTGGGTCATCTCGCTCACGGCCGCCGCGCGCGGGATCGCAATGATCATCCTCTGGCGCGCGGGCGGCTGGAAGCGCAAATCCGTGTAGCGCCATGCGACCGATCATCACTCTGCTCACGGATTTCGGCACCGCCGACGGCTATGTCGCGGAGCTGAAGGGAGTGCTGTGTTCGGCGGCGCCTGATGTGACGATCGTCGATCTCTCGCACGAGATCCCGCCGCAAGACGTCGAGTCAGCGCGCCTCGCGGTCGCGCGCTACTGGCGTCGCTTTCCGAGCGGAACGGTGCACGCCGTTGTCGTCGACCCTGGCGTTGGCTCGACTCGTAATGCGCTCGCGGTGAGCAGCGACGATCGCTTTCTCGTGGGGCCGGACAACGGCGTTCTGAGTCCGGCACTCCTGGCGAGCGGATCGCGCGCCGTGTCGCTTCCGATCCCTCCAAGTGCCTCCGCCACTTTTCACGGGCGCGACGTGTTCGCTCCAGCGGCGGCCCATCTCGCGACGGGAACCGCGATCGATGCGCTCGGTTCGCCGTGTCTCGACCCAGTCGTCAGGCGCACGCCGGAAGCGCGGCGCGCTGGCGACGGGTCGGTGGTCGGTGAGATCATTGCCATCGACCGATTCGGCAACGCGATCAGCAACTTGATCGCACCGCGCGGTGGCCGGGTCGAGATTCAGGGACGGACTATGGCGATCATGCGCACCTACGCCGATGGCCTCGTCGGCGACATTGTCGCGCTCATCGGCTCGAGCGGGTTCGTCGAGATCGCCCAGCGCGACGGAAGTGCCGCGCGCGCCTTGGAGATCACGCGCGGCACACGCATCACCCTACGTTCGCCGGGCGCCTAACGGCTCGATCCGTTCGACGCGATCGAGCGACGGAACTCCCGCGGCGGCCGCCGTCTCGATCCGGTCACCGTACAGCGTACCGACGCGCGGCGCGACAGCGCCTGTTCCCTGATGCACCTCCGAGTTGATCTCGCCACCAATCAGAAAGACGAGCATCGAGAAGTACATCCACGTGAGCAGCGCAATCACGCCGCCAATCGCGCCGTATGTGGCGTTGTAGTTGGCGAAATTCGCCATGTAGACACGAAGCGCGACGGTCACCAGGGCCCACCCGATCGTCGTGAAGATCGCCCCAACGAGCACCTGCTTTTTGCTCTGGCGAAGGTTCGGCAGGAAGTAGTACGAGAGCCCGGCGATCGCGATGAGGAGCGCGAACGCAATCGGCACTTGCACGATGGTCACCAGCGCACGCGTGCCGGGTTCGAGCGCGAGCCGAGTGGTGAGCCAGTTCGTGATCTTGTCGCCGGCGAGGATCATGACCGTCGAGATGAGGATCACGAAGCCGACGACGATGACGCTTGCCATGGCGATCAACTTCTGCTTCCACCACGGGCGGGTGTCCTTCACGTCGTAGGCAATGTTCAGCGCTCCGATGAGCGCTCCGAAGACGTTCGATCCAGCCCAGATCGCGAGCAGCGCACCGATGGACATGAGCCCCGGCGCATTCTTGGCGTAGACGACGTCCTTGATCACGCCGCCGATCAGCGCCCAGCCCTCGCTCGGAACGACCTGCTGCAACTGTGACGTGAAGAGTGCGAACGTCTCCTGCTTGTTGCCGACGAGGCTCAGCACCGGCGCGATGAACAGCAGCAGCGGGAACAGCGAGAAGAAGAAGTAATACGCCGTCTGCGCTGCCAGCCCGAGGAGATTGTCGTCGAGCGTCTCCTTCAGCGCTTTCTTCGCGATCGACCCGGCTCGGTACCCCAGTACAACCATGCGCCACTCCCATCGTGTGGCGTCCCACAAGCGCAAATGGTGTGCGAAGCGGTGGGGAGTTAACGCCCGGTTCGGTCGATCGAGAGCTTGCCGAAGACCGTTTCCGCGGTCACGCGGACTTTATGTGGGGCCGAGTCCCAGTTCTTCGAAACCCACGCGCCATCGCGCTCGATTAGCCCTTCATGATCGAAGGACGCTACCGTCTTCTCGAGCGAGACATGCACTCCGACATCAGCAGGGACGTGAATGGTGACGATCCCGAGCGTCACCTCCACGTGAAGCTCGATGTCTCGTGTCCACTGGCCGCCAAGGTCGAGCTCGACGCTCCCGACTCCCGCATCCACCCGAATGTCCGGGGTATTTGCGTTGGCGAGGCGATCCCCTCGAAAGCTGGCTGCACCGAGCGAGATCTCGAGCACGCTCATCTTTGTCGCGTTGAGCGAGTCGAACCGCAGCTTGGCGTCACTCGCGCCTGACTCGACATGCAGCCGAGAGATCTTGAGCCCGGTGAGGTCGAGGTCCGATTCCACGGCCCCGAGATCCAAGTTCAGATCGAGCGGTGTGGTCCTCGAAAGCTCGAGCTGTAAATACCCCGCGTTCGGGTCGTTCCGTCCTGTGAACCGCATCTCCGACTTCTGCACACCGATCTGCAGCTTGCGCGATGCCACGTCGAACGTGTGCCTGGGCTGGGTTCGCGTGGCGTCGTATCGAAGCTGCATGTGATAGAGCAGCGGATTCGATGTCGCCCTAACGCCCATTTTGCCCGTCCCGTACACGACCTGCACAGATGCAGGCGCCGAATCGCTGAGCTGTCGCGCGACGTCGAGCGTACGCCAGCTCTGCGCGCCGGCACTCGATGCAACGACACACGCCGCGACCGCCGCGAAACCGAGCGCGGAACGTCGGCTAAGGCGTGCCATCATCGGTCGCGTGTGGAGGACGACGGTGTTGGCCGCCGCGCGGCCACGATGCCAGTCACCGGCGTAGGCGTCTGCCACGGAATGTCGTTCACCGCGGCAAACGACGCGGTTGGCGCGGACCGCCGCGTTCCGCCGCGCGAGATCACGGCTGCGCCAAGACCCGCAGTCGCAGCGACCCACGTGATGGCTACCGCGACAGCGCGAAGCACTGTCTCCACAATCGGCGCCCACGCGAACGCCGACGCGAGCACCCACAGTCCCATGTAGATGGAAACGCCCACCACGAGCGCGCGAAGCGCTGCGCCGCGCGCCGAGTATCGCTTGCTCGCGGCCGGTGCAACCGATTCGCCCGTGATGCGCGCAATCGCGAGGAAGCCGAGCGTGATCAGGCCCGCAACCGCGAGGACGAACGCCACGATCGCGAACGGAATGAGCAGTACGCCGAGAATCGTGATCGCGAGGGCGACGACGAGGAGGCAGAGCACCGGCGCAAGTGCCAGCTGTGTCGCGATGCCCGCCCAGAACGAGCGGCCGAATCTGCCCTCGAGAGAATCCACGACCCCGTCGAGATAGTCGCCGGCAAAAAGCAGCACGCCGATCGCCATCAGTACGAGGATGATCAACCAGCTCGACGACAGCGCGAGGGCGTGACGCGTGCTGCGCGCAGGCGACTCCGACTCCGCTGCTTGCTGCACAGCGCCGAGCGCTCCAGCGAGTTGGCGGATTTCTCCACCGACGGTCCCGCCTGCCAGCGTCACGTTGCCTAACGCCGACACGGCGTTGCCGGTGACCCGGCCCCCGGGATGCACGATCACGTCGCTCCCAATCGCGATGGCGTCGCCGTTGACCGTGCCGTAGACGTGCAGCGGCCCACCGGTTACCGCGACCGGACCGGCGACCGTGGTGCCCGCCGGAATTGTCCGGCCGCCCATTGCGATCTGCTTGTTTGGCGGCAGCGCGACGGCCTCCGGATCACGCCGAAAACGACCGACGAGCTCGTTCAGGGAATCCAAGGTCGCCTTGGAAAGCCGAGTCTTTCCCGAATCCGCAGCCTCGACGGCGACCTCCGGAGCGCCCGTTTTCGCCGCCGAGTCGACGGCTGGCTTTTCGGCCTTCGGTTTCTGCTGAATGGCGGCGGCCTGCCGAGCCGTCAGCGGCGCCGTAGCAACCGCGAGGATCAGCGGGAGAATAGCCGTTCGCATTGGTTCAGGTCGCCCGGCGTCGCCGAGCGGTTGCCACGAGGGCCCTGAGGCCGACTGCAGCCAGGACCACGATAACCAGGAAGCTCGTTACCCCGGCGATGGCCGCTACTCCACCCGTACGGAGTGTGTCCACTGCGGCGCTCCCGAAGGTGGTCGCGATCGCCCCGCCAAGGGAGTCGAACAGCGCGGTGCGGGCGCGCTGGCCGGCAAGGTCGAAGAAGAACAGGAAGGCGTCGAGCCTCACTGCCATCCAGACGGCGCTCAGCGATACGACCAGGGCGAAAACGGATGTTGCAGCCACACCGATGAACCGGGCGGGTCGCGACGCGGGAAGCCAGCGCTTCGCCGTGTCGAGCGCCGAAACGTGCCAGGGCTCGAAGACCTGGACCTGCGTCATCACCCGGTCTCTGAACAGGGGGGATGGCGCAAAATGTGGCATGCGCTCGAGCGCGTTGACCACTTGCCGAGCGTCCGCCAGTTCGGCACGACACTTTGGGCAGTTCTCGACGTGCGCCAGGAGCGGAGCGACGCCGAATCCGGCTTCGCCGTCCAGGAGCTGGTCGATTTCGTCTGGTAGTAGGTGCCTGTGTTCCACAAATCCTCCAACCGGGCCGTACGGGCGGGCTTAGAAAGGGTTTCAGGGAAATTCAGATCCGATTACCCGGGGCCCTTCACATGTTCGAGCGCCTCGCGCAGCTCGTGCCGTGCGCGATGGATATAGGTCTTTACAGTTCCAAGGGGCAGGTCGAGGGTGGCGGCGATTTCTTCGTACGATCGACCCTCGACGTGACGCAGCATGATGCACGAACGGTACTCAGGCCGGAGTCGAGCAATGGCGCGCTCGATCGCCGAGCCGAGCTCGCGTGCCTCCATCTCCTCGAGCGCGGATTCCTGGCGAGCGGTCAGGTCGAATGACGTCGCTTCCACCTCCGCGGCGGTCGCAGCGTGGGGCGAGCCATCGATACTGATGGTGTCCAACTGGCGCTTACGCAGATAATCGATCGCGACGTTGTTGGCGATCTTGAACAGCCAGCTGGAGAGCTTGAACTCGGGACGATACCGGTCGATGTGGTTCAGGACCTTGATGAACGTGTCCTGCGCGAGATCCTCGGAAATCTCGCGGTCCCGAACCATACGGAAAATCAGGGAAAAGACCGGCCGCTCGTACCGTCGGAGAAGCTCGCGGAACGCCGCCTCCCGCCCTTGTTGGGCGAGCGTGACGACATCGGCGTCCGGTAGGTTCGCTAAGTCGAGTGATGGCGCCATGCAGGAGACGGCGGCGGGTCCATGAGACAGCGTCGCCGGCGGTGGGAGGAAGCTATACCTTTCGGTCCGAATGCCAACAGTCGACCTCGAGAAGACCGAAGCCCAAGCCGCCGCCGCAGGTGGAGCAGAGAAGCGCGCCTACGTGCGCCGTGTCTTCTCGGAGATCGCGCCCCGGTACGATCTTCTCAACCACCTGCTCAGCTTCAATATCGATCGCGGGTGGCGCCGGCGCGCAATTGCAGCGCTCGATCCGCTTCGGAACCCGACCGGAGTCTACGTCGACCTCTGTGCCGGCACGCTCGACGTCTCCTCCGAGCTTTCCCAAACCCGCGGTTTTCGCGGGCTTGTGCTTGGAACGGACTTCGCCGAGCCTATGCTCCGGGCCGGATCGAACAAGGCACCTCGCGTGCTCGTGGCTCCCGTGACCGCCGATGCCCTGGAGCTCCCGGTAGCCGACGACACCGCCGCCGGCGCCATCGTCGCCTTCGGCATCCGCAACGTCGCCAGCCTCCCGGCCGCGCTAGCCGAGGCGTATCGCGTTCTCGAGCCGGGAGGCCGGTTCATCATCCTCGAGTTCTCGACGCCACGCTCCCGCGTCGTGCGTGGCGTTTACCACGCCTACTTCCACGCCGTACTGCCCGCCGTTGGCCGGATCGTGAGCAGGCACCCCACTGCCTATCGCTACCTCCCCGAATCGGTCGCGCGGTTCCCCATGCAGGAGGACCTCGCGCGCGCCATGCGCGCTGCCGGGTTCGTGAACGTCCGGTGGGAGTCGCTCACCATGGGGATTGCCGCGATCCACGCCGGCGACAAGCCGGGACGCCCTCCGACCTGAACCGCTGGACCGGACAGACGTCACCTCACTCATGACCCTCGATTCGCTCTCCGATTTCATCGCCGCTATCGAACGGGCCGGCGAGCTCGTTCGCGTTAGGCAGCCGGTCGCCGTGAAGCTCGAGATGTGCGAGGTCGCCGACCGGGCGATGAAGATGCCTGGCGGTGGACCCGCACTGCTGTTCGACCAGCCCGTGCTCGATGATGGAACCATCTCCGCGTATCCGGTCGCGATCAACCTGTTCGGCTCCATGAGCCGCATGGCGCTCGCCCTCGGCGTTCGCGACCTCGACGAGATAGGCGCGCGGATCACGCAGCTCATGGACCTCAAGGTCCCTGACGGTATCGTGGCGAAGCTCTCGCTCATCCCCCGACTGCTCGAGGTCGCGCGCTTCCCCCCTCGGCCCACGCGGGGAGCGACGCCGTGCCAGGAGGTCGTCTGGCAGGGCAACCAGGTCGAACTTCGGAAGCTGCCGGTCATGACGACCTGGCCGGAGGACGGCGGCCCGTTCATCACGCTCCCCATGGTCATCTCGCGCGACCCGAAACGTGGGATCCGAAACGTTGGGATGTATCGGGTCCAGGTCCTCGGACCGCGAACGGTCGCCATGCACTGGCAGCGTCACAAGGTCGGCGCGGCGCACTGGCGCGAGATGGCGGAACGTGGCGAAACCATGCCTGTGTGCATCGCCGTCGGCGCCGACCCCGCGTCGATCTATTCCGCGTCGGCGCCACTGCCGCCAACGGTCGATGAGTTTTTGTTCGCGGGATTTCTCCGTGGAGCGCCCGTTCACCTCGCGAAAGCCCTGACCTGCGATCTCGATGTTCCGGCGTCAGCGGAGTTCGTGCTCGAGGGCTACATCGATCCGCGTGAGGCACTCGTCGTCGAAGGACCGTTCGGGGACCACACCGGCTTCTACTCCGAGGCCGACCTGTACCCGCAGGTGCACATCACGGCGGTTACGATGCGCCGGAACCCGGTCTACGTGTCGACGATCGTCGGTCGCCCGCCGATGGAAGACTTCTATCTTGGCCACGCCACGGAGCGCATCTTCCTGCCGCTGCTGAAACTGACGATTCCCGAGATCGTCGACTACCACATGCCCGCCGAGGGCATCTTCCACAACCTCGTCTTCGTCTCGATCGACAAGCAGTATCCCGGGCAAGCCTACAAAGTGATGAACGCCATGTGGGGTCAGGGGCTCATGTCGCTCGCGAAGGTACTCGTGATCGTCGACAAGGAAGTCAACGTGCGGAACCCACAGGAAGCGTGGTGGGTGGCACTCAACAACATTGACCCGGAGCGGGACACGCGCTTCACCATGGGCCCGGTCGATGTTCTCGATCACTCGAGCCGAGCGTTCACCTACGGCTCGAAGATGGGTATCGACGCGACGCGAAAGTGGCCCGAGGAGGGATTCACTCGGAACTGGCCGACGGTGATCGAGATGGATGCGGCGACACGGGCTCGCGTCGACGAACTCTGGCCGCAGCTCGGCATCGGGACGCGCAGGTGATCGCGGGATGACGGCTCTGCTTCGCGCGACGGCGTTGCTGCAGGAACCGACCGGCTACAATCCGGCGCGGCTGTACTTCACGCTGGCGTTCATGTTCGTATTCGTTGGCGTGGCGGTCGCGTTCGTTCGGACTCGCTACCCGAAGCGGTTGATCGCGGACATCGCGAGCACGCTGGGCATCTTTATGCTCGTGATCGGTACGATCGTCTATACCGTCGCGTTCCGCGGCCTGCGCCCGGCCGAGGTGGTTCTCGCGTGGGTGTTGTCGCTGGGGGCCATCGCGTGGTTCGTCGTCAAGCTCAACGCCATCATGTCGCGCCCCCTGACACTGCTCGAGGATCTGGCGTCGGCCGTCCGGCGCGGCGATTGGGCGATGCTGTTGCGCGGCAACGACGGCGCCGCCGGCCAGGATGTCGGCGTAGCGCTGAGCGAAGTAGGTGCCTTGATCGGCGAAACGCGGAAGACCGCGTCCGAGGTGTTGGGCGCCTCGTCCGACGTGGCGCGAATCGGCGCGACGGTTGCGGATGGAGCCGGCCGCATCGCGACGTCACTCGGCGGCGTGACCGGCGGCGTGAACCGCAGCATGGATGCTGCCCGCCAGATTCGTCAGGCCGCAACGCAGCTCGACGAGGCGGCCGCCGCGACCCACACGTCGGCGCGCGAGTCGCGCGAGATCTCGGCCAAGGTCGAGGCCAGTGCGCAGCTCGGCGTTAGGCGCGCCGCCGACGCCATGAAGTCGGTCACCGAGCTGGCCGAGCTGGCGCGCGACCTCGTGCAACGGATGGTGGCGCTCCGCACCGCCTCGGGCGACATCGGGGACGTCACCACGGTGGTCGGCGACATCGGCCGTCAGACCAATCTCCTCGCGCTCAACGCGTCGATCGAGGCGGCGCGCGCCGGCGAGGCCGGCCGCGGCTTCGCCGTGGTTGCCGAAGAAGTGGGCAAGCTGGCGATGCAGAGTGGCGGCTCCGTGGGTCGGATCGAGGTTCTCGTCCGCGAGATGATCGATCGGATCGAGGACGCGTCAGGGCGGGTCGCGAGCATGGAATCCGCAGTGAAGCGTGGCGAGCAAGTCATGCAGGAGGCGGTTGGGGTATTTCATTCCATCGAGCAGGATGCCCGGCGGACACTGTCGTTGGCGGACGCTGTGCTGAGGGCATCCGAGCGTCAGGATCTGCTCGTCAGGCAGATGAACGATGCATCCACGCTGGTCGCGGACGCCGCCGATGCGTCGTCCGCGGCGACGGACGAAGCGGCCCGAGCGATGCAGCATCAACGGTCGCTCACGGAACAGCTGCGCGAAACGGCGTACGCGCTCGAGCGTTCGGCGGGATCTCTTGGGGAAGTCGTGGCGCGATTCGGCGCGGGAGGGGGTGGGGAATGACTCGACCACGGGAAGGGCAAACGTTCGACGGCGGCTCACGACTCGTCCGCTACGTGAACTTCGTGAAGCTGCCGCACACGGTGTTCGCGCTCCCGTTCGCGCTGGTGGGTGCGACGCTGGCCAGCTACACGCACGGCGTGACGCTCGCGACGCTCGGCTGGATCGTGCTCGCCTTCACGGCGGCGCGCTTCGCGGCGATGGGTTTCAACCGGATCGTGGATCGGCAGATCGACGCCCGAAATCCGAGGACCGCGAAGCGCGAGCTTCCGGCCGGCCTCCTCGGAGTTCGAGAGGCGTCGCTCGCAGTGCTGGTTGCCTGTGTGGTGTTCGTGTTCGCTGCCTGGAAGCTCAATCCGCTGTGCGCGATGTTGAGTCCGATCGCGCTCGGCTGGGTGCTCTGGTACAGCTACACGAAGCGGTTCACGCACTGGTCGCACATCGTGCTCGGCGTGGGGCTCGCCATCGCGCCGGTCGGCGGGTACCTGGCGGTGTCCGGCGCGTGGAGCGTGCCATGGTGGATGTTGATCGCGCTGGCGGCCGGTGTCTCATCGTGGACGGCGGGCTTCGACATTCTGTACGCACTGCAGGACGAGGACTTCGATCGCGCGGAGCGGCTGCACTCGGTGCCCGTGGTGTTCGGACGCCGGGGTGCCCTCGCGATCGCGCGCGGGCTTCACGTGCTGACGATCGTGTCGCTCGCCGCCGTGGGTGCCGCGGTGCCTGTAGGGTGGCTGTACGCCGCCGGTGTGGTCGTTGCCGCAGGGCTACTCCTGTACGAGCATTCGCTCGTGCGCGGCGATGACCTCTCCCGCCTGGATGCCGCGTTCTTCACCATGAACGGAGTCATCAGCCTAACGTTTTTCGGTTTCGTGCTCGCCGAGCGTCTGGTGCGATGAGCACGGCCGCCGAGCGGCCCATCGTCATGGCGGTGACCGGCGCCTCGGGTGCGCCGTACGCCGTGCGATTGCTCGAGACGTTGATCGAGCGAGAACAGCGGGTATCGCTGATCGTCTCCGACCACGGCCTGAGGTTGCTCGACACGGAGCTGGGTATCGCATCGGTTGCGGCGCTGCGTGATCACGTTGGTGGCGCGCGATGGGATAAGACGGTTCGCGTCTTCGATGATCGTGATCGCGGGGCCGCTCCGGCCTCGGGATCGGCGTTGTCGGCGGGCATGGTGATCTGCCCGTGTTCCATGGGGACCCTGTCGGCCATTGCGGCTGGATCGTCGCGATCGCTCGTCGAGCGTGCCGCCGATGTCGCGCTCAAGGAAAGGCGGCGGCTGGTTCTGGTTCCGAGAGAGACGCCGTACAGCGCCATTCATCTCGAGAACATGCTCGCGCTCACGCGAGCGGGTGCGGTGGTGCTTCCCGCGTCGCCTGGGTTTTACCACAGGCCGGACACCATCGACGACCTCGTGAATTTCGTGGTCGCGCGCGTGCTCGATCATCTTGGCGTGGAGCACTCGCTTGTGCCGCGATGGGGGAGCGGGCCCGGCGAGTAACCGCCCCGCGAACATCCATGCGAGTCATTGGCGTCATTTCGGACACGCATGGGCTATTACGCCCTGACGTGCACTCGGCCCTGGCTGGCGTCGACCTCATTCTGCACGCTGGAGATGTCGGCGGAGACGAGATCCTGACGGAGCTCGAGCTCATCGCGCCGGTACGCGCGGTGTATGGAAACACCGATGCGCCGGGTCAGCCGGGACTCGCGCCGGCGATCGACATAGCGGTCGACGGCGTTTCGATCCACGTGAGCCACGGTCACGAGGTTGGCTTGCCAACTCCGGAAAAGCTGCTGGAGCGCTACGCGGCCGACGTCGTCGTGTACGGGCACACGCATCGACCGTTGATCGCGCGGGCGTCCAACCGCCTGGTGCTGAATCCGGGCGCGGCCGGCCCTCGGCGGTTCGACATCGTGCCGAGCGTGGCGAGGTTGACCATCGCTGATGGTTGCGCCGAGGCGGAATTAATCGGGCTGCGCGCCTAACGCCGTTCGACCGATGACCAATAACCGACGACTCAAAACCGATAACTCATGACTCGCGCGACGTCGCGACCGACCGTCACCAGTCATAAGTTCTTCGTTACGGGTCGTTAGTTCTTGTTTATCAGTTTTCCTTACACGAGTTTAGACGACTTTGAAGTGTGACGCGGGGTAGAGGTAGTCTTCCCCGGAGTTGTCGACGATGCGGTAGAAGGACCCACCGCCCTCGACGCCAAGCATCTCGTAGATGCGGCCGAGCGTAAGATCGTGACAGCCACCAGGTTCGTCGCAGCCGGGATACGTCAGCCACGGCCGCACGCTGATGCACTGGACGAGGGTCGTCGCTTGCCAAGAGGTCGTCATCGCTTGCTCCCGGGGCTATAGGCCGTGGCGCTCCAGCGCCACGGCGCGCCTCTAGCTAAATGTGCAATTCGCCGGCCACCCTCCCTCTGACGACCGGCGACAGGATTCAGTTGCGTGTGATGCGTGTTACACCGGCTACGAACGAACGGCGCTGCGTGTGTTGTCGAGCTCGGCCGGATTGCGACGGAACCACGACGACAGCAGCAACAGCTCATCGATCTCGTGCGTCGGAACCGACGCCGTCTGCCGCTCGGGCGGCGAATAGACCGACTGGACCAGCTCGTTCAGCGACCGTCGATCTCGGGACGTTCGCGGGGCAGGGACTTCTGCCCGCACGCGCCCCCGACGAATGAGATACAACCGATCGTCGCCTTCGTGTCCTCGTACCGTGTAAAGAAATGACAAAGTTTCGACGGCGAACCGCAGGCGACCGAACTGCTCGCGAAGCTCTTCCAGCCGGTGAAGCTTGTCTCGAAGCGACGCGGCCCGCTCGAACTCCATGCGGTCGCTCGCTGACTGCATGTCTCCACGCAGCCGTTCGATCGGCCCATCATCGGCCCCTTCGAGAAACGCGCGCGCCATTGATACGCGCTCGGCGTACGCGTTCACCGTGCACGCGCCAACGCACGGCCCGAGACACTTCCTGACTTCGTGGCGAATACAGCCAGGGGTCCGCACCGGCGCTCCGAACAGATCCCCCTGATCCGCAAAGTACATCTTCTGATCGAGCGAACAATCGCGGAGGCCAAGCGCGTCACTCAATTCACGCACAGCTTCGCCGATTCGCTGCGCTCCGAGGAACGGCCCGTAGTAAACACCGCCGTCTTCGCTGCCGGCGCCGCGAACGACCAGGAGCTTCGGCGCGGCACCGCGACTGAGCTTGATGAACGCGTAGTGACGCGCATCACGCTTCATCGCCACGTTGAACCGGGGCCGCAGCCGCTTGATGAGCCTCAACTCGGTCAGCAGCGCGGCGAACTCGCTCGGCGTGTACTCCCAGTCGATCGATGTCGCCTCGCGCAGAATACGCGCGCCCTTGTCCTCTGGGTAGGCGCAGCGGAAGTAGCTCAGGAGCCGCGTCCGAACTTTCTTCGACTTGCCGACATAAACTACCTCGCCGTCCGGGGACAGCATTCGATAGACACCAGGCCGGTCCAGCGCGCCCTCACGGACCACTCCACGCATTCGCATGATGTCTTCGTCCGAGGTTGGCGCTCGGCGCGACGTTCTCAGCGCTGACATTGCCAGCAGAACACGGTGGAGCGGCCGTCGATGGCGTGTGTGGCGACGAGCGTGCGTCCGCAGCGCTGGCAGCGCTCGCCTCCGCGACCATACGCCTGCAGGCGTTCCGCGAACGACCCTCGCGCTCCGGAGGCATCACGATAATCGCGGAAGCTCGTACCGCGCGCGGCCACGGCCTCGGTCAGCACGCCACGCAGCTCGGCGTGCAGACGCGCCGCTTCGGCCGGCGATAAGGCCGCTGCCGGCCGCGAAGGATCTATCCCGGATCGCCAGAGCGCTTCGTTCGCGTAGATGTTGCCCACTCCAACGAGTCGACGTTGGTCCATCAACACCCGCTTGACTGCCTGTCGCGAAGCCCGAAGAATGGCCGATAGTCGTTCGACGGTAAAGACCGGGTCCAACGGCTCGTCACCGAGGCCTCCCGAGTAGCGAGCGAATCGCTGCTCGTCCATCACGCTCACGGTGCCCAGCCGACGAATATCGCGGTAGTGGAGGGAGCGCTCGCGGTCGAGGACGAACTCGATGGTCGAGTAACGTCGCTCGGTCTCCGGAAGCGAACCATCGTCAATGAGCAGCGCGCCGGTGAACCGCGGCTGCACGACGATCCGATCGCTCGACGACAGATCGAGCACGATCAGCTTTGCGCGACGCCACGCGTGGTCGATGACGGAGCCCACGACGCGGCGCCGCAGCTGACGAGCGTCAACCTCGCGCAGCACATCGCCCCGCCTGACCCTAACGTCGGTGATCCTGCTGCCAGCGATCGCGCGGTCGAGGTCGCGCGCGATCGTCTCGGTCTCAGGTAGCTCGGGCACGCCGTGCCGATTCGCGCCATCCGACGTCGGCGCGATACTGCTTGCCCTGAAACTCGACGCCCGCGGCGTAGTCCGCGCTGGCGCGCTGAGCCTCGTCGAACGACGCCGCCACGGCGGTCACCGCGAGCACTCGTCCACCGGCTGTCACGAGCGATCCGTCCGGTTTGCGCGCCGTCCCCGCGTGAAACGCGATGACGCGATCATCGGGCTCGGGCAACGCGATCGTATCCCCCGTGACGGGCGACTCGGGGTAACCACGCGCGGCGAGGACCGTGGTGACGGCGAACGAGGGCTCCCACTCGAACGGCCGAATGGCGCCGAGGCCGTTGCCCGAAGCAACCGCCATGAACGCGTCGAGCAACGAGCTCCGCATGAGTGGGAGGATCGCCTGCGTTTCGGGGTCACCGAACCGACAGTTGAACTCCACCACCTTCGCTCCCTCGTCGGTCAGCATGAGGCCAGCGTAGAGGAGGCCGCTGAACGGGCACCCGCGCTCGCGAAGCGCGCCGAGCATGGGCGCGATGATTCGCGTAGCGGCTTCCCTAACGATGGACGCGGTTCCAATCGCCACCGGTGCGTATGCGCCCATCCCTCCGGTGTTGGGGCCCGCGTCACCAGCAAAGAGACGCTTGTGGTCCTGCACCGGCAGCATCGTTAGGAAGTGCTCGCCGTCGGTCACGGCGAACAGCGAGAGCTCCTCGCCGTGCATGAACTCCTCGACGAGCACCTCGCTTCCCGCCTCACCAAGCGCGCCGTCGCGCAGCATGCGGTCGATGGCGGCGTGCGCCTCGGCGACGGTCTCGCAGACCACGACGCCCTTTCCGGCGGCGAGTCCCGTCGCCTTGATCACGACCGGCGCCCCGAGCTCCGCGACCGCGTGGCGAGCCGACTCGACGTCGGTGTGGTGGGAGGCTCGCGCCGTCGGCACGCCCGCGGCGACCATGACTTCCTTGGCGAATCGCTTGGACGTCTCGATTCCGGCAGCGGCAGCGGATGGCCCGAAGGTTGGGATGCCACGCGCCCTGAGCGCGTCGGCTACACCTGCCGCGAGCGGCGCCTCGGGTCCCACCACGACCAGATCTACTCGTTCGGCGGCCGCGAGCTCCACTACGCGCCCGACATCCGTCGCCGACACTGCGACACAACGCGCAAGCTCCCCGATGCCCGGGTTGCCCGGAGCAGCGAGGAGCTCGAGAGTTGGATCATCGCGTTTGAGCTTCCACGCGAGGGCGTGTTCTCGTCCGCCCCCGCCGAGGATCAGTGCTCTCACGAGTCGGACGTCTTGAATGCGTTGTTGAAGGCGTCGCGTGCGCGGGCGAGCACATCACCAACCTGCGTGAACGCTTCGCGCGCCTGGTTCCCGTAGTATCCGGCGGCGTCGACGTAGTCCTCGCTGAGCGGCTGCCCGGGGTCGCCGCGACGCGGGTACTCGCCGTTGAGGATCGCGTCGTATTTCCCGCTACGCACCCATCGCTGCAGCTCGGCGGCGCGAACGGTGCCGAACGGGTGGGTCTTGAAGGCCGTGTTGATGACCTGGAAGACGCGATCGGCGAGGTCGCCCTGCGTCTCGTAGGTCTCGGCCTGCTCCATGAATGCCTCGAGGCTGATCTCGTCGTCGCCAGCGGCGCCGCCTGCCATCTTGAGGAACGTGCGAAGCGACACGTCGAGATCCTGCGTGGCGAGCAGGCCGGCACGGTCCGCCGACAACTCGGCCTTTCGGTACCACTCGAGGAGCGCGAGCTGGAACGGCAGAAGGGCCATGCCTGCCAAGAATGGCAGATTGCGCAGACCCACCGTGAGGATGATGATCGCGATCGTCGTGTAGGTCGTGTGGCCGCTCATGATATGCCCGAGCTCGTGGCCTAGGATGTCACGGCGCTCCTCCTTCTCGAGCAGCGAGATCGTCGCGGAGTTCAGGACAATGAACGGCTTGTCGAATCCCACCGCGGCCGCGTTGACGAACGGCGTCTGCGAGACGTACAGGTCGGGGCGTTCGGGCCAGTCGAGCGTCTCCAGAACTTCGCCGTACAACGAGTTGAGCGCGGGCCGTTGCTTTGGGCCGACCAAGACCGCGTTGGCGAGGAAGAGCTGACGCACGCCCTTCTCGCCGAAGAAGCCGGCGATCTTTCGGACGACCTCATCGAATCCCGGGATGGCGCGAAGGCTGTTGAGCGCCGCGCGATCGGCCGGGTGCTCCCAGGCTGTCGAAGCGATCTGTGTGAGGACTTTGCGGTCAGCCATGTCTTTGGGGACTGGGGACTGGGGACTGGGGACTCATCGTACGGCTTTCGAGCCGAGCGACACTCTTTCGCCTACGAGACGAGTCCGCCCGAAGTGTCCGTCCCATCAAACTATCCGTCGGCACAATAGGCAGCCAGGAAACCAGCGGCTGCGGTCAATAGGAACCCGTTCTACAA
>Ga0136846_1234355_pt1 | contig 54367 bp, 39 predicted proteins | sample HopSoiMetagenom2_FD_96841 | JGI IMG/M metagenome (GOLD analysis project Ga0136846, IMG submission 96841) | Grasslands soil microbial communities from Hopland, California, USA - 2 Assembly 2016 (version 4) | ecosystem: Environmental > Terrestrial > Soil > Grasslands | place: USA: Hopland...
CCGTGGTCATGGCGCTCTCGGGATTCAGCAGATGATCTTTGCTGGGCCCCAGACCGAGTTTAATCAGGGCGCGTGAGTCGGGTACGGTCTTGCTTTGCCAGCCATGCTCTGCCTGATAGCGACGCATGGCCACTTCGCTCGCAGCATTCCACTCTCCGGTGGCGTCCCCTGTCAGGTAGTGCTCGCGAATCAGCGCTTCCTGAATGGCTTGCGCGCGCTCGTGATCGATTTTTTGCTGCCCTCGCAAGCGGGTTGATTTCTTCTTGCGCAGTGATTTCTTGGAGGAGGCCATGCGCATCGTTGCCGGCGTGGCGGTGGTCCCGTGCTTCTTAGGCAAACTTTTGGCGGTTGTCTTCTGTGCGGTGGATTTCTTCGCGCTTGAGTTCGACGAAGAACTCTGTCTCCCATACGCGGGCATAACGGCCGCGATCAGGGCCAGCGAACAGACAACGCCAACCGCTGCCCTGCGAAGCTCCCGTCGATGAAAGAATCGAAAATCCATTCGGAATCGTGCACCAATTCAACCGAAAACACTATGCCCAACAGAACCAGCACTGTCATCATCGTTCATCTCGACGCACAGTGCCAGTTCCTGTTGGGCAGAACTGCATTACGGAAGTGTACCGGCCAGGAAGATCGTGCCGTCCTGACGACCCGAACCGCGTTGCCGGACGAGGAATACGACGTCCTGCCCGCTTTTCAGGGTCGACTCGATACGGCTGAAATCTTCTTCGCTGTTCACGGGCTGCTTGTTAATTTGCAGGACAATATCTCCGCGTGCCAGGTTGACGTCCTCTGCGAACGAACCCGGTTTCACATCCTGCACGATCACTCCCTTGCCCGCTTCCATATCGAGCCGGTCCGCCATGTCGGGCGTCACCTTGCGAACCGTAATCCCCAGCTTGCTCTGCTTGGGAGTGCTTTCGTCCTCATTGCCCTGGTCCTCGCCCAGGCGTGCGGCGAAGAGCTTGGAGCGATCCGCAGTGGTGACCGTGGTTTGCTGACCCTTGCCATTCCGCACGAAGCCGAGTTCCACCTTCGTCCCAGGCTTGCGCGATGCGATGTAATCCACCAGATCGGATCCCTTGCTGACCTTCTTGCCATCGATAGTGGTGATGGTGTCCCCGACCTTCAGACCGGCCTGATCTGCAGGGCTTCCGGCTACAACGCTGGAGATGGTGACTCCGCTGCCGGTCCCGTACACACGAGCAATGGCCGGATTTTCAACCTGATCGAACATGATGCCAATCGATCCGCGGGAAACCTTGTGCTCCGGCCCCGTGAGTTGGTTGTAGACCTCGACGACCGTCTTTGAGGGCAGAGCGAACCCAATACCGGCATAGGCATTCGTCTCGCTGAGAATGGCGGTATTGATACCGATAACCTCGCCAGTCATGTTGACTAGCGGTCCACCCGAGTTCCCCGGATTGATCGCGGCATCCGTCTGGATGAAAGTCTGGAACTGGCGGCCCGGTACTATATCCCGTCCTTTGGCAGACACGATTCCAGCCGTTACGGTGCCAGCTTGTCCGAAAGGACTTCCAATGGCTAACACCCAGTCGCCGACCTGCATGCTGTCGGAGTTGCCCATCTTGGCCGTCGGGAGCGGCTTGTCAACATCGACCTTGATCACCGCGAGATCGGTTTCCTGATCGGTTCCGATCACTTTGGCGTCGTGCTGCACGCCTGGAGGATCATCTTGAAAACGCACGCGAATGCGGTCCGCTTTCTCAACTACGTGGCGGTTCGTCAGAATGAAACCCTTGGGATCGACCACCACTCCTGACCCCAGCGATCGCTCGCGAATCGGGCCAGTATCCGGGCCGCCCTGACCGCCGGGGCCGCCGAAGAAATGGTTGAAGAAATCTTCCATTCCCCCGCCGCCACCACCACCGTTGTCGTCGTCGTCCGGGGCTTGGCCGCGGGGGCGTCGCCGGATGTTCTTAATTGTCGATTCTGTGTTGATATTGACTACACTGGGTTCCAGCTGTTTCGCAATCTGCGAAAACTGATTTGACATCTGCTGCGGCGTAGGCATGGTGAGCGGCGCCGCGTCGCTCTTTTGCCCTTCTTTCCCCTTTACTCCGTAGGAGATCACCGTTCCGATGAGAATGCCGACCGCAAGCGTAGCCAGGATACTCAGCGTATAGACCCAACGATGGGCCTTCATGCGCATCCACATTGCGCCCGAATCCATATTCCACTTCCTCCAGAACTTGTAACCCACTAACAGTATACCTATTTACGCAACGAGACCGCAGATGTGCTGTTTTGGCGGGTATGGTTACAAACGCCACCGGGCGTCTGCTGGTTAGACGCAGAAAAGCCGGAAATCGTTTGATTTTAGGTCAAGAAAACGGACTCTTCGCGCCCCTGCTCGGCTAGCATTGCATTCGCAGCGGTTGAATTCTGAATTTCGGGTGCCATTGCGGGTGTAAGCTCCGAAGGCAACGTGAGTTAGCTGATGATGAAGAAGAATCCTTTCGACTCAGACGATCCCCACGTCCTCGAAATCGACAGCCGCGCTGAGGGTCCCGCCGGCGCACTCCCGCTCACTCCGGAGATGCTTCGAAGCGAGCCATCGGGAAACTTGTTCGGATGGACCCAGAACGCCGCAATGGGCTGGCTGCCGTCGAATCTTGGCGCAAAAGAATTTCTGATGCTCTCCACCCACGGTGGCATCCGCGATAAGGACGGAACACCTGTTGCGCTGGGATATCACACGGGACACTGGGAGATTGGTCTTCTTGTGGAGGCTGCGGCTCACGTTTTCAAAGCAGGCGGGTGCATCCCTTTTGCTGCGGCGTGTAGCGATCCCTGCGATGGAAGATCGCAGGGAACCACCGCCATGTTCGACAGTCTTCCATTTCGAAATGATGCTGCGACCGTTTTCCGGCGGCTGATCCGTTCCTTACCGACCTGCAGCGGCGTACTGGGTGTCGCCACCTGCGATAAGGGACTTCCCGCCATGATGATGGCGCTCGCCGGCTCACGCCATCTGCCGTGCGTGCTCGTCCCCGGCGGCGTCACTCTGATGCCCGTACAGGGTGAGGATGCCGGAAGAGTGCAGACCATCGGAGCGCGATTCGCACACGGGTTGATTTCTCTCGCCGAAGCCGCCGAGATTGGCTGTCGAGCTTGTGCGACGCCCGGTGGAGGCTGTCAGTTCCTTGGGACGGCAGCAACATCGCAGGTAATCGGCGAAGCCTTGGGTCTATCGGTTGGACATTCGGCGCTGGCGCCTTCTGGGCATCCGATCTGGATCGATATGGCAAGGCGTTCAGCGCACGCGCTCATGCAACTTGAACGTCACAACATAAAAGTCGGCGACATTTTGACGGATGCTGCAATTGAGAATGCCTTGGTGCTTCACGCAGCGTTCGGTGGATCAACAAACCTCATCGTGCATCTGCCCGCTATTGCGCATGCCGCCGGCCTCAAACGCCCTACAGCCTCGGACTGGGCTCATGTGAACCGGAGAGTCCCAAGAATCGTTGATGTGTTGCCCAACGGGCCACGCAATCACCCCACGGTGCAGGTTTTTCAAGCGGGCGCGGTACCGGAGGTGATGCTGCACCTCCGCCGTGCAGGCTTGCTCAACACGAGTGCCCTCACGGTAGACGGCATCACTCTCGGGGATCGACTCGATGCCTGGGAGGACTCTGAAAGACGTCGTGCTTTGCGCTCAGGACTGAAGCAACGCGATGGTATCGATGCAGATGATGTCATCCTGAATCCGAAAGATGCGAAGCGCCGAGGCATGACTTCAACTGTTTGTTTCCCGCATGGAAACCTGGCGCCAAATGGGTCGGTGGTCAAGAGCACTGCAATCGATGCATCCGTTGTCGGCGAGGACGGTGTCTATCGAATCACTGGGCCGGCGAGAGTATTCGTCAGCGAATCGCAGGCAATGCAAGCCATAAAGGACGGCAAGATTTCCGCGGGCGATGTTCTCGTACTCACCAGCCGTGGGCCCATGGGTTCAGGAATGGAAGAGACGTTTCAGCTCACCGGCGCTCTCCGGTACTTGCCATTCGGCAAGCATGTCGCGCTCATCACCGATGCCCGATTCAGTGGAGTCTCAACGGGTGCGTGCATCGGCCATGTGTCGCCAGAGGCGCTGGCCGGGGGACCAATCGGAAAGGTGCGGGAAGGCGACATGATTGAGATCATCATCAATCGCAACACTCTCGCAGCCAGCGTCAATGTCGTGGGCGAGGCAGGTTCCATTGAAGACGCAGCTAGCGGTTCTCGCATACTGCAGGACCGCGCTCCACGTGCCGATCTTGCGCCGGATCCCTGTCTTCCCGATGACACACGCATCTGGGCTGCACTGCAAGACATCAGCGGGGGAACCTGGGGTGGCGCTGTTTACGATTGCGAATCGATTTTGAAGGTGATCGACGCAGGAAAGCGTGCACTGACAGCACATCCGCAAGAAGAGAGCTCTCAATAGCCCGACAGGCACATCGCGTCGGCAGATCTGACTGCGAGCCCGATCCTATTTGGACTCGTACACTGTCTTTCCGCCCACCACAGTACGCAGAACCTTCGTTTGTAGCAGTCTTTCAGGAGCAACGGCGGTGATGTCCCGGTCCAGAACGATAAAGTCTGCGAGCATGCCCGGACTGACCTTTCCCTTCTCTTTTTCCTCAAATTCTGCAAAAGCAGAACCGGCCGTGTATGCCGCTATAGCCTGATCCATGGTGAGCCTTTGTTCGGGGAAGTACTCCTGCTTGCCGTTCTCGCTCTTGCGTGTGACAGCGGCATAGAGCCCGCGGAATGGTGTGACAGGTTCAACTGGATAGTCCGTTCCGAAAGCCAGCGTGACGCCCTTATTCAAGAAAGCGAGCCACGCGTACGAAGTGGCTGCGCGTTTGGGACCGAGCCGATCCTGCGCCCAACGCATGTCCGTCAGCACATGGTTCGGCTGCATGGAGGCGATAACCTTCAGCTGTTTGAATTGCGCGAACTGCCCCGGGTTTGTGACCTGCGCGTGCTCAATACGAAAACGATAGTCGTCGCCTCCATTCGCCGCCTTTACTTTCCCTTCCCGGGCAGCCTTCCCAGCTTCCGCAAACGCATCAAGGGCCATCTGGACGCCTTTGTCTCCAATAGCATGAAACCCGACCTGGAATCCAGCCAGCACGCGTTCTTTTGTCATGTCATTCAGCTTTGCGGCTTCATAGCGCGGTAATCCGGAGTTCTTTGTATCGTCAGAGTACGGCTCCAGCATTGCCGCAGTATGCGATCCCAGCGAGCCATCCATAAATCCCTTCAACATTCCGGTGTGCAGCAGCAAGTCAGACTGCGGATGCGAGTCGCGCTTTCGATTCAATTCCTCGACCGAATTATCAAAGGGCAGCCACTCCGAGATCCGGGTAGTCAGCTTTCCTTCCTTCTCCAGTTCTTCGTAAATCTGAAAGATTCCCGAGTTAGGTGAGTAATCCTGCGCCGAGGTCACGCCGTGCTGCGCCAGATCCGCGAGAGCCAGTTCGATTCCTTGGCGCTGCTGCTCATGGCTCGGCTTGGGAATCACGTCTTGAATAGCCGATTGCGCGGTCTCCCGCAGAATGCCCGTAGGCTCGCCAGTTTCATTGCGGTCTATATGCCCGCCTTGAGGATCGCGGCTGGCCAGATTGATACTCCCCAACTGCAGCGCGCGCGTGTTCGCTACAGCGATATGGCCGTCAATGCGCGTCAGAAACACCGGATGCCCGCTTGATACCTCGTCGAGATCCCAGCGCGTAGGAGTGACCTTGACGGGCCAGAGAGTCTCATCCCACCCTGCGCCTACAATCCACTCGCCCGGTTTGGCCTGCTCCACCTTTTTCAGAATGCGGTCGCGGAAGTCATCCAGAGATTTCGAGCCGGTGAGATCGATACTCAGTTTCGTCGCTCCGGCATCATCAAGGTGCAGATGCGCGTCGTTAAATCCCGGCATGACGAAGTGACCCTCGAGATCGATGACCTGCGTCTGGGGTCCTTTGAGCTTCTCCATGTCGGCAGTTTTGCCGACCGCCAGAATGCGATCTCCGCGCACCGCGATCGCCTGCTCGCGCAGGATGGAACTGAACTGCGAATTTGCAGGCACGCCCGTATACACGTTCCCGTGTGTGAAGATCAGGTCCGCCTTGGGCTTGGGGTCTGCCGCGTTTTGAGCAGATGTGAGCGACGTTGTGAGAACGCAGCCGAGCATGATGGCGCAGATTCCTGCCTTACCGGTCAGATTCATTCTCCCACCCCCGCCAGCGCCAGCATGGTCAATAAGATTCGCTTCAGCGCCAGTTCGCGTCCGTTGGAATCGAACCACTCCTGCAATGTGTGCGCACCCCCGCCGGAGCCCCCGCCGCCGATCGCGATAGCTTCGCGACCGAGCGACAGCGGAATGTTGGCGTCCGTCGAAGCGCGTTGTATCTGTGCGGCATTGTTGAGCTGAGCATCCACTGCGCGAACGACTTGCAAGATTTTCGCGCCTGCCTGCAGTTCCCCGGCGGGCCGATTACCGATGACGACTACTTCGCAACTCACGCCCGATGGACGTTTCTGGGCCGACGAGCGCATCTCCGACATCATGGTCTCGTCTTCCACCGCGCGATTCAGAGCCAGGCGCAGCGACTGTTCGAGCCGCTCCATTTCGGACATGGACGTCGACCGGATATCCACTTTCATGCTGGCCGATTCGGGTATCGAGTTGACCGACGTTCCGCCGCGTATGACACCGATGTTGAATGTCGTCTTAGGCGTGCTCGGCACGGTCGTCGCGGTGAATGCATCGATCGCTTTGGCGAGGATAACTATCGGATTCGGCGCGCCGAAATCACTCCAGGAGTGGCCACCCGGGCCTCGCACGATCACCTCGAAGCGTCGGCTGCCCAAGGCTTCGGCAACAATCGTGTCGCAACCGGCGCCATCGAGGACAAGGCTGCATGCGATCGAGTCTTTCCATCGAGGAGTCGAAAAAATGTGGCGCATGCCCCTCAGATCGCCTTCGCCCTCTTCGCCGACATTTCCGATGAAAACGAACGGCAGTGCGTGCCGAAGTCGAACATTTCGAAGAAGCAATGCAACGGCAAGCATCGCGACGACACCGGCTCCGTTATCGGAAACTCCGGGTCCGTAGATACGGCTTCCCTGCTGCCGAATGTTCAACGGCGTATTCGCTGGAAAAACGGTGTCGATATGCGCGCTCAGTGAAATGTAACGGCGCCCGAATCCAGGATGTGTGCCGAAGACGTTCCCGACATCATCGATGCGCACGTCGTCCAGCCCCACTTCCCGAAAGCGCTCAGCCAGCCAGGCCGCTCGCGCGCTCTCGCCGAAGGGCGGCGCCGGAATGCGCGCCATCTCCATCTGCCAATGGAGCAGTTGCGGGTCTTGCGTGCGAAACCAGTTGAATGCGGACCTCACCTCGGGCGAAGCGGCGAGACGTGCCACTTCCTGCTGCACCGAAGGCTGAAGCTCCGGCAACTCCGCGCGCGGGGGATTCGGGCTCATGAACTGTTATCGGTCAGTTTACAACGCGTTCCCAGGATTAAGATCGATGAATTGGAGGAATGCCGTTACCGAAGGTTCAGCCTAAGTCATGGAAAAGACGAGGTCTTTCGGCACTTCGCCTCGATGTAGCCGACCAGTTTCGCCGTGGCCGGCACTGCAATTCCATGCTGGGCGGCTCCGCGCAGGATTGTGCCGGCGATTGCGTCAAGTTCCGGCGGATTTCCTTGTTCAACATCCTTCTGCATCGAACTCCGCATCCCCGGCGGAAAACGGTTCGAACCCGCAATCACTGCATCCGCATTTACCCCGGCCCCCTCGGTGATGGCAACAGCACATGCCTCCTGCACGCATCCGATAGCTAGCCCTCTCCATTGCGGATCGCTGAGCACACCGCCGATCGGCAGCCCAGCCGCTGTCGTTGAAAGTGCGAAGGGCGCAAGAAAAACGAGTTTGCCCCACATGAGCGTCGGTTCGTCATCAACAAAACGGCACTCAAAGCCGAGCTTCTGAAGGTGCTGGAGGGCGGGTCCGAGCAAACTGCGTCCCGCCGATAAGACACTCAGGCGGGCAAAAGGAGATCGATGCACCATGTGTGCCGGAGCTACGCGCTCGGTCTCGACTGCAATGGTCGCCGGGATGACTTTACTGGGTCCATATCTCAGCCGCAGAACATCGAGGTGGTCGATGCCATTCAGGAGAGGGACAATGGAGCCGACAACATCCGCATTCGTGATGGCGTTGAGCGCGCCCTCTAGTTGCGTTGCCTTGACGGTAATCCAAAGGACATCACAGGCTGGAACCTCAGCGCCTCGCGAGATCGGGACACGAAAGTTTCCGAACGCGCTCTCCAACTGAAGCTGCTCAGGATAGTCAGCGACGGATTCGCGCCTGACGATCATGGTGACAGGCGCACCGCCGTGAGCCAGACAAGCGCCTATTAATCCCCCAACCCCGCCAGCACCAAGAATCGCGTGTCGTAATTGGCCGGCCATTCCAGGTTTATTTCTTCATGACCGTCGAAGGCACGCACTCGAGGATCTCCGCCTCACTCAGGGTGTGATCACTCTGTTTGGCACGCTGGTAAATGCGATCGACAACCTCGTCAGACGCAGCAATGCCGTGCCGCTCCAGCCAGAACAGCACGTTTGACTTGCCGCTCATCGGACCCACGTCGATGATCTGGTCCAGACCGAAAACGTGCGACGGAACCCCCGAATAGACTGTATTCGCGAGCACAATGTCGTTCTTGTGATAAGCCTTGATGATGGCGGCCGCGTGGACTCCGGTCGCCGTGCGAAAGGCATCGTCGCCAACGACGGGATAATTTGCGGGAATCGGCACACCCGTCGCGCGCGAAACTGCCTGACAGTAGTGCTTCAATTTAGTTAGATCCTGCTGGTCCCAGGGCGCGATCTCCATGAGCTTGAGATTCACCAGCATCTGATCGATCTGCGTGTTGCCGACGCGCTCGCCAAGGCCGATGGCACACCCGTGAATGCAATGTGCGCCGGCAACAATTGCCGCCATGGAGTTTGCGATCGCGAGTCCCCGGTCGCTGTGACCATGCCAGTCCACGCGAATCTTCTCTCCGGAAGGCTTGACCACCTGCTCAATCACGAAACGAAGGAGAGATAGTGCGCCCATCGGCGTAGCATGGCCCGCCGTATCGCAGATGCAGATCGCCCGTGCCCCACAATTGATCGCGGTCAGATAGAGGCGCTTCACTGTCTCCGGATCGCAACGGCTCGTGTCCTCGGTGACGTACATGACGTCGAGACCGAGTGAAACGGCGTACTTGACGGCCTTTTCGGTGGTCTGCAGCAGAAAGTCATCGGTCCAGCCTTCAGTGAACCGGCGAATCGGACTCGACCCAATGAAGGTCGCCGCCTCGATGGGCAGTCCCGTCTTCTGCACGATCTCCGCTATGGGGCGAATATCGTTCTCATGCGTGCGGGCGGCGCAGTTCGCCTGGATCTTCATCTTGTGCGCAACAATCTCGCGCGCAAGGGCTGTGACTGCCTCGATAGCCCGCGGCCCCGCTCCCGGAAGGCCGAGATCGAGAGCATTGATCCCCAAAGCCTCCATCAGATGAAGGATCTCGATCTTCTCCGCAACCGAAGGATCCCGCACAGATGGCGACTGCAAGCCATCGCGCAGGCTCTCGTCATTCAGCAACACCGGCCCGGGCGGCTTCAAACCTGCCGGGAAGTTGCGATTCCAGTCGTAGATGAGATCAGAGGTGTTCATGAAAGCTCTTAGACTCTAGCGCTGAGCTTAGCCAAGCATCGAGCACAGGTAGAACGGCATTTAGCGGATCCCCAGATCCAATTCTCACGATCTTGAAAAAGCCACTCGCTGAGAGCGAGGAGCTACTTCTCTTTCGGCGGCAGCGTCAGCCCGAATACCGAAATCATTCCCTCGCCGGCCACGTTTACCTTGCTCTCCCCGGGAGTGGGCAGATAGAGCGCCTTGCAGTTCTCGCAACGATAGACTTCGGCTTTCGGGCCCCACGCCTTCTCGATGTCTCCACATTCCCGCTCCTTCACGTCGGTCATGTAGAACCACAACTTCAGATGGCCGCCACAAAATTTGCCCTTCGCGTCTTTTTCATTACAGGCGCGCTGGCCAGCCTTCTTGACCTTGACCTTATGGTTGGGAAGCTGGGGAACGTTCTGCGGGGTGGGAGCGCTGACTTCGCTGGTCGCCAAATGACGTACCCTCGTTCGGGCGGCGCTAGGCCGCCAGGTTCGGCCTTACGCCGTCATTGTAACCGAAACATCCACGCCAGGCCTCTGCTAGTCTGGTTACGTTCACAGAACAACACAGCACTCATGATTACAATCGTTTCCGGTCTGCCCCGGTCCGGCACGTCCCTGATGATGCAAATGCTGGTTGCCGGGGGCATGACTCCACTCTCAGACGGCGAACGCGTACCCGACGCAGACAATCCACGCGGATATCTGGAATGGGAACGGGTCAAGACGCTGCCCAACGATCCCGGTTGCATCGCCGAGGCAGAAGGCAAGGTGGTCAAGGCGATCTCTCGCCTTCTGCTGTCGCTTCCGGCAGGTCACGAATATCGCATCATTTTTATGCAGCGGCCTCTGCCAGAGGTCCTTGCATCTCAAGAGCAGATGATGAAGCGACGCGGAACCTACAAGCCAGGCGGCAATTCGGCCGTTATGGCCGCGGCGTTTGAGAAGCACCTGCATGAGGTGTATGCCTGGATGGATAGCAAGTCGTACGTCAAGGCGTTTCGCGTGCCTTACCACGACGTCCTCAAGACGTCGTCGGAGGTTGTGCAGCAATTGAGCGAGTTCTTGGGCATTCCGCTCAATGCCGAAGCGATGGTGCAGCAAGTGGATGCCTCGCTCTACAGGAACCGCGCCGGCTGAACTAGAGATCCTATGATTAAAAAGGCGCAGTCGGGTAACTCGAAGCTTGGCACGCCGCCATCCGTCTCGGCGAAGTCTCCTCTAGTGAGCCGCGACAATGCCGAGCACTACCGTTGGGGAGTCGACTGTGACGGTTGGCACCTCGTCCGCGATAAGAACCTGAGCGTGATTGAGGAATTCATGCCGCCGGGATCTGCCGAGGTACGCCATTATCATGCACACGCACAACAGTTCTTTTACATCTTGAACGGCGAGGTCCTCATGGAAGTCGATGGGGAAAAGACATTGATTCCCGCTGGACAGGGGATTCACATTCTGCCGGGAACCCGCCATCAGATCCGCAACCCTTCTTCGGAAGCAGTTCGCTTTCTGGTAATCTCGCAGCCCGCAAGCCACGGCGACCGAATCGACGAGTAGGGCGCACCGGCCTCCGCCCATGGGCACGCCTCCGAGAATGTGGAGACAGCCGCCTCGGCGTCCGGGTTTGATGTGACATCCTGAATCGCCGCCTATAACTGCTTGCGCCGGAATACTCCCGCTGCTGTCACTGCCCCACGAAGTCTCGTAAGCCCACCGCGTGCGAATTGCATGTCAAGGAATCCTTCCATCTGGCGACGGAAGCTCTCTCCATATCCGTGCCACCAAACTTTCTTCATGCCCGGCATGCGGTCCATGTCCACGTACTTCACTCTCACCATCTCATCCAGACCGAAGCGGCCATGCGTCCGGCCGACGCCGCTGGCCTTCACTCCGCCGTGCGGAGCTTCGCTGATGCCAAAGCAGGAAATCACGTCGTTCACCATGACCGTCCCGGCATGAATTCGGCGTGCGAGTGCCTCTCCGCGAGCGGAGTTCCTCGTCCAAACGCTGGCCGCCAGTCCGTATTCGGAATCATTTGCCAAGCGGACGGCCTCCTCGTCGTTCTCACAAGACATGATCGGCAGCACCGGACCGAAGGTCTCTTCGCGCATGATGCGCATGTCCTGCTTGACATCGGCAAGAACCGTCGGAGCGTAGAAATTCGGACCGAGCTCCGGGAGGCAACTACCGCCGGCCAACACGCGCGCGCCACGCGCTTTTGCGTCTTCCACGTGCGATTCGACAATGCGTACCTGCCGCTGCTGGATCATCGGACCGACATCGGTGTGCGCATCCATACCGTTACCAACGCGTAACTGCTTCGTTTTTGCCGCACATGCCTGCGCGAAACGCTCGTACAAGCTGCGGTGCACATAACAGCGCTCAACCGAGAGACAGGCCTGGCCCGCATTCACGAACGCTCCCCAGACTGCTGCGCTGGAAGCGACCTCGACGTCGGCATCGTCGAGCACCAGCATTGGATCCTTGCCTCCCAGCTCGAGCACCACAGGCAATAGCCTTTCTGCAGCAGCCGTGGCGATTCGCTTTCCCGTAGTGACGCTGCCCGTGAACACCAGCTTATCGATTGCCGAAGCCAGCAGAGCCGCTCCAGCCGGGCCTTCTCCGACTAAAACCTGAAACACCTCTTCAGGAACACCTGCCGCATGCAGCAACGAAGCCAGTTCCGTTGCAACGATCGGCGTCAACTCAGACGGTTTCAGGACCACCGCGTTGCCGGCTACGAGCGCGGCGAGTGTCTCCGTAGCAGGAATCGAAAATGGATAATTCCACGGCGAGATAATTCCGATCACGCCATGCGGCTCTCGCACCAGCCATCCGCTCTTCAGCTTGGTGACGATGTTGGCGTGCGGCACTGGCTCATCGCGCAGTAACTTCCAGGCATTGTCGATCAGAAAGCGTGCCGCATCGAGCACCACCATAACTTCGGTGACCAGCGCTTCGGCGAGCGGCTTGCCCGCCTCCTTCGTAATCGTCGCCGCAATCTCTGACTTCCTGAGATAAAGCTTGCGCTGGAATTCTCGGAGCAGCCCGATTCGTCTCTTCAGTCCGAGCTCAGCCCATGCAGGTTGCGCCGCCCGCGCGCGACGAACGGCAGCCTGAATCTCCGGCTCGCTCAAGCAATCAAATTCGCGAAGCTCTTCTCCTGTCGCCGGGTTGCCCGACACAATCTTTCCGGTGGCGACTTGTGGATGCGTGGTTATATGGGAATGGTAGTCCCGCAAAGCGTAACTTGCTACTGAGAGCGCTACTTCAATGCCGAGGTCTGCCGAAATAGTTGGGCGTGAAGTCCAGCGTGTCGAGAAGGCCAAATTTTTGGCGACGGAAAACGCTTGTCCACAGCCATGGGTCAGTACTCCACATTCAGCAGATACAACCCGGCCGCGGGCGCGGTGGCGCCGGCTGCGGAACGATTTTTGGCCTCAATGATGCGTGTGATGTCATCACCGTGCAAAGTCCCGCGGCCCACAAGAATGAACGTCCCCACCAGGTTGCGCACCATATGGTGCAAAAATCCCGATCCGCGCACGGTATAGATCAGCTCGTGTTCCCTGCGCTCCCAGGCGGAGGAAAAAACGGTCCGCACATTCGAGACTGGCTCGGTATGCTTCCCCCGCTCCGGATCCACGGCTGCAAACGAAGTGAAATCCTTCTCCCCAACGACGAGGGACCCTGCCGCAGCCATCGCCTGCTCATCCAGCGGGTACGGATAGTGCCACACATACCGCGCCAGAAAGGGCGGGCAGATAGATTCACGGTAAATGCGGTAGCGGTAAGTCTTTGCTCGTGCGGAATGGCGCGCATGAAACTCTGCAGGGACCTCGGTTACCTCTAGCACTCGTACCGAACTCGGCAAGATATCATTCAGCGCCTTTAGAAAATTCTCCGTGGGTACGGAAGACTCTGTGACAAATGTCACCACTTGCGCGAGGGCGTGCACTCCCGCGTCAGTACGTCCGGAGCCTTGGGGCAATACCTTTTCGCCCGTGATTCGTCCAATGGCTGTGGCCACCGTACCCTGCACCGTGGCAGCATCGGGCTGCACCTGCCAACCGGAGAATTCCGCACCGTCGTAAGAGAGAATCAATTTGAGATTGCGCTTCAAGCGATCTTTCGAGTCTTGTGCCGGGTTCGCATCATCGAATTCATTTCAGGCGAGGCAAGTACTGCATTGTGCGGGAATTACGGTTGGATTGCATTTCCAGTCAGATATACTAGTCCGTTTCCGCCGAATTCCGGACACGGTCCCGCAGATTTGTCGCCGGACTACGGCTGCAAACGGTATTCCGGGAAGCGGGGACTGGAAGTGTGAAGTTTTTTGTCCCAGCTTTGAGGAACCTTCTGCCGTTCCTATGCGTACCAATGCCTGAGCAGGACTTTACTTAGAAGAACGGCCGTATCAGGCAAAACCCAAACTGATTTGTTGCAAGTCCTAATATCTGGTTTTAACGATCGGAGAAGAGTAGATGCCATTCGCCCGTTTAGCCTCTATTAGCCGGCTGGCCGCGGTTAGCACTCTTGGTACAGCATTAACGCTCACGTGCTGGGGCCAGGAACTCCCTAACAAGCCGACTCCGCAGAACACACCGGAAGCTACCCCGGTGCCGGCGCTGAATTATTCCAAGGGAGCGTCGCATTTCCCAAATCCTATCGCGCCTTACATCCCCCGGAATGTCGAACCGCCCAATCTGTCCAACACATCCCGCATCGATTCCCTGATGCACGACGGAAAACTTTATCTTTCGCTGAACGACGCGATTGCGCTCACGCTTGAGAATAATCTCGACGTTGCAATCGCTCGCTACAACCTGAATATCGCCGACACAGACGTGCTGCGGGCCAAGGCTGGCGCCCAGATTCTAGGTGTAAACGTCGGTATCGTGCAGAACACGCCCGGTGGCGGTGTGGGTGGCATCGGATCGCAGGTCGGTTCCGGTACGGGCGGCACCTCGCTCGGTGCCGGAGGTGCAGGCGCTGGAGCAGGCGGCCTCGTCAGTTCGACCGCGGGCGGCCTGTTCGGTCCGCTCATCACCAGCTTCGACCCGGTGCTCACCGGTTCATTCCAGAGTGATCGCTTAAGCTCTGTTCCGACTAGTCCATTTCAGGGAAGTTTCCAGGGAACAACGACCACGAACTTCGCTTACACCCAGGGATTCCACTGGGGCACCAACATCTCGGTCGGCTTCGATAACAGCCGCATTACAACCAATAGCGGGTTCTCGAGTGTGAGCCCCGCGTTGAATTCCAGCTTTCAATTCAGACTGACCCAGCACTTGCTGCAGGGCTTCGGTCTCGCTCCCAACACGCGCTTGATTCGCATCGCCAAGAACAACCGTGAATTGTCCGATGTGGCATTCCGGCTTCAGATCATTACCACCATCGATCAGATTCAGAACATGTACTGGGATCTGGTTTTCGCGTATGAAAATCAGCGTGTGAAAGAGGAATCCCTGGCGTTCTCGCAAAAGACCCTGTCCGACACGAAAAAGCAGGTCGAGATCGGCAGTCTTGCACCCATTGAGGCTGTGCGAGCCCAGAGTACTGTAGCTGCCGACGAGCAGGCCCTCACCGTAGCGAAGACCAACCTTCAATTACAGCAGCTCATCATGAAGAATGCGTTGAGCCGCACCCTGCACGATCCCACCCTAGCGAATGCCGATGTTGTTCCGACATCAACCATGGAGGTTCCGCACGAAAACGAACAGGTTCAACCAACGGAAGACTTGGTCAACGAGGCGCTTCGCCATCGTGCGGAACTGGTCGAAGGGCGAATCCAGCTGAACAGCCAGCAGATCAGCAACAAGGGCCTGCACAGCCTATTGCTGCCAACCCTTGATGCGTACGCCTACTACGGCGGCGCTGGCCTGGGTGGATCGCAAAACCCCGCAAGCATTTGCCAGAATCCTGCGCAGCAGTTCTGCGCCACCGCCAATCCCGACCCAAATCTCAGTCAGTTCCCTCTGACGCCGTCCGTTGGCTACGGCTCCACGCTCAACCAGTTGGTCAACTCCACGGCTCCCGATAAAGGCATTGGCCTACAGCTCAACATTCCGTTGCGGAACCGCGCTGCTCAGGCCGTTCAGGTCCGCGGCGAGCTCGAATACCGGCAGGCCCAGATGGCTCTACAACAGACGGAAAACCGCGTCAGCATCGAAGTTCGCCAGGCGCAGTTCGCCGTCGAGCAGAACCGTGCCAGCGTGGCATCGGCACAAGCCGCCGTCGATTACGCGAAACAATCCCTCGATGCTGAGCAGAAGAAATATCAGTTCGGTACTTCGACCACAACCGCGGTTCTACAGACACGCAGCGCCCTGGCCAATGCGGAATCAACTTTGATGTCCGCTATGGCGGCTTACGAAAAGTCGCGTGTGGAACTCGACCGCGCCACGGGCACGCTGCTCGAGCACAATGGCATCAGCGTTGACGATGCGGCACGCGGACAGGTGACGCGCATGCCTAACGTGCCCTACGTCGCTCCCAGGAAGGACATCAACTCGTTGGTGCAGCCGGCGACCGAACCCGTAAATCAGCCGGCGCCACAACAGCAACCGCCACAGCAGTAATCGATTGAATACTCGACTCCGGCCTGCACGCGCGGAGTGAAACTCCAGCAACGCCACGCCAGTCGTGGCGTTTTTCTTTTCCATTCCTCACAATTCTTTACAATCCGTCGCGGCTTTCATGAAACATCTCCCGCTAAGATGAAGTGCCAGATTCACATGCGTTGCATCCAAGACTGGCATTTTTTAATGTTCAATTGGCACCGGGTCCGTGCCTGCTATTCAAGGAGAAAGTTCATGCTCTCTCAGCGATTGAAGTCAGTTGTGCGGCTGGTTTTGGCTCACCTAACTGTGGCGGCGGTTCACGCGATGATTCCCGTGCTGCTCGCCGGGCAGGTAGCCATCTCGCCCCAGCCGGTCGCACCTTCAGCGCCGCAACCGGCGAAACCTGAAATCGTCCATCTGAAGGATTATTCTGTGCCGCGCTCGGCCTTCCCACATTTTCTTCAACCGTACAAGCCGCAGCACATCGCGGAGCCAAATCTCGGGAACTCACCGCGAATCGACGCTCTCATGCGGGACGGCAAGATCTATCTTTCGATCGACGACGCCGTTTCGCTCGCGCTGGAGAACAATCTCGATCTCGACATCGCCCGCTACAACCTGAACATCGCCGACGCCGACCTGCTGCGCGCGAAGTCCGGAGCCAACATTCTCGGAGTCAATACCGGCATCGTGCAGAACACGCCTGGTGGCGGCGTAGGCGGACTCGGAGGAGCCGTCGGATCCGGTACCGGAGGCACAACCGTCGCAGCCGGCGGCGCAGGCACCGGAACCAACGGTCTCGTCAGTTCAACTCTCGGCATTGGCCCGCCTCTCACCAGCTTCGACCCGGTGCTTACGGGTACTACTCAACTCGACAAGAACGAAACTCAATCCACCAGCCCGTTCAGCCCCGTCCCGCTAGTCGCCCAAAATACCTACACGTCTAACTTCGGGTACGTCCAGGGCTTCCAATGGGGCGGGACCTTGAGCGGTGTTTTCGATAACACTCACCTGACCACAAACAACACGACGAGTCTCCTTACCCCGCAATTGGGTTCCAATTTCCAGTTCCGCTTCACACAAAATCTGCTGCAAGGCTTCGGATTCCTTCCCAATACCCGATTCATTCGCATTGCAAAGAATAACCGGGAAATTTCCGACGTCGCATTTCGCCTGCAGGTAATTACAACCGTCGATCAGATCGAAAACATGTACTGGGATTTGGTTTACGCCTTTGAAAATGTCCGTGTGCAGCAGGAGGCAGTTGCTTACGCACAACGAGCGCTCGAAGACGCGCAGCGGCAGGCACAAGTTGGAACTGTTCCGCCGATCCAGGTGGTAAGCGCGCAGAGCACCGTCGCCAGCAACCAGCAGAACCTTATCGTTGCCCAGAACAATCTGCAACTCCAGCAACTCCTGATGAAGAATGCCATTAGCCGCAGCATTGAAGATCCTGTTCTGGCAGAGGCCGACGTCGTCCCGACTTCGACGATGCAAGTCCCGCAGCAGGAGCCTGTCATCCCCACCCAGGACCTCATCAACGACGCCCTGCAGCATCGCGCCGAGCTGGTGGAATCGAGGATCGACCTGAACTCGCGTGACATCAACAACAAATCGGTCAGGAATTCCATGCTGCCGACTCTGCAGGCATTCGCGTATTACGGAGGCTCCGGTCTTGGCGGCGACATCAACCCCGCCTGCGAGTTCAACCAGGTACCCTGCTCTATCATAGCGTCGCGGCCTCCCGCGTTTCGTAATACGACGTCCGTGAGCTACGGGGCGACGCTGAATCAGTTGATCAACTCCAGTGCGCCCGACAAGGGTGTCGGACTTACTTTGACGATCCCGATTCGCAATCGGCTTGCACAATCGAACCAGGTGCGCGCGGAGCTGGAATACCGGCAGGCGCAGGTACGTCAGCATCAGTTGGAGAATCAGGTGCGCATCGAAGTCCGTAACGCACAGTTTGATGTGAAGCAGAACCGCGCCGCCGTCCAGTCCGCACAATCGGCGGTCGATCTCGCTCGCCAAACGCTTGAGGCCGATCAGCAAAAGCTCAGAGTGGGACTGACGACCCAGGTGACAATCCTGCAGGATGCGGCAACGCTTACAACGAATGAATCCAACCTCGTCTCCGCGAAGGCGGCCTACGAAAAGTCGCGCATCGAGCTCGACCGCGCCACCGGCCTGCTGTTGGATCACGCCGGAATCGATGTCGGCGACGCCAACCGAGGTCAGGTCACGCATCTGCCTAATGTGCCCTATGTAGCTCCGCGCGAGGACGTGCCAGGTAGTCAGCCGAATGCACCGTCCATCCAGGCGGCGCCGCAGGGTGGACAGATGTAGGTTTCGCCACGGTAATTGGGAACCAGTGAAGTCAGACTGCAAACCGCAGCAGTTCGATTCTGTCTTCTGCCTTCTGACTTCTCGCTTCTGCATTTGCGTATGAGACAATTCCGGGTTCACGCGGTCGCCTCTCCGATATGCAACTGTCGGTCGTCATCATCACTTTCAACGAAGAAGCGAACATCGGACGCACCATGGCCAGCGTTCAACGGCTCGTGGCCGACGGCAAGGGGGAAATCATCGTCGTCGACTCCGGCTCAACAGATCGCACGGTGGAGATCGCGAAAACACACGGCGCAAAGGTATTCCCGGAGGAGTGGAAGGGGTACGCCGCACAGAAGAATTCGGCTATCGGGAAGGCGGCCGGCGATTGGATCCTGAGCTTAGATGCTGATGAAGAGATCGACCCTGACTTGCAACAAGCGTTATCCGAACTGTTCGATGCCTTAGCCCGCCTGACTGCTTTGGCAGATCAGGAGGGTACTCGTTCGGCCGCTTTCGTTGATCATGGGCCCTCCTCACACACGCCGCTTGGCACGGAGTTCGATGGTGTTTGGATCCCGAGGAAAAATGAATTCCTGGGGCGATGCATCACACACGGCGGATTCTGGCCTGATCCAAAGCTGCGCCTCTTCCGTCGCGGAAAGGGCAGCTTCGAGAATCGGTCGGTGCACGAGGACATCAAGATTGATGGCCTAACCCGCCAGGTTCAAAAGGGCGCTCTCCTTCATCACTCCTACCCAACTCTCTCCGACTACATCGAACACATGAATCGCTACTCTTCCCTGGGCGCGGAAATGGTCGTCGCCAAAGGCAAAGTCCAGTTCAGCTTCATCGACATCGTGCTGCGGCCGTTCTTTACATTCATCTACAACTATCTCTTCCGCCTAGGCTTTCTCGATGGACGCGAAGGCCTGCTACTACACCTGTACCACGCCGTTTACGTTTCGTGGAAATACTCAAAAGCGTGGGAACTCTCGCGCCACAAGACGGACTTGTCATCCTGAGCGGCGGCGAAGCCGGCGCGAGCGATCTTACGTCGCTGGACGCCATCGTTGCAGTCAGATGGGGAATGCATCCGGTGCATTCGTCTAAGTGAATGAGTCCGGGTAAACTCGCACCACCGTCCGCTACTGTCGCACGGCCCTCCCGGAGGACTTGCGCCATGTTCAAGGATGCGTCGCGGCCGTGTCAGTCACGCCCATGATGCTCATGACGTCCGTACCGACCGGTCGTTCCGAACCCCGCAACGCGCCTTGCTCCAACCGCGCTCTGTTCCCTATCATTCAAATAGATCACTGGGGTCCGCATGCAAAAGAAGCCATTGAAACCTCTCGCCGAGAGTCCTGTTGCCGATGTGTACGAGAACCGCCATCCCTCAGATGGTGAGAAGCACTGGGCCGAGAAGACGTTGGCGCCAACTCTCGAGAAAACTCCCGAGCGCCCGATTGGCGCGCCGACTGGCGTGAATCTCGACGAGTACGGTCAAGCGCGTTTCACCACAATCTCGGGCGTTCCCATCCGTCGCTTGTACACGAAAGCCGATCTGCCCGGCGATTGGAACGAAGAGCAATATCTCGGCTATCCCGCGCAACCGCCCTTCACCCGCGGCATTCACGCGACCGGATATCGCGGCAAGCTCTACACGATGCGACAGTTCTCCGGATTCGCATCGCCTGAGGAGACGAACCAGCGCTACAAGTATCTGCTTGAACACGGCGGCAGCGGCCTTTCGGTCGCATTCGATCTTCCCACTCTCATGGGATACGACTCCGACCATCCTGCGAGCGAAGGTGAGGTTGGCAAGTGCGGTGTCGCCATTGACTCGCTTGAAGACATGGAGATCCTCTTCAACGGCATCGATCTCGAGAAGACCACGGTATCGATGACCATCAATTCACCGGCCTCGGTGCTTTGGGCGATGTATCTGGTCGTTGCCGAGAAGCAGGGCGCGGATTGGAAGAACATCTCGGGCACAATCCAGAACGACATTCTGAAGGAGTACATCGCGCAGAAGGAATACATTTATCCTCCTGCCCCGTCCATGCGTCTGGTGATCGACACTTTTGAGTTTGGATCGAAGTTCACCCCGCGCTTCAACACCATCTCCATCAGCGGGTATCACATCCGCGAGGCAGGTTCAACCGCGCTACAGGAGTTGGCGTTCACCCTGTATGACGGTGTCGAGTACGTGGAGTGGGCCCGCCGCAGGGGTCTGGATGTTGACGAATTTGGCCCTCGGCTGAGCTTCTTCTTCAACGCACACAATGATTTCTTCGAGGAGATCGCGAAGTACCGTGCGGCGCGCAAGATCTGGTATCGCGTAATGAAGGACCGCTTCGGCGCGAAGAACCAGCGCACGTGGCTGATGCGCTTCCACACGCAGACGGCGGGAGTTTCGCTCCCTGCCCAGCAGCCGATGAACAACATCGCCCGAGTTGCAATTCAGGCGCTTGCCGCCGTACTCGGCGGAACGCAGTCACTGCATACGGATTCCTACGATGAAGCTCTGGCGCTCCCCACCGAAGAGGCGGCGCGCATCGCCCTGCGCACCCAGCAAATCATCGCCTACGAATCCGGAGTCACGCAGACCGTAGACCCTCTGGGCGGTTCGTACTTTCTCGAGAATCTCACGCTGCAGATGGAAGACGGCGCCTTCGACTATTTCAGCAAGATGGACACGATGGGCGGCATGGTAAAGGCAATCGAGCGCGGATATCCCCAGAAGGAGATCGCCGAGTCCTCCTATCAGTATCAGCGCGCAGTCGAAGCGAGGGAAAAGGTCATCGTTGGCGTGAACGAATTCGAGATCAAAGAACAATCGCCGCACATTCTTTATATCGACGAGAGCGTCGCCAGCCAGCAATCCGCAAAGCTCAAGGCACTCCGTGCCCGGCGATCGGATGAGTCGGTCCAACGCGCACTCGATGCTCTGAAGAAAGCTGCAGCCGACGAGCCCCGCGCAGGATCAAATGGCAACATCTCTTCCGCCAATACCATGCCCTACATCGTCGATGCCGTACGCGCCTACGCGACCGTCGGGGAGATCTGCGAGGCCCTCCGGCAGGTGTACGGAACGTACACGGAAGTGAGCATCACGTAGTCCAGTCGGGAATGCGTGTCCGGGTTCACAACCAGCGGTGATCCTGATCAAGCGGCATGACGTTCGTAATGCTGATCTACCTTCGCGTACTGTAGTGTGCGCGTGGTGCGCCGACTTGTTCAGCAATGGCACTGCTGTCCCATCGGGTAGGTTGGTGGCTATCGGGTCTGGTTTCTGTTTTCCCCTGCGTCTTCTCCAGCACCAGCGCGAATGATAATCTCCACATCACGTACCGCACGGAAACATCCGAAGTGCGTATCGCGTTCTTTGCAACTGATGAGAACGATCGCCTCGTTCAGAACGTGAAGCCCAACGACTTTGCGGTTGTAGATGACGGAATCGTGGTTCGTGACTTCCGCAGCTTTGCCCGGGCAAATGAGACAGCATTGGACGTCGTCGTTGTTGTCGACGCGAGCCAGTCGGTCGCACGAACTTTTCACCGGACCATCGAGAGTGTTCGTTTGCTGATGCAACAGTCTTCCCTTGCATCAGACGTCCAGTTTTCAGTGATGGTCTTTGCCGGATTGCAGTCCGCGTTTCTTTGCGCGACAGACTGCGCCAGCAGTTCCGCTCTCCGCAAACTCGATCTGCTCAAGCCTGATGGCGCCACTCCGCTTTACGATGCCCTCGTTCGGGTGGGCATGGAGCTTTCCGGGCGAGAGAGCCCGGATCGCCGTCAGATTCTGATCTTGTTTTCCGATGCCAGCGACACAATTAGCCGCGCCTCCGCCCGCGACGCTCTCGATCAACTCATGCGAACAGGCGCGGTGCTCTATGGCGTCAGCATGAGTTCTTTCGACAACTCGCGCCAGTACGGCACGGCGCTCAGAGAAATGGCCGAGGCCACAGGTGGTCGTGTATTGTCCGACAAAGAAGCCGATTTCTTGCAGACCATTCTTGCGGAGCTTCGCGCATCCTACTTCGTCACCTATGACCTGCCAAGCCGGATCAATGGACATCATCCGGTGCGTATTCTTCCCAAGCAGAACCTGAACCTGCGCTTCCATTGCAGAAGGGGCTACTACTATGAAGAGGCTCGCAAGTAAGAGAATCCGCCAAATTGTTCCCTCCCTCATCGTGCTCCTCTATTGCTCTTCTACGGCATGGGCCGGCGTTTATCAGCACGGCACGGTGGTGAGAATGCGCATGGGCGAGTGCCTCCCAGTACGCCACGGATTCATGGTCGCATTTGGAGGCCAGGCTGCTCAGGCGCCCGCTGAGGCATGCCCCGAATACACTCTCATCTCGGAGAAAGTCGTATTTGTCATCGTGGGGAAATCCTCGAATCAACTTGTCCCGCTGGCGGACGTTATTGAGTTCCGTCTCCGCAACAACGAAATGGCAGTTCGCATCGATGATGCACGGCGCGAAAGCCGGTTCAGCATCAAAGAGATGATCTTGCGCACCGAGTGGGACAGGGTGCAGAGGCACATCACCGAGCAAATGAGCATGAACCGCGACGGAGGAGAGAACAGCGTCGCCCTAAGAACGCGGGAGTGATACGACTGTAACTTGGCTTTGAATAAACCTACGGGTTTTGCGCGACGCTCTTCAGGCCGCCCCCTTTCACCTGTGCAATGAGCTTTTCGACAGCGTCTTTATTCTCGTAGTTAGGATTCAACTTCAGCAGTTTCTGCCACGATGCGACCGCGCCGGCCGGATCGTTCCTTCCCTTCCAACGAATCATGCCAAGGTTGTAAAGAGTGCCAGCGTGCTTGGAATCGTAGCTGAGCGATTTTTCCAGTTGCTCGATCGACCCATCGATGTCGCCCTGATAGTACAAGCATGACGCGAGGTCAGTACGAGCGCCTACGTTCTTCGGATCGGCATCCAGGGATTTCTGATAATACTCGGCCGAGATTTTGAACTGGTGCGTGAGCCGATAGAGGTTTCCTACCTGATTGAGCAGGTCCGGGTTCTTCGGGTCACTTTGCAGTTTGGCGAGCAAGGGCTTGGCCTGGCTGTCGGCCATCCGCTTCATGTCCTCGAGTGAGGGCATCTGCTGTGTTGCGGGTGCAACCGTGGCGCTAGGTGCCGGGGCGGGTTGTGAAACCGTGGCGGACGGAGCCGATCCGCGCCCAAAATACCCGACAAATAGGCCGACTGCAAGGCAGACCGCTGCCATCGTGTATGCCTGCCACCCTTCCCAAGTCAGGTTGCGTTCTGTTTGCACGTCGCTCTCGACAGTCATTCCATCGACTCATTAGGCATTCGAAATTCCAGATCCCAGCCCTCGTAAGTTCAGCAATCCACGTGCTTCGATGCCAACATTCACATTCTGAATGACTACGATCGCGCCAAAATACACGTCTTCTGCGGAAAAAGACGCACCTGCGCACGCGCGAACCACCCTTCATCGCCGCTATTCGCGTGGCATACAGCGTACTGAAAATAAAGCCCCTAAGCGCTATGTTGGGCAGACTTTGGCTTTCCGCCAGATCGCCACTAAGCCGAGTGGAAGTGCACATCTTTGGCAATGCGGATGCCCTCGCTCTCCCATGAGCGCAAAGTCAGCAGTCTGCAATCTCGCTCTCCTGATCGGGGGGGCCGCGCTTCCCTTTGGCGTCTCGCAAGCTCGATCGCCCAACAACGAATTCATCTCGCTTGATGCAGCGAAACCGGTACTTTCCACTTATGCCACCTCCCTTCCAGAGGAACTCCGGCCCGCAAACGCACTCACCGCCGCAAAGTGGGATACCTGGGTGCAAAGATCCGATCGCCAGGTCCGAGACAGGCTCGACCGCGGCGAAGAAGACACACTCACGAATCTGCTGCGCTTCGGCGTGACTTACACGAAAGAATTCCGTATCGACGATGATTACTTGGTCCGCTATGGCCAAAGCTCACTAGTGAATTCATTCGCAGAGAAGCGCGCGAATGACCTCATACGCGCGCTATCCAGTCCTGCTACGTGGGCTCCGAATTCACGCGAAAGTATGGCTCGCATGCGTCGCTTCCTTGAGAAAAAGGGGTTCTCATTCACTACGCCTGAGCAACGGAAGAACCTGAAAACGTACTTGTTCAACAATCTCGCCCGCCTTCGCGATGATATCGCGCTCCGGCAACGCCCGACACGAAGGCGCAGCTCTTCAAGGATCGCGGGATTTCTCTCGACACGAATCTCTGGCCTGACTTCTTGCTCGACCAGCACTTTCGCAGAATGGCCGAGAAACGACTGCTTAAGCCAGGCACCATCAGAAGAATCGCCATCGTTGGTCCGGGACTCGACTTCGCCAACAAAGAAGCCGGCAACGATTTCTATCCTCCGCAAACCATTCAGCCGTTTGCGGTGTTGGATTCCCTCCTTCGACTTGGCTTAGCAGACACGAAATCCGTCGAGATTTACACCCTCGACATCAGTTCCGAGGTGAATTTCCACGTTGCCCGAGCACGCAAGAATGCACTCGCCGGACAGCCCTACATCGTGCAATTGCCGTGGAGCACTTCCGCACGCCAAAGCCAGGAATACCGCAATAGCTTTGTGGAATATTGGAACAAGTTGGGAGACCAGATCGGAGTACCGATCCCACCGATTCCGGTACCGAGCGTAGTTCCTGGCACGCAATCGCGCGCAGTAAAGATTCGCCCTGACATCGCGAAACGCCTCACCCCGGTGGACATGAACATTGTCTATCAACGGACAGCGCTCGTGCCCGGGCAGGCATTCGATGTCATCATTGGCACGAATATCTTCATCTACTACGATGCGTTCGAGCAGTCGCTCGCGCGCACGAACATCGCCTCCATGCTGAAGCCCGGGGGATTCTTGTTCTCCAACGACAAGTTCCCCGACGCAGTTCCATCCGGATTGGTCGCATGTCTGGATACATCGCTCGTCGTCGCCCGCGACCCCGACCGCATCGACACGATGTTCTGTTACGAGAAGAAGTAACTCGCTCAAGCTGGAGATCGATGAGGCCCGCGGCACGCCTAGTGTCAGATTGATGAAGGACCCTGCCTTGCGAGAGCACGATTTTAGAGCTTGCAGGGAGCAGCTCTTGAGCGCCGGTGGCCCGTGGAAGAGCGCCGCTTGACCGCCGCGTCAAACCCGCCGAAACAACAATGATCTCTGAATTAACGTCGAAGTCCCCGCGCCGTACTCGTCGTCGCTGACGAGCCGTGTGGATGACCATGGCAGGTCAAAGTGCATGAATTCGTAGTCCTCTGGTAAGTGATGGGAGTCTGTCCATTCGGCGCAACCACATTGGTATCGAAATTCACCAGGCGCTCTCCGGATACATTCGCCACCTGGGAGCCCATGCCATGCGCCGCGTGGCAAGTCGAGCACGAAAACCCGTCGTTAATATGCCGAGCATGCTCGCTGAAGCTGGAATTATTGATGATCGAATTCAAGTCGTGGCACTTTGCGCACAGCGAATAGTTGCCCGTCGGGCTCAAATCTGAGGGCACGAATAAGTTCGTGACCGGCTGGCCGGGTAAAGGCGCCTGACTGATGTCATAACGGCGTTCAAGGATATGCGAGAACTTCGATCCGTGCGGACCGTTCGGTCCAGTGCCACCAAATTCCCGATTATCGTCGCTGTTGTGGCAGTCGGTGCACAGGATGCGTACGCCCATTCCCCGCGCCGTTCTGACGCCGTCCAGCGCCAGCATATTCGCTCTAAGGCTGGGCTGCGGGTATGCGCTAGCTCGGTCGTGCATCACTGGATGACTCGAGCTCGAAGTCAGCGCGAACTCAGGGAGAATGTTCAGCGGATCGGGCCCCGATACGAGCCGGGTTGGTAAATATCCATACGAAGTCATGTTCGTGTTCTTGCCGCTGCTCGTCCCGTGACAGCGCAGGCAATTCTCGTACTGATTCACAGCTGGCGAAACTAAACTGCGGCCATCTGTCGCGCTGATTCCATTGACTCCACTTTGCGATGGCCGGATCCCTGGAGCTTCGGGAAACGCAGCGCCCACCTGTCGTGTTCCGTGCGGATTGTGGCAATCCACGCAAGCGGCATGACGGTTGTGATTCAGCAACTCGCTCTCGTGTGCCGAATGCGCATTGTTGCTGGCTACTGAGGTCGCGACATGGCTGACTTTCGGCGCGGCCATCTCCGCGGCAATATTCGCAGCCGGAGGAGTAACCGTCTGTCCACCGCTGTGGCAAGCCAGACATGTCTGGTCGTCAGGCCCTCGCAACAGCACTCTCGTGGCCGTATTGTGAGTGGAATGACATGACAGGCAGCCATTCTTTCGCATGGTCGTGTACGGGCCGAGTCCGGAAGCTCGCAGCATCCGTTTTGAGACCAGCGCGTAGGTATCCGGCGAGATCTGGCTGGCGATTTGGTTCGTCGCTGTCGCGTGGATGCTGTTGGTCCAGTTGCCCAGCGGATTCGAGGCCCGCGTAGTCGCGGCGCCGCCCGCAAGAGCCGCGCGCGTACTCTGGGCTGGGACCGCAGTAGAGCCTAATCCCATGCCGCTCCCACTCGGAACGGCGTCATGGCACGCTAGGCAGAGACCGCTTTGCGAGTTATCAACGACTAGGAAATCCGAGCTGGAATCAATGTTCTGCACGTGCGGATTGTGACAACTGCCGCACTCGACATTACCGTTGATCAGGTGCACGGCACCAGTCGTGTCCTGCGTTGAAGGCGGATTCGCGCTGAGCGACGGCCATAGACTAGATGTGGGTTGCAGTGGTGTCACGAAGTTGAACGGATGTGTGGCTTGTAAATTCGTGCCCAGATCGGCTGGTGTGTTCTGCAGCGTGCCCGACATGGAAACCTGGCCGTAAGGAGTCAGCGTTCCAAGCGCGACCGTACCGTCATGGCAACTCAGGCAAAGTGTGCTATTCGATCCCAACGGCGGTGAAGGATTGGTTTTGTTCACCATCGTCGTACTGGAGTACATCTGATACGTCAGCACATTAGAAAGTTTCTGACTCCACAAAGGCGTCCCGGCTACCCCGGGAGTTCCGTTAATGCCTGAATGCGGCGCGTGACAATACAAGCAGGGGCTGCCGAGATTGCCGGTGATCGGAGATCCGCTTGCCGGAGCCATGTTGTGGGATCCAAGCACGTCCACACTCGCTTGGCCCCACCCAAGGGTGCTAATCAAAACTGCGAGAACTGCGGCCGCAACAAGTCTTAATCTCATTGCTGACCCCCTGCAGCCTGCTTCGCCAAGCCCTGGTACTGAAACATCTGAACTCTACGGTTGTAGGAATCCACCACCAGAACTCGATCTTTACCGTCGATCCACAATCCTGTGGGCAGTTGGAACTCACCGAATCCCGTGCCCCTGCCGCCAAAGTAGTACAGAAGATTTCCAGACTCATCGAAGACCTGAACAAGGCCGCTCACGGCCTCGGCGACATATACGTGTCCCTCCGAGTCGATTCCGATGCCCTTCGGGCGGAAGAACGTGCCCCTACTGTCACCGATGTGGCCCAGTGCGTAGCGGAAGTTTCCAGCCTTATCGAGCACCTGGACGCGGAAATTCATAGCGTCTACGACATAGAGATTGTCGCCGGATATCCGCAGTTCGGTGGGAGAGTTAAACTCCAGTTCTCCTGTTCCTTTCTTTCCAATCCTCTTCAGAACAGTGCCTTGCATGTCGAGCACGAAAATTTCATTCCGCAGAGTATCCGTCACATAAATCCGCTGCGCCGCGGAATCGACCGCGATCCCGGTCGGCCGTTTGAAGTACCCTTCTCCACCCTTCAAGTTGCCGATTGTGCGCCGGTACTTCCCGCCAGGCTCGAAAACGAAGATCTTGCCGGCCTCGGAGTCGCTGACGTAGATGTTGTCTTGTGCATCTACAGTCACACACTGCGGGTTTTCCAGGCCATCGCGGTCTTTATCCCGCGCAATGAACTTATATTTCTGTTGTTCGAAATCGAATATGTGAACGCCAGCCGCTCCGGGGTCGGTGACAATGATTCGGCCGCGTGAGTCCACCGCGACTCCGTAAGGGCCGATCAGGCCGTGAAAATCCGGAGCGCCCGCCACCACGTCAAAGACTTTGGTCCAGAAACCACGTTTCAGGTGTACCTCGGGTTCCGACCAGAAGCTGCGCTCGAATGTAAGTTTGCGCCCGCCCTCGAGTTCGAGTTGGGGCACGGATGCGGGCTGCGACTTCGATTTCTTGCCGGCAGCGAGCGACAGCGGCGCGAGCGCGATCACTAACGCGCTGGCCAGTAGCAGAGTCTTGGACGTGCCATCCACGCGCGATCTCAAAAGAAATTGAACCACCGTGTAATCCCAATGAAAAATGAAGAGTCTGAAGTAGCCGGAAGCCCGGTAATGGTGAAATCCTGTTGCAATTTCAGGTAGCCTCCGGTGATCCAAAGCTGGCGCAGCCTGTACTGTAGCATCGTGTTGATCTGCGCGGTCGTGTTCCGCGAATCCGCGAGAGACGCGAAGGTGTTGCTTCTCGTCCGTGAGTAGGTCCCCGACAGCACCAGACCATGTACCGGCGTAGTCGACATGCCGGCCGAATACGTCTTGGCGTTGAAAACGATCTCATCCAGAGGCGAGATACCCACCCCTGGATTGGTAATTGGCGTCAGGCCTCCCGGCGTGAGGATCGAGATTCCGTTCGCCTTTCCGTAGCTTCCGCTTATGCTGAAATGCCTGAGCGAGAGTGCAGTCGAATAGCTCTGGGCTGAGTTGTCGGATCCCCCCACGTTGAACGTGGACTTCGATCCACTCGCGTTGACACTCCAAAAGGAATAGATATGAAACTTGCGTCCAATCGCTGCCGTGTATCCATAGCCCGACGAGGTGTATCCGATAAAAGCGGTCTGACTGTTCCTGCTGTAGTTAACTGAGCCGCTGAAACTCCAGCGATCCAGCTTTCGCAGGTAGGAGGCGTTGCCGAACCAGCCGCGCGAGTCAACACTGTTCAACGCACTTACGGAGGTCTGCGTCGCGCCCGCGGAAAGTGTCATGAATCCACGCAAAAACGTGTTGCCGTACGTGGCCGACTGGCTGAATGTGTTACCGGAAATGGGGACCCCTCTCATGCTCTGCTCGCGGTGGTCCGCGTTTGCCATGAACGTCAGGTGCCAACGAGGAATCATGTAACTGCCTTGCGTGTTCACATCCAGAGCGTGCGTGGAATAGTCGAGCAGTGCTGGCGGCACGACCCCACCGCTTGTGATCACCGATTGGTAGAGGGAGCCGGAAAGATTGTTCGTATACTGTGCGTTCGCGCCGACGTTCAGATTTGTGACCGGCTGGAATCCCACGCCCGAACTAACAGTTTCGATGCTGGCCGTGTAGGATTCCCCGGCAGCTTCCGAGTCCACAGACGCGTGGTCTGCTCCGATCGAGAACGATCCGTGCAGCGGTAGCCAGTGCGTTGCGCTCACATCGAATGTGTTCGAGGACGCGTGCGAGGTCAGTGGCTCCTGCCCCACCAGGAATTCGGGCGTAAGCGTATCCACCACATTGTGGTGGTAGCCGCCATTGATGTTGAACCCCTCCCATTTGTGCAACGCGTTTACCCCGTACGTTCTTGTGTGAAAGTTCGCATCGGCACCCGAACCGTATAGCGAACTCGTGTTGCCCCCATCGGAGAACAGGACAGCTACGCGAGGATAATCCGGAATCTGAATACCCCAGCCAATAGCCAAGCTGTTGCTATTGCCTCGGGTAGTCAGATTGCCCACGCCAGGGACCACGAATCCGCCCTCGCTGTTATAGACCTTGCTATATGACACGGTTCCTGGAAAATGGCTTCCGGAAAAGATTGAAGTGTTCGCGCTCACTCCGCCGGTCTGGAAAATCGAACGATAAGCGGAATTGGCCCGGGACTGGTTGTAGAAAGGCTGTACGTCAAACGATACAAACCCTGGACTGTAATAATAGCCGCTCAGGTCCGCGTTTCCGCTCGGACTCAGGGTGTGCGTGGAAGGCCCATAGTTCGAAAATCCACCCGAGTACCCGAACGAGACGTTTCCGTTCAGGTTCATGCTGGCGTTATCGCCTACCTGAAGCTGAGCCCTGGCCGGCAGTGCCAGTGTTAGCAGGAGCAAGCTGACCGTCAGAATCGTGCGATGCTCTTCATACCTCATACTGGCTCACAGTTCTTCGATCTTGGCCCTGTTTCTTAGCCGCTTGTCGAGCGCGCTCCGAAGTCCCTCTGCCTTTTGCTTCTTCAGGTAGTCGCGGACGCTATCCTTCACCTCACCGAATGTTCTCTTTCCCGCCGCAACGTGCTCGTTGAGCCTGACTACGGTGTAACCGTTGTTTCCGATGTCGATGAGGCCGCTGACTTCATTGGGCTGCATTCTCCGCACCGCCTCTAGAACCTGGGGAGGGAGCTTCGTCTGATCCACTGCCTTGTGATCGCCCATCATCACCCGGTAGTCATCTTCAGAAATCTTTTCCGCCAGCAATCCAAACTCGTCATAGGTCTTGGTCTGCTTGGCTTGCCGCAATGCGTCATCGGCCTTCTTGCGCGCTTCCTTTACTTGCTCCGGCGAGGCGTTGGCCGGCGGAATCACCGAAATCGTCTGCACTGCGAAGGATTCAGGGATGAGGAACCGGTTCGGATTCTGATCGTAGTAGGCTTTCGCTTGCGCGACCGTGATACTCGACCTGTCATTGACTTCGACCTTCATCATTGCGTCGATCAGCAGCGAGCGCTCAATTTTCGCGTTCAACAGCCCCTTGGATCCCTTGAATTCACCCTTTACTAACTCGTCGTACGCCTCTCGAGTGGGAAACTGTTTTCTGAATTCCAGTTCGGCCTTTTGCAGCCGCGCCGGAGCAATCGTCAGCTTCCTCCGCAGCGCTTCCTGATAAACCAGTTCTTCGAAGACAATCATCTTCATCGCGCCCGCGCGGATGTCGGATTCCATCGCCTTCGGCACTCCGCCATTGTGCTGGCGTGCATACGGAAAGATCGTGTACATCTCGCGAATGAGGTCGCGGTCGGTGAGCACAGCTCCATTCACTCTCGCTACTGGCTTGCCCACAGGTTGCATCGCCGTGTCGACATTCGACGGCCTCGCCGCCGTTGTTGGGGCATGCGAGCTGACCAGTTGAGCTGAGACCGGGCTGATTGCTGTCATCAGCAGCATCGTGATCGTGAACCGTGGCTTCATCATCTTTCTCCAAAGATGGGGGAGGAACCGTCCTCCCCCAATTCAAACGCTACAGACTACGTGGTCGGAACCGAGCTCACGCCGTGCATTTCGTTCGCTTCGCCACCATGGCAGTTGCGGCAGAATTGTGCTGAATTGTTGCCGCCGCTCTGCGGTAGGTAGTTGCCGCGAATGAAGAAGCTCGTCGCGAAGTTCTGCGCCGTCGCGCCGCTGCCGGTCGTAAACACATACGCGCTGTGCTGATCGTGGCAGGTCGTGCAAGTCACGGCCGTTACGGTCGTGCCGAACGTTCCGAAGCCGGCCCTGCTGGCATTCCAGAACGAACCGGGGTAGTTCACTAGGAACTGCGATGAGGCGGGCCCGTTCATCTTGATGGCCGTGGTGCCGCCGCCAGTGCAATCCCAGTCGTACGTTCCGCCGCAGGCGACAACAGCCGCGCCGCCCACCGGGTGATCGTTCTGATACATGTTCGTCGAACCGGTGCCATCGGCGCCCAACAGCGTCGGAGCATTTCCACCAACAATGGGCAGAGTCTCAGCCGTGACGCCCTTCATCATGCCGACTTTGGCCAGGTTGCCATCGTGGCAGCTCAGGCAAAACAGAATGATGGTGTTGGCGTCATGCGCACTGGTGAGCGTGCCCTTTGCAGGCAGCGTAACCTGGTAGGTGCTCTTGCCGTCGCCGCTGAACGTGACGACCTGTCCGTACAGAGGGGACAGATCCTGGCCCCAGAGGGCGAATGCGCCGGCTTGTGTATCGTTGGTAGCCTTGTTGTTTCCAGCAGGGCCGCTGTGGGGAGCATGGCACATGACGCAACCGCGGCCGTAGCCTAGGTGGGGTCCGAGAATATCGGTCGTTTGACCGACCGTTCCCACTTGAGCTGCGGCTAGTGCGGCTGCGGCAAAGACCACCAGCAGAACTAGCATTGCTTTCTTCATAAGTTTCGAAACCTCCTTAGATTGTGCTGCAACACAGATGACTGCGTAATGAAAGCCAGACTTTTATTCCCAGCCTTCACTTTTAGCGACCATGGATCGCTAAAACTTGGTGCGGCACTGTGCAACGGGCCAGAAAGTTCGTTCTTCATCGCCACCGCTCCTTTCGCCATTGCTGCGTTACTTCACCGCTGAATCTTTTGCTGCAGAAGCCGAGGTTGCATCGTTCGCCGCTTTTGTAGCGGCTGCGCTACTCGGCGCTCCGCCTTCTCGTTTCTGTTTCTCCGCTTCGAACTCCGCGTCCGTGGTGTAGCGGAAAACCTGCACGCGCCCCGGGAACTGCTCAGACGTGATCACGCGATTGTTCTTATCGATCGTGAGGCCATTAAGGCCCATGAACCTGCCGGGATACTCACCATGCTGTCCGAAATAAATCAACAGCCGACCTTCCTGATTGAAAACCTTGACCCGGTCTTGTGCTCCATCCGCCACCCAGATATGGCCATCGCAATCGACCGCGATTGCCTTGGGACGCTCGAGATCCTGCGGACCATCGCCGTTCTTCCCGAACGTGCTGATGAATTTTCCGTCCGCGTCGAAGATCTCCACGCGGTTGTTGAACGTGTCGGCTACATAAACATTGCCGTCCGAGTCCACCGCGACTCCGGTAGGCAAGGAGAACGTTCCGGGTGCCGTCAGGGTGTGCTTCTTGCCCGGCGTCCCAATCTTGCGCAGCAGCTTGAAGCTGTCGGCATCGAACACGTCCACCACGTCGTTCTGCGTGTCCGTGACATACAAAAAGCGGTTATCGGTATCGATTGCGATACTCGATGGCGTGGAGAGTACGTCTCCGCCGAACGCTGTCTCAAGTTCGTGGGTTGGACTGAAAACGTCCACACGATGCATTCCGACATCCGTCACGAACAAGCGGTCGTTGTCGTCGATTGCCAAGCCGCTGACCGCGCCGAAGTGTGCCTGCTTCCCGTTGCCAATGAGTTGAACGTCCTTTGTCTCCGGATTGAAGATGAAGATCGCGCTGACACCCTGGTCAGCCGCATAAATCTGTCCCTTCGAATCAGCCGCGACCCCGTACGTCCGGATGAGTTGAAATGGCAACTCTTTTACCTGGATCTCGTCCGTCTGCCTTTCACCTGCGAGGCGATCCATCCACTTCTGCTTCGGCTTCGTGCTCTTCTTAAAGAGATTGGGATCAATCTTCTGACCCGTGTATAGGTCGACAAACTTGATGCGGGTAATGGCCGGAGGATTTGGCCATACGATTTTGCTGATATCGAAGTACCCAGTCGTGCGCTGATCGCTCAATTTCGTAGCTTGCGAAGAGGCTCCAGCTTTCTTCTTCTCGGCACGGGCCGGCAAAACGAAGGTGAATGCCAGCGCAAGCAGGATGGCGATCCCCAGGATCCCCGCGCCATTCGATTTGCGATGTCTACGGCTCATTGCTTCCCTCCGCCAGAGATCTTGGAATTTCCGATGGATTTCAGGTCGAGCGGATTGCTGTGGCAGGTGCGGCAGAATTCCATGTTGGGCGCCTGGTCCCTAACCAGCATCCCGTTGTCCGCCCCGGCATGCGCCTGGTGGCAGGTCAGGCAGTTGATCGGCGTCACGGCTTTCGTCTGCAGATTGGTTACGTCAGAAACCGGATGGCGCTCCGTCGGATGTCCAATTCCGTACTCGAGCGGCAGTATGGGAGGACGCTGCGTCCTGAAGTAGTCCTCCGGCAGTTTTACCTTGCCATCCAGGATCGTCAGCAGATGTTCGCTCTCCAACTTGCCCGGACTCCGATCGGGACCATGGCATTCGAGGCAGAGCGTATTGACCTTGGCCGTGCGCAGAAGGTGCTCGTTCTCTCCGCCATGCGGCTCATGACATGTTGCGCAGCCTTGTTTGAATGCCGGCTGATGCAGATGCGGTTTCTTCTGCATTTCAGCCTGCTCGTTATGACAAGTCAGGCAGGCGGCCACCGGAGTCGGCTGCACAAATCCAGGAGTGTTACCGGCATGTGGATTGTGGCAGTCGGTGCAGTCTCCCGCGGCGCCCGGATGCTGCACTTTCGCCTTTGCGATCTGCTCCGCCTTTTCCGCGTGACAGGTCACGCAGAGTTCTTTCGCGCTGGCTTGCGTCAGCACAACCTTGCCGTCCTTCGCCGGCTGGTGGCAGGTGTCGCAGCTGCTTCCGGCGAATGGAGCATGCGTGAACTTTGCCATTAACTTCGGCATCGCCGATTGATGGGGATCGTGGCAGGTCAGGCAGTTCGCCGTGCCGAAGGGCTGATCATGATGCGCCTTCTGAAGTCCAGCGTCTTTGACGTCGTGGCAATCGAGGCATAGCGCCGGAGCCGCCTTCGTCAAATGGAATTGATTCTCGACCGTCGCCTCTGGGCCAGTCTTGTGCGTTGTGTGGCATGTATCGCAGCCCATGTCGAGCGCGGCGTGCCGGCTACCTTTTTCGGGAACGTTCAAGCCCTGCGTGTGGCAGGTGAGGCAGAGGTTTTCGTTCTTGTCACCAGATAGCGGCTTGAGCAGTTGATTTTTGTTGTCCGTCGTGTGCGGATCGTGGCACTTCAGGCAATCACGAACAGCCGGAGGATGAACCGTGCCCTTGATCTGACTCGCATCTTTTTCAGCATGGCAGGTGAGACAAAGGCCATAAGGTGTCGTCGTGGTCAGCTTGACCCGGGTGATGTCTTTGCTTACCCGGACTTCGTGACAGCTCAGGCATCCAGTCGCAATCGCTGAATGAACTGCCTTCCCTTTGCTCTTGTCTTCGTGACACTCCAGGCACTTCTTCGCGTCAACATTCTTGTCCAGTGGAACCGGGTGAGTCTTGGCAACCGAGGGCAGAACCGAAATCGCGATAACAAAGGCAACCTGCGCGAATAATTTGGGGAGGGCTCGCCCGGTTACGTTGGTGCGATTTCGGTTCTCTGGGACCATGCCACCTGGGCTTTTGCACGACCCTCTCCGAATTTCGCGTCGGCCAAACCGCGCCGGTGGAAAACTGTAAGTAACTACAACAAAATGAGTTCAGGCCGCTCGTCCCAACGGTTGAAGTTTTCCACAGAGCCGACATTCTCACAAAAGTGGGCTTATTCCCGCAGTGGCACTGGTGAAATGGCGCATGCACGAAAGGCACATCTGTGATTGAAATCACTGAGTTGCCGGTGGGTGAAAATCGCAAACGACCCCTTCTAACGTGAGTCTTATGGCTCAATTCCGGCAACAGAGTGCGGTCCTGACTTCTCGCAAAGCCTTGGTTTCCACGGCATTGCTTACCTTGCTGACATTGGCGCGGAACGTGCATTACGGCTGTACGAGGATTCAGCACGATGGCCCCGTCATTTCGTTCCGTGATCCGCAGCACCTGGCAGACACTCAGTTCGATTAAAACCGGCGTCATTCTCATCATCTTGGTCGTCATCTTCTCGGCTGCTGGAACCGTAATTCTGCAGCGCCCCATGACTGATCCCGATGACATGCAACGGGCGTACTCCCCCGGCATGCTGCGATTTCTCGACGCAGTTGGCCTGACCGACGTCTTTCACGCTCACTGGTTCGTCGCTCTCATGATTCTGGTGAGCCTGAGCATTATCGCGGCATCAGTCCAGCGCTTCCCCAATGCTTGGCGCTACTTCGCGCGTCCTTACAAGAGTCCGGACGAGGGCTTTCGCCGTGTTCTCCCGATCCAGGCTCAGATACCAATCTCCAATGAGGAGCAGGCGCTGAGTGCTGCGGAGCGTGTCTTGCGGCGCAGTGGATACAAGTCCGAGCACATTGTCCGCACCAGCAGCTTCTCGCTCTTCTCCGAGAAGCATCGCATCTCTGAAATGGCGGTTTACATCGTTCACGCCAGCCTGCTGCTGATTTTCCTCGGCGGCATTGTAGACGCCCTCTACGGCTGGCGAGGCTTCGTGGCTTTGACCCCAGGAAACAGCAGCAACCAGGTGGAAATAAAGACGGGCACTACTCGGGCGCTGCCATTCTCCATCCGCTGCGACGGCACCGGCGAGGAGACCTACACCGACGGAACTCCGAAAAAGTGGTGGTCGAAGCTTGCAGTCGTCGACAACGGCCGTGAGGTCTCTCGCAAAGAAATTGTCGTCAATGATCCTCTGGTGTACCACGGGGTTCGCTTCTATCAGGCGAGTTTCGGCCGCACCGGCAAGCTCGATCAACTGGTCTTGAGTGCCGCCCCCAAGGATGGCCACGCTCCCGTGCAAGAAATCTCTCTGGCGATGAACCAAACCATCGCCCTGGATTCCGACACCAGCGTGCAGCTCGTGGAGTTCATTCCAGACTTCGTGGTCGAAGACGGGCACGTCTATACCCGCAGCACCGACATTGCCAACCCGGCGGTCCATATGATCGTGACCTCGAAGAAAACGAACAAGCCTGTGAATGTTTGGCTGCCGGAGATCGATGGAGTGGCCGAGAATGCCGCTTCGCCGTACTCCTTCACGCCGAAAGACCTCAAGACCGGATTGTTCACCGGCCTCCAGGTTTCCCATGAGCCCGGCCAGTGGGCAGTGTGGGCTGGCGTGGTGCTGATGGCGATCGGCCTCACCTTTGTGTTCTACGTGGTTCACGTGCGTCTCTGGGTCGTCCCGGTGAATGACGCCCGCAGTGGAGGGCCGATGTTGTGGATCGGCGGCTCCGTCAATCGGAACCGCGATGCCTTTGAAGAGACGTTCAAGAAATTAGTCGAGCAGATTCGGAGCGAGTTGAAACCGCAACCTGCGGCTGAGGCTGAAAAGCCAGCCGCATCCATGGCCGCAAAGTAGTCCGGCTAGAAAAGGAAGGAAGCACGTATGGCACGCGCCAAAGTAGAACAGCATCCCGCGACCGGCATCACGCTGATCACGATGGTTGGGCTGAGTATCGCCTTCCTGCTGTTCATCGCCTTTCTGAATGTCGTCAAGACCGGAAGCATTCTCAATGAAGCCAACCTGCTCTATGCCGCGCTGGTGTTCTATGCGGGCGCTGGAGCGCTCTATCTGGGATTCGGAATCACCGGAACCGATTCGTATGTGAAGTTCGCGTCTCTGGCCACTTGGGCCGGACTCATCGCCAATACCGGCGCAGTCGCTCACCGCTGGTATGAGGCCGGCCATCCCCCATTCGCCAGCATCTATGAAATGCTGCTCAGTTTCGTATGGACGCTCGCCGCGCTCACGCTCATCGCCGAAAAGCGCTACGCAGTAAAAGTCATCGGCACGGTCACAATGCCAGTAGCGATAGTCGGCGTAGTTCTCATGGAGCTTCTGCCCAGCGAAGTGCGTCCGCTGGTTCCGGCGCTGCAATCGACGTGGCTGCATGTTCACGTCACACTCGCCATGCTGGCCTACGCGGCATGCGCGCTGAGCTTCGCCTTGGCCATGATGTTCCTGATTCAAGACAAGGTGAAAACTGAGCTTTTCCTGGCCGCAACCAGCATCTTCACCATCGGAATCTACGCTGCGATCCTGTCGCGCTTCGAGCGCTGGGGCGGCCTGAACGTCATTGCCTGGGACACTGAGAACAAAACGGAAGTCTTCATTGCCCGCAACGTTCGCATGTTCGTCACCATCCCCGAACTCGGATGGCTGATGTTGCTGGTTTTTGTCGCGGTTTGTGTGCCGCTGCTCCTCTACATCGTTTCTCGCGTGAAGAAGAACGACTCTTTTCTGGAGACTGCCAACAAAGCGGTGTTCGTCAGCATTCTCCTGCAGGCGCTGGCACTCGTATTCTTCATCCTCCGCGCGCGCGACGGACAATATCCATCGCTCGATGCCGAAGGCCTGTATGCGACGAGTCTCGCGGCAAGCCCCTTCATTCTCGCTGCGCTCGTCGGCGGAATCTTTGCCAACTTGCTTTACCTCCTGCTGCTGTGGCGTCGGGAAGACCTTGAACGGCACCTTCCCGACGCCGATGCTCTGGACCGCATCACCTATAAGACCATCTGCATCGCATTCCCATTACTCACGCTCATGATCGCCGCGGGCGCCTTCTGGGCCAACCGTGCGTGGGGCTCTTACTGGAACTGGGATCCGAAAGAAACGTGGGCCGCAATCACCTGGCTGGTCTATGCAGGATATTTGCACATGCGCATCACACGCGGCTGGCGGGGACGGCGCGCCGCGTACTTCGCGATTCTCGGTTTCGCCGTCGTCATGTTCACCTTCTTCGGAGTGACGTACTTGCTCCAAGGATTGCACGCGTATGCCTGAAGTGGCGAGGGACAAAAACACGGTGCACAGTTTACCGGAAGCGAATCCGCCTGCTGATACGCCGCAGTCACGCAAGAGCTTCTACAGCACGGAGTACTCACATCCGGCGCCGCGGCTTGAGAACAGCAGCCGCGAGCTCGCGCCGGATCCGGAACTTCCCTGGTTCCGCATCAACTGGGAAATCAAAGCGCTGGTCCCGATCGCCTTCGTGCTTCTGGGCGGGATGCTGCTGTTCCTACTCGCGACACTCTCCTGGCGCGACCCTGAACGCCACATGGTGTTGCTGGTCGCAGGAGTTGGAGCAGTTGCCATCTGCGGCGCGCTGCTTGTCGTTCTCACTTATACCGTGCAGCGCCCCATGGTCGAACTGCAACAGAAAATCGCCCAACTCGGAAGCGGAGATCTGACAGCGTCGGTTAGCTTCGCCCATCGCAATGACGAGATCGGAGACCTCGGCCGCAACTTCAATCAGATGGTGCAGCAGCTGCGCGAGAGCCGCGTCGAGATCGAACGCCTTCACCGCACCCAGATGTCCCGCGCCGAGCACTTCGCGACCTTGGGAGAAATGGCCACGGGGCTCGCGCACGAAATCCGTAACCCGCTTGCCGGAATTGCCGGGGTCATCGAAATCATCAGCCGCGACCTGCCCTCAACCAGCCCCGCGCGCGCCGTTGTGAAAGACGTACGCCAGGAAATCAACCGCATCAACCACATCGTCACCGATCTTCTGCATACGGCTCGCCCGCATCCTCCTAAAGTCGGCAAAAGCGATCTCAACACGACCGTCGAACATGCCGTCATGCTGGGACGTCAGCAGGGACTTTCAAAAGGCATCGAGATCGCGTTGCACAAAGATCCTTCTCTTCCCGAGATCGAGCATGACAGCGATCAGATTCATCAGGTATTGCTGAACCTTCTTCTCAATTCGATCCAAGCCACCGACCAGGGCGGGAAGATAGTCGTAACCATGGAGCGGCAACCCTCCACCGCCGTAATTGAAGTCACCGATAACGGCCGCGGCATCACGCCCGAACACCTGCCCAACATCTTCCGCCCCTTCTTCACCACCAAGGGCGAGGGCACCGGCCTGGGACTCTCTCTGGCCCGCCGCATTGTCGAAGAGCATCAGGGCCGCATCGACGTCACCAGCACCGTAGGTGAAGGAACCACATTTGCTGTAGTCCTGCCGTTGCAACGGGCTGCCATGCAGCCCGTTATTTCTTAAAGCTCGAATCCTGTTCCCGGGTGGTCGTGCTGGGAATTACAGGACCTATTACAGATTCAGACAATTGAAAGTCGAGCGCCCATGAACAATCCGTCTTCGCGAGTGTGCACTGATGAGTAAACTGCCGACCATCATTCAAGGCGGAATGGGTGCGGGCGTCTCCAGTTGGAGGCTAGCGCGAGCCGTGTCCCAACTCGGTGAACTGGGAGTAGTCTCTGGAACAGCGCTCGACATGATCCTCGCCAGACGACTCCAGGACGGTGACCCCGGCGGCCACATGCGCCGCGGCCTTGAGGCATTTCCCATGTCTGATATCGCCGACCGTATTTGGCAGACGTATTACATTCCCGGCGGGAAGCAGGAAAGAGCGCCATATAAGGCTGTGCGAGCGCACGTCAAGGATGCTCCGCCCCAGCAGACGGAACTGTGCGTCGTGGCTAATTTCGTGGAAGTCTTTCTGGCCCGGGAAGGGCACGAAAATCCAGTCGGAATCAACTACCTGGAAAAACTTCAACTGCCACACTTGCCTTCGATCTACGGTGCCATGCTTGCCGGCGTGGGATACATTCTGATGGGGGCTGGCGTACCACTCAAAATTCCTGGCGTACTCGATCGCTTCGCACTTCATGAGCCCGCAACCTATCAGTTGCAGGTGACAGATGCGCAGGATGGTGACGACCGAACAATGAAGTTCGTGCCCCGGGATTTCATGAGTGGTCAAGTGCCACAGCTTACCCGGCCTAAGTTTCTTGCGATCATCGCGTCCAATACGCTGGCGACTACGATGCTGAGGAAGTCCGATGGCAAGGTCGATGGCTTCGTCATCGAGGGTTACACGGCTGGTGGACATAATGCGCCGCCGCGCGGAAAACTGCAGCTTGACGAAGCGGGCGAGGCGATCTACGGAGAGCGCGATGTCGTCGATCTCGAAAAAATTCGCGCGCTCGGCGTTCCTTTCTGGCTCGCAGGAGGATTTGGCTCGCCGCAGAAACTGGCAGAGGCTTTGGCCAGCGGGGCCACCGGCGTCCAAGTCGGTACGGCCTTTGCCTTCTGCGAAGAGTCGGCACTAGAAAACAAGCACAAGCGGGCGCTTCTTGAAAAAGTTATCTCCGGCACAGCACGGATATTTACCGACCCGGTAGCATCACCCACGAGTTTTCCATTCAAGGTTGCGCAACTGGATGGGTCAGCTTCCGAAGACGAAGTCTATTCCGTTCGGCCCCGGATCTGTGACTTGGGCTATTTGCGCGAGGCATACCGGACCCCGTCCGGAACGATCGACTACCGCTGCTCCGCGGAACCAGTGACGACGTACATTGGGAAAGGTGGAAAACTGGAAGATACCGTCGGAAAGAAGTGCCTTTGCAATGGTCTGATGGCGAACATCGGACATCCCCAGTCACGAAATGGAAAGTACGTCGAGCAGGCTCTGGTCACCTCCGGAAACGATCTGACCGGAATCGGCCGTTTCATGTCGCCAGGGACATCGACCTATACCGCCGCTGACGTGATTACAAACCTTACGTCCGGCCTGGAATCGCCCGCCAGATCATAGGATGGTCTCAGGAGTCCGGGAAAGATTCGTTCGTCCTTCGCTGACTAGATCGCCGAGTTCCTCCGCTGCCGAAATAAAATCCGCCACTTAGCTGGATATCTTCAACTCACGCACCGCATCCCCTGCTCCGCTAAGATCTGCAAGCCTCATTTCAGAGTACTTGCGAGACAGGATCACACCGGGCGCGCCAGCATTGAACGCAGCCAGCACAGCCGCCTTCACGCTCTGGCGAGTACATTTACTGTGATCGGGCTCGGTCGGAATATCGATATCAATTCCAGGCCAGATCAGAGTTTTCGTTCCGGCGACGCCCTCTAACGCGCGCTTCGTCTCGCGGTGAACATAGTCAGCCGACAGCCCCGTGTGAGGAATCTGCTCGTAACTTCCCTCGTTCAATCCCATCACGGCATAGTTGAAATCGAGCAATCGCTGTTTCGAGAGATCGCCATAGAGTGTCGAGCCGGCATTGTCTGCGTATAGCGCCATCCGCTCTCCGCCGCAGTTGTTGTACATCACGACCTTAATAAAATCCGAATAGTTCGAGAGTTCATGCAGATCCTGTTCCGCGCGGTAAATCGGATTGAATGAATTGTTGTGCCAGATGTGCCACCCCACCGGCACGCTCGGATTCGCGGTCTTGACCGTCTTGTAGATTGCGGCATAAGTCTCTCTGAGGCTGTCGGTCCATAGCATCTCCCATGCTGCCACTTCGGGATACCGCAACAAGAGCCGCCAGAATTGAACGTAATAACCGTCCACCGGCCGTTTGCCGCTACGCGCTGACCGCACGAATTTTTCCAGCTCCAGAAATCCCTGCCTTGCGCGATCCACATTGATTCCACGTTCTTTCGCTTTGGCCTGACAGAATTCACAAAAGCAGGTCACTTGCCCCGGATCTACCGGCGGTGTGTCATGCGTTGCTCCCAGGCCGTCGCAAAGCGCACCTTGCCGTTCCGATCCCCACATAATTCCATCGACGTCATATGAGCGTGCATAATCCTCAACCAGCCCAGTCAGAAAATTCCGATAGTCCGGATTGTTGACGCAGAGCGTCTCGGCATTACGTCCGTAGAGATCTCGCTCCTGCAGTCTCTCGATGTTCGGCAAGTCCCCGCGGAACACGTCTTCCAGCCAGCAGATAACCTTCACCCCGCGCTTCTTCGCTGCGGGAAGAACTTCCGCCAGGATGTCCAAGTTTCCGTGATCTGGGGCTCGCGTATCCTTGAGAACGGTGTTTCTGTAGTACTGCGGATGCGGAGTGGCGAAATTGCCACCGTGAAAATTAAGGTCGTACTCCTGCCTGCCGTGATCGGGTAGTGGCTGGCCCGGAATCTGCCGTCCTGCGATCCCTCGCCCATAGGTGAATACGGCGAGAAAGACAGTATTCACGCAGCCACGTTCCTGCAACACGTCGAAGACTTTCTCGGTGCCTTCATCAACAAAAGACACCGCTCCGACCTGAATACCAATCGTTTTGGAGACTCCTGCAGCAGGCACGCGCGTAGGCATTGCCAACGCAGCACTGGCGCCCGCCGCCACCTTTAGGAATTCACGGCGATTTACGTCCGCTCTCATCATGCACGGCTCCTATGCCCCATGGATTAAGCGTTCATCGACGCCCATTGTAGCCGCCCGACGAATTCGAACCCTCCGCCCTGTGGCGCTGCTCCCCTGTACGCTCGCCCGCCCTTCCGTAGTAAGCTTAGCCAAGCATGCCTGCCGAGAAGATTCTGATCGTCGACGACGAGCGCCTGGTTCGCTGGTCGTTGCGCCAGAAATGTGAAGAGTGGGGATATCACGTCGTCGAAGCTCCCTCCGGAGAGCCCGGACTGCGCCTCGCCCAATCGGAGTCGCCCGACCTTGTCCTACTCGATGTCCGCATGCCGGACATGAACGGGATCCAGGTGCTGGAGCAGATCAAGAAAGCTTCGGACGCACCTCCAGTCATCATGATTACGGCCGACCCGCAGCTGGATGACGTCAAGAACGCACTTAAACTCGGCGCTTATGATTTCATCGGCAAGCCACTGGATTTCGAGGAGTTACGAGTAACCATTCAGAATGCCCTCGAGGCCACTCGCCTGCGCAGCGAAGTCCAATCCTTGCGCGGAGAAGTCCGTCGCCATACCGGCTACCACGAAGTTGTGGCGGTCTCGCCAAAGACCACGGAGTTGATGAGCTTCGTGCAGAAGGTCGCCGCAAGTGAAGCCACAACCATACTTATTCAAGGCGAGAGTGGCACAGGCAAAGACCTGATCGCCAAGACGATTCACTACGAAAGCTCTCGCGAGAACGGGCCGTTCGTCGCCATCAACTGCTCAGCCATTCCCGAAACTCTGATGGAAGCCGAACTCTTCGGCCACGAACGGGGAGCCTTCACCGATGCCAAGCAGATGAAGAAGGGACTCTTCGAAACCGCGCATGGCGGCACGCTCTTCCTCGACGAAATCGGGGAACTCTCCCCCCTTCTGCAGGCCAAACTTCTGCGCGTGCTCGAGGATCAAGTCATCCGTCGTATCGGCGGGGTTCGCGACATGCAGGTGGACGTTCGCGTGATCGCGGCTTCAAATCGCGATCTCGAGAAGGCCGTGCGCGAAGGACACTTCCGCCAGGACCTTTATTACCGTCTCGCAATCATCGCGATCTTCATCCCGCCCTTGCGTGAACGCGCTGAAGACATTCTCCCGCTGGTTGAGTTCTTTATCGGCTGGTACAACCGAAAGTTTAAGAAGAACGTGAAGGGGATCAGCCAGGAAACGCGCCGTCTTCTGCTCGCCCATAACTGGCCAGGGAATGTGCGCGAACTGAAAAACTCCATCGAGCGAGCAATGATTCTCGAGGATGAACCGATCCTCCGTCCCGTTTACTTGCCATTCGCAGTAGGAAATGCCGCCCGCGGCGGGATGACGGCATTCGAGGCCAGCAGTGCTCCCGCGGATGGTGGCGGCAAGCAACTCCCCAACGGGCGCATGTTGCCGCGCCTTTACATCCCTGAGGAAGGCACCTCACTGGAAGAAGTCGAGCGCGCCATGGTCGAACTCGCCATGCGACAGGCAAACAACAACCAGACCCACGCCGCCCGCCTTCTCGATATCAGCCGCGACGCCCTGCGCTACAAGCTCAAGAAATTCGAATTTGCAAACGCAGGCGAAGAAGAAAGCTCACCCGAATCCGTTGCCTCAGAAAATTCCGCGGACTGACCGCCAAAGTTTTCTTACCTTGACCCGGACCTAACCTTAAGTCTCAATTCCCCAAGATCCAACTCCTGTTGTAATTCCCGCAGCAACTCGTCCCCGATCCGTCCCTGATTCCTCAGCTCCACTGCGGTGCGCCGCTCGATCTTCAGCAGTTCCCGAGACAGCTCCACGAACTGCCTGTAAAAGTTCGGATCTGCGCCATCGCTGGATTCATCGCCACCCTCGTCGAACGTCGCCAGCTGCCGGCGATAGTGGCGGGCGAGGTCGTCGTAAGCTTCCGTATGGTCCGAACTGGCTTGAGCTTTCGCTTCCTCGAGGCGCGCCAGAGCAGCCTCAGTCATCATTTTCCGGGCGTAGCGCTCTTCCTGATTCCCCGCCGGGATGCCCGCCAGCCCAAGACTTCGTATCACGTAGGGTAGCGTTAATCCTTGCAACACGAGCGTCACAAGAATAACCGAGAACGTCAGAAAGATGATTACGTTCCGTTGGACAAACGGTTCGCCACGCGCCAGAACCTGCGGAATAGAAATGGCCGCAGCCAGCGAGATCACACCCCGCATGCCCGTCCACCCAATCACGAAGATTCGCCTCCGACTTGGCCACGGCTCATTCTGGTGAAGGATGCGCCGCCGGATCCAGAACGATAGATATGATCCCGGGAAAACCCAGATCAGCCGAAGGACAATCAGGAACACGCAAAACACAGCCGCATATGGAATCAGGGTATGAAGTTTCTGACCACCGATCATCTTCAGCACGTAAGGCAGTTGCAGTCCGATAATGACGAATACCAAGCCGTTCAGCACGAACGTCATCGATTCCCAAACCGCGTCGGCCTGCAGTCGCACTCCCGGAGAAAAGAAATGCGAACTCTTTCGCGCCAGGTACAGTCCGCAAACTACTACGGCCAGCACGCCCGAGGCGTCCATCGCTTCGGCGCTAAGATAAGCCACATACGGGGTTAGCAGGCTGAGGGCGATCTCGATGGGAGCATCATCAATCCGGTGCTCGAGCTGGTGAACGACTTCCCCGATCACCAGCCCTGTGAGCACTCCCGCAACGATGAGGTACAGCAAGCGCAACACTCCTAACGCAAGAGTGGGCCGCTGCCCGTTCACGAGCAGGGCGATGCCAAATTCAAGTGCCAGCAGCGCGCTCGCGTCGTTGAGCAGGCTCTCCCCTTCGAGGATTTCGACGATACGCTTCGGAAGCCCAATCCTGGACGCGATCGATGTGGCCGCGATGGCATCCGTGGGCGCCACGATCGCTCCCAGGACAAGGCCCATGCGCCAATCCAGCCCGGGGAAAAACCACTCTACAGCGGAACTCACGCCCACCACGGTGAACGTCACCAGCCCGAACGCGAGAAACAAAACGCTCACCAGGTTGTAAGAAAACTCGCGCCAGGACGTTCCCCACGCCGCGCTGTAAAGCAAAGGAGGCAACACCACAAGGAACACGACGTCGGGATTCAGCGTAATTCTCGGAATGCCCGGGATAAAGCTCAAGAGCAAACCGCCAATAACGAGCACAATCGGGTATGGAATTTGCAGTTTTTTCGCGAACCATCCGAACGCCACCACGAAGAACAGCAGCAACAGGAAAACGATCTCGATCGAGTGGATATGGCCCGACACTCAGTCCTCCGCTTTCCAACATACATTACTCCGTCGCGGTGTGAGCGCTCTTTGCACGGCGTGACGTCAAAAACACAAGGGCTTCCTTTCGGAAGCCCTGAGGAGGACGACGAAACTCCGCTTTTTAAGACGGCGCCAGTTGACTTGCGCCACAAATACGTGAAAACGATAACCGATTCGGCCTACGGCTTCTAGTACGATCGTGTCACCGTCGTAATCACCTGTGGCATTGACCCATTCTTCGGTCGCAAAGTGGCTTGTCCGTGTCCGGCCTGTAATCTGATGACTGCATTCGAAGGCGGCGCGGATGCAACACCGTCGCTGACCTGCGCACAATCCATCCTTAGCGCCCCGTTGTCATTGAAGACCAACCCATAAAAACGTAACGTGCTCCCTGGAGCGAGAGATGTGATGTTTACCTTCTGGGTATTACTATCGACATAGACATCCACTTGGCTCGGATTGCTCAGCAGAGTTGATTGCCCTGGCTGCACCGCAAGTTGCGGAAACAGACTGAGGGGCGACAGATTAACTGTATAGACAGCGAATCCCCCGCTGGTGGACGAAGCGGCGATGGTGCCATTGATCGTCTGAGGGAACAGGGTGATTGTGGCCGCTGGAGTATATGGATTTCCAGTGACCTGGGCAGCGTGAGACGTAACATAGACGTTCTGCCCTGGGACCATATTCAAAGCGTTGAAAGTCGCCACGAACGGAAGACTTAGCCGGTTCGTGGAATTTCCGGCTATCTGAAACAATGCGCTGGAATGATCGTACGGAATCCAGATAGCAGCCTGCTTCGTATCGTAGAAATATCCCTGCTGCCGTTGTTCAAAGGCTGCGAATAGCGGCACGGAACTGTTGGTCTGTATGATCGGACCAGTTTGCATGCTCAGATTCGTTGTAGTCGCATCCAGCACTGCAATGCGCGTTGCTGAAACTGAGCCATCCGCCTGAATCGCTCCGTCCATGTCTATCAGCGTGCCTGGAGACAGGCCCGATAATCCGCTAATCCCATCATATGTCGTGCCATTGTTGCTCTTGATCGATACGACGTTAGGTTCTATGTAGAGATCCGGAGGTAGTGAAAGTTGGAAACTATTCCCGGCCAGATCAACGGATGCGACTTTTCCATCCAATGCGGTCACTTTTCCGTTCTTCGAGTTCGTTGGCTGGGGCGATAGTGAAACGGGAGTAAGCTCAAAGGTCGGTGTAATTGAATAGGTGTATTGGCCGTTCGGATCATAGCAATTGGAAAAGGCCACCGATTTAGAAACTTGCATATTGACCACAACGCTCATATTCGAACCGGTGACGGTAATGGGCGACGGGACATCTACGGTGACGTTCTCCGCGGGCATTTGCCCATAGGCAAAGGTATGGATGACCAGACCACCCGATGGCTGCAAAGTGACACAACTGAATTCGGCAGTCCCTATAGCGGCCGTCGCCGACGCATAGATACCCTGCGGAACACTGGCCGTCAGCAGAGGCTCGATGCCGCCGTTTACGTGAATGAATTCCAGTCCCTGATCTGCAGGAAGCAACTCGATCACAGTTCCGGACTGATCCGTGAGCTTGAGACTCTGTAATTGGATATCAAAACGACTCAGCTGATCGTTTGCGGCACTCGAAATTAAAACATGGACGGACGTATTCCCGCTGAAGGTAGGGCCACCGCCCGATGACGACCCGCCCGACCCACAAGCCGTCGTACCGGCGATTACAAACATCGTTGTGAGCGAACAGGAAGCGACAAGAATGCGACGCAAGAGCAACGAAGCGGCGGATAACATGGAGTCCTCCACTGAGCGGACGTTGAGGGAAGATCCAAAACTTATTCAGCAATGCATGAGTTTTTTTATTTCTTGCCAGGCTAATTAGATCGACTAACAAGCGGAGCAATCATAGGCGGTTCAATGTCAACTGCAGTCTTGATTTGTTCAGAATCGTAAAAGATTGTCTCTATTTATCTCGCACAACTCTGAGATCAAAAACACAGGGCTTCCTTTCGGAAGCCCTGTTGACAGCGCCTTATGAGGGAGTATGAAGTGGCGCCGAATTCAACTTATCCTCTAGCCGCGTGCTCCTTGGCCTTCGCGATGTACTGCTCAACCTGCTGCTTCTGCGGATAGTCCGGATTGGACTTCAGCAACTTCTCCCACGCTTCCACAGCGCCCTTGGGATCCGCCTTGCCCTGCCACTTGATCCAGCCCAGGTTGAACAGTGTCTGCGGATGCCCCGGCCGGTACTTCAGCGAGACTTCCATCGCGGCCACCGCTTTGTCAGCGTTGCCGGAGTACCAGTAGGCCGTTCCCATGTCGGTGCGCACATCGGGATTTTCGGGATGAATCCCCAACGCCTTCTCGTAGTACTGAATCGCATTCGGATACTGCTGAGCGTCGTAGTACACGTTCCCCAATTGCACCAGCGACTCATAGTCGTTCGGGTTCTTATTGATTGCATCCAGTAGAGGCACTGCCGCCTGCGCCAGCGTAGCCTGAATGTCCGCCGACGGAGCCTGCTTTTGCGCCCCTGGCACTTGAGTGCTTGCCTGCGCCACGGTGTTCGTTCCCGGCGACGCCGACCCGCGGAATAAATATCCCAGTGCCACGCCCAGCACCAGGCAGAATGCCGCGAATGCGTACGCTTGCGTGCTGGTCCATCGCCCGTCGCTCCCTGGCCTAGTAGTTGATTGCAACTGCTCTTTGTTTGTTTCGCTCATTGTTCTGCTTCTCCAAACTGGTGCCGGCAAGCGCCTTTTCTGGCGATTGCAAGTGGAACAGGCGTGTGACCGCAGCGGTCATCTCCTCCTGCTCCTGCTTCTCCGGAAGGTCCTTGAGTTCGCGAACGAGAGAGCTGGCTATCTTCTGTATGACTTGTGCTGTGATTGCGTGAAGCAACTGAACCTGCTCTCTGCGGAAAGGTCCGCGTTCTTCCATAAAGGACTCCAGTCCTTGCCGGCAAATATCGTTCAGGCGCTCGCGCAGGGCCACAATCGTGGGCACGACGCTCGCCGCCTGCAATTGGCTATAGAAAGCTTGTGCCTCCGCCGCAACAATCTTTTCGGCATCTGCGGGGATCCCGCTCGGTTCGTTTGCATGGCTGGCTACGGCGTGTTCGAGGCCATCAAGGTCGTAGAGCAGAATGCCATCCACTCGTCGCACCTCCGGATCCACGTCGCGCGGCATACCTAGATCAATGATCACCAGCGCCACGCGGTTCCTCTCCTGAGCGATTCTCTCGGCCTCCTCGCGCGTGAGCACAACGTGCGGACATCCTGTGGCCGAAATCACGATATCCGCTTCTACGATCGACTTCCAGCGATCAGCCAGAGTCGCCGCAGTACCTCCCAGCAATTCGGCTACTTCACGAGCTCGGCTCCCGGATTGATCGATCACCGCCACCGGCCCGGCTCCGCGTTCCACCAGGTAACGCGCCGAGGCCTGGCTGAGCTCACCTGCTCCGAGCAACAACAACCGGCGGCCTTGCAGCTCTCCAAAGATCTGGCGGGCCACTTCGAAAGCTGCGCGGGCCGTAGAGACCTCGTGATTACAAAGTGAAGTTTCGCCTCGCACCCGGCCGGCTACTTGCAGCGCACGATCTACAACCGCATTCAGGAATCGCCCCGCTGCTCCCACCGTCTCGGATTGTTCTTGCGCCGACTTGACGTGACTGCCGATCTCGGGCCCGCATAGCGCCATGGAATCCACCCCCGATGCCACGCGGAATATATGGGTCAGGGCTGCTTCATCCAGCAACCGGTAGAAGTGCTGCCACTCGGATAGCTTCAAACTATGTCGCGCTCCAAGGAACTGCAGCAGCGAGTTCGCCGCTTGCGTCGGTTCATTCGCCCATAGTAAAAACTCGGTCCGGCAATAGGTGGAGAGGACCACCACTTCTTCGATCCCCTCGGCGTTCTTCAGTTCTCGCAGGACCTCGTATCGCTTCGTCTCTCCGATCCAGAAACGCTCTCGCATCGCGAGCGGCGCCGTGCGATGGTTCAGTCCGATTACCATGAGCGACGGTTCCACGACGAACACCTCGGGCGCAAGTTGCATATTGAGAAACGCAACTGCGCTGCCAAATGCAATGCAATTCCCCACGTCGGATGTGCTTTATATCTATGCGCTTAGAAGCATGATGAGGAATCACGCACGGGCTCGATCAGCCAATACTGCGGCATATCACGCGAAGTCGGAGTCTTTTCACGCCATCTGCTCCACTTTTACAGACTTGCCGTCCCGCCACAATCACCCGCGCGCGTGATCCTGATCACTGACCATTTGCCTGCGCCTGTCGAAACTGACAGAGGGTTAGTAAGTTCTTATTCAGTCCTGAAACAGCGCTCTGCGTCCTTCGCCGTCTGGCGCACAGCAACTGGCAGCACGAAAAGATCTGAAAGGAAACCGCAATCATGAAGATGATGAAGCTTGTGGTCCTGATAATAATGATCGCGCTGGCACTATTCCTGGTTCTCCCGAATCTCTCCTGGGCCGCGGAAGATGGCTCTTCTCTCTACAAGGCGAAGTGCGCGGTGTGCCATGGCGCTGATCTCGCTGGCAAGGCCAAATCTCCCAGCCTGATTTCGGACCAGTGCAAGAAAGCGACAGACGCGGATTTAACAGAAGCGATTGCGAACGGCGGCAAAGAGAAGAAAGCTTCGCACGCGTTCGCGAACAAGGGATTGGCTCCCGACCAGATCAAAATGGTCGTCTCCTACATTCGCGAACAGCAGAAGAAGTAGCAGTACGCGGTAGCATCGCTGTTCCGGATCGCGAACTGCGCCGCCAAACCAGGCAGAGCGCCGACACGCGAGGGTGAGTCATCCGCTCACCGGCAGGCTCTGGCGATAGCCGGCCAGCCGGATATCCCCTCTCCGTTCGCCAACTCACGGAACAGCCAGCCCGGGTCTCGGTGCTCACCCCAGACCCGGGCTCTATCTTTCGTTTTCGTAGCTGCTGAGATGTTTCGGACTCGTGCGAACCGGCGTCACTCGTCGCGTCCGTTCTGTCCTGGCTTGTCATCTGCTGCGGACTGCTTGTTGGCGATATGCCGCTTCCGCAGGTCAATCAAGCGGATGATCTCGTTCACGAGTTGGGACAACCTTTGCGGGTCTTGTTCGACCGCGGCCTGGGCACACAGCTCTTTCCACTTTTCGTCGTTTTCCTGCATATCGAGACCGATGAGACCGGTGGAAGCTCGGGTATCTTTATGCGCCCGATGGCAGCGTGTCGGTTGGCTATCCCACAGACTATGTTCTCAGTCCAAGTTCGGAATTGAACTGGCTCACGATCTCATAGCATTCGCAGGACTGTGCCTGCAGCTTGTGCCTGTCGGTGATCGTGATCGAGCCCCGTCCGCGGCGCAAAACGCCTTTACGTTCGAACTCGGCAATCGCCAGGCTTGCCGTCGCCCGATCCGTCCCGATCATCTTCGACAGGAAGTCGTGCGTGGTCACGATCTGGTCGGTCGGAAGCCGGTCATGTGTCGACAGAAGCCATCGGGCCAACCGTTGCGTCAGGTTGTGGAGCCGGTTGCAGGCCGTGTTCTGCGCTTGCTCGATCGACTGGATCGCAAGCCTCCTCAGCAGCATCCGCGTCAGTCCGGGCAGCGACGGTAAGACGCGTTTCGCGGTCGCGATCGGAACTAGAAATCCATCGCCCGAAGTCTGTATTACCACGCTGTATGTCAATTCGTACAATCCACCGACGGCGGGCAGCCCAATCATGTCTTCACATCCGGAGATGCCAACCTCCACGCTGCGCGCGTCCGGAGTCTCGATGAGCATCGAGACGACACCTTTGTTCAGGAAGTAAACGGCCGTGATTGGATGCCCCTGTCGTTCCAGGTATTCGGAGATTCGGAATTCGGTGTACCGAAGATGCGGCTTCAATGCCAGGAATTCTGCTTCCGGCATTTGCTCCAGCAGTTTGTTCTGTACAGGCTTGCCATCCAGCTCGCGCTCATGGAGCTTCGGCCTCCTCTTGCGCGTGGAGTGCAACTCTTGCTTTCTCGCCATTACGATTAGATGCCCCGGGGGGTGCGTCTGCGGGTGCGCTTCGGACACACGTGTAAGTACGGGATTGAATGTATTTGAAATTCGTGGCAGGTTCGGTGGGACTACCAACCGTGGTGGACTGTTGTTGCTCTTCTATGTTCCCTAGATGGGCGTAGGGTTTACGTGTCGCAGTGTTGGTTGTCCTACGGTGATAACGAAGATGTGAGTGACGCCATCAGTTCCGCACTCCGTCTCGCCATGCGGGTTCTAAGCCTTACGGGTTTTTGTAGCTTCTACCGGCAGCCCGCACTCCGAGCGAGCATTTGGCCGAGTGGCTCCACGTTAAGGTCTCACTGCCGAATGAGCTCGACCCGACGGTTTCGTGCCCGGCCTTCCAGAGTCTCGTTCGTATCCACCGGACTCGAAGCTCCCATACCACCGGTCGTCAACCGCTCCGGCGCAATTCCGTACTGCTCAACTAGCGCTTTCTTCACCGATGCCGCCCGTCTCTGCGATAGGTCGAAGTTATACTTGTCGCCCCCAATGTTATCGGTGTGCCCATTTACCGTGAGAACCCAGTCCGGATTGTTTTTCATCGCCTCGGCAATTTCCTTAAGCACCGGCTGCGATTCCTTCTTGATGGTCGCCTCATTGAAGTCGAAGTAGATGCCATAGACTACAGCCTTCTTCTGCTTCTCAAGCTGTTGTTCGATCTGGGGTTTCGGTTTGTCCTCCGGGTAGGTGATGCTCACAACTCGGATCTGAAATACCGGACCGAATCCGAACTGCAGCATCATTGGATTCGCAGCATCATCCAACACGAATAGTTCGCCATCGCCATCGAGCGCCGAAGGATCGGACCAGAGTGTCTTTACTTTCTCCGCACCGGTGAATTGAAAATGCCCGCGCGCATGAATCACAGGAACGTTTGTAGGTTGCCCGTTCAGGATCACTGGATAGCTCACATCATCCGCTTCAACCCGCGTCAATTCTGCGGTCCGCGGCGTCGGCACCAATTGTGAGGCAGTCCTCGCGAATTGTTGATAAGTGAACGTAACCTTCCCGGTCTCCTTCAAGGTTTCAAACGACTTCCGCGACATAGAAAATGTGGTCGTGTGCGGAATGACGTGTGGAAGTATCGCCCTGTTCTCGGTGTAATACTCGCTGGCGTTCTCGAGGTCCAGTCGACACACTGCACGACTGGTACTGAGTTCCTTACCTTGAACAGCCTTGTCGCTGGAAAATCCCAGTCCTGAAGACGAAGTTTCGATCTGAGTGGGGTTCACCGCCTGAACCCTGTCGATCATCTCAACATCGCCGTTGAATCTGCGCCACGCCTGCACCCAGGTCAGTCCTTCTTTCAGCGGAATTCTCGCAGTCTCGTTCGCGCCATCCGATCCCGCATCGTTCTGTGGACAATCCGCCGCCACTGCCTTGCCGACGGTTAAGCTCCCCGGCACATCGCTGAAATCTGCATTCGTGTTCCGGTCGGGTTGCGCCAGCGTGTCGCCGATGTGTTGAACCTCCTTCGCGTACTCCTGGACTTTGTTCTTCACCCGGTGCGCGACGTAGATCATCCCGCCGATGATCGCCAGCACAATGACCACGACGATGACTAGCGTGACGATGAGTGCTGTGATGCACCCCTTGCCGCCTTTGGTGGATGTCGTCTGGGTCGCTGCTGGCGGAACAGGCGTGGGCGCAGCCATCATCGGCACGGGCGTGAATGGCGGAGCCGATGCGGGAGTTTCTGGTCTCGCCACCTCG
>Ga0136846_1221238_pt1 | contig 54276 bp, 36 predicted proteins | sample HopSoiMetagenom2_FD_96841 | JGI IMG/M metagenome (GOLD analysis project Ga0136846, IMG submission 96841) | Grasslands soil microbial communities from Hopland, California, USA - 2 Assembly 2016 (version 4) | ecosystem: Environmental > Terrestrial > Soil > Grasslands | place: USA: Hopland...
CCGGCATCGCGGCCCCGGTCGCGCTATATTCACCCGATCATGAAAACCATCCTCCTCCTCTCCGTCGCCCTCTGTCTCTGTCTCCTTGCCCTGGCCCCATCCACCGGTGCCCAGTCCCCGGCGTCCGCGCCCTCCCCGCAGCCCGCGGCGCCGGAGCCGACGATGTCGTTCGAGGAGTACGAGCCCAAATCGACCCTGGTGGTGCCGGAGCACGTCGTCACCCGGGCGAAGTATCCGTTCATCGACATCCACAATCATCAAAATCCCGTGGAGATGACGGCTGAGCAGACGGCCCAACTGGTCAAGGACATGGACGGTCTCAACATGGCCGTGATGAACAACCTGAGCGGCGGCAGCGGCGAAGAGTTTCAGAAGGGGTGGGCGCACCTCGGCGGGCGCTATCCCAAGCGCTTCACCCAGTTCGCCAACGTCGATTTCTCGAAGATCTCCGAGCCGGATTTCGGCAGGAAGGCGGCGGCCCAGCTCGCCGACGACGTGAAGCACGGCGCCGCCGGCCTCAAGGTCTTCAAGGACCTGGGGATGTTCGTCAAGGACAAGGACGGCGGCCGGGTGCACACGGACGATCCGCGGATCGATCCGGTCTGGGACAAGTGCGCCGAGCTCGGCATCCCGGTGCTGATCCACACCGGCGAGCCGGTCGCCTTCTGGCAGCCCATGGACCGTTTCAACGAGCGCTGGCTGGAGCTCAAGCAGTTCCCCAGCCGCCGCCGCAACTCTTCGCAGTTCGCGCCGTTCGAGCAGACGATGGCCGAGCAGCACAACCTGTTCCGGCGGCACCCGAAGACGATCTTCATCGACGCCCACCTGGGCTGGCTCGGCAACGATCTCGGCCGGCTCGGGCGGCTGCTGGACGAGATGCCGAACGTCAACACCGAGATCGGCGCCGTGCTTCATGAGCTCGGCCACCAGCCGCGCGCCGCCCGCGCCTTCCTGATCCGCTATCAGGACCGCGTCCTGTTCGGCAAGGACATCTGGGAGCCCACGGAGTACCACACCTATTTCCGCACGCTGGAAACGGCGGACGAGTACTTCCCCTACTACCGCAAGCGCCACGCCTTCTGGCGGCTCTACGGCCTCGACCTCCCCGACGAGGTGCTGCGGAAGATCTATTACAAGAACGCTTTGCGGATCCTGCCGGGGATCGATAAGTCGACGTTTCCGGGGTAGCGGCGGCCAGGACGGCTTGAAGTCCTTGTCGTCATACTGTAGGATGGCGGCCGTCCTGTAGTGGTCACCGAAAGGGGTTCTTCTGCCAAACTCAAGTGGCGAACTGCCTCCTCTCCTCTGGCTCGGGCTCCGGACCTCCTCTCCCTGGATAGCCAACCGAAAGGCGGTCCGCGATGCCAGGTGATGCGGATTCGGCGCGCCGGTCCCCGCCGCCCGGCCCCGCGGCCGGCGCAGCGCCTCCCTCTCCTCCCACTCCGACTCTGCCCAAGGGTGGGGGCGCCATCCATGGCATCGGCGAGAAATTCGCCGCCAATCCGGTCACCGGCACGAGCTCCCTGTCCGTGCCTCTCGCCACCAGTCCAGGTCGATCCGGTTTCGGTCCTCAACTCTCCCTCTCTTATGACTCCTGCGCGGGTAGCGGACCTTTCGGCTTCGGGTGGTCCCTCTCCATTCCCGCCATCTCGCGCAAGACGGACCGCGGCCTGCCCCAGTATCGTGACGCCGAGGAGTCGGATGTCTACATCCTCGCCGGCGCCGAGGACCTGGTGCCGCTCCTCAAGCCGGACGGCACCCGGTTCGAAGATCATGCCTCGGTGCCGGGCGTTACGATCCATCGCTATCGCCCTCGTATCGAAGGGCTTTTCGCCCGGATCGAGCGGTGGACCGACCGTACGACCGGAGAGATCCACTGGCGCTCCATCACCCGCGACAACGTCACGACCCTTTATGGCAAGGACGACAATTCGCGGGTTTTCGATCCCGCCGACCCCGATCCGGCGCACCCCACGCGCATCTTCGAGTGGCTCCCCTGCCAGGGCTACGACGACAAGGGCAACGCCCTCGTCTATGAGTACGCGGCGGAGGACGACAAGAACGTCGATCGCACGCAGGCCAACGAGCGCAACCGGGTCCGCCCGGCCAACCGTTATCTGAAGCGCGTCCGCTATGGCAACCGGGTCTCGCGCCTCGTCCAGTCCGACCTGACGAAGCTCGACTGGCTGTTCGAGGTGGTCTTCGACTACGACGAGGGACACTACGAGGAGCTCGGCCCCGGTCCGGTCCAGCCGGAAGCCGGGCAGGTCCGCGCATCCGCGTCCAAGGCGCGCGACTGGACCGTTCGCCCGGACCCGTTCTCCTCCCACCGCGCCGGGTTCGAGGTGCGGAGCTATCGCCGCTGTCGCCGCGTGCTCATGTTTCACCGCTTCGCCGAGCTCGGCGCCGAACCCTGCCTGGTGAGCTCGACCGAGTTCGATTATAAAGACCTCGATTATTCGCAGCCCGTCACCATCGAAGCCGAGCTCGCCCACCCGGGCAGCACACGCCTGGCCTCATTCCTGCGTGCCGTGATCCATTCCGGATTCATCCGGGATGAGACCCAGCCGGTGCTGGAGCGCGACGGCGCCAGGTATCTCACCTATTTCAGGAAATCCCTACCGCCGCTGGAATTCGAATACAGCCAGGCGATCATTCAGGACGACGTCCGGGACCTCGATCCGGGCAGCCTGGAAAACCTGCCCGCGGGCCTGGACGGCACGAATTACCAATGGGTCGACCTCAATGGCGAGGGCCTCTCCGGCATCCTGACGGAGCAGGCCGATGCCTGGTTCTACAAACCGAATCTGGGCGATGGCCACTTCGGGCCGCTCGAAAAAGTCGCCACCAAGCCTTCGCTGGCGGCTTTGAGCGGAGGCCGGCAACAACTGGTGGACCTCGCAGGGGACGGTCAACTGGACCTGGCGGCCTTCGGCGGTCCGACGCCGGGTTTCTTCAAGCGCACGCCGGACGAGGACTGGGAGCTCTTCAGGCCTTTCTCCTCGCTGCCCGGCATCTCCTGGGATGAGCCGAACCTTCGTTTCCTTGATCTCGACGGCGACGGTCACGCCGACGTGCTGATCACCGAGGACGAGGTCTTCACCTGGTACCCGTCGCTGGCGGAAGAGGGCTTCGGCCCCGCGCGGCAGGTCCGTCAAGCGCCGGACGAGGAGCGCGGCCCGCGACTGGTGCTGGCCGACGGCACGCAATCCATCTATCTGGCCGACATGTGCGGCGACGGCCTCGTCGATCTGGTGCGCATCCGCAACGGCGAGGTCTGCTACTGGCCCAACCAGGGCTACGGCCGCTTCGGGGCCAAGATCACCATGGACGACGCGCCGTGGTTCGACCACCCCGATCAATTCAACCAGCAGCGCGTGCGCCTGGCCGACGTCGACGGCTCGGGCGTCACCGACATCCTCTACCTGGGCCGCGACGGCGTGCGTCTGTACTTCAACGAGTCCGGCAACCGCTGGAGCGCGCCGCGCCGCCTGCGCCAGTTCCCGCGGGTGGACCGGCTCTCCTCGGTCATGACGGTCGATCTGCTGGGCAACGGCACGGCGTGCCTCGTCTGGTCTTCGCCCCTGCCCGGCGAGGCCCGCCGGCCGCTGCGCTACGTCGACCTGATGGGCGGGCAGAAGCCGCACCTGCTGATCCGATCGATCAACAATCTCGGCGCCGAGACGCGCGTCCACTACGCCGCGTCCACGAAGTTCTACCTGGCCGACAAGCTCGCCGGAAAACCCTGGATCACGCGCCTCCCCTTCCCCGTGCACGTGGTGGAGAAGGTCGAGCACGTCGATCACGTCAGCCGCGCCCGCTTCGCTTCAACCTACACCTACCACCACGGTTATTTCGACGGCGTCGAACGCGAGTTCCGCGGTTTCGGCAGGGTGGAGCAGCAGGACACCGAGGCGTTCGAGGACTACGTGGTGGGCGTTCAGCACGTCGAGGGCACGCAGGAGCTGGCCCCCGAGCTGTACCAGCCGCCGGTCACCACGCGCACCTGGTTCCACACCGGCGCCTTCCTGGGCGGCGATCGCATCCTGCATCAGCTCCGCGACGAATATTACCTCCACCAGCAGCACCTCCCCGAGCCGGTGCTGCCGCCGGGCATGGACGAGGAGGAGATGCGCGAGTGCGTGCGCGCGCTGAAAGGGCTGCCGCTGCGGCAGGAGGTCTACAGCTTCGACGGCTCGCCGCAGGCGGAGCTCCCCTACAGCGTGGCCGAGACCAACTACGACGTGAAGCGGTTGCAGCCGCGCGCCGGACAGCGCCACGCCGTCTTCTTTGCCTACGGCTGCGAGACGGTGACGCACTATTACGAGCGCAACCTTGCCGACCCGCGCATCGCGCACAGCTTCAACCTGGAGATCGGCCCCTACGGCGACGTGCTCAAATCCGCCGCCGTCGTGTACGGCCGCCAGATCGTGGACCCCGCGCTGCCCGCCGCCGTGACCGGCGATCAGCAGCGGTCGTACATCGCCTGCACCGAGGTCGACTACACGCCCGACATCGACCAGCTCGACCCCTGCCGGCCTACCGGCTGCGCACGCCGTGTGAGTCGCGCGGGTACGAGATCACCGGCGTCGCGCCCGCGGCCGGGCTGTTCACGCTGGCGGAGCTGAAAGGCAGGATCGCCGGAGCGGCCGGTATCGATTATGAAGTCGTCGCGGATGGCGTAAGCGCCCAGAAGCGCCTGCTGTCGACGTCGCGCATGCTGTTTCGCGACAACGCCCTGGCTCCCCTGCCGCTCGGCCAGTGGGACACGCTCGGCCTGGGCTATGAAAGTTATCGCCTGGCGTTCACCCCCGGGGTCACCAGCGCCCACTACGCCGGCAAGATCGCCGATGCCGACTTCACCGCCACCGGCTATGTCCACTTCAGCGGCGACGCCAACTGGTGGATCCCCTCCGGCACCGTCGTATTTCCCCCCGATCCGGCCGCCCATTTCTACCTGCCCACCGGCGGCAGGGACCCGCTGGGCCTGGAGACGACCACCACCTTCGACACGTACGACCTGCTGCCCGAGCGCGTGCGCGTGACCCAGGCCCCCTGGAGCGATGTCCGCTCTACCAACGACTACCGCGTGCTCGGCACGGTGATGCTGACCGATTCGAACCAGAATCGCGCGGCCGTGGAGATCGACGCGCTGGGCATGGTGGTGAAATCGGCCGTCCTGGGCAAGGCCGGCGCGGGCGAAGGCGATACGCTGGCCGATCCCACGGTGCGCATGGAGTACGAGCTGTTCAATTGGCTGAATCAGGGCAGGCCCAACTTCGTGCATGTCTTCGCGCGCGAAAAACACGGCGCAGCCAATCCGCGCTGGCAGGAGAGCTACGTCTACTCCAACGGCAGCGGCGGGGTCGCGATGGTGAAGGCGCAGGCCCACCCCGGCAAGGCGCTGCGGGCCAACCCCGACGGCAGCGTCTCGGAAGTGGACGCCGACCCACGCTGGGTGGGCAACGGGCGCACCATCCTGAACAACAAGGGCAACCCGGTCAAGCAATACGAGCCCTTCTTCAGCACCACCCACGAGTACGAGGACGAAGCAGCCCTGCGCCAGATCGGCACCACGCCGATCCTGTACTACGACGCCGCCGGCCGCAACGTCCGCACCGACTTTCCTGACGGTACCTTCGCCCGGGTGGAATTCGACCCGTGGTTGCAGCGGAGCTTCGACCCCAGCGACACGGTGCTGCAGAGCCGATGGTATGCGGACCGCGGCAGCCCCGACCCGCTCACCCAGCCCGAGCCGCTCAACGACCCGGAGCACCGCGCGGCCTGGCTGGCGGCGAAACACGCCAATACGCCCGGCACGGTGCATTTCGACAGCCTGGGCCGCGCCGTGTACGCGGTGTCCGACTACGGCAACGGCAAGACGTCCGCCGTGCGCTCCGAGATCGACTTCACCGGGCGCTTCACCAAGATGTTCGATCAGCAGCAACGCCAGGTCGCCAGCGGCTTTACCGGCATGGCGGGCACGCCGATCGCCGTGGAGAGCGCCGAAAAGGGCCGCCGCCTGAGCTTCCTCAACGTGCTGGGCGGGCTGGTGAAAAGCTGGGATGAATTCGGGCGCGCCTTCCGCGCCGAGTACGACGTGCTGCACCGCCCCCTCAGCACGTTCGTGCAGGAGACCGGAAAGACCGAGATCCTGTTCAACTACATCGTCTATGGCGACCGCCATCCCAACGCCGCGCAGCTCAACCTGCTGGGCATCGCCCACCAGGTCTTCGACCCGGCCGGCATGTTGCGCGTGCAGGCCACGGATTTCAAGGGCAACCCGACGGCGGTCGAACGCGTGCTGGCGCACGACTACAAGAGCACGCCCGATTGGGGAACGCTGGCCACGCAGCCCGATTACGCGGCGCTCCAGACCGCCGCCAACGCCGCCCTGGACACCGGCGAGCCCTTCGTCGCCAACTCCACCTACGACGCGCTGAACCGCCCGGTCCAGGTGACGCTGCACGGCGGCACCGTCATCAACCCGGTCTACAACGAGGCCAATTTCCTGGCCTCGCTGCCGGTGCAGATCGAGGGCAAGGGCCCCTTCGTCGAGTTTCTCAAGGAACAGGACTACGACGCCAAGGGACAGCGCCAGCTCGCGCGCTACGGCAACGACGTCCTGATCCGCTATTTCTACGACCCCCACAACTTTCTCCTGACCCGCCTGCTCGCCGTCAAGTCCGGCGACGACCCCGCGACCAACAGCTTGCAGGACCTCCACTACACCTACGACCCCGTGGGCAACGTCACGCAGCTCCGCGACGACGCGCAGCAGACGCATTTTTTCAGCAACGCGGTGGTGAAGGCCGAGGGGCTGTACGAATATGACGCGATCTATCAGCTCGTCAAGGCCAGCGGGCGCGAGCTCGCCGGATTGACCAACGACACGATCCGCGACGACCGCGACATCGATTTCGTGCCGCAGTTGCCCCACGTGAACAACGTCGCCGCGGTGCGCACCTATACCGAGCTTTATGACTACGATCTGCTGGGTAACCTCCTGCAGATGCGCCACACCATCCCCACCAATCCCGCGGGACCGGGCAACTGGACGCGCCACTATCACTACTCCTATCAGGACGACCCCGCCGACCGGACCAACCGGCTGGCGGCCACCAGCCGCGCCGGCGATCCTGACGCCGGCCCGTATACCGCCACCTACGACTACGACCACTACGGCAACATGACTCGCCTGCGTTTGCCCAGCCCGAACGAGCTGGTCTGGAATTTCATGGACCAGTTGCGCCAGGTCGATCTGGGCGGCGGCGGCACGGCCTACTACGTGTACGGCGTGGCCGGGCAGCGCGTGCGCAAGGTCATCGAGCGCCTGGGCACCACGCGCATCGAACGCATCTACCTGGGGGCCCTGGAGATCTATCGCGAGCGTCACGGCAGCGCCGCGCCCCATTTCGAGCGCCGCACGCTGCACATCGCCGACGGCACCGGACGCATCGCCCAGGTGGACGTCAAGACCCGCGACGACGAGGGCATCGATCCCGCCAACCCGCTTGACGCGCCGCTCATCCGCTACCAGTACGGCAACCACCTCGGATCGGCCGTGCTGGAGACCGATGCCACCGGCACCGTGATTTCCTACGAGGAATACCACCCCTTCGGCACCACGGCCTACCGCTCCGCCAAACCGGGCGTCGACCTCAGCCTGAAGCGCTATCGCTTCAGCGGCAAGGAGCACGACGACGAGACCGGGCTCTATTACTACGGCGCCCGTTATTACGCTCCCTGGCTGGGGAGATGGACCAGCACGGATCCGGCGGGGCTGGTCGACGGGTTCAATCTCTTCAGGTTCGCACACAACAACCCGGTGATGTTCGTCGATCCCACGGGCATGGATCCCATCACGATCGTGCAGCGACGGCGTTTCACCGGTCAGGAGAGCTTCGAGCAGATCCAGGCTCTCGCCAGCCAAGTTCCCGGTTACCATCTCGATCCAGGGGTCACGGCGGAGAACTACACCTCCCGGTACATCCCGGGGAGCGGTCCCCACGGCGAGGGGGGCATCTGGAACGTGATGAGCGAGGGCGCTGCCCCACCGCCCAGCAGCGACGATTCCTCAACGCAGACTACGCCCCCTCCGACGCGGGCCGGCATCACGGGTGTGCAGGAGGCCGCTCGCCCCAAAGCTGCAAGCACCCCCGACCCGGTGGCGAGAACGCGCGTGGGATCGCCGCGCACCTCCGCCCCCGGCGAGCCGCAGGCGGGACCCTACAACCTCTGGTCCAACGAACGTGGCGGGGGCCTGAGGAGCGCGGCGGATGCGCCCGGCTTCATCATGGAGGACACGACTCTGGAGGAGGCCGCAGAGGCGACCGCCAAGCGCCTCGGTTACAGCGGCAGAAATGACCCCAGGCTCAAGACGAACCAGGCACATTTCGAGGAGATCTGGCACCCCACGTCCGACGCTCTGGCGAACCGGGCAGGCCTCAGCCAGATCGGCGTCGAGTCGCACGGCATCGACCCGGCCTCGGTGGCGAGGAACCCGGGTTACAACCCGGCCAGGTCCGTCCAGGTCTCTCGCGAAATCCCTCGCGTCCAACGCGCGGGCGGCGCCATGGCCGGCTTGGGGCTGCTGTCGGGTGCGCTGGTGCTCTACGGCGCCAGCCAGGTCCAGAACGCGGCCGTGCGCTACGTCGGCTACGCCGCCGGGGCGGCGGAGATCGCCGGTTCGCTGCGGTATGCCCAGGGCCTGCTGATGCTCGGCAGGGCGTCGGGCAGCGCCGCCGTGATGTCACAGGGCGCGCTGCTCGGTCGCTTCGCCGGCGGCGCCGGAGCGATCGTCCTCTCCACGTATTCGCTCGTCAATCATCTGGAGCAGCACGACTACGGAGTCGTCCTCGGAGATGCCGCGGGCATCGTGGGCGGCGCGGCCGTGCTGGCCGGATCGGGACCCGTGGCCGCGATTGCCGGCGGTGTCGCCGTGTCCAATATTGCCGGCGACTGGGTCGAATCCAAAGTGACGGCGGCAACCGGCAGCAGAACGGCCGGCGTTGCCGCAGGCACGGGAGCCGGAGCCGCGGTCGGCGCCGCGGCCGGGGCTGCCATCGGCGTCTTTTTCTTCGGGGTCGGCGCCGCGCCCGGCGCCCTCATCGGCGGCGCCATCGGCGGGATTGCCGGATTCATCGGCGCTTTTTGGTAGCCAACGGGACGAGCTGAGGCAAGGACGCATGGGACTGAAAGACTGGTTCAAGCTCCGTCTCCCCTCGTTCGCCGAGCTGCGCGCGGCGAACCGCTCTGCCGCGCAAACCCTGACGCGGGCCGAAGCGCAGGCACGGATCGAGAACCACCCGATCCTCAACCACCCGGCCGCCGCCGAGGAGCGAAAGCAGATCCTCGCCCTCCTCTCGGGTCCCTTCGATCGCGCCGCCTACGCGCGGAGCCAGGAGCTTCTCACCGCCGCCCTGCAGGCGCAGGATTACCTCCTCCGCCCGGGCACGGTCGAGGACGTTTGGATCCTCGAGGGTCTGTTCGATCGTCTGCTCGATTTGAAACCAGAGGACGTTGTGTGAAGAGTTTCCAGAAGGAGCCATCATGAAACTTCAAGGTCGCAGGCTTTCCAACGGCACCCAGGGCGACGACGTCCGCCTCCTGCATCGCGAGCTGCTCCTCCTGGGCTTCCACCTCATCCCCGAGGACGAGACGCATCCTGGAATCTTCGGTCCGCACACCCTGGTGGCGGTGCGGGAATTCCAGCAACGAGCCGGACTGCCGGTCACCGGCGTCGTCGACGAGGCCACGGCGCACGCCATCAACGAGCAGGTCGCCGGCACCCCGGCCCAGGCCACGGCGCCTGCCAAGCCCGGCAGCGCGAACTCCAAAGACGGCTCCGATCAGAAGCCCAAAGACGGCCCTGACCAGAAACCCACAGACGGATCTGACAAACCCAAGGACGACCAGGACGGCCAGGATCACGGCCATCCCGAGGAACCCTGGCTGCGCGTCTACGGCGCGGTGCGCGATCAGTACGGCGAGCCGCTGAACGACGTGATCGTGCAGGCGGTGGACCGCGACCTGCGCCACGAGCAACCGCTGGGCAGCGTGGTGGTGAAGGACGGGCGCTACGAGATCCGCTACCACCGCTCGCAGTTCGTCAAAGCCGAGAAGGATTCGGCCGACCTGGTGATGAAGGTCCTCGGCTCGGAGGGCGAGGAGCAGTACAGGACGCCCATTCACTACAACGTGCCCGACGAGGTGGAGATCAACATCTCTTTGCAGGGCGGGGAGTACCAGGGCCCGTCGGAATGGGAGGTGTTGACCAGCACCTTCACGCCCCTGCTGGACGACGTCGCGCCTCAGGACCTGCGCGAGGACGATCAGTACCAGGACATCTCCTTCCTGGCCGGCGAGACCGGCACCTCCCCTCTCCTCATCGGCACCTGGATCGCCAGCTTCCGTCTCAACGCCAAGACCACGCGCGAGCAGACCCCGCTGGCGCCCGAGGTGTTCTACGGCTTTCTGCGCCAGGGCGAGCCTTCGATCTTCCACGATTCGCTGCTGGACGACCTGCAACACCCCGACCGCGTGACCCTGATCGGGGACAAGCTCCTGCGCGCCCTGGCCGAGATCCTCCCCGACCGCCAGCGGGCGCTGCTGGAAAAAGCCATCGCCGACAACCTCATCCCGGCGCGCATCAAGGTCCAGTTGCAGAATGTCCTGGACACGCTGCACCGCATCAAGCTGCGCTACGCGGCCGACGTCAACCTGGGCGGCGGCAAGGGCACCATCGGCCAACTGCTCGAGATCACCCCCATCGCCAAGCAGCAGCAGGCCGCGTTCCTGACCGCCTTCACCGCCCATACCGGCCCGCTCAAGGATTTCTGGCAGAAGCTCGAAGACGACAAGGTGCTCCCCCACGACGCCGTGCAGCAGGTGAAGCTCTCATTCGAGCTGGGGGCGTTGACGCGCAACCACGTCCCGCTGGTGGGCGCGCTGGTCCAAGGCTTCCAGAGCGGCAACTTGAAGGCCAAGCAGGATCTGGCGAAATACGACCTCGACGATTGGCAGCGCCTCTTCCAGAGCCCGGGCCCGGATGGCAAGCCCATCGGCGTGCCGGCGAACATCGACGGCGACACTCCGGAAGCCAGGATGCAGCAGTTCGCCACCATCCTGGACCAGCAGTTCGAGCGCGCCTACCCCACCGCCTCCTTCGCCGCCAAGCTGGGGCGCGCCGAAGTTGCCGCCACGCCGGGGCGCGCCGGAGTTGCCGCCAAGCCGGCCACCGCCCCCCAGACCTCCCTGAGGTTCGGCGGCGACCTGGTGCTGTTCCTCAACAACAACCCCGGCTTTCAGCTCGACCGTTTCCGGGTGGATCCCTACGTCGCGCAGAACGCGGACGCCCTGCGGGGCATCAAGAACAAAGCGGCTGTGCTCACCGATCTGAAATCCGTCCAGCGGGTCTTCAAGCTCAAGCCCACCCAACCGGCCGTGACCGCGTTGCTGTCGCGCGGCATCGACTCGGCCCAACAGATCTATTTCATGGGGCCGGGGCAGTTCGCCAGGACCATGGCCGACTCGGGTATCAATGCGATCGAAGCCCGGCAGATCTACCGCAAGGCGGAGAGCACCTACGCGCTGGCGCTGACCCTGTTCAGCGATTACAACCTCGCCATGAACGGGATCAGCCCGTTCGCCGTGCCGTCCCGGGCTCTCGACCCCAAGACCCAGGCCCAGATCGCGACGCTGCCCAACCTGCAGACGCTCTTCGGCTCGCTGGATTATTGCGAGTGCACGTACTGCCGCTCCGTCTACAGCCCGGCCGCCTATTTCGTGGACGTCCTGCGCTTCCTCGGCGAGCGCGGCACGCAGGGCAGCGGCATCAACGCCGGCAAGAACGTCCGCCAGGTGCTGCTCGAACGCCGCCCCGACCTGGGCGAGATCGAGCTGAGCTGCGAGAACACCAACACGCCGCTGCCTTACATCGACCTGGTCAACGAGGTTCTGGAGGACGTGGTGGCGCCGCCCCAGCCGGTGACTTTGAACGGCGCCATCGCAGCGGACCTGGTCGCCGGACAGATCAGGCAATCCGTGCAGGCCGAGCTCACGGCCAAGGGGGTCGCCATCGGCGCCGACGCCCAGGTGTATGCCCCCGACAGCCGCGGCCAGTGGGCCATCCGCGACGCGCAGCACGCCTACAAGGTCTTCCAGGCCGCCGGTGCGCTGCTCCTGCTGCCGACCCGCCAGACCCTCCTGTCCGCCGCCGAGCTGCGCGCCAATCCGGAATACACCAATCCGAGCGCCTACGGCAAGCTCAAGCAGGAGATCTTCCCGCTCGACCTGCCGTTCGACCTCTGGCAACTGCAGGCGCGCGCCTACCTCAACCACCTCGGCGTGCCGCAGCCGCGCCTGTTCGAGCTCTTCCAGCAGAAGGCGGCCGACGGCGTGACCCTCTCGCCGAGCAGCCTGCAGATCGACTGCGCCTGGCTGGGCCTCACCGAGACCGAGCGCCAGATCGTGACCGGAACGCTTCCAGGCAAGCAAGCCTGGGATTTCTGGGGACTGGCCGCTACCGGCAACAACATCCCCAACCCCGACAACCCGGCCGACCCGACCGCGAACGTCACCGGTACCTGGATCACGGTGCTGAGCAGCGTCGACGTCATGCTGAACCGCAGCGGGCTGGCCTACAAGGAGCTGCTGCAACTGCTCGACATGCTCTATGTCAATCCGGCCGGCAGCATCTTTATTTTCGACACCGCCGATCCCAACGCGGCGAATTGCGATACGTCGAAGTTCGTCATCCGCAACCTGACCGAGGACGCGCTCAACCGGATGCACCGCTTCATCCGCCTGTGGCGCAAGCTGGGCTGCGCGATGTGGGAGCTGGACCTGCTGCTGCCCGACACCAATCCAGACGCCATCGTCGACAAGCGCATCACCGACGCCGTCCTTCAGGACCTCTCGCGCATGAACCGCCTGCGGCAGTCGACCGGCCTGGACTGGCGCGCCCTCTACAGCCTGTACAACGGCATCGATCACAATCTCTACGTCGACCGCAGCCAGGAGGGCGCGCCCGCCGTACAGACGCTCTACCAACGCCTGTTCCGCAACAAGCTCGTGGACGCCGTCGCCAGCTTCCCGCCCAGCCCCGGCGAGATCACCGGCACCATCGCGGACAAAGTGCCGGGCATCCTGGCCGCCTTCCGTATCAAGGAACCCGACCTCGACCTGATCCTGGCCGATCTCGGCCTCGCCAAAACCAATAACCTGGATGCGACGGTGTTGAGTCGTATCTACCGCATCGCGGTGCTGGCGCAGGCGCTCAGCCTCACCGTCGATCAGTTCCTGCGGCTGAAACGGCTGTGGGCGCAGGACCCGTTCGCGAATCCGGACGCCACCCGCAAGCTCGTCGAGCTGGCCCGGCAGGTGGCCGCCTCCGACTTCTCGGTGCTGGAGCTGGATTACCTGCTGGCCCACCGCTTCACGCCGAGCTCCGGCGTAGCGCTGGAAGACAAGACGATCGTCACCGTCCTGCAAGCCCTGCGGGAAGGCCTCCAAAAGATCGGCGACGACCTGCGCCTGAAGACGGAGGAGACCAAGGCGGCCTACGTCAAGAGCAAGCTGGGCCTGTTGCCCGCGCTCAAGAAGGACGCCGACCAGGTCATCGCCCTGTCGCTCGTCGACGGCACCTGGCAGGGCACTGCGGCCAATCGCAACGCGCTGATCGATACCTTTTTCGCCGGCGTGCTGGACCTGGCCGTGGCCAAGGTCAACCTCGCGGCCATCCCCGGCGGGCTCTCCCCCGCCGACCACCAGGTGGAGGTCGACAAGCGATTCGATTACGTCCAGCCCGCCCTGGAAGCCTTCCTCCTGCAGACGCAGAAGGAAGCTTTCATTCGCCAGAAGATCGCCGAGGTGCTGCAACTGGACGTGCCCTCCGCCGGCGCGCTGCTCACCGGCCTGCACCTGCAGGGCGTCGCCGACACCCTGCTGCAGAGCATCAACGACCCGCGCCTGCTCGCCCGCCTGGCCAATGGCACCTACCAGTTCGCGCTGGACGAGACGAATTTCCCCGCCATCTTCCAGAGCCTGCGCCTGCTGCACAAAGACGCCCTGATGACGGCCAAGCTGCAGATCAAAGCCGTCGAGCTGGCCTGGTGGCTGGACGGCACGCACGCCACGGACATGGGATGGATGCATCCCAGGGACTTCCCCATCGACACCACCACCCACGTGGACGTCCAGCAGTGGGTGGCGATCCAGCAGTTCTTCACCTGGAAAGGCAACCTGCCCAAGTCCGACCTGACCGCCTTCGAGCTCGCGACCAACATCCTGGACAACACGAAAACCTCGGCCGCGAATATCGCCGACCTGGCCCAGGTCACCGCCGGGGACGCCGCCGACCTCAACACTCTCGCCGCCAGGTTCCACTGGGTGGATACGGCGGCGAGCTTCGACGTCATCAAGCAGGAGCTCAGAAAATCTGCCAACCTGGTCCGCCTGGCCGATTGCGTGGCGGCACTGCGTCGCCTGGGGGTCAACGCGGCGCGCGCCGTGCAGTGGGCCAAGCCTGAGCCGGACAGCGCCGACGCCGCGAGCCTGAAGCAGACGGTGAAGGCGAAGTACGACCTGCCGCAGTGGCAACAGGTGATCCAACCCCTCCAGGACGGCTTCCGCGAGCAGCAGCGCCAGGCTCTGGTCGACTGGCTGGTGACGCACCCCAATCAGGCTCAAGGGCAGAGCTGGTCGGACACCAACGGCCTGTACAGCTATTTCCTGATCGACGTGGAGATGAGCGCCTGCATGCTCACCTCGCGCCTGAAGCAGGCGGCCGCCTCCGCCCAGTTGTTCGTGCAGCGCTGCCTGATGAACCTGGAGGTGGACGTCCTCGCCAAGACCGATCTGGATCCCAAGTGGAAGCAGTGGAAGTGGATGAAACGCTTCCGGGTCTGGGAAGCCAACCGCAAGGTGTTCCTCTACCCGGAGAACTGGATCGAGCCGGAGCTGCGCGACGAGAAGTCCCCCTTCTTCAAGGAGCTTGAAAACGAGCTGATGCAGAACGACGTCACCAACGAGACGGCGGAAGACGCCTATCTCAACTACCTGGAAAAGCTCGACAAGGTGGCGAATCTGGAAATCCGCGCGATGTTCAACCAGGTCATCAGCGCGGATGAATCCGTGCTGCACGTCTTCGGCCGCTCGCGCAGCAGCCAGGCGCCGGAGTATTACTACCGTAAACGGATCAACCGGGCGCGCTGGACGGCCTGGGAGAAGGTGGAGCAGGACATCAACGCCAATCACTTGGTAGCCGGAGTGCACAACCGCAGGCTGTACCTGCTGTGGCCGCAATTCCTTGAAAAGGCCTACCCGGCGCCGGCCACCATCCCCACGCCGCAGGCGAATTCCAGCGCCAACCTCGTGCCGCCGAGCAAGTACTGGGAGGTCCGGCTGTTCTGGAGCGAGCTCAAGAAAGACAAGTGGACGCCCAAGGTGCTGTCCGACTCCTTCGTGCAGCACAACCAGTCGGCCGCCGGTGGTGATCACCTCGAAAACCTGGATTTCCGGACCCGCCTGGCGCCCCAGATCCAGTTGCGGCTGTACAGCTCGGAGGCCCCGGCGACGCGCGCGCCCTTCAGTCTGTGGCAGTTCGAGAAGCTCGGCAGGCAGGTCACTCCGCAGAGCACCGCCGCCTTCGAGCACATCATCTCGCCCGCCGACAGCCAGTACGCCAACAACCTGATCCAGCACACCTCCTTCTCACACTACTTTTACTACGGCGTGGTGGAGGAGAGCGGGAAAGTGCACTCGCTCGCACCGCATGCGAATGCGGTGGCCATCCGGCTGCTGCGGCAGATCCGTCCCGGCCTGACCTACTCCGTGATCGATTCGCAGGCGCAGGCGTTCGCGGGCGACGGCTCCTTCTTCGTCTGGGACCCGAGCCGCACCTACTTCGTGGACTACAGTTGGCACACTGACTATTCCTACTTCTCGCGGGCCTGGCACGTCCAGCAGGTCTCCGCCTTCAAATTCTTCATCCATTATCACCCGTTCGTCGAGCTGTTCATCAAGGAGCTCAACATCTGGGGCATTCCCGGCCTGTTGAACCGGCGCATCCAGGTGGCCCCCGCCACCGTCCCCAGCAGCCCCGCGCTGTTCAACTTCGCGGATTATCAGCCGGACACCAGCGTGGTGCCGCCGCTGCCGGTGGAGGACGTCGATTTCTCCTATGCGGGCGCTTATGCGCCGTACAACTGGGAGCTGTTCTTTCACGTGCCGTTCTTCATCGCCAACAAGCTCGCCGCCAACCAGCGCTTCGAGGAGGCGCTGGCCTGGTTCCATTACGTCTTCGACCCCACCAGCACCGACACCGCGACTCCCAACCCCGACACCCCTCAGCAGAAGTTCTGGATCACCAGGCCGTTCTACGAGACCACCAAGGCGGACTATTACCAGCAGAAGATCGAGAACATCATGCTGGCCATCGCCAAGGGCGATGCCGTCCTGCGCGCGCAGGTGCAGGAGTGGCGCGACAACCCGTTCAATCCCCACCTGATCGCCCGCCTGCGCACCGTGGCCTACCAGAAGAACGTGCTGATCAAATACATCCAGACCCTGATCGCCTGGGGCGACCAGCTCTTCGCCCAGGACACCATCGAGACGATCAACGAGGCGACCCAACTTTACGTCCTGGCCGCCTCCGTGCTGGGGCCGCGCCCCAAGAGCATACCGAAGAAGGTGGCCAACCCGATCAAGACCTTCTATCAGTTGCAGCAGGAGGGCCTCGACGCCTTCGGCAACGCGCTCAAAGAGGTGGAGAACCTGCTGCCGGCCGTCCCCTCCGCCGGCGGCCAGGGCGATAATACCCCGGAGCTGCCGCACCTGGAGGTCCTCTACTTCTGCATTCCCAACAACGAAAAGCTGCTGACGCTGTGGGACACCGTGGCCGACCGGCTGTTCAAGATCCGTCACTGCATGAACATCGAGGGCGTGGTGCGCCAGTTGGCGCTGTTCGAGCCGCCCATCGACCCCGCCCTGCTGGTCAAGGCCGCCGCCGCCGGTTTGGACATCGGCGCCGTGTTGAGCGATGCCAACGCGCCGATGCCCCTGTACCGCTTCCCGTTCATGATGCAGCGGGCTTTGGAAATCTGCACCGAGGTCAAGGCGCTGGGCAGCGCCATGCTGGCGGCCCTGGAGAAGAAGGATGCCGAGGCCTTCGCTCTGCTGCGTTCCGGCCACGAGGTGGTGATGCTGGAGCAGGTCCGGCTGGTCAAGAGCCAACAGATCGACGAGACTTTGAGGAGCCTGGAGGGTTTGCAGGAGTCGAGAAAGGTCGTCGAGGAGCGGCAGGCGTACTATGCGAAGCTGATCCAGGATGGGCTGAACGGCTGGGAGATCGCCAGCCTGGGATTGACCGGGGGAGCGATCGTCGCGGAAATAGTGGCGACCGTCCTCAACGCCGTGGGCTCCGGCACCAGCATGATTCCGGAGGTCACGGCGGGAGCGAGCGGTTTCGGGGGCTCCCCCCACGTTACGGTTACCCTGGGAGGCAGGAGCGTCACCAGCGCGGTCAGCAAGGCGGCCGACGTGTCTCGCGGCATTGCCAGTATTTTGCAGATCAGTGCGGGCATGACGGCGACCCTCGGCAGCCACAATCGCCGGGCCACGGAATGGGATTTCCAGAAACGGCTGGCGGAAAAAGAGCTGCCCCAGGTGGACAAACAGATCGCCGGTGCCGACATCCGCCATCAGATCGCCCTTCAGGACCTGACGAATCAGGACAAGCAGATCGAGAACGCGCAGAAGGAAGATGACTTCATGCGCAGCAAGTTCACCAACCAGGAGCTCCACGACTGGATGATCAACCAGCTCTCGACCGTCTACTTCCAGAGCTACCAACTGGCCTACGACATGGCCAAGCGCGTCGAGCGCTGCTTCCGCTACGAGCTGGGCCTGAGCGACTCCAGCTACGTTCAGTTCGGCTACTGGGACAGCCTGAAAAAAGGCCTGCTCTCCGGCGAGAAGCTCTTCTACGACCTGAAGCGGCTGGAGGCGGCCTATTACGAGCAGAACCGGCGGGAATACGAGCTGACCAAGCACGTTTCGCTGGCCCAGTTGGACCCCATCGCCCTGCTCAAGCTGCGGCAGAACGGCGAGTGCTTCGTGGATATACCGGAAGCGGTCTTCGACATGGACTACCCCGGCCACTACTTCCGGCGCATCAAGTCCGTCGGCCTCTCCATTCCGTGCACCACCGGACCCTACACCACCGCCGCCTGCACCCTGACCCTGACGAGCAATCACCTGCGCAAGGACTCGACCCTGCTGGCCAACAAGTACGCGCGCGACCTCACCATCGACGACCCGCGCTTCCGTGACGAGATCGCCGCCATCCAGTCCATCGCGACCAGCAACGCCCAGAACGATCACGGCATGTTCGAGCTCAACTTCCGCGACGAGCGCTACCTGCCCTTCGAGGGCGCCGGCGCCATCAGCTCCTGGCACGTCAAGCTGAACAAGGACTTCCCGCAGTTCGATTTCTCGACGATCTCGGACGTCGTCATCCACCTGAGCTACACGGCCCGCGAGGGCGGCGAGCTGTTGCGGTCCAAGGCGGTCGATCACTTCAACCAGAGCCTGAACGACCTGGCCCTGGCGGAGGCCCGGCATGGGCTGTATCGCGTGTTCGACCTGAAGAGCGAGTACTCCGCCAAGTGGTACAAGTTCCTGCATCCGGCCAATCCCGCCGACGATCAGGCCCTGCTGCTGGACGATCTGCCGGACCGGCTGCCCTACTTCACCCGCCCGTTCGCGACCAAAAAGGCCCGCCAGATCGAGGTGGTGGCGCTGATGAAGGACGGCTCCAACTACAAGGTGATGCTGAGCCCGTTGGGCAACTCGGCGGCCGACCTGCTGTCCCTGGTCCCGGATCCCACCTACCTGGGGCTGCACCGGGCCCTGAAAGACCTCACCGGCAGCGAGATCAGCTTTGGCGCCTGGACGCTCAAGCTCAAGCTCGACGGCGCTGCGGACTTCAAGTCCCTGCCGGCGGACGCGATCCACGAGCTGTTCCTGATCGTCAACTATACGATCGCCTGATATGCTGACGCCCGCGGAAATCGACATTCTGGTCCGCCGGATCGCGGCGCGTATTCGGCCGCAGAAGATGATCGTCTTCGGGTCCTACGCCAAGGGCACGGCCACGATCAAGAGCGACCTGGACCTCCTGGTGATCAAGGAGACGGACCTGCCGATGGCAAGCCGGGCCGATGATCTCAAACCCCTGCTGGCCCGCGTTCTGATCCCGGTCGACGTCCATGTCTACACGCCCGAAGAGGTGGCGGAGTTTGGCAAGGAACCGTTGTCCTTCATCCAGAGCATCCTCCGAACGGGTCGAGTCGTCTTTGAGGTTTAGGGTCCCATGGCACCGAGGTTGCACATTTTCCAACAGCTATGGAACGCGCCCAGTCTCCGGACCGTCCCCAGCGGATGTCGCTCCTCACCCTCGCCCTGATCACGGCCGGGTTGTACTTCGGCCGCCAGGTGCTGATCCCGCTGGCCCTGGCTCTCCTCATCAGCTTCATCCTCACGCCGCTCGTCCAATCTCTCCAGCACCTTCGGCTGGGACGCTTGCCGGCAGTGCTGATCGTCGTCGTCCTCGTCTTCGGGGGGATCGCCGGTCTGGCGTGGACGATGGGGGCGCAGCTCGTGGACCTGGCGGAGACGCTGCCGCGGTACGAGCAGAACATCCGCGGCAAGGCGGCCGCTCTGCGCGGCGGCGGCTCGTGGGTGATGAGCGAGGCGAAGGCGACCGTCGAGCACATCCAGGAGGAGCTGGGCCTCGCGCCGCAGGGCTCGCCTGCCGCTCCGCCGCCGCGGCTCGCCGGCAAGCCGCGGGCCGCCGTCACGGCTCCGGTGCCGGTCACCGTGGTCGAGCCGCCGCCGTCGCCGTTCGCGGTGCTGCGGACGGCGCTGTCCCCCCTGTTGCGGCCGCTCGGCACGGCGGGCCTGGTCGTCGTCTTCGTGATCTTCATGCTGATCCGGCACGAGGACCTGCGCGACCGTGTCCTGCGCCTGCTCGGCCAGGGGCGGCTCAACGCCACGACGCAGGCGCTCGACGAAGCCGCGCACCGGGTCAGCCGCTATCTGCTCATGCAGTGTCTGATCAACAGCGGCACGGCGATCGCCGTGGGCCTCGGGCTGCTCCTCATCGGCGTGCCGAACGCACTGCTCTGGGGGCTGCTCGCCGGCGTCCTGCGCTTCATCCCCTATGCCGGCCCCTGGATCGCTGCCACGCTGCCGGTGCTGATCTCGCTCGCGGTCTTCCCCGGCTGGCTGCAGCCCATCCTGACAGTGGGTCTCTTCCTGCTGGTGGAATTCCTCAGCAACAATTTCGTCGAGCCGCTGGTCTACGGCTCGGAGACGGGCATCTCGACCATCGGCATCCTGGTCGCGGCCGTGTTCTGGACCTGGCTCTGGGGTCCGGTCGGCCTGCTGCTGGCGACGCCGCTCACCGTCTGCCTGGTGGTGATCGGCCGCTACGTGCCCCAGCTTCATTTCCTGAGCGTGATGCTGGGGGACGAGCCGCCGCTGTCGCTGGAGGCCCAGATCTACCAGCGGCTGCTGGTGATGGACCCCGTCGAGGTCGGGGCGGTGCTGGAGGCGAGCCTCAAGGAGAAGACCGTCGCCGAGCTCTACGACGGCGTGCTGATCCCGGCCCTCATCCTGGCGGAGCGCGACCGGCATCGCGGCGAGCTCTCTCCCGAACGGGAGGAGTTCATCGATACCACGGTCCGCGACTGGATCGAGGAGCTGGCCGGCCGGACCGGCGAGGACGGCAGCCTGGGCCTCGAGCTGGCCGCGGTCGAGCCGGCGCGGCTGGTCTGCGTGCCCGCCCATGACACGGCCGACGAACTGGCCGGCCACATGTTCGCGCAGCTCGCGGCGCGCGGCGGCACGGCGACGGTGCTGGCGCACGACCTGCCGCGCGCCGAGGTGCTGCGCCGGCTGGCGGAGGCGAGGCCTGAGCAGGTCTTCATTTCGGCCCTCGCGCCGTTCGCCTACACCCAGGCCCGCGAGGTGTGCCGCGACCTGCGGGCCCACTTCCCGGGGCTGCGGATCGTCGTCGGGCTCTGGGACCTCCGCGCCGAGGCCGACCGGTTCCGCCGGCGCCTGGCCGCGGCGGGAGCCGACGAGGTCGTGGCCACCTTGCAGGAGGCGGTCAAGGCCATCCGGCAGCCCGACCGGACCGCCCGGCCGGCGGCGGTGGCTTGATGGCAGTGGCCTGACGGCAGGAGTCCCGAGTAGACTGCGGCCATGCCGATCTCGGACGCCGACCTCCGCCAGCTCCGACAGGCGCACGACCTGCTGGAAAATCCCAGGCTCACGGCCCGGATGATCGCCGCGCTGGGCAGGCCCATCGAGCTGGCCCTGGTGCGGCTGCCGGCCGGGCTCCAGGGGCGGGTGCATGCGATCACCCAGAGCTCGATCGAGAAGGCCCTCGACGTCGCCATCCGCAGCCTGCGCAAGAGCAAACCTCCGGGATCGAAAGCGCACGACCGGCGGCACAAGATCTTCACCGCGGCCTCGGGCGCCGTGGGCGGCGCGTTCGGTCTGGCGGGGCTGGCGGTCGAGCTGCCGGTCTCCACGGCCGCCATGTTGCGCTCCATCGCGGACATCGCCCGCAGCCAGGGAGAGGACCTGCGGGCGCCGGAGGCCCGGCTCTCCTGCCTGCAGGTGTTCGCCCTCGGCGGCCCCTCGCGCGCGGACGACGCGGGCGAGACCGGCTACTACGCCATCCGGCTCGCTCTCTCCACCACGATCAAGGAGCTGGCCCAAGTGCTGGCGGAACGGGGAGCCGTGCGGGAGGGCACGCCGGCCCTGGTCCGCTTCGTGACCACGATCGCCGCACGCTACGGCGTGACCGTCTCGGAAAAGGTGGCGGCCCAGGCCGTCCCCGTCCTCGGAGCGGTGGGCGGAGCGGCGATCAACGTCCTCTTCATCGATCATTACCAGGACCTGGCGCGCGGCCACTTCACCGTGCGGCGGCTCGAGCGAGTCTACGGCGCCGAAGTGATCCGCAAGGCCTATAAGGAGCTGGGGAGACCCGATCGATGATCCGAGCCCGGGCTGGACGAGCCGCTCTCCTGGCGGCTCTGGCCGTTCTGGTTCCGTTCCTGGCGAGCAGCGCGCCGGGCCCTCAGGGCAGGGGTCGCCGGGAGGCGGAGATTCCCATCACCGAGAAGCCGGTCCCGGAGCTGGCGAGCTTCGACCGCATCGTCACCGGCCTGATGGCGAAATGGGGGATCCCCGGCGGCTCCGTCGCGGTCGTCAAGGATGGCCGGCTGGTCCTGGCCCGGGGTTACGGCTGGGCCGACCGGGAGAGCCATGCGGCCGTCGAGCCGGACTCGCTCTTCCGCATCGCCAGCCTGTCCAAATCGCTCACCACCGCCGCCGTTCTCAAGCTCGTGGAGGAGGGCCGGCTGCGGCTCGACGACAAGGCGTTCGAGCGGCTCAGGGACCTCAAGCCGCACCCCGGCGCCCGTTTCAATCCGGCGCTTCACCAGATCACGATCCGCCAGCTCCTGCAGCACACCGGAGGATGGGACCGCGACAAGAGCTTCGACCCCATGTTTCAATCGCGCGAGATCGCCACGGCGATGGGGGTTCCCCCGCCGGCCAGCGCCGAGACCATCGTCCGCTTCATGCTGGACAAACCCTTGCAATTCACTCCCGGGACGCGCTACGCCTATTCGAACTTCGGCTACTGCGTGCTGGGCCGCATCATCGAGAAAACCACGGGCCAGCCTTACGAGGAATTCGTCAGGACCCGGATCCTGCGCCCGGCCGGCGTGACCGCCATGCGGCTCGGCCACACGCGGCTCCAGGAGCGCGCGCCCAAAGAGGTCCGCTATTACGGATTTCCAGGCATCGGCCTGGCGCAGTCCGTCTTTCCCAACGGCCCGGCCCAGGTGCCCTGGCCCTATGGCGGCTGGTTCATCGAGGCGATGGACGCGCATGGCGGATGGCTCGCCTCGGCGACCGACATGGCGCGTTTCATCGACGCGGTCGACGGCTGGAATCATCACCCGCAGATCCTGCGTCCCGCGTCGATCCAGCAGATGATCGCCCGTCCCGCGCCGCCGCCGTGGAAAGGGAGCGACAATTGGTATGGCATGGGCTGGCAGGTGCGGCCCGAGGGAGGCGATGCGAACTGGTGGCATACCGGCTCGCTCGACGGCACCACCACCCTCATGGTGCGGGCGGGCAACGGGCTGACCTGGGTCGCGCTCTTCAACCTCCGGCCGAAGGATTCGGATGGGTTGACCAGCGAGCTCGACGCCGCGATGTGGAAAGCGGTGCAGGAGGTCCAGCGGTGGCCGGGGCATGATTTGTTCTGATTCCAGCGGTGGCCCCTCGCCACCAAGACCCTCATCACCCCAGCCCTCTTCTCCCGCCCCCACCCAACCCCCCTCCCCGGGAGAAGAGGGAGACCAGCAAGACGGCTCCAACCGGGTTCCCCTCTCCCGGGGAGGGGGGTGGCGAGGGGGCGGGAGAGGGGACAGGGGTGAGGGCCCTCGGGAGGGGGCGCTCTGAGGCTAAATAGCCTACCCGCAAAACCTTTCCAACACCGCGCCCGTCTCCGCGGCCAAAGCCGCGACGAGATCGCCGGCCGGCCGGGGAGACGCCAGGGGCGCCCCCTGGCCGCCGTAGAGCCCCAGGAGGTCGTCCCGCCCGGCGCGGGCCGCCGCCAGACGGATCTCCCGGGTGATCGCGTTCTGCAGCGGGTACGGGAGGAGCTCCGACGGCGGTTGGGCCATCTCCTCCGTGAAGCGGTTGGCGAGCACCCGCGCCAGCCGGCCGGTGAAGGCGCGGGTCAGAGCCGTGCGCCGGGCGCGCTCCCGGTCGGCGAGAGCCGCGCGATGAAGGGTGTTCGCTCCGGACTCCCGGCACATCAAAAAGGCCGTTCCGATCTGCGCCGCATCGGCGCCGAGGACCAACGCCGCCGCCACGCCGCGGCCGTCGGCGATGCCGCCCGCGGCGAGCACAGGCACCCGCACGGCGCTCACCACCTGGGGGATGAGCGGCAGCGTCCCGGTGAGCGACTGCTCCGCCGGTCGGAGGAAGCTGCCGCGGTGCCCCCCGGCCTCGAACCCGGAAGCGCACACGAGGTCGACGCCGCTCGCCTCCAGGGCTTCCGCCTCCTCGACCGTGGTCGCGGTGCCGATCAACAGGATCCCCTGCTTGCGCGCCGCCGCCGCCATGGGCGCGGGCAGCAGGCCGAAAATGAAGCTGAACACGGCCGGCCGCGCCTGGAGCACGGCCTCGAACTGCCGCTCGAAGTCCTGGACGCCGGGCGCCGGCGGCTCCGCGAGAGGCGGCAACCCGAGCTCGTCCCGGTAGGGTTGCAGCCGCGCCAGCGCGCGGGTGGCGTCAACCTGGGAGCCCGGGTCCTCCTGCGCACGGGGAATCCAGAGATTGAGGGCGAAGGGCTTGTCGGTCAGGCGCCGGATCTCCGCCGCGGCGCGCAGGATCTCGGCCGGCTCCAGGTGATAGGCGCCGAGCGATCCGAAACCGCCCGCGTTGGAGACCGCCGCCACCAGCTCCGGGGTCGACGCACCGCCGCCCATCGGTCCCTGAACGATCGGGTAGCGGCAGCCGATCCGCTCGGTGAATCGAGTTGAGGTCCACATCGAGAGACTCCTTTCCATGCCCGCAGGGTCCGGTCTCCCGGGCCCTCGAACCTTATAACTCTTTTGCGGCCCCCGGACGAACCTCCTCCCAGGCTTCACGCCACGGCCGACTCCACAGTGCTTGACAGACAGTAACGTACCTAGTTACATTCCTCACCCAAGAGCTGCAAGCCAGGTCTCGACTTTCATCCCTTGCGGGTGCATCACCTTTGAGTGGGAACAGAGCGAGGCCCTGCGGGTGGACCTGGAGCAGTACCACTAGCGAGAACGAAAATGAATCACGACCTGCCACTCCATGCAAGGCGCCACCGGCCGCCGACTCACCCTGGAGCGATCTTGCGCGAAGACGTGCTGCCGGCATTGAGCCTCTCGGTCAGCGAGGCCGCGCGACAGCTTCGCGTGACACGCCAGACTCTTCACCGGGTCCTGGCTGGGAAATCCGGCGTCAGCCCGGAGATGGCGGTGCGTCTGGGCAAGTTCTGCGGCAACGGCCCGGGGATCTGGCTCCGTATGCAGCAGACCTTTGACCTGTGGCACGCCGAGCGACGCCTGCGCGATGATCTGGAGAAGATCCCGGCCCACAAGATGGGATAGCACCCCCGAGGTGAGATCATGAAAAACCTGCTCGCGCTCTGCCTGCTCCTCCTCCCGGCCTCGTTCGCGTCGGCCGCGGACCGCCCCGTCTACCAGCCGCCCACGGTCTCCACCTTTTCCATCGTGGCGATCGATCCGGCGAACGGGGACCTCGGCGTCGCCGTGGCCTCACGTTACTTCTCCGTCGGCTCGGTGGTCCCCTGGGCCCTGGCCGGCGTGGGCGCCGTCGCCACCCAGGCGAACGTCAACGTCGGCTACGGACCGCAGGCGATCGACCTCCTGCGCCAGGGCCTGACCGCCCAGCAGGTGCTCGCCAAGCTCCTCGCCGACGACACCTTCCCGGGCAAGGACGGCCGCCAGGTGGCGATCGTCGACGCCCACGGCAACGTTGCCACCTACACCGGGCCGAAGGCACCGCACTGGGCCGGGGACCGGCACGGCAAGACCTGGTCGGCGCAGGGCAACATCCTGGTCGGGCCACAGGTGCCGGAGTCCATGGGCAAGGCGTTCGAGTCCACCCAGGGCGAGTTGGCCGAGAAGCTCTACGCCGCCCTCAAGGCAGGGGACGACGCCGGCGGTGACGCGCGCGGGCGCCAGTCGGCCTCGATCCTCGTCGTCCGCAAGCAGGGCGGGAGGAACACCAACAACGACCGCTACGTCTACATCAACGTCGACGACAATCCCCAACCCTTCCCGGAGCTGCGGCGGCTGCTCGACCTGAACCTTTCCTACCTGCACGAGGAGGCCGCGGGCCACCTGCTGGAGAAGGGAAACCCGAAGGAGGCGCTGGCCGAGGCTCAGAAGGCCGCGCGCTACGCGCCGGGCCATCCCTCCACTCACTTCACCCTCGGTCTCGTGGAATACCTGAACGGCAACAAGGACGTCGCCCTGAAGGAGCTCCAGGAAGCCCGGAAGGCGGACCCCGGCTTCGACAAGGATTTCGACGAGACCCTGCGCGACAGCCCGGAGCTCAAGAGCCTGAAGGAGGACGCCAAGTTCCTGCAAGCCCTGCGCGGGGAGCAGAAACCCCCGGCGCACTGATGGCACTGGGCTGCGAGCCCGTTCGGCGCGATGGCCTCGAGCGTCCTCCATCGGTGTCTGGCACGCTTCAGCCCATGGCTACAGGCTCTTCCCGCCTCTCTTTCAGGGGCTCACGTTGACCGAGCGAATATGCTGTGGTATCATACCGGCATTCGATAGGGATCGGTCACTTGAGATAAGGAGTGGAGCCATGTCCTCAGAGCCGACGCAGCCTTCTGTCCGTCGAAGTCTCGTCTTCCTGTTCGTCTCCCTGATCTTGAGCGGGACCTCACTGTCCGCCCAGCAGGTCAGGGTGAGCCCGGCGTTGCCGACCATCCAGGATTCCATCGTCCTCCAAGCGTCCTTCGCCTGCAATCCCATCAACCCGCCGACGATCGAAGGCCAGACGATCACCCTGACGGTCACGGGGCCGCTCCGGCCGTGTGCCGCAGGACTGAACACGTGGTCCTCTTTCCCACTGCCGCCGCTGCCGGCGGGGAGCTACACCGTACGATGGCTGGTCGACGGCTTCGAGCTCCAGACGACGACCGTTTTCCAGGTCGCGCCCCCCAACACGATCCTCAGCCTGCTCAGCAACCGCTTCCAGGTGATCACCACGTTTTCCGACCCGTTCACCGGTACGAAGAAGGGGGCTGACGCTGTCCAGCTCAGCGACGAGTCGGGATACTTCTGGTTTTTCAGCGACACGAACGCCGAGATCACCGTGAAGATCCTCGACGGGCAGGTCGTCAACGGCCGCTCCTGGGTCTTCATCGGCAGCATGACCACCGTCGGTTTCACGGTTCTAGTCACCGACCTGCAAACACCGAAGGACTGCGCGCGGCTGAATGGTGACACCGCGACCTGCGTCCGCAAGCTCTACACGTCCCCGGCCGGCACGAACCAGAACATCTTTGATCTCCAGACCTTCACCGGAACCGCGCCGTAAAGAGTCGTAAGCCCCGGTGGCCCGTTGTATCCGAATGACAGCTCGTCGTATCCGAACGACGTCTCGTTGTATCGGCACAGCGGCACGTCGTATGGATGCGACGGCCCATTGTATCGATACGACGGCCCATTGTAAGCATCCAACGGCCCGTTGTAAGGATACGATGGCGCGTTGTAAGCATCCGACGGCCCGCCGTATCCATACAACGGCCGTTGGAAGGATACGACGCCCCGTTGTAAGCATCCGATGCCCCGTCGTATGGGTACAGCGGCCGTTGTAAGGATATGACAGCTCGTTGTAAGCATCCGGCGGCTCGCCGTTCCATACGACGAAGCGTTGTAAGCATCCGACGCCCCGTCGGATCGGGATAGCGGCCGTTGTATCGGTACGACGCCGCGTCGTAAGCATCCGACGGCCCGTCGTAGCCATACAACGGCCGTTGGAAGGATACGACGGCGCGTTGTAAGCATCCGACAGCCCGTTGGATCGTTACAACGGCCGTTGTCTCGATACGATGCCCCGTTGTATGGATACGATGGCCCGTCGTAAGCATCCGCGAGGCGTCGTATCGGTATGACGGCGCGTTGGAAGCATCCGACGGGCCGTCGTATCGATACATCAGCCCGTTGGATGCAGACGGCCGCCCATCGTTCGATACTACGATCCGTCGTCAGCATGCGGCAGGCCGATGTCGGCCTACGACGGAACGCCGGCCGCTTCAGTCCAGGCGTTTTCTACCCGAATCACCTCAGCGCAACGCCCGGTCCCGCCAGCGGCGCACGCTCATCACGTCGAAGCGCTCCCCCTCGAAGACGATGCGCTTCACGGGTTTCTTGCCGTCGTCGCTGGCCCGCTTCAGCCAGTCGCGCACCTCCATCCAGCGAACCTCGCCCTCGGAATTCCGGATCACCAGCAGCACGGGGAACTTCTGCGCCATCCAGTATCGGGCGTGGCGCTCGTCCCTGATCGTGAAGATTTCCTCGCCACTCTTTCGCTCGCGCAGGTAGGAGTCGCCCGATTTCAGTTGCAGGAACAGCATCTCGCCCGTGGCCTCGTTGTGGTCGTCCTTGAACTCAATCTCGATGTCGATACCGTGGTCGCTGACGTTCTTCTCCCGGCAGATTTGGCCTGCGAGCGCCACGGTGGAGATCACCTCGCCGACCAACGCACGTTCCTTGCTCTCGTTGTCCAGGACGATGGCGGATTGCCTCTCCAACTCGCGCACCCTCTGCTTCGACTGATCGCTGGCGAACAGCTCCTCCAACTCATCCCAGAGCCGAATGCGCTTCTCGCAATCCACGCAAAGGATGTCCTTCTTGCCCTCCTCCAACTTCTTCATCGCCACTTCGCGATTGCCCACTGGCGTAAAGCAATGCGGACAAACGTAATGCCGCAGCCGCACCACATCCCTGGCATTCCGCAGCAGGTGTTCGTGGACATATTTGCTGAAGATGATCTTCTCCTCCACCGGGATCGTGGGATCGAAATACACCTCCAGCTCGCCCGCGCCTTCCGCACGGCGGGTCAGCTTCACACCGAGTTGTTTTCCGAGAAGTGTCTTGAAGTCGGCAGCGTAGCGCCACAACTCATCGCTCTCGAAGGACTCCGTGTGATGCAGTCGCACCACCAGCGTGGCGTAAATGTCGTCGAGGAAGCCGTTGAAGCGATAACTTACCAGCACCGCAGGATGCCCCACCAGCTCTGGGCGTTCGCGCCGGTAATAACTTGGGAAGATCAGCAGCGCGCCCCTTTCCGTTTGTTCGCGCAGGCAGAGACCCCGCTCCACCAGCGTCTGGTGCATGGCCAGCAGGACGAACCGCTCCTCGTCGGCTTCAAGACGCGCCATCGAGGAGTGATACGTGAGGTTGCCGTTCAAGACCCGTTCCTCCGGCAGGCAGCCGCGTTCATGCTCGTCCTCGCGCATCGTCTGAATCACGGCCTGGGCGTAGGCATTGATCCGTTCCGGCTGGAGCAGCACCCAACTGCCGAACTTCAGCTCCCACACCACACCGGGGCCGGCCAGCAGACTCACCACAGCGCGGAGCTCGTCGTCGGTGAATCGCGTGAATTCTCCGGACAACCGCAGTTGCAGCGTCTCCCGCAGCTCGTTGAAACGCATCAGCACCCGGCCGGAGTCCTTGAGGAGGACGATCTCCTCCTTGAGCCGTTTGAAAAGAAGCGGCGAGGAGCGCCACGGAATGTCCTCCCATCGGATGCCGTCGAGGATGGCTTCCTTGAGCTCCTCGCAACGCTCTCCAGTTTTGGCGCTGGTCTCCAAGAAGCCCCCAAACCCGCGCTCCTTCGCAAAGGCCTCAATTTGACTCCGACTGGTTCTGAGGCCGCCCGCATCTACCCGCCCGGCGACCAACAGCTTGGCGAACGCTTGGCGGGAGGCGCGGGTGAGATCGCGGTCCCACTGGCCCAGCGTCTCGAACAGGTCTTCTCTCTGGCCGTCGAAGACGAGCACCGCCAGCGCGGTTTCGTTCATGTAGAGCTGATGGATCAATCGCTGGTCCGCCTGACCGCCGAAATCCCAGAGCCAGATTTCCCGTTCGATACCGTCGCCGGAAGACACCGGCAGCTTCCACTGCGTCGCCCACGCGCCGACCGTCGAGTCGCTGGGTTGCCATTTTTCGCCCGCCAAAACTTTGGAAAGTCCCGTCTTGCCCGCGCCACTCTCGCCGACGAGGAGGACTTTGGCGTTCGTGTACTGGATTTGGTCCGGAGCGGTCGGCAAGGCCGGCTCGGGGGCTACAGGTGCACGCGCCTCAGTGATAAATTCCGATAGGTCCCACACTCGGATGCCGCCGTTGATGTCGCCGGAGAAGGCGCGGCGTTGATCGGCGCTCCAAGCCACGCCACAGATAGTCGAGTTGTGACTTTCAAAAACGCGCAGATAACGCCCAGTCTCTACATCCCATAGCCGCACGGTCCTGTCATCAGCGCCAGATAGGGCGCGGTGTTGATCGGCGCTCCAGGCCACGCTATTCAAACCTTCCGTGTGACCCTCGAGGACGCGCCTGCAGCGACCGGTCTCCGTGTCCCATAGCCGCACGGTGTTGTCATCAGCGCCGGATAAGGCGCGTCGTTGATCGGCGCTCCAGGCTACGCACCGGACGATGTCCGTGTGGCCTTCAAGCACGCGCAGGCAACGCCCCATTACCACATCCCACAACCGTACGGTATTGTCGAAGGAGCCGGATAAGGCGCGGCGCAGATCGGCGCTCCAAGCCACGCACATGACCTTGTCGGTGTGGCCCTTGAGCACTAGGCAACGCCCCGTCTTCACATCCCAGAGCCGCACAGTATGGTCATCAGAGCCGGATAGGGCGCGGCTTTGATCGGCGCTCCAAGCTACGCAGTTGACACCATCAGTGTGGCCTTTAAGCACGCGCGGATACCGCCCCGTCTCCACGTCCCAAAGCCGCACCGTCATGTCATCGCCACCGGAGATGGCTCGGCGTTGATCGGCACTCCACGCCACACTCCTGACTACATCCGTGTGACCTTTGAACACGCGCAGGCAGTATCCCGTCTCTAGCACCCACAGCCGTACGACGTTGTCCGAACCGCAGGAGAGGACGCGCTTTCCATCAGGACTAAACGCATACGACCAGATCTCCGCCCTGTTATCGAGTTGGATAACACCTTCTGAAACCTGTTCACGCGCGGTCAGTGCATCGGCCACCGGCGGATACACTGGCTGGCAAGCTTCGAGAAGTTTAGCGTAGGTCTCCTCGCGCTCCGCCGTCCGCCAGTCGATGAAGAGGAATTGGCTTAAGGAGCCCTTGATGGGGGCCTCGTCGAGCCGCAGGGGAATGAACCGGCGCTCCTTATTCAGCGGATCGCGAAAACGGAACGTGCCAGCCTCCAACTGTGCCCAGTCGGAGCCGAACGCATTCGCGGACATGCAGAGCACGAGCAAGCGGGAGTGCTCCAGCCCTTCCTCGATCTTCGCCTGAACATGGTCTCCGGGGCGGATTACCCAGTCATCGAGCCAGACGCGCAGGCCGTCCGCCCGCAGCCGCTCGGCGATGGGGCGCACGACGGCCTTGTCCTTCGCGCTGTGGCTGAGGAAGACGTCGTATTGGAAGTCGTCAGGCATGGTTCACCTTGGGTGCCGGGCTCCTTCTGGTCCAACAGAGCTGTGTCTCCAAGCTCAAGTATGATACCCCTCTTGGACAACGGGTTTCCGGACTAGGGGCAGCAGAAAGCCGAAGCAGGGACTTCAGAGACAACAGGGACACGAAGAATATCGTCGGAGCTTTCCTCGTCCCTGAAGTCCCTGCTGTCTACGGCACAGGCCCTAAGGAGAAATGCCATGGCTATTTGGCAAAACAATACCAGGGAAGAATTGAGCCGAAAGATACTGGAGGAGGCGGAGGAGCACCGGCGGAGGCATCCGGTGCCGCCCATGGAGGAGGTGCTGAAGGAGAGCCGGCGCTTGCGGGAGTCGCTCCCTCGGAATCTCGACCTGCCGGATAGCACGACTCTTCTGCGCGAGGATCGCGAGCGTTGAGCCGAGGTGGGTCGTCGATGTCGGTGTTGCCGCAGCAATCGGCACCCGGAATTGCCGGGAGGGATCTGCATCGAGCTACAGGCTCTCTCGACTGAGCCCCGCATCCCGTGCGACCTGCGACATGCCGCGAGCACGCGCAATATCGCCCAAGGCACGCGCGATTCCTACGGCATCATCGGGAGCCTCGGTGAACCAGGCGTCGAGATAGATGGCCATCTCTTCAGGTGTACGCAGTTGCTCCGCCACGTCGTAGGGAACAATTTTGGTTCTTGAAGACTTGGTCACGGTCTTGGCAACCTCAGTTCGTCACCACCCTCCCCGGCACGCACGCGTCGGTCCGCGGATCGCAGGTGCAGCCGGCCACGCCGACGCACTGGTAGTAGCCCGTCTGGGTGAGGCAGGAGACGGTCGGGCAGGCCGCGGGCGCCGTGCCGGCGGACGTGCCGGAGACGACCGCACCGGTGCACAGACCCGCCAGGGCCAGCAGACCGAAGATACGGGACAGGGTTCGACGGCTCATCGGAAACCTCCTTTCGCAATCGCGGACCGATGATCCTCCCCTCCGTCTGGGGCGTCAAGGCACCGCGAACTGCGAGAAGAGGACCGGGGTGAGGAGGGCTCCTGTACAATCCCCCTCCGGACTGTTTCCCCTTCTACGAGGTGCCCCATGCTGCGCACGTCCTTCGCCGTTTCTCTGACGCTCTTCGCCCTTGGTGCGATGCCTTCGGGCGCCGCCCCGCCCGTCGCCGGCGACCGGCTGGATCAGGAAATCGATCGCCTGGCGGCCCAGGTCGAGCCGGACGTCATCGCCTGCCGGCGCCAGATCCATGAGCACCCGGAGCTTTCAAATCGCGAGGTGGAGACGGGGAAGCTGGTGGCCGAGCGCCTTGGCAAGCTCGGCATCGCGGTGAAGACCGGGGTGGCTCACACGGGCGTCGTCGGCGTGCTCAAGGGCGGCAGGCCGGGTCCGGTCGTGGCTCTGCGGGCGGACATGGACGCACTGCCCGTCACCGAGGAGGTCGACGTCCCTTTCGCCTCGAAGGTGCGCACCACCTATGACGGCAAGGAGGTGGGCGTGATGCACGCCTGCGGACACGACGCCCATACCGCCGTCCTGCTGGGCGTGGCCGAGGTCCTGTCGCGGCTGAAGGCCGACCTCCCCGGCACGGTCGAGTTCCTCTTCCAGCCCGCCGAGGAGGGGGCGCCCGCGGGCGAGGAGGGGGGTGCGCGGCTGATGCTCAAGGAGGGCGTCTTCCGCGACCTGAAGCCGGAGGCCATCTTCGGCCTGCACGTGACCCCCATCTTCGACGTCGGCCAGATCGGCTGGCGCACGGGCGGCATGCTGGCCGGCGCCGACGGTCTGCGCATCGTGGTCCACGGCCGGCAGACCCACGCCGCCTATCCCTGGAAAGGGCTGGACCCCATTGTCGTGGCCTCGCAGATCGTCCTCGGGCTGCAGACGATCGCCAGCCGCCAGATCGACATCACGGAGGCGCCGGCCCTCATCACCATCGGCAAGATCGAAGGCGGCGTGCGCGAGAACATCATTCCCGACGACGTGGTCATGCTGGGGACGATCCGCTACCTGGGCCAGGGGATGGAGAAGGACATTCAGGATCGCATCCGGCGCACGGCGACCAGCATTGCCGAGAGCGCCGGCGCCAAGGCCGACGTGACGATCGAGGAGCGGGTGGCCCTCACTTTCAACGACCCGGCGCTGACCGCGAAGATGTTGCCCAGCCTGCGGCGCACGGCGGGCGAGGCCAACGTCCGCGAGGCCCAGCCGTCGCTGGGGGGCGAGGACTTCTCCTATTACCAGAAGGAGATCCCCGGTCTGTTCATCTGGCTGGGGATCAAGACGCCGGGGGCTGATCCGGCGCTCTTTGCCACCAACCATTCGCCGCGCTTCCGCGTCGACGAGTCGGGCCTGAAGCTCGGGGTGCGCGCCCTGAGCCGGCTGACGGTGGACTACATGCAGTCACCGGCGAAGAGTCAGGGAGCGAAGACGGCGCCGTAGCTGCGCGGCCGCGACGACATGGCCGCGCCCATGGATCCCCGGGAGCGGAAGGCTCTGCTGGCGCTCACCTCGACCGCCTTCGCCTTCCGCTTCGCCCTCCTCCTGCTGCCGCGAGTGATCCGTTGGGACGAGCCGGTCTACCTCCTGCTGGGCCGAAATCTCTGGAGCGGCCTGGGCTTCACCTTCAGTGGCCATCCCGAGCTGCACCATTCGCCGCTGTTCCCCCTCCTCGCCGGCGCCACCCTGAAGCTGACCGGCCGGCCCGAAGCGGCGAGCGACATCTGGTACGTCCTCTTCGGAACGCTCCTCACCCTCCCCGTCTATGGCCTCGCGCGCCGTCTCACCTCGCCCGGCGGCGCGCTGCTGGCGGCGGCGCTGGTGGCCTTCTTCCCAGCCCTGACTACCGCCGTCCTCTACTGGGGGACGATGACCGAGCCCCTGTTCCTGCTCCTCATCTACTCGGCGGCGTATTGCGTACTGCGAGGGCTGGACGGCGATTCCTCCCTGGGGGCATTCGCCGCTGCCGGCGCGCTGACCGGCCTCGCCTTCCTGGCGCGGCCGGAGGGGATCCTGTGGATGGCCTCGCTCGCGGGCGCCGCGCTGGTAGTCCTGGTTCTGCGCCGGCGGCTGGGGGAGCGCCGGCGGCTGACCTCTCTGGCCGCGATCCCCCTCGTCTTCCTGGCCGTGGCCGCGCCGCAGCTCCTCTTCCTTCACCGCCACACGGGCCAGTGGATGATCTCTGGCAAGCTCGGCATCACCTACGAGATCGGCCGGGCGGTCGAGACCGCGGACCCGGTGCTCTACGACGAGATCATCAACACCCTCGACGCCGACGGCGAGATCCGCGCCGCCTCGGAGGCCCGCTACCGGCGCGGCGAGGCCGGCACGGCGGCGTTGAAGCCCGCCGAGGCCTCCGGCCGCCTCCTGCGCAACCTCGGGCACGTGCTGAAGAGCAGCCTCAGCTCGGAGATCTTCTCGGCGCTGCTCCTGGTGCCGGCGGCGTGGTGGCTGCTGTGGGGGGCGAAGAAGACCAGGGACAACAGGGACGACAGAGACAGCAGGGACGGGGGAGAGATCCTGCTGGCGGCCCTGGTGGCGCCGGTGACGGCTTTTCTGGCGTTCCACGTTCAGCAGCGGTTCTTTGCTCCGGCGTTTCCGGGGCTGCTGATCTGGACGGCGGCGGGGCTTCGGGACCTTTACCAGCGGCTGCCCGCCGGACGTTCCCGGACGGTGACCGCGGCGACCACGACAGCGGCGGCCGTGGCTCTCGCCGGCTACTTCGTCTGGACCGATGTGGAGATCGTCCGGCACGGCATCGCCACCTCGGACTTCGGGCACCAGGCCGCGGGGCTGTGGCTCAAGGCCCACAGCGCCCCGGAATCGGCGATCATGACCCAGGACACCGCCATCTCCGTCTACGCCGACCGCGGCTACGTCTTCTCGCCGCGGGCGCCACTCGATCAGTTCCTGGCCTACGGCCGCCGCCACGGTGCCACCCACGTGGTGGTGGACGAAGTGGAGGTCACGGTCGTCCGCCCCTTCCTCAAGCCGCTCCTGGGACCGCCGCCGCCTGAGCTGGCGCCGCTGTGGACCGGCCGCGACGGCCACGTGGGCCGCACCCTGGTCTTCGGAGTGCGTCCCGGGTCAACGTAAAAGATGGATTCAAATGAGGGTTGCAATATTCCCGGAGTGGTGTAAACTCGTTGAAACGTCTACCTGTTTGAGGGGTAACAAAAGAATGAGAAAGGCTGCACTCTGTTTCAGCGTCCTGGCCCTCGGAGTGGTGACCGCGGCCGGAGCGGGCACGTTCTATGTGCCCGTCGTCCAACCCTCTGCGTCGGACGGCCACCGTCTCCCCACCCATTTGTGGATCTCGAACCTTGGCACCGGAGAGACCTCGTACCGTACCTCCTTCCTGCCCGTGGGCGTGGATGGCGCGGCTTTCAAGAGCATCGCCGAATCCGCGCCGCAGAAGGTGAAAGTGGGCCGCATCCAGGTGGTCGACGACGCGGCCGAGAGCGGCCGGACCGGGCTCCTCGCCATCGAGGCGGAGTCCGAGCTCCAGGTGGACGCCTGGGTCGAGACCCGCCACGGCCGCCAGACCTTCATGGGCGGCCTGCCGATCATCTCCGAGGCGAACCGCTTCGAAGCCGGCAGCGAGGCCTTCCTCAACGGCGTCTCCCCGGTCCGCACGGCCCAGCTCGCCCTGGTGAACGTCGGCGCCGACTCGACCTCCTGCAGCGTCGACTTCGTTCGCATGGACGGCACCCTGGCCGGCGGCAACGCCCAGGTCGTCCTGCCGGCGGTGTCGATGAAGCTGTTCGACGACGCGCTCGGCCTGAGCGGGATGACGGAGGACGTCAGCGTCCGCGCCACTTGCGACCAGCCGTTCTATGCCTTCTCCGTCGAGAAGAACCCCCGCAACTCGCGCGTCTCCTTCATCTCGCCCGCGAACGAGGCCAAGCTGGCGCCGGTCACGGCGGAGGCCACGGCCCCCATCGTCTTCGAGCGCCCGGGGCAGATCCATTTCGCCACCAAGGCCACCCCGAAGCTCAAGCAGGCAGTACCCGTGACCAAGGCGCTGCAGCTCGACCGGCTGGTCTGGGACCTGGACATCACGGTGGGCCCGTGGAACGCCCAGGCTCCTGCCTGCGCCCATAACATCGCCTTCTTCCACCGTGGGCGGTTCCGCAGCAACTGCTTCAGCAACCTCAATGCCTTCGGCCCCAACAAGTATTGGATGAAGAACAACCAGAACATCGATCAGCCGGCCGGCGCCAACACCAATAACCGGATCAACTTCCGGTTCCAGCAGGGCACCACCTACCATGTCAACTATGTGTTCGACGCCGTCAACAAGCAGGTCCACGTCATCCTCCAGGAGGGCGGTCACGACGTGGCCCACCTCGACATGCCCGCCACGGCGCAGAACCATATCCTCACCGTGCCGGCCACCGGCCTGATGCTGGAGATGGGCAACCTCACCAACCAGGTGGGCTGCGAGGTCGCCAGCCTCGGCTGGACGTGGTCCAACCTCCGCCTGACCATGTTCCCGCACTGAGCCGCGAGCTCGCACGGGAGCGACGGACGGGCCGGCGGCAACGCCGGCCCGTTTTCATTTCAGGCCGGCCTCGCCGAGTCAGGGATAAAGCTCGACGCCCTCCACCTGCGGGGTCACCAGCGTGCCGGCCTCGCCACGGGTGATGCGGACGATGTCGGCGAGGGCGCCGATGGCGGCGGTCTTGCCGGTGCGGGTGGCGAACTCGATGGCCGCCTCCACCTTCGGCCCCATGGAGCCCGCGGCGAAGCCAAAGCCGGCCAGCGCCTCGGGCGACACGCGGCGGATGGCTTTCTGGGTGGGCTTTCCCCAGTCGAGATAGACGGCGTCGGCGTCCGTCGCCATGACGAAGAGGTCCGCCTCCAGCTCCCGGGCCAGCAGGGCGCTCGCCCGGTCCTTGTCCACCACGCACTCGGCGCCGTGGAGGGTTCGGTTCGGACCATACATGGTGGGGATGCCGCCGCCGCCAGCGCAGATGACGATGCACCCCTTCTCCAGCAGCCACTTGACGGGCCGGATCTGGAAGATCCGTTTCGGCTTCGGCGAGGGCACCACGCGGCGGAAGCCCTTGCCGTCCGGCGCCAGGGTCCACCCCTTCTCCGCCGCGAGGCGCCGGGCGTCCTCCTCGTCGTAGACCGGACCGATGGGCTTCGTGGGGTGCTGGAACGCCGGATCGTCGGGATCGACCTCCACCATCGAGAGGATGGTGGCGAACGGCTGCTCGAACGGGAGGATGTTACCCAGCTCCTGCTCGATCATGTAGCCGATCATCCCCTCCGTCTGGGCGCCCAGGACGTCCAGCGGGTAGGTCCCGACCTTCTCGTACGCCTCCCCCTGGAGGGCGAGGAGGCCCACCTGGGGACCGTTGCCGTGGGAGATGACGAGCTGATGCTCGCGGGCGAGAGGTGCCAGGGCCTCGGCGGCGACGCGGACGTTCCGCCGCTGATTCTCGGCCGTCATCTCCTCGCCACGCCGCAACAGGGCGTTGCCGCCCAGGGCCACCACGATTCGCATAGAAAGTCCTCGACGCGAAGTCCCCGGGAGCTACGTGTCCGGGGAGGCGGAAGTCTACTCCCGGAGGGGCGTCCGCAGGAACGGACCCGTCTTCCACGTTCCGTGATAGAATAACGGCTCTTGGAAGCGGGAGCGTTCAGGGAGAAATTCAACGTCATGACCGATCAAGATCTCAGGGACATCGTCGCCTCGATGGCGCAGGAAAACAAAACGTGGGCGCAGGAGAACAAACAGCGGATCCAGGAGACGGACCGGCAGTTGCGCGAGCTCGGGAAACAGATCGGCGGCCTGGGAGAGAAGTTCGGCAGCTTCACCGAGGGGCTGGCGTTCCCGTCCATGAAGAAGATCCTGACGAAGAAGTTCCACATGGACTTCGTCGCGCCCTACGTGGAGCGCAGGCGGAATGGCCGCTCCATGGAGCTGGACGTGCTCGCCTACTCCAACTCCACCGTCCGCGCAGCCTACGTCGTCGAGGTGAAGAGTCACCTCCGCCTCGACGCCATCCAGCAGATGAAGACGATGCTCCGCGATTTCCGGGAGTTCTTCCCCGAGCACGCGGACAAGAAGGTCTACGGCATCCTGGCAGCCGTCCATACTCCGGAAAGGGTACGAGAAAAGGTCCTGCGGGAAGGCATTTACGTGGCGAGCATCCACGACGGCCAGTTCGAGCTCCAGGTTCCCGAAGACTTCCAGCCTCGGGCTTTCTGAAACTTAGCCGCCCGTCCGTCGCAGCCTCAACCTACTCGTATCGGATCGCCTCCAGCGGCTCGACCGATGCCGCCCGCTCGGCGGGGAGCCAGCTCGCCATCAGGGCCACGGCGGCCAGCAGCACGGGCACGGCGGCGAAGATGCCGGGATCGAGCGGGCTGGTGTCGAAGAGCAGGGCGATCAGCAGCCGGGTCGCCGCGAAGGCGCCGAGGAGGCCGAGGGTGATCCCCACGAGGCTGATCACCAGCCCCTCGCGCAATACCATGCGGGCGATGTCCCCGCGGGCGGCGCCCAGGGCCATGCGCACCCCGATCTCCCGCGTCCGCTGGCTCACCACGTAGGAGATGACGCCGTAGATCCCCACCGTCCCCAGCACCACCGCCACGGCGGCGGCGATCACCAGCAGCAGCATGGTGAAGGAGGTGCGCGCCATGGAGCGGGCCAGCACCTCCGCCATCGGCCGCACGTCTTCGAGCGCCAGGTTGGGATCGAGCGACCAGATGGCGTTGCGGACAGGCGTCACCAGCGACGCCGGCGCGACCCGGCCACGCAACACCAGGGACACGTCCCGCGATACGTAATCCGTGTCCGCCCCCTTCGTCGCCGTCTCGAGGACGCGCATCAACGGTAGATAGACCGTCTCCTGGGCCTTCTTGTCCAAGCCGAGATCGTGCACGCTGCCGACCACGCCGACGATCGTGTACCAGGGATGCTTCTCGCGGCTGACGCCGTTCATCAGCCGCTTGCCCAAGGGGCTCTGGCCGGGCCAGAAGCGCTCGGCCAGGGCCTGGCTCACCACCACGTCGCCGGAGCGCTGGCCGGGATCGAGGCGGTCGAACACGCGTCCGGTCAGAAGCGGGATGCGCATCGCCGCGAAATAGCCGGGGCTGGTGTAGCGGGTGCCCAGGAGGGGCGGCACCGTGTCCTTCGGCAGGGGGAAATCCTCGAAGGTGTAGCCGCTGTTCGAGTTGCCCCCGGAGAGCGGGAGAATCGACACCGTGCCCGCGCTGACCACGCCCGGCACGGCCCGCACTTTTTCCAGGAGCTGCTGGACGAAGCGGGCCGTGGCCGGAGAGTCCGCGTAGCGGGCCGGCGGCAGGTACAGGCGCAGGGTGAGGACGTCCTGGGGATCGAACCCCGGGCTCACGCCGCGCAGCCGCCAGAAGCTCTTGGCCATCAGGCCCGAGCTCACCAGCAGCACCAGCGCCAGGGCCATCTGCACCACCACCAGGACGGCGCGGGTCCAGAGCCGTGCCCGGCCCGCCGAGCCGCCGCGCCCGCCTTCCTTGAGGGCGGGCACCATTTCCGGCCGGCCAAAGCGCAGCAGGGCGAAGCCGCCGCAGACGAGGCCTGCGGCGATGGAGATGGCCAGGGTGAAAGCCAGCACGGAGCCATCGATGCCGATCTCCTCCAGCCGCGGAATGCCCTCGGGCTTCAGGCTCACCAGCAGGCGCACTCCCGCGGCCGCGAGCCCCAGTCCCAGAATGCCGCCGAGCAGGGCGAGGGCGACGCTCTCACTCAGGAAGAGACGGGCGACGTCGCGGCGCGAAGCGCCCAGGGCGGTGCGCACGGCCACCTCCCGCTGGCGCCCCTCGGCCCGCACCAGAAAGAGGTTCGCCACGTTGGCGCAGGCGATCACGAGGATGATGCCGACGCTGCCGAGGAGCAGCCACAGCACCCGCTGCACGTCGCCCACCAGGTCGTCGCGCAGGGAGTGGACGAGCACCGAGAGCCTGACGCTGGCGATCATGCCGCGGCTGACGTCCCGTTCGCCATAGTCCTCCGCGAGCCGCCAGACGAGGCTCGACAGCTCATGGGCGGCCTGTTGCCGTGTGACCCCAGGCTTGAGCCGGCCGACGCCGGTGTAGCTGAAGTTCCCCACCACGGGCTTGGCGGGATCGATGGCCAGCGGCTGCCACAGCTCGGCCCGGACCGAGGGGAACCGGAACTCCGCGGGCATGACGCCCACCACCCGGGTGGCCACGCCGTCGATCTGCAGCACCTGGTCGAGGACGTCGCGCCGGCCGCCGTACCGCCGCTGCCACAGCTCGTGGGAGAGCACGGTCACCTTTTCGGCACCGGGCAGGTCGTCGGCCTCCTGAAAAGTGCGGCCCAGCAGGGCAGGGACCTTCAGCACGGAGAAGAGGCTGGCCGTCATCCCTACCGCTCCCACCCGCTCCGGCCGGTCGCCGCCGGTCAGAGTGACCGAGCCCTGGCCGTAGATCCCCAGGTCCTCCAGCACGTGGTTGTGCCGGCGATAGACGAGATAGCTCCCTTCCGAGTGCTCGAACTGGTCGAGGTTCATCCCCGGCGCGCGGTTCCACACCGCCACCAGCCGCTCCGGCTCGGGGTACGGCAGGGGGCGGATGAGCACGGCGTTGGCCACCGTGAAGATCGCCGCGTTGGCGCCGATGCCCACCGCCAGCGTGAAGATCACGATCGCCAGGAACCCCGGGTTGGAGCGGAAGCCCCGGAAGAGGGCGCGGATGGAAGACAGGATAGTGAGCATGGCAAAGCCCTCCGGGAGGAGCCTACAAGATTACGAGGAGGGCGCCGGGAAGGTTACAGGCCCACGGCATTCAGGCTGAACGCCACGCTCAGCACGTAGTACACGGCCACGATCTTGCCGTCCCGCGTGGCCGGCTGGAAGGTCCAGCTCTGGACCGCGGCGAGGGCGGCGCCGTCGAGGCTGGGCACTCCCTTCAGGACCCTGGAACGGCGTGCGCAGCCTTCCTGGTCGATGATGGCCTCCACGATCACCGTGCCCTGCATCCCCGCCTTGCGGGCCTCGGGCGGATACCGCCGCACCGGCTCGCCGATGAGCTCGGGGCGTTGAGTGCCCGCCCCTACCTTCAGCGCATTCTCTTCGAGCCCTGGCAGATCCTCCGGGAAGTAGGCGCGGGACAGGCAGAGGACCTGACGGGCCGCGTTCCGCTCCGCGGGCGGATGGTCTTCGTTCAGGAATCGCCGCGTGGAATCGATGGCCCCCCGCAGCATCTTCTCCTCCGCCGGAGCGGGTTTCTTCAGGGCCGGTCCCGACTGGAGCACGATCTGCTGGAGCTCCTTGGCAGCCTCTACGAACCGGCCCTGGGAGAGCGACTGCTGGACCCGATCGAGGCCGGCCTGGGTATGAAGAGCCGGACCGGCCAGGAGGAGCAACGGGGCCCAGAACCCGAACAAGGCGCGCTCGGTCATTGCGGCAGTATAGTTGGACCGCGCTCCGCGGCGACCGCCTCCGCCACGGACTCGGTCAGATCCACTCTGCCGTGGCTTCGAAGCCGCTCCAGGAGCTCCCCAGGGGTGGGCTTGGCGAGCGACCGTTCGAGCTCTCGCAGGAGGTACTCCGAAATCGACATCCCCGCCAGGGCCGCACGCGTCTTGAGCTTCCGGTGGAGGTCGTCGGGGACGTTGCGGATTTGGACCGTCACAACCATGTTCTTAGTCTACTTGCATATGCGGCCTGAGGCGGGCCGGCCCGATCAGAGCCTTGCTGCGTCCTCTCTAGTGAGGTAGCCTAGCGTCGCGATGGACTGGCACGACTACATCCAAGCGGATCCTGAAATCCTGGCCGGAAAGCCGGTCGTTAAGGGAACTCGCTTGGCCGTGGAGTTTCTGCTTGGACTCCTGGGCGCGGGCTGGACCTCGGATCAGATCCTCTCGAACTACCCAACACTCACCCCGGCGGGTCTCCAAGCCGTCTTCGCCTTCGCCGCGGAATCCCTCCAGGACGAAAGCGTCTACTCTCTCCATCTCCGCACCGCGTGAATGCGGCTCCTCGCCAACGAGAACTTTCCCATCGCGAGTGTTCGTCGACTCCGGGAAAGGGGCACGACGTCTTTGCGGTCGCTGAGTCCATGCCCGCGAGCAAGAACGAAGGAGTGCTCTCCCTGGCCACCCAAGAAGGTCGAATTCTCCTGACCTTTGATCGTGACTACGGGAAATTGATCTACCGGCGCGGAATGGCAGCCCCTGTAGGCGTCGTCTACTTGCGGTTCGTGCCTACCACACCCTTACAACCCGCAGAAGTCGTGCTCGACCTCGCACAGGTCGTCAACCTGGAGAACCGGTATACGGTCGTGGAGCCTCATCAGATCCGACAGAGGCCGTTACGTTGAGAGAAGTCTAAACCAGCTCAAGGAAGTCCCCCTACTCCACCCCCATCTCCTGCAACGACCGCACACTCAACCCATCCCTCTTCATCGCCGCGATCCCCTCCGCGGCCGCCATGGCGCCGGAGAGGGTGGTGATGCAGGGGATGTCGAACTTCAGGGCGGTCCTCCGGATGGCGCCGTCGTCCTCGTGGGAGGCGCGGCCGAGAGGGGTGTTCACCACCAGGACGATCTCGCGGTTGATCAGGTGGTCCACGACGTGGGGCCGGGCTTCGTGGACTTTCAGCATGGTGCGGACCTCAAGGCCGTGGCCGCGCAGGTAGTCCGCCGTGCCGGCCGTGGCCGCCAGCTCGAAGCCCAGCTCCGCGAGGCGATGGGCGACGGGCAGCAGGCCCGGCTTGTCGCGGTCGTGCACGGAGAGGAACGCCGTGCCTTCGAGGGGCAGGACGTGCCCGGCCCCCAGCCAGGCCTTGGCGAAGGCGTTGCCGAACGTCAGGCTCTCCCCCATCACCTCGCCGGTGGATTTCATTTCCGGGCCCAGCACGGGGTCCACGCCGGGGAAGCGACGAAAGGGGAAGACCGGCGCCTTGACGAAGACGCCCGGCACCTTCGGCTCCTCGGTGAAGCCCAGCTCTTCCAGGCTCTTCCCTGCCATCGCCGCGACGGCGACCTTCACCAGGGAAATCCCCACCGCCTTGGCAATGAAGGGCACGGTGCGCGAGGCCCGCGGGTTCACCTCCAGGACGTAAATCTTACCGTCCTTGAGCGCGAACTGGACGTTCATCAGCCCCACCACTCCGAGGCGCAGGGCGAGGCGCCTGGCAATGTCGCGCATGCGGTCCTGGTCCTCGTGCGAGACCTTGTAGGGCGGCAGCACGGCCACCGAGTCGCCGGAGTGGATGCCCGCCTCTTCGATGTGCTGGAGGATGCCGGCCACCACCGCCTGCCGGCCGTCGCAGAGAAGGTCGAGGTCCACCTCGAAGGCGTCCTCCAGGAAGCGGTCGACGAGCACCGGCTGCCCCTCGGAGATGGCCGCGGCCTCGTGCATGTAGCGGTCGAGGGTGGACTCGTCGTAGACGATGGCCATGGCCCGGCCGCCCAGGACGTAGCTGGGGCGCACGACGACCGGGAAGCCGATCCGCCGCGCCACCCCCAGGGCTTCGTCGAGCGAGGTGGCGCTGCCGTTCTCCGGTTGGAGGATGCCCTCCTCGGCGAGCAGGTCGCCGAAGCGGCGGCGATCCTCGGCGAGGTCGATGGCGTCCGGCGGAGTGCCCCAGATGGGCACACCGGCCGCCGCGAGGCCGCGGGCGAGCTTCAAGGGCGTCTGGCCGCCGAGCTGGACGATCACCCCCTCGGGCTTCTCGCGGGCGAGGATCGCCAGGACATGCTCCAGGGTGAGGGGCTCGAAGTAGAGGCGGTCCGAGGTGTCGTAGTCGGTCGAGACCGTCTCGGGGTTGCAGTTGACCATCACCGTCTCGAAGCCCAGCTCGCGCAGGACGAAGGCGGCGTGGACGCAGCAGTAGTCGAACTCGATCCCCTGGCCGATGCGGTTGGGGCCAGAGCCGAGGATGACCACTTTGCGCCGTTCATCCGGCTCGCTCTCGTCCTCGTCCCCCCAGGTCGAGTAGAGATAGGGCGTGGTGGCCGGGAACTCGGCGGCGCAGGTGTCCACCCGCTTGTAGACCCGCTCGAGGCCCAGCCGCGCCCGGGCGGCGGCGAGGTCCTTCTCGGCGCAGGCCAGGAGGCCGGCGATGCGCGCGTCCGTCAACCCGAAAGATTTGGCCTGGCGCAAGAGCGTCCTGGGGGCGGAGGCGAGGTCCCAGCAGGCGAGCTCCGCCTCCAGCTCCACGATCTCGGCGATTTCGCGCAGGAACCACGGGTCGATGTGCGAGACCTCGGAGACCTCCTCGGGGGTCCACCCCTGGCGCAGGGCGGCGAAGACGGCGAAGAGGCGCTCCCAGTTGGGGGTCGCCAGCCGCCGGCGCAGGCGCACGGGATCGGACATCCGCCGCTCGCGGGCGGCGGCGCTGCCGTCGAGCTCCAGGGCGGAGAGCCCCTTCATCAGCGCCTCCTTGAAGGTGGAGCCCATGGCCATCACCTCGCCCACGGACTTCATGGAGGTGCCGAGGGTCGTCGGGGTGTCCGGGAACTTCTCGAAGGCCCAGCGCGGGATCTTCACCACCGTGTAGTCGAGGGTGGGCTCGAAGGCGGCGAAGGTCTTGCCCGTGATGTCGTTGGGGATCTCGTCGAGCGTATAGCCCACGGCGAGGAGGGCCGCGATCTTGGCGATGGGAAAGCCGGTCGCCTTGGAGGCCAGGGCGGAGCTCCTGGAGACCCGGGGGTTCATCTCGATCACCACCCGCTCGCCCGTCTTGGGGTCGACGGCGAACTGGATGTTCGAGCCGCCGGTGGCGACGCCGACGCGACGGATCACCTTGAAGGCGTCGTCCCGCATGTCCTGGTACTCGCGGTCCGAGAGGGTCTGCTGGGGAGCCACGGTGATCGAATCGCCGGTGTGGACGCCCATGGCGTCGAAGTTCTCGACCGAGCAGACGACGATGGCGTTGTCCGCCACGTCGCGCATCACCTCCGGCTCGAACTCCTTCCAGCCGAGGACGGACTGCTCGATGAGCACGCGGTGGGCGGGGCTCGCCTGGAGGGCGAAGGCCACCACCTCGTCCAGCTCGTCGCGGTTGTAGGCGACGCCGCCCCCCTCGCCGCCGAGGGTGAAGCTGGGACGGATGATCACCGGGTAGCCGACGTCGTTGGTGATCTCCCGCGCCTCTTCGAGGCTGCCGGCGTAGCCGCTCTTCGGGACCTTGAGCCCCACCTCCTCCATGGCCTGCTTGAAGAGCAGGCGGTCCTCCCCCAGGCGGAGGGCGTCGATGCTCGCACCCAGCACCTCGACGCCGTAGCGCGCGAGCGCCCCCCGCTCGTCGAGGGCGATGGCGAGGTTGATCCCCGTCTGGCCGCCGACCGTGGGGAGCAGGGCGTCCGGCCGCTCCTTTTCCAGAATTTTCTCCACCACCTCGGGCACCAGGGGCTCGACGTAGGTGGCGTCGGAAAACTCCGGGTCGGTCATGATCGTCGCCGGGTTCGAGTTGACGAGGACGACGCGGTAGCCCTCGCGCTTCAGGACGCGGCAGGCCTGGGTGCCGGAGTAGTCGAACTCGCAGGCCTGACCGATGACGATCGGACCCGAGCCGAGGACGAGGATGGAGCGGAGATCGGACCGTCTGGGCATGGCGGGGCGGAAGTGTACACGACCCAAAGAAGTTGGAAGAAGAAGCCGGCGGGACGCCGGCGGTCCCAGGGAGGGTCTGGCACGCTATTCGCAATCATCTATTGCATAGACCTGTCGCGCTTCGGCGCTGAGAAAGGACGATCGATGATGGACAAGGCCAACCTCGAACGGCTACGGATCCTGCTCCAGGGTCATGAAGACCTCTTGGAGGAGAAGCGTGCCCGGCCGGAGGGGGTCCTCCGGCAGAACGATCCCTTCCGGGAGCAGTTCAACCGCGTGGCGCGTTCGGTGATCGTGCCCCTCCTGGAGGAGATCAAGGACGTAATGGTGGGCAAGGTGGAGTCGGCCTCCATCTTCCACCGCTCCACCGCGGCCGGCCTGACGGTGAAGCTGGACCGCTGGGAGGATTATGATCGCTCCCTGCTGTTCTTCGGCGACGACTCTACCCAGGTGGTGAAGGTCACCCATGAAGGAATCGGCTTCGGCCTCCTCTCGGACAAACTGCCCCTCGGCCATCTCACCAAGGAGCGCGTCGAGGAGGAGGCGATGAAGTTCCTCAAGCGCCTCTTCGGCCAGGAGCAGCTCCGCCGGCCGACCGGCCTCCCCGCCGCCGCCGGCAACGGCGTGTCCAACGGCTCAACCCTGCGCCGGCCGCCGGTGAGCGTCAGCGAGTTCGTGCGGGTGTGAGAAGACGAGAAGGAGACGGACAAAGGGACGGCAGGGACAGCAAAGACGAGAGGAGGTGTTACTCCTGCGCCGCCTCCAGATACAGCTCGTCCGTATCGTCGTCGAAAGCGAAAAGCTCGGCGTAGCGGGCCCACTTGATGGCGAGGTCGAGCTGGCGGGGGGCCTCGTCGCCGAAGTCGGCGCGGAGCTTGTCCAGGAAGAAGGACTTCGCGACCCGCTGGTTGTCGTCCTGGCGCAGGGTCTCGAAGATCCACAGGATGGTGGGCTGGCGCAGGATGCGGCCGGCCACGAGCTGCTTGCGGGTGAGGATGCTCGCCTCGGCGAAGGCCTTGCCCAGGGGAGTGAGGACCGCGTCGCCCTCCGTCACGTGGGCGAAGCCCAGGATCTGGGCGGCTTCGAGCACCGGCAGCAGGTCGTCGAGCTCGAGCTGGAGGTCGGCGCCCAGCCGGTAGAGATCGCTGCGTCCCCCCTCTTCGTTGAGCCTCTCCATCAGGCCGCTCAGGGCGTTGATGCGCGCGGGAGGCAGCCGGCGCGTGTGGCCGGGCTGGCCGGGCGCGGTGCCCAGGGCCTCCGCCTCCGAGGGCGTGTGGCCAGCGACGGCCGCATAGACCCGGTCGACCAGGGCCTGGAACGCCGTGTCCTTGCGCGCCCGGGGGTGACGCAGGCCGACGGGGATCTCCGTCACGACATGGCCCGGGTTCTTGCCCATCACCACGATGCGGTCGGCCATCAGCACCGCCTCCTCGATGTTGTGAGTGACCATGAGGATGGCGCGGGTGGGGAGCTTCTTGCCCAGCCAGAGCTCCATCAGCTCTCCCCTCAGGGCCTCGGCGGAGAGGACGTCGAGGGCAGAGAACGGCTCGTCCAGGCAGAGCAGCTCAGGCTCGACGGCCATGGCGCGGGCGAAGCCCACCTTCTGGCGCATGCCGCCGGAGAGCTCCCGGGGATAGGCCTTCTCGAAGCCGTCGAGCCCCACGGTGTCGATCAGCCGCAGGGCCGTGGCGTGCCGCGTCGGCAGATCGACGCCGCGGGCCTTCAGGGCCACGGTCACGTTCTGCTCCACCGTCAGCCAGGGGAAGAGGGCGAAGGTCTGGAAGACGATGGTGGCGTAGGGGTTGACCCCCGCGATGTGCCGGCCGCAGTAGAGCACCTGGCCCGACGTCGCCGGCATCAACCCGGCGATGATGCGCAGCAGGGTGGACTTGCCGCAGCCCGAGGGGCCGAGGAGACAGACGAACTCCCCCTCCGCGATCCGCAGGTCGACATTCTGGACGGCGGTGAAGCTCTTCCCCTCGGCGCCGTAGGACTTGGTGACGCCGCGCACGGTCAGCAGCTCGGCGGTCTCCGGGGTGGCCATCGTGGTCATCGTGGTCATCATCACTCCAGTTTGAACCGGACCTCGGCCTGATGATAGAGCCAGCGCCACCAGGTGCGATTGAGCCCCACCACCGCCAGGATCATCGCCAGTGTGGCCGCCAGGAGCAGCCGGTAGTCGGACGCCGCCGTGGCCCGGGCGATCAGCGAGCCGATGCCCACCGTGCTGTGGGTCTCGCCGCCGAAGGTCACGTATTCGGCCACGATGCTGGCATTCCAGGCGCCGCCACCGGCGGTGATGGCACCGGTGACGAGGAAGGGGAAGAGGGCCGGCAGCGTCAGGGTCCGCCAGCGCTGCCAGCGGGAGAGGCGCAGCAGGTCCGCCGAGTCCCGGAGGTCCTGGGGGATGGCCGCCGTGCCGGCGATGACGTTGAACAGCAGGTACCACTGGGTGCCGGCCAGCATCAGGATCACCGCCGCGAGGTTGAGGCCTCCCGGCACTCGCAGCAGGGCCAGGACCAGCACCGGGAACAGTGCGGTGGCCGGGATCGAGGCCACCACCTGGACCACCGGCTGCAGCACGCCCGCGAGGCGCCGGTTGGTGCCGATGGCCACTCCCACGGGGACCGTCCACAGCAGCGCCAGGACCAGCGAGGCCACGACACGGCCGAAGGTCGCCAGCACGCCGGTCCCGATCGCCGGCCAGCCGGCGGCCGGCATCTCCATCAACGTCACGACCGCGCGATAGACGCCGAACAGCAGGGCCATGGCCGCGATCACGCCGAGGGCGGCCGCGAGCCCGAGGCCCAGGCGCCGCCAGACACCCGCACCCGTCTCCCCGGAGCTCTCGGCGGGGAGGTTCGCCCGGCGGTCCAGCCTCTCGGTGAAGGGCGACCAGAAGCGGTGCCGCAGCCAGCCGATCAGGTGGGAGCGGTTGAGGACGTCGAAGAACCACGACCGCGGCGGCGGCGCATCGCTCGATACCATCTCCACCTTGAACTTGTCCGCCCAGGCGAGGACCGGCCGCCAGAGGATCTGATCGAGCAGCACGATGGTGACGATCAGCGTCAGCACGCCGGCGGTGACGGCCTTCAGATCGTTGGCGTCGGCCGCCGTCTGGAGGTAGGCGCCGAGGCCCGCCAGCCGGAAGTCGCGGCTCCCCACCCGGAAGATCTCGGCAGCCATGAGGAAGAACCAGCCGCCGGCCCAGCTCATCATGCTGTTCCAGATCAGGCCCAGGGCCGCGAAGGGGAGGTCCAGCACCCGGAACCGCAGCCAGGGGGAGAGGCGGAAGATGGCCGCCGCCTCCCGCATCTCCTGCGGCACGGTGGTGACCGACTGGTAGAAGCTGTAGGTCATGTTCCAGGCCTGGGAGGTGAAGATCAGGATGATCGCCGCCAGCTCGGTGGCGAGACCCTGTGGCAACACGGCGCTGAGGCCCAGGAGCACAACGGGGAGGAAGGAGAGGATGGGGACGCTCTGCAGGATGTCCAGCAGTGGCATCAGCACCCGCCGCGCCCCCGCGCTGCGCGCCGCGAAGTAGCCGTAGGCCAGGCTGAACAGGAGCGACAGCCCGTACGCCGCCGCCATGCGCGAGGTCGAGAGCAGGGCATACCACGGCAGGGCGGACCAGGAGAGGCTGATCCTCGGCCCGGCCACCACCGCCGGAGCCCGCCACGCCAGCCGGATCGCCAGCGCCAGCACCGATCCCAGGCCGGCGACGATGACGAGATCCGCCGCCGAAAACGAGGGGCGGGAGATCGCGGCGGGTCCGAAGCGGAAGGGACGGGGCACGCCGCGAGTATAAAGAAACCCTCATTAACCCGGCCCTCCCGGCCTCCCAAGACCCCTCATCACCCCGGCCCTCTTCTCCCGCCGCCCTCCCCCCAACCGGGAGAAGAGGGAGAAAGGCAAGAACCCTTCAGCCGGGTTCCCCTCTCCCGGTCGGGGGGAGGGCGGTGGGAGAGGGGACAGGGGTGAGGTCAGAACAGGTACGTCAACCCGATATTCGCCACCGTCCTCTCCTTCTGGTCGCCGTTCAAGCCGTCCGCTACCGGCACCTGCACGGAGAGCCGGCCCACCAGCCCCTTGCTGAAGTCGAAGATCAGCCGTGGCGAGATGTACAGCAGAGAGCCGCCGGTGTTCGGGTCGAGGAAGCCGCTGCTGTCCGTCCGGTCCCGGCCGGCGTCGCGGAAGTTGAGCTCCAGGACGCCGTCGAAGCGGCGGCCCACCTTGTGCTCGTAGCCGATGTTGGCCATCGCGATGTTGCCGTACTTGTAGCCGAAGCTGTTGGTGCCCGTATTCCGGTACTGCGTGGAGGCAAAAATCGACGAGCGGGAGTTGAAAAGATAGACGCCGGAGAGGCCGCCGAACCAGTCGGTCGAGCCGGTGCCGGGCTGCAGGTGCTCGTCGAGCCGCGCACCCGCCGTAGCGGCGTCGTTCTGCCCCCAGGCGGTCTTGACGCCGCCCAGGACCGAGATCCAGGTCCGCCGGCCGAGGCCCGGAGCGAACTCCGAGGACCACAGCCGCACCAGGGCATAGAGCTCGGGATCGGACACGCCGTCGTGCGCCGTCCGGCTTTCCGAATCCGTGATCTCGCGCGAGGTGAACGGGACACGGGCGACGGCGACGACACGGTCGCGGAAGGTGTAGGAGAGGGCCGTGGTGAAGCGGTTCTCCACCTGGGACTCGTGGCCCAGGCTGTCGGCGGCGTGGTCAGGGCCGGCATGCTTGACGAGGGCGGCTCCTTCGTCGGAGAGAATTCCCTGCTGCTTGTCGAAGCGCTCCCAGTCCAGGGCGACGCGGAGGGCCCCATCCTTGTAGACGTCGGTGCCCAGGGCGTTGAAAGTGGGATCGCCGCAGCGGCACATGGAGCAGGCGTGAGCGGGCGTGACGGGGATCAGAAGCAGACACGCGAAGACTGCCGCTCCGGCGAGGGCAGACGTGCGGTGATGGAAAATCATGGAAGGTCTCCTTGTTTCGTTCCAGCGTGGATCTACGGGCCGGCCGCGGAAGGCGGACCCGTCGTGGCGACGCTCAGGCGAAACGGAGGGACCGCGGCGGAGGGACCGGAGGCTCGAACAGAGGGGACGGCGGAGCGATCGCCCTCGCCTCGGCGACCCGGCCGGCGGGAGCGAGGATCGTCTCACCCGTCCGGAAGTGCCGGCAGCCCAGGCGGTCCGCCTTCTCCCGCTGGCTCTGGAACGAGGCGGGGAGACCGTCGGACCTGCCGACGGCGCACCGCGGCACGGCAGCCCGCCGGAGTTGGCAGGCCTCTCCATGATGCATGGCTCCCTGCACCCGACAGCAGACCATGACGCACCGGTGCTGCGAGACCGGCAGAGCGTCGGTGGCGACGAGCGTGGCCAGGAGGAGCGCCGCGGCCAGGCCGCGTAGGGTTGGAGAGAGCATGGGGCGGATCTCGATCAAGGCTGATTCTACACCCTGAGTGTCCCATAGACTGACTTTGAGGACAGCTTATTCCCTGCTGTGGCCCCAGGGCCCAGCCTTCCGGGCGCTCCTGGAAGCGAAGAGTGCCACTCTTCCTCCGGTGATCCCGCCGCGGCCATGGCGGCCGCGGGCGCGGGCCGCCGAGAGGAGAGTCCGCCATGTCCCGCAAGATCCGCTGTCTCGCCGCCGCCCTCGCCCTGGCATTGGTGACGGCCGGCACTGTCCAGGCCCGGTCCCTTCATCCCGAGTCTCCAAACCCCGGCTTCTTCGACGCCCTCTGGCAGTGGCTGGCCCGCCATGCCCCGGGCCTGACCGCGGTCTGGGAAAAGGAAGGGGGCGACATGGACCCCAATGGCCGCACGCTCCACCTCCCCGCTCCCCCGCCCGCCACCGATGCCGGGGGCGACATGGACCCCAACGGCCGCACCTAGTCTCCTGGATTCTCGTGGTAACGCGCCGGTACCGGGAGCCGGCGTTTTTTCTTCTCCGGGGTGTCCCGAATCGGGCTCCTGCGGCAACTTGGTAAGAGAGAGGTGCTACTCTTTCGCGCCATGGAGCCACCGTACGACTCGTGCGCCGAGATCCTGGACCGGCTGTCCCATGCCCTGCCGGCGGTGTTCAGCGCCTTCGGGATCTCCGAAGCGAGAGCGCAGGCGATCCTGGAGGACGCCTGCCGCACGCTCGCCAGCAAGCGGCGTCTGAGGCTCCAGGACCCGGAAGGGTGGCTGCTGCGAACCGTCATCGAAGCGTGCCGGCGATCGGCCGAGGAGGAGAAGGGTGAAGATTCATCCGCATGACGACGTCCTGGAGGAATTCCTGCTGTCCCAGGAGCGCGGCCACCTGGCCGTGCTCCGGCATCTGCAATGGTGCGCCTACTGCCGGTCGCGGCTCGCCTACCTCCCCCGCGAGGCCACGGCCGAAGCCGGGTCTTCTGCGGTCTCCAGGGCGGAAACCGCCTACGAGACCGCACTCCAGGCGAGCGGACGGACCGCGGCGGACTGGGAAGCCATCCTGGAGCGGGAGCGGAACGAGTCACCCGGCCTCTTCCTGGAGATCCTGGAAGAGCCGGCGGAGCGGCGTGAGGATCTCCTGGCGACCACCCCCAAGCTCCACACCTGGGGAGTCTTCGAGCTGCTGGTGGAGCGAAGCCTGGAGGTCACTCTTCAGGACCCGGCCCACGGCGAGAACCTGGGCCTGCTCGCCCTGCACCTCTCGGAGCACCTGGATCCGGAACGGTATGGAGTCGAGAGGATCAAGGACCTCCAGGGGCGGGCCTGGGCCTACGCCGGCAACGCCTGCCGGATGAGGTTCGACTTCCCGGCAGCCGAGGAGGCGTTCCTGATAGCCCACGCTCGCCTCAAAGAGGGCACGGGGGACGACGTGGAGCGGGCGATCCTCCTGGATCTGCGCGCCTCGCTGCGGCGGGATCAACGCCGGTTTGACGAAGCCTTGCGGCTGCTCGGGCGGGCCGTGGCGATCTTCCTCGCGACCGGCGAGCGACACCGAGCTGGCAGGTCGCTCGTGAATCTGGCCACGGTGCATCACCACGCCGGCGATCCTGCCGCGGGAATTCCGCTCCTCCACCAAGCCCTGGAGCTGATCGATCCCGAGCGGGAGCCGCGGCTGCTCCTCTGCGCCCGACACAATCTGGTCTTCTACCATGCGGAGCTCGGCCGCTTCCTGGAGGCGCAGAAGCTCTACCAGGAGGCGCGCCCTCTCTACCGCAGCTTCAACGAGCCGTGGGTGCAGAACCGCCGGCGGTGGGTGCGGGGCAAGATCGCCCGTGGGCTCGGCCAGCTCCGGCAGGCGGAGACGCGGTTCCTGGCGGCGCGGGACGGATTCCTCAAGGAGGGGATCCCCTACGACACCGCCCTGGTCTCCCTGGAGCTGGCCCTGCTCTACGCCGAGCAGGGACGGACCGCGGAGCTGAAGCGACTGGCCGCGGACATGGTGCCGGTCTTCGCCTCCCGGCACATCCACCGCGAAGCGCTGGCGGGGCTCACCTTCCTCCAGCAGGCCCTGGAGGCCGAGCGGGCCAGCCGCGAGCTGGTGGCGCGGGTGGCGGATTTCCTCCGCAGGTCCGAGCACGACCCCGAGCTGAGGTTCGAGGCCCAAAGCCCATAGACGCCCTAGCTTGGCCCGCCATCGGCTTCGCTTGGCCCGCCATCGGCTTCGCTTTGCCCGCCATCGGCCTGGCTTTGCCCGTCATCGGCTTCGCTTTGCCCGTCATCGGCTTCGCTTGGCCCGTCATCGGCTTCGCTTAGCCTGTCATCGGGTCATGTCCTAACTCAGTGTGGGTACTAGGGGAGTCCGTCCCCTCACGGGTGTGCCCGGCGTCCCCGTACCACCCACACATTCGGTGACCGGGAGAGTCTTCCCTTTCGAGATGATAGACTTCCCGTCTCTCAAGGAGGACTCATGAAGAAGACTGTGAAGAAGTTGGTGCTGGCAACGGTTTTGGTAGCCGCCGCGATGACTCTGTCTTCAAAAAGCGAAGCCGCAAAGTTTTGCGACTATGAGTACTATTATGACGCCGCCCACACACAATATGCTGGGTACTGCAACAGGGCCTGCTATGCAGGCGGTAACGTCTGTATAGGCGAAGTAACGGAGTACTACGCTCTCGTCAACTGCTCATCTTCCTGCAATCCCTGACCTTCTGTAGGCGTCCCCGTGTTGGGGGGCGCCCACCTCTACCACCCACACTGAATGAGGACACGACCTGTCATCGGCTTCGCTTTAACGCTGCTGCCGCCCCTTGTATTCTACCCTCCGTAGGAAGTAGTGGCTGCCAGCGACAACCGTCGCTGTGGCGGGCTGGGGAGCTGAGGCAAGCGCCGGAGGTGGGAGGAGGCGCTTGCCTCAGCTCCCCAGCCCGAAGCCACCGAGATTGACACGTTGTCGGGGAAGGCCGATCGCCCCTGAAGCCTAAGAGCTTGTCCTGAA